>Ga0182014_10007669_pt1 | contig 11235 bp, 12 predicted proteins | sample 612S2DmetaG_FD_120489 | JGI IMG/M metagenome (GOLD analysis project Ga0182014, IMG submission 120489) | Permafrost microbial communities from Stordalen Mire, Sweden - 612S2D metaG | ecosystem: Environmental > Terrestrial > Soil > Wetlands > Permafrost | place: Sweden: Stordalen | collected... | reverse complement strand
GCGCACCATATGGGTCAGCGGATCCCTGATCAGTTCGAGCACCTGGCGGTCGAGCTCGGTGTCGGCGCCGTGCATCTCCAGTTCGATCTGCTTGCCGAGTTCGCCCGAGAGGTCGCGCACGATCCGCGGCAGCTTCTGCCAGGCATTGCCGATCGGCTGCATCCGCGTCTTCATGACGCCTTCCTGGAGTTCGGCGGTGACGGTGGACAGCCGCTGCAGCGGCACCTTGAACTCGGTATTCTCGTTGCGCCGGCCGATCTCGAGAAGCTGATTACGGGTCAGAACCAGTTCCGACACCATCGTCATCAGATGTTCCAGCGTATCGACGTTGACGCGGATCGACTGATTGGCGACCTTGTCTGCATCGGCCATCTCGACCACAGGAACCGACGGGGTCGCCGCAGGCTTCGACGATACGGTCGGCGGGGGTGTTGGCGCGAGAGGCGGCGCGACAATCTCGATTTCCGCCTCGTGAAATGCGCGATCGAGCTCATCGAGCGAAACCTCACCCGAACGCAACTCCCGCTCCAATGCCTGAACCATCGGTGCGCCTTCGGTGACCGTGGGGTTGACGGCATCCGTTGCCGAGGTCTGCATGCCCAGTTCGACCATGTGATGAAGCGCGTCGATCAAATCCTGATCGGCGCCTTCCGGTTCTGCCTCGTTGGCCTCGAGCTGACCGAGAATTTCCTTGATTCTGTCGATCGTCGACAGGATCAGGCTGACGGCGACCCCGGTCGCGGGCATCCCGTCACGGAAATTCCCCATCAACGTCTCGGCCGCGTGGGCCAGCGCTTCCAGCCGCGGCAATCCCAGAAAGCCGCAGGTCCCCTTGATGGTGTGAACCAGGCGAAAGATATTATCGAGGACCTTGGCGTTGTTCGGTTCCTGCTCGAAGCGCACCAACTGGTTGTCGATGGTATCGAGGCTCTCGTTGGCCTCGGTCAGGAATTCCCTCAAGAGATCGTCCATGATCGATACGCCTTCCAAACATTTGGTGCCGCGGTTGCCGCCAACCAGCGTCTCGAGGTGGGGTGGGAGCCCGGCTCGATGAGGAGCCGGGCTTTGTTGTTTAAGCGGCGCGCACGGTGTTGAGGAACTTGCCGACTTCGAGCTTGAGCCGGTTGCTGTCGCTGGACAGTGACTGCGCCGCCGACAGAACCTGCGACGAGGCCGAGCCGGTCTCGCCGGCGCCGCGCTGCACGTCGACGATGTGGGATGAGACCTGCTGGGTGCCCTGCGCCGCCTGCTGGACGTTGCGGGAAATCTCCTGCGTCGCAGCGCCCTGTTCTTCCACCGCGGAAGCGATGGTCGCCGAGATCTCGGACAGTTTCTCGATGGTGCCGCTGATCTCCTTGATCGCCCCGACCGAGTCCTGCGTCGCCGCCTGGATGCCAGTGATCTGCTGGCCGATCTCGCCGGTGGCTTTCGCGGTTTGTTCGGCCAAGGCCTTCACTTCGGAAGCGACGACGGCAAAACCGCGACCGGCCTCGCCGGCGCGCGCCGCCTCGATGGTGGCGTTCAAGGCCAGGAGGTTGGTCTGGCCGGCGATGGTGTTGATCAGCTCGACCACGTCGCCGATCCGCGCGGCCGCCTTCGACAATTCGCCGACGCGGTCGTTGGTCTTGCGCGCCTGATCGACCGCCTCATTGGCCATCCGTGCCGATTCCTGCACTTGGCGGCTGATCTCGTTGACGGATGACGTCAGCTCCTCGGTCGCGGAGGCCACCGACTGCACGTTGGTGGAGGCTTCCTCGGACGCCGCCGCCACCATGGTGGTGAGTTCCTGCGCGCGTTGCGCGGTCGAGGTGAGCGTTCCCGCGGAGGCCTCCAGTTCGGTCGAAGCCGACGAAACCGTCTCGATGATTTCGCCGACCGCGCCCTCGAAATCGTCGGCGAGCTTGATCATGTCCGCCTTGCGCTGCTGCGCTGCGACCTGATCCTGCTTCATCTTGCCTTCGGCTTCCTCGCGGGCCTTCTGCTCGGCCTTGACCTTGAAGGTCTCGACCGCCTGCGCCATGTCGCCGACTTCGTCGCCGCGGCCGAGACCGGGCAGCACGACCTGGAAATTGCCTTCCGCGAGTTCCCGCATCCCGGCGCACAGGCCGACCACCGGCTTGGAGATCGCCCGTCCAATCAGCCAGGCAAGCACGATGCCCAGCACTATGCTGCCGACCGCGATCATCATGACGAAGCTTTCGGTCGAGGCCATGGTTTCCGTGGTCTCGTGCTCGATCTTCGTTTCCTCTGCGATACCGGACTGCTTGATCGCTGCTGCATCGTCAGCAATCGACTGCGCCATTTTCAACATCTCGACGTTGGCGAGAGTTTCGGTCTCATGCGCGTCGTGCGCCGCCTTGTGATAGGCCTCGGCGTACTTCTCGACGTTGCCGTTGACGTCGGCAAACACCTTGCGCACGTCGTCGGTGGTAATCCCGGCGCCGAACGCGGTCATTGCCGTCTTGAGCGCGGCGAGCGCCTTTTCGGCCCCGTCCGCCGAACTCTGGTCGTGCCGGCTGAGCAGTTTGTTGACGTTGAGGCGCACCAGCAGCAACTGCTTTAGGGCTTCGCCAGCCATCAGCATGGTGTTGGAATTACCCGCCTTGGCGACCGCCGCGGCCTGCAGTTCCTCAATTTCGACGGTCGATTTCAGGCCGCTGGGATCCAGAACCTCCTTGACCAGCTTGTTCTGCTCCTGCTTTAGTGCAATCAGCCTGTCGAGATCCTTGCCGTATTTTTCGAACTGTCCAGCGATCTCGGCTATCTTCTGGTGGCGCTCGGGGTTCTTGATTTCATTGAGACCCTCGGTAATCTTGGCGGTAACCGTCGCCCGCTGCTTCTGCGCCGGTTCGATCAGCGCCTCGTCGCCGGACAGGGCAAACTCTCTGACGAACCGCCGAAGCGCGACGAATTCCCGATCGACGTCGCGGACGATGCCAACCACCGTCACACGCTGCCTGAATGTCTCAACACCCTCGGAGACCTTGCCGAAACCGCGATACGACATCGTGGACAACAGCGCGGTGAGCGCCAGCACGACGGCAAACCCGATCATGATCTTGGTGTTGATCTTGCGGTTGGTGAAGAACCCGAACAGGCCGGACGATGCGCTGCCGGCGGACGATGAAGCCTGGCTCATGGTGCTTTTCTTTCTATTCAAAGAATGATGCAAGTATTGGGGGCGTAGATCAGGAAGCGTCGATCACGAAGCGACGGTTCCGCCTCTGAACCGGACGCGCGTTGTTCGGAAACAGCGAAGCGAATTTCTGGATCTGCTCGACGGACGCCTCGACCGGCTCCTTATGGACGGTCCAGGTCAGCCCCTCCGAGCAGGGCGGGGTCGTCAACGAACCCATGTAACGGAAGTAACCGCCGCTCTTCGGCAGTACCGCCCCAACATCGACGGTGCTGCCGACCCGCACTTCCGGACCTTCCTTGGCGGGCATCGAGTCGAAGAATATTTTCAGGGCCGCGTTCGCCGCGCCGGGCCGAATGAACACGCCGGTCACCGCGAACGCGCCCGCGTCCGACTTGTGGACCAAATGACATTCGAGATCGAAACCTTTTCCCGCCAGCAGATGCTCGCTCGGATGATGGAAATGAAACTGCAGCAGTTCGTAGCGCGTGCCGGCGATCACGCAGGCGCTGCCCGGATCGGCATTGACCAGGATGGTGTGACCGTTGTTCAAAATACGGAGCGCCAACGGCTTGTAGTCGTAGTCGACCGAGCCGACGTCGCCCTTGATGCCGTTACCGAGATCGATCGGCGTCTGTTCCAAGCCGAGCTGGCATACCCTGAAATCGGATTGCAGCTCGCCCCATTTCTCGGGGCGGCCTTCGCCTTCATAGCTCCAATGAACCGCCGCCGCGCCGCCATGCGCCGGTGCGTCCGATGCGATCGCTACCCCGGCCTTGACGCAACAGGCGCAAGCAAGCACGCCACGCAACAACATTCGGCGATCGATCGCCATTTCATGCCTCCCCAAAATTTCGCGTTTCCTAACGTAGAACGACTAGCGCTCACTCAACTTTTGATAGCGGCAATAAAATTGGCTATTGTCCGTGCTCGCTGTTCGTTAATGCTGAAGATCAGAAAAGCAATTAATGATTAAGGGACGCCCTTATGGGGGCGATGTAGATCAATAACCTAAGTTAAGTCGCGATGAAGCTTAGCCTCAAAATCGAATGACCAAGGCACGCCGAAATTGGCGCTTGCTAGAGCGTTTCCCGTTTAGGTTGCCCATATCCTGAATTGGCGAGATATGCGGCGCATTCTGCTCGTGCGATCTGGTCGAGGCAAGAGACGATGGCCTTGCACAAGCTATCTATTGTGAATGCGATGCCCTTGAGAGTATAGGCGGCGATCTTGCGCAGGATGGATTTGAGTTTGGCAAAGAATTGCTCGATGGGATGAAGTCTGGACTATATGCTGGGATGTAGAACAGCGTTGCACCGCGCGCTGCGACCGCCTCTTCGATGCCTTCTCCCTTGTGAACGCTGGCATTGTCCATGAACACGATGTCGTCCCTCTTCAGTGTCGGAGCGAGGAACTGTTCGACATAGGCTTTGAACATCTCACCGGTCATCGGGCCTTCGAGCACGAAGGGAGCGTTGACACGGTCATGACGCAGCGCGGCGATGAACGTCACGGTTTTCCAGTTTCCATGCAACACTTTCTGGATCAAAGGTTCGCCTCGTGGCGCACGCCCGTAGTGACGAGTTATCGTCGTTGAGATGGCAGTTTCGTCGATGAAAACCAGCCGCTTCGGGTCCAGCCGCGGTTGCTGCTTTTGCAGAGCCTTACGCGCCGCGGCGACGTCAGGTCGATCCTGCTCGGCGGCCCGCAGACTTTTTTTTAAACGACAGCTTCAAATGATGCAGGAAGCGGGAGACCGACGATTTGCCGACCGTTATCCTCTTCCTTGCCAACTGTGTCACAAGTTCCGCCAGCGTGACGTCAGGCTGATCTGCGACCAGTTGCCGGACCAGAGCTTCGTGCCCCGCCAGGGAAAATTCCTTGTAGCCGCCAAATTTCGCCGCGCTGACACTGCCCGTCTCGCGATCAAGCCGCACAAAACGCCCTACCGAGCTGAGGCTCACACTGTATTGGTCCGCAACTTCCGGCCTGGTGGCCCCAGCTTCAATCGCCGCGACCACACGGGTACGCAAATCTTCCGAATAAGGCTTTGCCATTCCATGCTGGACCCCTCCCAGCACGAAGCTTGAATCATATTCGCGCCTGCATGAAAATACCCCCGATTCAATCCTCCCGGGAAACGCTCTAACATCAGCCAAGGTCTTTGCATGTCCGATTGAGGACAAGGATCGTGGTCGGCAATGCGAAATATACCAGTAGGCATGGGTTCTCGCGGGACGATACGAGCCCAGAACGACGCTGCGGGAGATTCTCAACGATGCATGAGGTCGTTCATCTCGAAGACGGACGCACGATTGCGATTTCCCGCGAGCCGATACCGGGCGGCGGCTGCGTCACGACCTACCAGGACGTTATCAAACGCCGATGATCGCAAGGTTGCCCCCCGGCAGCAATTAGCGTGGCGTATTCTATTTAACGGCGCATTTGGGATTGTGAAAAAAGCGTCCAAGAGTGACCCCCTCCACCGCAAAATGAACCAATAGCTTAGCGTTCCGGTCGGCGTCGGGAGCCACGCTGTGAGGCGGTTGCTATCGACGGACAGCGCCGCAGAGAGAACCTGCGACAAAGCCGAACTATAGCCGAGGCGGCGGTAATCCCCAAGCGAATCGAAGTGTTAGATTTCGTCTACTAGATCAAGTCGAGACCTTCGGCGAGCCCGCGCTCGTGTTCGCGCTTGACGCGCCGCGCGATGCCGTAACGCTAGACGACAGGATGCAAGAGCACCAAACGGACAAGGTCCGCCGCGTTTCGCGCTGCGAGCTTTCGCATGATCTCGGCGCGGTGGCTTTCGAAGGTCCTTGGGCTGATGCCCATCCGCAACGCGCCGCGCTTGTTGGAGTAACCCTCGCTGATGAGGCTCAGGACCTCGCGCTCGCGCTTCGTCAAAGGCTTTTTGCCAGCCTCCGATGAAAATATGATGCATGGTGAGCGGATGTCCTTGGCTAGCCCAGCCCGCTTCTTCGATCCAGCCTTGTGACTGCGCGCGTCAGCGGGTCTATCGTGAGCCTCTGCCATCTGCTTGGTCATGGCGCAGACGCGCTCGGTTTGTTGAAGCGCCTTCTCCAGGACTTGTTGCAGGTAAAGCCGGTTCCCGTCGGCCTGCGAAAGCTGTTGGATGTGTTTTTTGATCTCGCCCATGTAGAGTTGGAGGGCGGTCAACGGCCCGTTGAGCTTACGTGCTATCTTGGCTCCGGCTTCATCCATCCCCCGTGCGCGCGCAGCGGACAGCCGGACAATTTCAAGACTGTCGTAGAGAGGCGTGCCACCTTCGATCCACTTCGAGAAATGCAAATCGCTGGCTTCCGGCCTTGACATAAATAAGCCTAACGGGTTTGAGGTTTCATAAAACAGAATCGACTCTCATCAGCAAGTTCAGATATTTGAATTAACGCTTCATCGCATCGGCCTGATCCACATTGTTAACCTAGATCAATTCGATGGATGCTCGATTTCGCGACGGCTCCCTAGCTTTCCTGAGACCTCATGACGGACGACGAAACCATCACCTTGCGCGTTACCTTTGCCGGTGGCTGCCCCGACGACTATCAAGCCTTCTGGGGCAATGTTTCCATTGGCCGGATCATGAAGACCACGGGGTATCCGACCTGTGATGGGCAATGGTCGTGGGTCCTCAATGTCAACGGGCTCCCGTCGCTTGGCCGCGGCTGCGGCCACGGTGACGACCTCGACGACTGCACGACGAAGTTCATGGCCGCGTGGATGCGAATCAGATCGCGACTGACTGAGCCCGATATCGCGAAAGCGCGTGGTCTGATGGGCATCCGCCGTCTGCTCTCTCCGGAGGCCGGCCAATCCGGACGCGGGCCCGTGGGCGCGCAGGGGCTGCGCCGTTTCGACCTGCTCGTCGGGGTCGGTGGGCGGCCGGTCCCGCGCGCGGTCGGAGGGTTGGTTGGGCAAACACGCGAGGTCGCCGCCTTCTGTTGTCCAGCGGGGCCCGGGCGCCGCCACATGCCGCTGCGCAAGCCCGCTGCCGACGCCCGGGGCTTCCCGCCGGCGGGGCCGGGCTCAGTTCGTTTGCCTCGTGCTTCGATCAGCGTTCCGTCCACCGAAAAATGCTCGTCCGACAACAGCGGCTTGACTTGCGGATGGTTCAGAAGCCTGAGCTACGGGACCGAAGCACCCGCCGAGAGAAGCGGGTGGTGCTCGAAAATTCCATACCAGAGCGGGCGCGTGATCGCCAACCTCCCTCGCCGCCCTTTATCCAGGGATCACTTCTGTAAAGGCGGCCCGGCGCGCACGTCATAACAACGCGCCGGGCCTAACCAAGGCGTGAGTTTCTGGGGCCAACGCCTTGGCTACGGCTGGCATAGGGAGTCAAGGCGCCGGCGGCAAACACCCAGCGAACTTAACCTAACTGTTCAAGGTTACCGCGCAGCCTTGGTGGCCCGTGGCGATTCCATCCAGATCCGTCGATTCATGTGACGAGCGGAAGTTCATTATCCTCAAGCTTCTTCTTGAGCGCGCCCATGTGTCCATCGACCGAATTCGCCGTTTCCAGCACGAATTCGGACAACATCCCGCCGTTGGACGCGATCTGCGCTACCTCGCGGATTTCGCGGGACAGCGTGAACACCGCATCACGCATGCTTTCAAGGTTCGACGAAACCCGCGCGGCCAGGCTCTCTTGCTTCATAATGGCCTGCCCGATTGATCCGCTGGCCGCATCGACGCTTGCAATTGTCCCTACCAGGCGTTGCAGTGACTCCACGCTTTCGGCCACCATGCCGGTCATCTCGCCAATCTTCTGACCGATGGTATGCGTTGCGTCGGCAGTCTGGTGCGCGAGCTGTTTCACCTCGTTCGCGACAACCGCGAAACCCTTGCCAGCCTCGCCGGCGCGGGCCGCCTCGATATTCGCGTTGAGGGCCAGCATCCTGGTCCGCTTCGCGATGGCGTCGATCATCTGGGTAACCTCGGATACCGTCCGCGACAGCGCCGCCATGGTCTCCACGCAGCCTCGGGCGACATCCGCCTGGGCGGACGCATCCCTGACGATTGCGATCGAGCGCTTGACCTCAGAACCGATGAACTGGATCGAGCTGCTGAGTTCACCGCCAAATTTATTCAATTGCTCGATCCCGCCTTCCGCCTCGACCGCGCGCGTCATGGCGCCGCGACAATGTTCCTTCGCTTGCGCCGAAGCCTGGGCCATCTCGCTCGCCATCTCTCGCATTTGGTGGTTGTCGCTGAGCACCGTATTAAGGGAGGTATCGACCTGATCGATGATCGCGGAGCTGAATAACCGCATCGCCGTCCGCATATCCCGCGCGGTGCCTGGAACAGCGCCGCCCGGCATCGCTGGTTGAGGGCCGGTGTCGGCGGCGTCCGCGCTGATATCCTTGTTGGTGGCGTCGCTCGCACGAACAGGCAGGCGGGGCGGGGCGGTTTCCGCGGGTGTGGCCCGGCGGGCGGTGATCGCGGCAACCAGGGATATTCCGCCTGCCGCCGCGCCAAGCATCCGCACCAGGAAGGGCGTATCCGGCCATATCAGGATGGCGACACCACAAGCGACGCAGCCAAGCGCAGGAGCGATCGTGATCCATGGTGTGGAGCCGCTACGAAAGGTCGATGCCGCGAGAGCAATCGTCATTCTCGTAGAGTCCTTCGCTGACGGCCTGGGTGACGAGCTCGTAGACGCGGATAATCTTTACCGTCGCGGCCAATGTCTCGTCCAACAGGATGCGGGCGAGGGCGTCTCTGAACGTTTCGGCTGTTTTTCCCACGCCGTCCTTGATCTTTGCGATGTCTCGGGCGCGAGCGCCGGCTTCGGTCAAGCTTACGCTTCACGAGTGGGGTTGCATTTATCGAGTTTGAAAACATGGATAGAGTTGTTTTTGTGGGTCGAGGTTCTGAGAAGCTCGCCCTGCATATCGAGGTCGCGATCGTCGCCAAGACGGTGCGGGCGCTTGCCAAGGTCGTATCGGGGTTAAAGTGACCCGCCGCGCCGCAAAAATAAGTCAGGCAGATATTGCGCGAGCGATTCGGGCGGCGCGGCAGACCGGCGCGGATGCGGTCGAAGTCATCCAGCACAACGGCGCAACGATCCGCGTCATACTCAAGGCACCACCCGTCGCACCGAGCGACGATCCATTCGAAGTGTGGGAACGGGAACATGAATCGGCGAAAGTTACCCGGCGTCGCGACCGCCAGTAAGCGGCTCGCCGATGGCACGCGCCGCAAATACTATTATGCTTGGCGCGGCGGCCCGATGCTCAAGGGCGATGATGACACGCCCCTCCTCCCGAACGATCCCCAATTCGCCGTGGCCTATGCCGCCGCGCACGCGGAACGGAAGAAGCCCGCTACCGGCAATCTGTTTTCATTGATCGCCGCATACAGGATATCGACTGAATTCACTGGCCGCGCCGAGGTGACCAAGAAGGCTTACCGGCGATATCTCAAAATGATCGAGGAAGAGTTCGGCACGATGCCGCTTTCGGTCGTCGAGGATCGGCTCCCAGAGCGGCGTGTTCGTGATGAGAGCACCTTCCCACCGGAGATCTTGTTGCTCGGCGCCAAGCAAAGCCAGGAGGTAAAATGTTTTGCGCTCGGCCATGCGGAGAGGTCATCGCCACACTCAGCAATCAGCTTCAGTGACAGGTAAGGACCAAGGCCGTCGATTTGGGTAAGGTCCTTTCCGAGCAACGCGAATAGTGCTGCCCGAACATCGAAGGCCATTGCGTTCGTTTGAACGGTTCGCCGACGTGACGACGGCAACAAACCTGATCCACGGCCGCGGCCGGTGCTGAGTTCCTTCAAAACGGCTTCGATCCTCACGTCGCAAGCAGATACCTTCTCGTGGTAAGCGTCGAAAAGAGCGAGTGCCTGCTCGAGCGCAAACAGGTGCTCGGCGCGGTAGCTGCCGGTGAGCGCCTTCTCGATCGTCTCAGCGCTGGCGCGGCAGCGGTAATCGCGCATGTGTGCCAGCTCTCTTGGGTCGTGCCCACCGGCGAGGATAGCGCGGATGATGCGTAGGCCAGTCGCACCGGTGATGTCGGCGACAACGTGGTGGAGCTGAAGATTCATCTCCGTCAGTGCCTTCTGCATGTGCTGGATATGTGAGGCCGCATACTCAAGCAGACGCTCGCGCTGACGCACATATGCTCGGAGCTCGGCGATCTGACCTTTGGGCCGAAAGCTGGCACGCAGAAGGCCATAAGAATGAAGGCGCTGGAGCCACTGCGCGTCGCTGACGTCAGCCTTCCGTCCGGGCACGTGCTTGGCATCGCGCGCATTGACAAGGAACACACCAAAGCCGCGGGCATCCAGGATCTCGAAAATGGGGATCCAATACACGCTTGTCGACTCCATAACGAACGTCTCGACGTTGCATTCCTTTAACCAATTCACCAGCCGATGTAGATCGGTTGTAAAGGTACCGAAGCTGCGTACGGGCTCTGGCGTACGATCTGCGCTTACGGCAGCCATGTGCATAGTGGCCCCAACATCGATGGCCGCCGCATTCGGGTGGACCATCGGCATCGTGCGGTCTATCTTGGATTTGGTTGTTTTTCGAGTCATCTCCAATCCTCCTACTGACGACAGCGGAAGGGCTGGGCTGCGCTATTGATCAGATTCCTAAACGGGATCGCCGGATGGCGTCACCACTCTCAAGTGCGCAACAGCCCATGGACCATGTTTTTTAACGGGGTACATGCCACCAAAATCGTAACGGCCGCTCCCTTCCGGAAGCAGTCTAGCGCAAGCCCGTTTCTGCCTCCACAGGCGGCGCGCAGCGCCAAGCTAGTTTTTTTTTATTATCTGCCGCGCCCGGTATCGGCAATGTCCCGAGCCGTGTTGAAATTCGCTCGGCAGGCGTCGCTGTTTGAACAGGCTACGCGGCCTTAGCTTGCTGTTCAAGATCTGGGTTGATGGAATGCTTGACTTGATGGGCAAGCAGGGCCGCTCGCAGGGTCGGCAGTTGCTTGTGCGCCTTGAGCCGCCGGAAGCCCTTGGCGGCCTCCTACATGGCGGCGCCGGTCCAGCGGAGCGCCATCCTGGTGTCCCGCCAGCGTTTGACGTTGCGGCAGACCTGCCGGATGGTCCCGTTCATGTTC
>Ga0182014_10007667_pt1 | contig 11239 bp, 5 predicted proteins | sample 612S2DmetaG_FD_120489 | JGI IMG/M metagenome (GOLD analysis project Ga0182014, IMG submission 120489) | Permafrost microbial communities from Stordalen Mire, Sweden - 612S2D metaG | ecosystem: Environmental > Terrestrial > Soil > Wetlands > Permafrost | place: Sweden: Stordalen | collected... | reverse complement strand
TTCCATGCGTTGGGCGATCTGATTCAGGATGATGGCGCGATGGGTGGGGCTGGTGTGTCCCCATGCCTCGCGCGCCGCGTGGGCCGCGTCGAGAGCCCGCTCGATGTCCTGCGCGTTGGAGCGGGGAATCTCGCAGAAAGGGAGTCCGGTGACCGGGGTGATGTTCTCGAAATACTGGCCGGAAGCAGGCTCGACCCACTTGCCGCCAATATAGTTGCCGTAACGCGGGCGGAAGCTCACTGTCTCGCTGAGCTTGCCCGGATGGACCGCGGTAGCTGTTGCCATGGTTTCTTCCTCCTGGAGAAATTCCGCGCCGTTGCCCCCCCGCCCGCCGTCTTGGGACCTCTGAGTTCCGCGCGGCCTCGCCGAGGATGTTGATTCAAAAGGGGAAAATCCCTGGCGCGCCTGGATTTCGGACAATAGAGGTCGAAAAACCGCGAAGGGGTCGCGGCGCTGGAATCATACACGGACGGATGCACGACTGTGCAGTCCCCGTCGGGGTTGTTCAAAGACGACTGTGAGCGCAGGCGGGAGCGGCAATGCGGGGGAGGGAAGCGAGACGGTATCGAAACTGTTGATGAAACAGCCGGCAGCTGCTTCGAAGCGCTCTGAACTCCCCGCGGGATCCCGGTTGCGGAGAGCGGAATATTTCAGATGACCGTCTAATGTCCCTGGACTTCCCCAGGGCTTTGCCGGGGGAAGCCCAGATCATGATCCTTGTCCGTGCAACGGCGCCCTACTGAACAGTGACAGAAATTTGCGCGATCACTGAACTATAGCCCGAGGCGGATCCGGTCACGGCAACCGTATACGTGCCTGCGCTGGTCGCGGATGTCGAACTGCCGCTTGTTCCGCTGCCGCCATCGCATGCCGCCAGCGACAAAGCGGCTACGGTCACGATGAAGAGCGAGAGCAGCCCACGGCGCCGGCGCGCGGGAATGAACAGGAAGAATACGCAGGCCAAGCCCCCGGCCCCGCGCAACAGCATGCCCGGCCATCCGGCCCCGGCCAAATTGCTGGTGGCCGATCCCGTCGTGGCAACGGAAACCTTGGCGGTCGCCGCCGCGGCTCCGGTCACGCTCACCGAAGACGGCACACTGCAGGTTGGGGCGTACGACGCGCCGCTGGGGCCGCCGCTGACGCTGCAACTCAGGTTCACCGTACCCGTAAAACCATTCAGGGGCGTGATGGAGACCGTCGAAGACCCACCCTGGCCAGGTGACACAATGGCGATGTTCCCGGAGAAAATCAGCGCAAAGCCAGGGCTCGCTGCGATCATCGCGCCAAGCTGCGAGCTGAGCGCTGGCAGGGCGCTCCCACTCCAGGATGAATCCAGAATGCCATACCCCTCGGCGGCGCCATACGTCCGGCCGCTTCCAGTCGATTGCGTTCCGTTGATCGCCCAATAAGACCAGTCAACGCCATACTGCTGCATATAAGTCGTAAGAAAGCCAAACCAGTAGCCATTGTCGCCGGAGTTAGTGCTACTTACACAGGTCGTAGCGCTATTGCAGGTGCCGAATTCGCCGATCCAAAGAGGTTGCGGGTTGCTGCCCGAAACCAGATAGCCCCAATTTGGAGTAATACGGTTTACATAATCGCTGTAACCGGTGAGCCCTGAGTAGTCAAAGCCATAGTCATGGGCCGAATAGACCACCTGATTCGCCACATTGAGTTGCACGGGCAGGCTGGAGACGCCGGATAGATCGAGCGCATAGTTCACGCCTTCGACAAAGACCAGCAGGTTGGGGTTCACGCCCAGAACCGCATTGCCTCCGCGCTCGGCCGCCGCGTGCCAATCAGTTGAGGAGCTGCCACCCCAGGTCGCCGGTCCCCGTGGCTCATTGCGCAAATCCACGCCGATCACCAGGGGATTGCTCTGGTAGCGCTGCGCCATGCCCTGCCAGTCGCTGATCCAACTGGTCTCGGGGTATGTCGTGTTGTACCAAAGCGAATTGCCATCGGTCGTGCCGCAGCACCACTCCGCATCGCTGTTATGGTTGTCCAGAATTACCATGATTCCCGCGTTCGTTAGCGCGCCGACCACCTGATCCATGATCGTCAGGGCGTTTTCCCCTGCCAGGCTGGAGTTGGCGGTAAGCGCATAGCTGCCGACTACGGGATTGGTCTCATAGAGTTGGTTGGACCAGGGCAGGCGCACGGTGTTGATGCCCTGGCTCTTGATCTGCTGCACGATGCTTTCGAGAGACGCCGCTTGAAGTCCGGCAACGACAAAGTCCGTTGACTCGCCGCCGTACCATGCGGCGGCATTCACCCGCACCCGGTCGCCATTGCTATCGACGATGAACCGCCCCGAAGTGTGCAGCGGGAATGCCGGCTGTGCGGCTCGCGCTGAAACGCCGCCGCAAAATGTCAGCAGCGCGGCCAAAACAGCAAGCATCCAGAGACGGTATTGCTTGCGCCGGGGACTTGCCACCCGGCACGTAACGCCTGTCAACCCGCTTTCGGACTCCCCGCGAACTTCGAGCGGAGCCAACTGTGCACACCCTGCGAGCCACTGACTTCCCATGATTTTCTCCTTATTCGTGCTGCCAATTGCGGTTTCTTCGAGCCCGAGAAGGCCCAATGCACTCCCAAAATACAAAAACCCCGGGGACCGCGATGCGTGGTGCACCGTGGTCCCCGGGGAAATTGGTTTACCACATCAGCTTGACTGCGATCTGAACCTCGCGAGGCAAGTTGCTTTGGCCCCACGGTCCTTTCTCAATCGTGCCGAAGTTTGTGTCTTGGAAGTTATTGGAATAGCCCTCTTGCCACAGCGGATGATTCAGTGCATTGAAGGCTTCCAGGCGAAGTTGCAGCTTGATTCCCTCAACCACCGCGAAGTTCTTGGAGAGGTTGGCATCGAACTGCTCGTCGCTTGGAATGCGGATGCCTGAGTAGACGGTATTCTTGTACTGGCCGTATTCAGGAACAGCAGAGAAATCAGGCTGTGCGCAGCCTCCACTGTAGTTGTACGACAAGGTGTTAAGGTTCCAGCCCCAGTTGCTGTCATGCGGGTCAGGGGACCACTGCCATTGCTGGGCGCAAGCCGCAACACCGCGAATATATCCGGTGGATTCGGTATGCCGGGGAACATGCGCGTTGTGCAGGTAGTTCTGAGGAGCGCCCCACGGCGTACCTGTCTCATAGATATACAGGCTGCCAAGTTCCCATCCGCCGATGGCTGCGTCAACAATGCGGTTGGCGTTGGGAAGGAAGGGGCGGCCACGACCGACCGGCAACAGATACACGCCGGAGATCGTGACGCGATGCGTCTTATCCTGACCATCGAGGGATCTGCTGGGAATGCGGTAGGTCTCGTCCGACCATCCGCCCGAGTCCATCAGTTTCGACCAGGTCCAGGTGCCATGCATCGTAAGCGATTTACTCCACTTGTGAACGCCTGTTACCTGAAGCGAGTTATACCACGAGTGTCCGTCGTTCTGCTGGTATTCGATCACTTCGCCGAATTCAGGGAACGGACGCGACAGGTTGACAGCCTGGATGGTGGAGGAACTGTAGTAGCTGGAACCCTGGAATCCATCGATTCCCTGGAACGGGTTGGTGGGATAGTCGTGGTCGCAGGTGCTGGGATCGCCGCCCAGGTCGGGATTGCACGGCAGTTCTGACGCGGCGCTGACGTGGTTGATATTGTCGGCGCTGTCCACGTTGTAGCTACGGCTTCCAACATAGTTGATGCTCACGGTGTCATGTTGCAGGAACTGGCGCTCGACTCCAGCCGAGAACGACCAATAACTGGGGACCTTATAGTGCGGGTTAAGAAACCACGGACCTTGTCCGAGGTCGGTCCTCATGCCCTGTTTGTTCCCGGTAGGCAGGCTGATACCGGACGCGAACGGACCGCCGAGGCTGCTGAGGCTATTGGCGGCGTCGGGCGTCTTGCCTCCGTCGAGAGTCGGAACGTAAGCGGTAGTGGAGCTATAGCCCAGCGTGTTGGGGCCATTCTGCGGGTTTCTGAATGTTTCGCCGAAGCCGCCGCGCACGACGGTTTTGTTATCCAGTGCATACGCCAATCCGACGCGCGGCTGGAAATTGGTTTTGGTGAGAGGGTATGTGGAACGCGGATTGCCGTTTACCCCAAGGAATTGGATGCCGCCCAGAACCGGGCCGCCGTTGGGCAGCAGGGCGGGGTTTACCTCGGAGTTGATGGGGTTGATCGCGGTGGTGCTGAACGCGTAGTCACCCTGGTTACCCCGCTCGAGTGCCGAAGGGTTGAGATCGTAACGAACGCCAAGGTTGAGCGTCAACTTTCTCGATACCTTCCAATCATCCTGGAAGAACGGTGCCCAGTAATGCTGGGACCACAAGGTTTGAGTGTTGAGGAAGAGATTTCCCGAGCTGGGATTACCCAGCAGCAGAGAGGCAAAGGAATTGCCGCTGTCGTTGGTCCACTGGCTGCCAACGTAATTGGACTGTGTCCACTGGCGATCGACCCAGAATTGCGCGCCGCCGCCGGCTTGTGTAACCGCCGACTGCATGAAGCGGACGTCCAAGCCTCCGTGCATGGTGTGTTGGCCCTTGACCAGGGTGAAGGTCGGAAGCATGCTGAGAGAGTTGCTTACATGCTGCGTGTTCCCGGCCAGAGCATTGCCGTTTCCGGCGGCTTCGTCGCCGATGTAGGCGAACTCACTCATCTCCATGTAAGGGAAGGAAGTTGCCGCGGCAGTCCCCATGCCGGTGTCGTTCCATCCAAGGTTGGCCGAGTTATAGGCGGGGCTGGTGTTCTGAAAGTCGGCCCGGATGGCTACAACGCCGCGAAAATCCAACAGGAATCTGGGAGAAACCGTGTGCGTCTCCTGGACGGCGAAGGTGTGCGCGCGTTCCCCGTGGGGTTCGCTGCCCTCGGAGATTGCTCCGGGCATCCCATTGGTGCTGCCATTCTCGTAGCGCTCCCAGTAACCGTAGCGCAGGCTGGCGCGATCTTTCGCCGAGAAGTTATGGTCGATCTTGGCAAGTACATTGCGGTATTGATCGCTCATTCCGGCTTGAACGTCATAGTTATTTGCAAAAGGATTGGTGCCCTGCGCCGGAGTCAGATTTGGCTTGGGGTAAAAAGACATGATCTTGGTTGCGACCGGATCGAGCGTCCGGTTGATCTTGTTGCCGCCGAAGGCCTGACGGGTATTGGTGGTGGGGTCGTAGGTGAGAGGATCGTAAATCGTGATCGGCTGATATGCGCCCGCCGAACCGTTGTACCAGGTGAGATTGCTGAAGTCGCCGGTGATCCAAGCCGGGTCAGGCACAGACGTAACGATGGTTACCGGCTGAATCTCATGAAAGTTTTCATATTGCAACAGGAAGAAGGTCCTGTCCTGCCCTTTGTAAACCTTGGGCAGAGAAACCGGTCCGTCCAACTCCGCGCCATACTGGTTCCAGCTCATCTTGGGAGTCGGCAAACCCAGGTCATTGTTTTGCCATGTGTTGGCATCGAGAAAGGTGCGGCGCGCGAACTCGTAGGCGTCACCATGCACTTTGTTGGTGCCGGTTTTGAGATCCATATCCATGACGCCGCCGGCCAGACGCCCATATTGCGCGTCATAGGGGTTGGTGACGATCTTGAATTCCTGAACGGCATCAATCGGCGGTTGATAAGCGATCTTTGAGTTGGAGGTGTTGTTGGTGCCGGCCGCCTCGTTCGACACGCCATCCAGCAGGAGCGCGTTATAGGAAGCGCCGCCGCCATTGATGGAGAGGTTTTCCATGGTGTCGTCGAAGGGGCGCTGATAGGCGATATTTCCCGACCAGTTAACGCCCGCGTTCAAGATGGAAAGCATATTGGGATCGCGTCCATCGAGCGGGAGTTCGGTAACCCGCGTATTCTCCACGACTTCACCGATATCCGACTTGGCGAAATCGACCAGGGTGTCGCCGTTAACGGTGACGCTCTCCGTGGCGTGTCCGACCCTGAGCACAAAGTTGACCGTCGCGGTTTGCCCCACCTGTAGATCGATTCCGGTGCGAAGCATCCTTTCAAAACCGCCCGCGCCAGCCGATACCGTATACGTTCCCGGCTTCAGGTAAGGAATGGTGTAGGTTCCCGACGAGGTGGAAACAGTGGAGATATCCGTGTTGGCATCCACATTGTGAGCGGTAATCGTGGCCTTGACGACGATAGCCCCGGTACTGTCCGAGACACGCCCTGTAAACTCCTGCGCCGCCAGGTAACTGGCAGGCAGCAGAAGCCCCATGAGCAATAGTTTGAAGTACATTTTCACATGAGCCTCACGTTTCTAGTTGAAGTTGACCTGCGCCTGTTGAGATTGCTTGCTCTGATTCATGATCAGGAACAGCAAAAAGGCGTCTTCCTGGTCCGAGTTCCAGTCGGCAGCATCGTTTCCGTGTCTCATTCCGCGAGCCGCCTGGTTGTTTCGTATACGTATACAGATCTTGCACGCACACAAATCGGGGACGTACCTCATTGCGTATGCATTTTGACGGGACACTGTCTTTGGCATCGCCTGACAAATCGGAATGTCTACGTTTACATAAGAATGTACACGTATTCACTACGAAACAAATCTACTCCTGCAATTTATGAGTGTCAAGATCGCTTTCTAGCCCCAAATGAAACTCGCGCCGCTGCTCAGCGCCGCGCCACATTCGCTCTCAATTGATCCTCGTAATATATTTATTATGAATCACTTGACCACTTAACGAACGAACGGTCCGAATGCCGCCCGCCATGCTCTTGGGGATGTGTCTGCCGAAGATCCGCACAAAACCGCCAGCTTCCCGCGGTGCTGGTCTATGCTTGTATGTATACGCATTCAGGATGCTGATGGCTCATTAACACTGGTATCTTCTTTATCAACAGCCTCATAGGGTCTCGGAGGCATTGCCTCCCAAGGAAAGAGCAGCGATCGATGAAGCATGCACGTGACGGCATTCGCTCGAATATGCGCTCCGTGGCTCTGCGAGCTGGTGTCTCAAGCGCGACGGTTTCGCGCGTCATCAACGGCTCGCCCGAAGTCAAGGAAGAGACGGCACAGCGTGTGCGCCGCGCCATTCAAGAGCTTGATTTCATTCCCAATCCCATCGCCACCACGTTGAAATACGGCCGAAGCAAGACCTATGGCGTGATCGTTCCCGACCTCACCAACCCCTTTTATCCGGAGTTCCTCCTCGACTTCGAGCAGGTTCTGGTCGAGAACGATCAGGAACTGCTCCTGGCTACGACGCAGTCGAGCGAGCCCAAGCTGATCAGTTCTGTGCGCCGCATGTTGATGCGCCAGGTGGATGGAGTCGTTCTCATGGCGTCCGAGTTCGACACCCGGTCTATCGAGCCGCTCTTCAATCGCAGGATACCCATTGTGACTGTGGATCGCCGCCAGGCGCTAACGGGCGCCGGAGACGTGGGAATCGACTTTGAAGGTGGCTACCGGCAGGCAATCCTCCATCTCCGCGACCTGGGCCACAAGCGCATCGGCTTTATCGGCGGAGTCGCGGAGATCCGCACCTCGCAAATACGCCTGGAGGCCTTCCAACAGGCTCTCCTGGACGCCGGGCTCACCTATCATTCACGGTTCACACGATACGGGGATTACCGGGTGGCAGGTGGCGAAGCCGCCTCCCGTTCTCTGCTCATGGAGCCACAGCGTCCTACGGCCATTCTGACCGCCAACGATCTCACCGCCTTCGGTGTTCTCCGCGCTCTGCACGTGGCTGGCGTCAGTGTTCCGTCGGAGATGTCGGTGGTCGGTTTCGATGGTATTCAGTTGAGCGGAACCATGCCCACGTCATTGACCACCATCAGCATCTCTGGCCGGGAACTTGCCCAAACCTGCGTCAAGTCGATGGATTATATGAGAGCCAACCTGACCAAACGCGGATTGTTGTTGACGGTTGGCGGCACGCTGGTGGTTCGAGAATCCACGGCCGTCGCCCCCACGCGGAATCGACCTTAGCCTGGCAGGTTCTCCGGCGGCCCAGCGCCTGCCCCGCGGGCCAATGTCTGCCCACCGAGCGGTCGGCGGAGGATCATTTGCTCCCGCAAGCAACCAGGAAAGCTACCAGAAGAGCAAGTTGATCGCCACGCACGCCGCGGCAATCCCCAGCGCCAGCATCACCGTCGGCAGCGGGAACCGTATTGGGACATGGACCACGTCTCCACCCGTGACCAGTTGCCGCTGCCGGTGCATTCGGCCCAGCAGCAGGGTCGTTGCGGCGGCGACACTGAAGCCCAGAATCGCCGCGTAGAAGTTCGCGCTCATCTGGCTTCCATAGTGCAAGATTCCCGTGCGCACCAGCACTTGATGCAGGATGGTGCCGATCAATCCAAGCGTGAATCCTCCCAGCCCGCCGCCGGCTACCTTGCGCGGCGCCAATGCGGCCAGCGCCACCACGGCAAAAAGCGGAGCATTGAAGGTGGAGAAGATCATTTGCATGTAATCCATCAGGCTCTGGTAACGCAAAGCCACATATGCCGCGCCGATCGACAGCACCACCGCGGAGGCGCTCGTGGCGCGGCTCATCCACACATAGTGCGCCTCGGTTGCCCGCGGACGAATCCACGGCCGATAGATGCCCTGGATCCAGGCCGAGCTGAATCCGGCCACATTGTTGGCAAATGTGGAAACCAGGCAGGCAATGAGTCCCATGACGCCAAGTGCGGCCCAGGACGGGCTGTAGTAGTGCAGCATCATCGATGGCAGGGTTGCGTTCCAGTTCCCAGCTCCCCCTGCGTGAAGCACCAGAGGAGCCACCACCCCGGGCAGCACGATCAGAAATGCGAAGATAATCTTCGCCGCCGCCAGAGACAGGGGAACGAAGCGCACATCCTGCGGGCGCCGCACCGCAAGAGCGCGCTGCATCTGCACAAAGTCCGTGCTCCAGTATCCAAAGCTCAGCACTATGCCCAGCCCCAGGATCAGGCCGACGCGGTCCATGGTCGCCTGCGGAGCAAACACGGGCAGCGTCTGCCAGAGATGGACACGGCCAGCCGGAATGCTCGCACGAAGGCGGGCCAGCCCGCCAAAATCGTGGACCACCAGAAAGAAGACCGGCACAGTCGCCATCAGCACCACGGCAAAATGAAGCAACTCGGTGTACACCGTCGCGCGGAAGCCTCCTGCCCAGGAGTAAAGCAACACCACGGGGGCTGTCAGCAGGACTCCATCGAGGAAGCTCAACCCCAGAAACGTCACCATGACCTGCGCTACGGCGCAGAGGCAGACACCGGCCAGCAGAAGCATCATGGCAGCCATGCACAACGCGACCATGGACCGCGTCTGGCTCCCGTAATTACGAGCAATGAAATCGAGAATCGAGGGGTAGCGGCCCTGCGTGTACGCCGGCAGCAGCCAGAAGACCAGGACCAGCAGCGCGGGCACCGCCCCGATCCAATAAAAATGACAGGCCAGTATCCCGTATTGGGCGCCCAGCGCCATCATGGCGATCACATCGAGCGAGCCACAATTGGCGGCAATGCAAGCGGCAATGCAAAGCCAAAGAGGCAATGCGCCGGTGGCGTTCAGAAACTGGTTGGCGTCCCGCTTCTTTCGCCCTGCCAGCATCCCCACCAGCAGCAAACTTGCTGCGTAGACAACCGCCAGGAGCAGAAGAGTTCGATTCCAAACCATATGCCGTTCGTTCCATTGCAACTTGCAGCAGCCAAGCCAAAATTCTCGTCAGCGACAGGTTCATCCCAGGCGGCGAGCCGGAAGCGAAGGAGGATTGTCCGGAGTCGATCTGCGAATCCACCGGCAGGCCAGGGCTGACTGCCCTGCCGGCCAGCGTCGGTCTTTCCAGCTTACCTTAGAACCGCCCCATCCTCACCCGGATCACTTCCGGCTTCTGGTAGAAACAAAGGCCACGGTCGGTTTCATCGCCATTCCACAGCCTGATCGGCTTCCAGACCCCATCTTGGTAGGCGCCCTGCTCGGCGGAGACAATCTGGCTACGAATCCACGGCAGCTTGCCGGGCAGATGGAAGCTGATGCTCGCATCCACACCCGTCACCAGGAAGTCATCCGGCCCCAGTTGCGCCACCATCGCCGCGCCGTGCGCATCCTTGGTGCCGGGAGCGCGGCGTCCGTCAGACTGCGGAAATCCGAAGGAGACAGTCGCCTGCCAACCGCCAAAGTCGATCTCCTGCGTGGCCTGTCCCGGCTCCTCGACCGCGGTCTTCAGCTTCCCGTCAAACTCCAGTTGGGCAATCTCGCGGTCCATCGGCCCAATGAGCGCAAAGTTGTTGGAGTGCGCCTTCCATTGCTGGTCGCCCAGGATGTTCCACCCTGTCTGGTCCACACCAAAGGGCGAGAATCCGATGGCCCCATCACCCAGCGCGTAGTAGAAGAGCTTTCCATAGTAGTCATCGCGGCCGGTCTCCGGAATCCACAATGGATTGTCGGCACGGTGATATGCCTGCATCGTCTGCCGATAGAACGCGGAGTCGGCGGAGTAGATATCGGGGCCGATCATATCGAGGGAGGGCGCCAGAGTCCGCCACAAACCCACTAGCTTCTGCACCGCGCCGCCGCTCGGGTAGCCGATGCCCGGCGTCGATAATTGCCGCTGCGGCAGCTCCGCCGCCGGATAGTCGACCCATACGTTGATGTAGAACGGAATCGTAAACTCCGCTTTCCCCGCCGCGGCGATCTCATTGATGTACTTGGCCTGGTGATAGGCCTGGAAGGTCTCGTCGGCCTCTGACCCGAAGACCTGACTCCAGGAGCCGGGCTGCTTGTGGGTGGCGGCCAGCAACTCGGTTGGAACCGGCCCGGCAAATTCCTTGTTGGCTTCCGCGGAGTTATCCCGCACGCTGCCAACGTTTCCCGACTCGTTTTCTACCTGAATCAGCAGTACCGTATGCTGTTCCGTGTCGATCTGCTTCAGATGGCGCGTCAGGGCCACGAATGCGGCCTTGTCCGCCTCCAGCGTGTTGCGCGACATCGGCGACAGCACGTCGATCGGCTCGCCGTCCGGCCGGATGACGTGCGGAAAACGCTTCGCATCTTCCTTCACCCACGCCGGGACGTAGTGCATATTGCCGTTCTTCCAGGTGCCGAACCACAACAACACGACATGCAGGTTGTGGGCCCGGGCGCCTTCTACGATTTGGTCCACGTTGGTAAAGTCGAAGTGCCCCTGCTGCGGCTCAAGCTGCTCCCAGTAGACCGGGGCTTCGACGGTGTTGGCGTGCAAGGCGGCCATCGACTGCCACACCTGCGGCAACTCACTGGGCCAGCCGCTGGAGTTGTGAATCTGCCCACCGAGA
>Ga0182014_10007665_pt1 | contig 11241 bp, 12 predicted proteins | sample 612S2DmetaG_FD_120489 | JGI IMG/M metagenome (GOLD analysis project Ga0182014, IMG submission 120489) | Permafrost microbial communities from Stordalen Mire, Sweden - 612S2D metaG | ecosystem: Environmental > Terrestrial > Soil > Wetlands > Permafrost | place: Sweden: Stordalen | collected... | reverse complement strand
ATCCACGGTGGGCTCTGGCGCGATCTGGAACCTCGACTCGAACGCCCTTCGACCCGCGGGCTTCACGTCGGCCGACGCCGCTGGACTACCGATACTTCCGGGGCTCGTCAACTATGACGAGGTCCGCTCGGGGGCCATGAACCACGCCATTCGCTTCACCGCGCAGTGCACGCAGCGCTCCTACCTTTGGCCCGCGCGCCACCAAGCCGGTCAGTCCAACCCCGACTGTCCGCCCATGGGGGCGCGCTTCCGACTGAACGCGTCGTTTTCGCTACCCGCCTCGACCTGCAGCTCCTTCTGCCAGACCGTTGTCACCACAATGAAGACGTATGGTCTGATCCTCGCCGACAACGGCAGCAACTGGTTCTTCCAAGGAACGGCCGACAGGCGATGGACGGCAGACGAAGTCGACCAACTGAAGCAGATCCCCGCCAGTCAGTTCGTGGGTGTTGACGAGTCGTGCCTGATGGTGACGCCCAATTCCGGTCAAGCCCGGCAGCCTGGCACGTCGGCGTACGCGCGCAGCTGTGCCTGAGCGCAAGCTCGGCCGTTCATTCTGAAAGCCTCCGGTGTCGCGAGAAGATCGAGAACCCGTCGCGAGCGCGACACGTGATCTGTGGCGCGTAACCGCGCTGACAAGAGTCGGTCCCCAGACCAGTCCTCAGGAACTCAGATCGAGAAGTCCTCGCCGGACCACACCCCGGTTTCGGAAGGACGGGCGTCGCGTTGGCTGGCACTACCTTGCACCTGTGTCTCCAACTGGTCCACTCGCGCCAGCAGCGACTGCAAGCTCGAGCCGAGTAGGTCCGGCATGAACGCAGACTCCAGGTCCCGCCGCTCCGCGTCCAACTGGGGCCGGCTGCGCGAAATGATCTGGCCGGGCACGCCGACCACCACCGAATTGGGGGGCACCGATTTCACGACAACGGAGTTCGCCCCAATGCGACTGTCGTCACCGATGGTGATGGGGCCGAGAACCTTGGCTCCCGCACCAATGGTCACCCGGTCGCCAATGGTCGGATGACGCTTTTCGTGGTTCAGACTCGTGCCTCCGAGCGTGACGCCCTGGTAGATGGTCACGTCGTCGCCGACCTCAGCGGTCTCGCCGATGACCACCCCGGAAGCGTGATCGATGAAGAGGCGCGCGCCGAGCACGGCGGCCGGGTGGATCTCGACACCCGTGAGCCACCGCGCGAGCCCGCAGAACGCGCGCGCCGCAAACTTAAGATCCTGCTGCCAGAGCCAATGACTCACGCGGTGGCCCCAGACAGCGTGCACGCCCGAATAACAGAACGCGATCTCAAGGAGGGAGCGCGCTGCGGGATCGCGTTCGCGAACCGAGTGCAGATCGCGCCGCATGGCTGCCAACATACTTAGTCGCTGAGTCCTTCAAAGAGCGGCGTGGAGAGGTAGCGCTCGCCGAAGGACGGGATGATCACGACGATCAACTTGCCCGCGTTCTCGGGGCGCGCCGCCACCTGGAGTGCGGCCCAAATCGCGGCCCCCGATGAGATGCCCACGAGCAGGCCCTCCTCGCGTGCCGCACGCCGAGCGAGATCGAAGGCGTCCGCGTTCTGCACGGTGATGATCTCGTCGATGACGCTGGTATCGAGAATCGCCGGGACAAACCCCGCGCCGATGCCCTGAATAGGGTGAGGCCCCTTCTGGCCGCCCGACAAGACCGGTGAGGCCGCCGGCTCGACGGCGATCATCTTCACCGCGGGCTTGCGCTCCTTCAGCAGCTGGCCAATGCCGGTGATCGTCCCTCCGGTGCCGACGCCCGCGACAACGAAGTCGACCTCGCCATCGGTATCGTTCCAGATCTCCTCCGCGGTGGTGGCGCGGTGAATCGCCGGATTGGCCGGATTCTCGAACTGCTGGGGAATGAAATAGCGCGAATCGCTCTTGGCGAGTTCTTCCGCCTTGGCAATCGCCCCGCCCATGCCGTCGGGTCCGGGCGTGAGGATCAACTCGGCCCCGTAGCCTCGCAGCAACGCCCGGCGCTCTTTACTCATGGTCTCGGGCATCGTGAATGCGCACTTGTATCCTCGAGCGGCGCAGACCATGGCCAGCGCAATCCCCGTGTTTCCACTGGTGGGTTCGAGGATGATCGTGTCGGGCCCTATCAAGCCGGCTTGTTCCGCGGCGTCGATCATGGCAACGCCAATGCGGTCCTTCACGCTGTGCGCCGGATTGAAGTATTCGAGCTTGGCTACCACCTGAGCCTGACTGTCGCGGGTCAGCCGGCGCAGACGCACCAGCGGCGTATTCCCGATGAGTTCAGTAATGTCGTCCGCGATCTTCATGGTCGGCGTACCTTTCTGGAGTCTCGACGCACACACCCAGACTCTCAAGAAATTCTATCGGCATTGTGGTTTATGCATTCTCGGAACAACGGATCGACACAATCTGCACGAGTCGCTGTTGTCCCGTGGTGAGCCGAGTCGTCTCACCGGCGATGAGGCCGGGTGCTCCGTTGCAGGGCTTTCGGAGAACTCCCGTCAAGAGTCACACCTCGAAGTATGGGTGACGTAGTCGATTGCTCGCGTGGAAGGGACGACCAAGAATCGTCAGCAACCGGTCAACGGGTGTCGCTGGTACGGGGATTGAGGGACTCCACCACTCCACGACGTAGCCAACACTTCGCGATGGCGACATCAGGCGTTGGCGGGGTTCGTGGACAAGTCTTGGCGACGTGAGGACGCGACAGCGGACGCTGAAGCGGGCAAACGCACGGGTGACGGGCCAGGACCGACCCTATCCGGCGGATATTTTGGGTAGTTCGGCTCTAGACAACACGAAGTCCAAACTGGATGATATCTGCATGAGGAGTTTTTCGCGGTCACGCCGCGGGTTGCTAGTGGTTGCCACGGTCATCGTGGGTTTCTCCGTGAGTTGGGCCAGCCTCGGCGGAGGGGCGTTCGCCAGTTCGACAACTACGAGCACAGTGGCACCTTCAACCTCGACGACGACTGTCACCGTGCCATCCACCTCGACGACGACTGTCACCGTGCCATCCACCTCGACGACGACCGTCACCGTGGCGCCGAAATCGCCCACGACGACCACCACAGCCAAACCTCGTCCGGCTCCGACGTTGCGTCTCGGCGAAACTGGAGCGTCGGTGCTCGCTCTGCAGCGACGCCTCACTTCGCTCGGGTACTGGCTCGGGCAACCAAACGGGATCTTCGCCGACAGCACCCAGCAGGCGGTGTACGCCTTGCAGAAGGCGGCCTCCATTCAACGAGACGGCGCGGTCGGTCCGGTGACCGCGGCCGCGCTGAAGCGCGGCGTCAGACCCAAGCCGTGGAAAACGTCCGGGTACGTCGTCGAGGTCAACCTCAACGATGACCTCTTGATGATCGTGAGGAACGGGTCACTCGTCTGGACGTTCAACACCTCGACGGGGGGCGGATACACATACGTCGACGAGGGTGTCACCGCCATCGCCGAGACGCCGCGAGGGATCTTTCACGTCTACCGCGCAGTGGACGGCATCGTCACCGACTCGCTCGGCCAGTTATGGCGTCCCAGGTACTTCGATGGCGGCTTCGCAATCCACGGCGATTCCTACGTGCCGGCGTCTCCGGTCTCGCACGGCTGCGTGCGGGTGAGCAACGAGGCAATCGACTGGATCTGGGCGAATAACCTGTTGCCCCTTGGGACCAAGGTCTGGGTGTACTCGTGAACTTGCGTCGAGCAGGGCTGCGCATCCTGGGGACACGTCGAGGCGACTGATTTCTCGAGCACCGTTTCACTGGGCGTCACGACGTGCAAATTCCGAACGCCCGTTGAGTGGCCTTCTGCTCCTCCACCCATTCACGCTCACGCTGAGCGCGACACGAATGATGCCCCACGGCTCACCGTGGCTCGACTGTTGGACCTAGTGGCCGGCTTCGAGCTCTCGGATCCGTCTCCACGCTTCGCCCGTCAGGGCCTAGTTCGACACGCTGGCGACTCGAGGAGGAATGTGCGCACTCGCACGGGTTGCTCACCGATCGGCACGGTTCTACTGGTGGGCGACGCTCCAGTAGGTTGCAACCAACGAGCGTGACCAGCAGTTCCCTTTGAACGGTTCTGTCGATCGGGAGCGAAGCAGATGTTCGAGAGGAGAACGTGATGTCGTACAAGTACGGTCGTCGGCCACCGAAGAACGCACCGGCGCTCTTCTTGAAGAGTTTCCTGCGCTCGACGGTGCCTCCGCACCCGACCAGCGAGGACTACCTCGCCACGCTCAGCAACTGGCAGATGCTCGGCAACGACGTGGCGGGCGACTGTAATGCCGTGGCCTGGGCGAATTTGCGCCGTCTCACCACGGCGACGCTCTCGAGCGAGTACTACCCCACCCAGGCTCAGGTGTGGCAGTTTTACGAAACACAGAACCCCCAGTTCGAACCCAACGGAACCGTCCAGACCAACGGCCCGGGCAGCGGTGCCGACCAGGGCATGGACGTGCAGACCGGCCTCGAGTACCTCCAGGCCAACGGCGGCCCGGACGGCGTGAAAGCGGTCGCCTTCGCCAAGGTCGATCAGAGTGATTCGGCGCAGGTCGACGCGGCGCTGGCGATCTTCGGAGGACTCTGGCTCGGCATCACGGTGCTCGACGCCAATCAGCAACAGTTCGCGAACGACCAGGCGTGGACCGACGTGAGCGGGTCGCCCATCGACGGCGGCCACGCAATCCTCGCGGGCGGCTACACGCCCGACGTGACGTTCATCACGTGGGCCCAGGAGACACGGTTCGCCCCATCGTTCTGGAGCGGCTCGACGGGGGGAACGCCACTGATCGAAGAGGCCTGGGTCGTCATCTGGCCCGAGCACCTTGGCTCGCGGGAGTTCTTGCAGGGCATTGATCTGCAACAACTGGCGGCCGACTACCTCGATCTCACCGGCAACGCCCTCATCCTTCCAACGCTCGGCAAACCAACCCTCTCGAAAGACCGATAAGCCGCCCCGCACGTAGGTTGAAGCGGTGGAGCGACGAATCGACAGTCGCATCGGACCGCTCCGTACGAATCCACGAGACTGCCACTACGTAGCCTCGAAAAGCGTCATCCGACCCATGTCGGAGATGGCCAGACCCGGTTGGCATGCCCAACAACACGGCAGCTCCACGACGAAGATGCCCCACCAACGCCCCGTCAGCACCGGTAGTCAGCCAATTTTACGCGAACCACGGCAGATCCACGAGGGCAGGGGCTTCCGCCGACAGAATCTCCTCGACGGTGTTTCAAGTCTCCAAGCCGTGCTCGAGCGCGCTATCCACCATCTCGAACGCCTCCCACATCACGGCGTAACGCCCGCCATGCTCGATGAGTTCATCGTGCGTGCCCACCTCGGCGACCCTTCCCTGGTGCATCATCACGATTCGGTCGGCGTGTCTAGCCGTTTGCAGGCGGTGGGCGATGATGATGGTCGTACCACCGCGCGAGACCTCGTGAATCGCGGCCGTGACGCGAGCCTCGGTCGCGAGGTCGAGGTTCGAGGTCGCTTCGTCCAGTGGCAAGAGCGCCGGATCGACGAGCTCGGCTCGAGCGAGCGCGATGAGCTGGCGTTGACCCGACGAGAGCGACCGGCCGCGCTCGGAGAGTTCGTGGTGATACCCGCCCGGTAGTTCGGCGATGAACTCATGGGCGCCAACGGCGCGGGCGGCGACCTCGACGCGCGCGACGAGCGGGATGATCGTCTGGCAGATGCTTCCAACGACGGCGGCCGACATGGCCAGAAACACGTTGCGCCGATGACCGAGCATGTAGCTCCAAAGACGACGCACCCACCCGGGCGAGGTTGTCGGCTCGCTCACGACCCGGTCCTTCGCCGCTCGGCGAGTCGACGCTCGGCCACCTGGTCGAGAGCAACGCCGAGCGAGGCGAGGTCCTCGCGCAGCCGGTCGCCGTCAGGGGTCTGCTGGCACAGATCATCGAAGAGACGAACCATCTCGGCTTCGACACGTTGGAGCAGGGCGCTGCCGGCGTCGGTGAGCTGCAGATCGAATGCACGCTGGTCCTATTTCACCTCACCTCGCACGAGGTAGCCCGCGCGGCACAGTGCGTCAACCGCGGCACTGATGGCGGGTCGGCCAAGTTCGAGGCGTTCGGCGACGCGAGATGCTCGATCCTCTCCCGACGCGATGGCGCTCAGCACGCGGTAGTGGACCATGTTGAGTTCGCTCGAGCGCACGAGCGCACGAGCCGCACGAGCCAAGGCTCTGACGGCTTCAACTGACCGCGGCGCGTCGGCCCCGGGGGACTCACGGTCGTGAGTAGTCATGCGTCCATCGGAGGCGACTAGTTCGATGACCGAACAATCGTCGCGATGACAACTGTCACGGTCTTCGCCGGCGAGAACTCTCCGTACACGAGTCGTCTCGTCTCGCGAGAATCGCGCCCGCCAACCGTGGCAGCTGCAGAAAGACTGTCCTTAGGCTTTCCAGTCCGGACCCCGCACCTGGCTCGCTTCGCCCAGCGCTGACCGGACACCGTCGGCGTCAAAGTCTCGACCGTAGACGGGGCTACCCGGCTGCTGTCGCCACGAATCGTCGAGCCCACCGGCGTCGACCGGGTCGAAGCCGAGCTGATTGACCAAATCCATCACGACGTTCTTGGCCGACGCGTCATCGCCCGCCACGGGTAGGGCGATTCGTCCCGGAGTTCCCTGTGGCTTGCCCAACTCGAGCAGGTGCTGGGCCTGTATTCCATTGAAGGCCTTCACGACCGAGAAGCCGATCTGATCGGCCACCCATCGACTCTCGGTGACGCCAGATTCAATCTCCGCGATAAGCCCGTCGCGCTGACGTGGGTAGTAGTTACCGGTGTCAATCACGACCACGTTGTCGGCAGCCCCATCCAGAAACCCGACCGGAAGATCGGGAACATTCTTTTCCGGGATGGTGACGATGACGACCTCAGCACCGAGCGAAGACTCAGACGCCGTCACTGGCGTGGCGCCTGTTTCGGTGGCCAGTTCGCGCAGGGTCTCTGGACCACGTGAGTTGGCCACCGAGACGTCGTGTCCCAACTCGCTCAGACGTCGGGTGAGTGTGCTGCAAATGTTGCCCGCACCGATGATTCCGATTTTCATAAATTTTCCTTTTTCTCAAGCGAATGAGGGATAGACCGAAGGGAATATTTCGTCAGTCCATCACGGCGCCAGTGTAATTACCCGTCAGTCCTCGAGCGACACGCACAGCCTGGGCATTCAGTACAAGGTGATGACCACGCCCGCCGGTGATCTCGAAAGCGACAGCACCGATCAAGAGGCAAGCGAGAAGACGCCTCGTTGTCGCTCAAAGTTGACCATCCGTATTGGTTGCCTTCGCCGAGCAGCGCTTACGCTGGGCTCGAACTCGAAAGTTGGACGTGGTCTCTATCGAGAACGGTGGCAGAGGAGAGAGCAATGGCGTCAAAGATATGGTTCATCACCGGCACGTCGCGGGGATTCGGTCACGAGTGGGCGCTCGCGGCGCTCGATCGAGGTGACAAGGTCGTCGCGACCGCCCGCAACGTCCACGCGCTCGAGGGGCTCACCGCGAAGTACGGCGAATCGGTGCTGGCACTCCCCCTCGACGTGACGAATCGCACCGCCGTCTTCGACGCTGTGCGCGTCGCCCATGACCACTTCGGGCGACTCGACGTCGTCGTGAACAATGCGGGCTACGGTCAGTTCGGAATGGTCGAAGAGATCAACGAGCAAGAAGCGCGCGAGCGGATCGAGACGAACCTCTTCGGCGCGCTCTGGGTCACCCAGGCGGTGCTTCCCTATCTGCGCGAGCAGGCAAGCGGGCACATCCTGCAGGTCTCCTCGATCGGGGGAATCTCCGCCTTCGCCAACGTTGGCATGTACCACGCGTCCAAGTGGGCCCTCGAGGGCATCAGCCAATCGCTCGCCCTCGAGGTAGCGGACTTCGGGATCAAGGTGACGATCATTGAACCCGGGGGCTACGCCACGGATTGGGGCGGCTCTTCGGCGAAGCACGCTGAACTCCTGCCCGCGTACGATGCCGTGCGTGAGAGGAGCGCTCGTTTGCGCTCCCAACGACAGACCGTCTCGGGAGACCCTTTGGCAACGCGAGAGGCTGTGCTTCGCGTCGTCGACGCCGAGACGCCACCGCTTCGCATCTTCTTTGGCAACGGACCGCTCGCCACCGCGACGGCTGACTACGAGTCCCGGTTGGCGACGTGGCGCGAATGGGAGCCGGTGTCTGTCGCGGCGCACGGACACGCCGACTGAGCGACTGACACCAACTCGAAGGGAGAGCCGGGCATGAATCCGCTGGAGCGACCGTTTGGAGATCGCACGTGAAGATCAAGCTGGACCTGCACGATATCTACAACCGGGGTGGCGACATCGACCGTGCACTTCGAGCAGTCATCGACGAGGCCATCGAGAAGAAGGCCCGACTGGTTGAGATAATCCCCGGCAAGGGAAGCGGTCAGCTGAAGAAGCGCGTGCTGCGTTTCCTCGATCAGAAGGAGATCAAGGCACTTTACGATCGTGTCGAAAAGGATTCGCACAACTTCGGCAGGGTATTCGTTCATTTTCGCCCGAAGTGATGCGGGGACTCGAGCGTTGACCCCTCCACTCTTCGGATCTGATCTCGACCTCCTGCTATCGAAAATCGCCCTTCATGAGGAAGAACGATGCTGAGAGTCCGGAGCCGCGAACGCCCCAGGGTGACGTGAGCCCGGCTCATGTCAGACGTCGTCGCTAGAGTCGAACGTATGTTCGCCCTTCAGCAGGAACTCAACGAGAGACAGCGTGAGGCGGCAACTTTCGGCGACGGTCCCCTACGAGTGATCGCCGGACCCGGGACCGGAAAGACCATGACGCTCACCGCGAGGGTGGCGGTTCTTCTCGAGCGAGGCGTCGTGCCCGAGCGGATCTTGCTCTTGACGTTCACTCGTCGCTCGGCGCGCGAGATAATTAACCGTGTTCGTGCGCTTCGCGGCGCTGATCAAGTTCGCAGGGTCTCAGGCGGAACCTTCCACTCGGTGGCCCACCGAACCCTTCGCCGTCACCACGCTGGGGTGGGTCTGCCCGACGGCTTCGGGGTTCTCGACCGCGCAGACGCCGCCGACCTCATGGACCTCGTTCGCGGCGAACTTGGCATCGTGAGTGGCGAGAGGCGACTGCCGAAGAAGACGACCCTGGCGGCCTTGTATTCACGCACGGTGAACACCGGAACGCCCCTCGCCGACGTGATGCTGGAGAACACGCCTTGGTGCGCGGACAGTTCCGGCGAGGTCGCCTCGGTCTTCACCGCATTCGTGGCGCGTAAGCGCTCACTCGGACTGCTGGACTTTGATGACCTGCTCCTGTACTGGCGGGTCGCCGTGCAGGATGACCTCTTGGGAGAAGAGATCGGCGCCTCGTACGACCACATTCTCGTCGACGAGTTCCAAGACGTGAATCTGCTTCAATTGGACGTGCTCGTGGGACTGCGTCGATTTGACCCTCGCGTGACCCTCGTCGGCGACGACGCGCAGGCGATCTACGGCTTTCGTGGCGCGTCCGCAAGGTTCTTGCTGGATGCGGAGCGCTTCTTCAACGGACTCACGACCATCACCCTCGACGTCAACTACCGTTCGTCCGCCGCGATCCTCCAGGTGGCGAACGCTATCGCCGCCGATGCCCCCGAGGGATTCTGCTCCGTTCTTCGCGAGGAGACCCCGGTTCTCGGGGCGAGCCCGCCACAACTCGTCCACTGTGCCGATGAGCGTCACCAGTCCGAAACCGTCACCGACCGCGTCCTGGAACTCTACGAACAGGGTATTGCCCTGCAAAAGCAGGCGGTGCTGTTTCGAGCGGCACACCATAGTGCCGACCTCGAGCTGGAACTCGCTCGACGACGGATCCCCTTCGTCAAGTACGGCGGTCTGCGCTACCTCGAGGCGGCGCACGTGAAGGACCTGCTCGCAGCATTTCGTCTCGCCGACAATCCCCGAGATGAGATGGCGTGGTTCCGCCTCTTCCAACTCATGCCGGGAGTGGGTCCGGCGAAGGGCCGCCGCGCCATCAACGCGCTGCGCGACATCGACGGCAATATTCCCCTCTCCCACGGAGAAGTCCAGCGGCGATGGTCTGGCGTGGTCGACGTGCTGCCCAGCGATACCCGAGAGATGTCGCGTGGCCTCGTCGAAGCGATGTGCCCGAAGGAATTCGAGCCGGTGGCGCTGCACGCGGAGCGAATCCGACAAGCGATCACGCCGCTCATCGTGGCGTCGTACGACGACGCCACGCCCCGGCTTGAGGATCTTGGAGCGCTCGTGCTGGCGTGCGCTGCAGCGACACGACTCAGCGACGTGGCGGCAGAACAGACGCTCGAACCGCCGGCCTCTACCGGCGATCTGGCGGGTCCGCCAATGATTGACGAGGACTGGCTGGTCCTCTCGACCGTGCATTCGGCCAAGGGGCTCGAATTCGACGCTGTTCATATCATCCATGCCGCCGACGGCAACTTTCCCTCGGACATGTCGCTCGGAACTCTCGAAGGGCTGGAAGAGGAACGCCGTCTCTTCTACGTCGCGGTCACGCGCGCACGGAGCAGCCTCGCCGTCTACGTGCCGCTCCGCTACCATCATCATCGCGTGCGTGACGAGCACTCCTGGGCTCAACCATCGCGATTCTTGAGTGCATCGGTCCGTTCGACCCTCAGCGAAGTCCATGCTGTCGGTGCGGACAGATCGGACCCTTCATCGTCCGCGACGGTGCCAATCGATGGTTCTGAGGTCGTCGCGGGACATCTGTCCAAGTTGTGGTGACGCGTCGCCTCTGCGGCGACAACGTTGTTAACGCGTCGTCCCATTCGCTACTTCAACACAACGTGCTCACTACTCGGCGATGGTCACCGAGTGAGTTCGTAGTCGCCTCGACGTGAACTAAGGGTCCATCACCAGCCACGGCGCCAGCGCTCACTCATCGAGACGTCGCCCATCGAGTTTGATGCCCCTGCAGTAACGTGGCACGCCGAACCGTGGGCGAGAAGAGCTCCGTGAACGATGCCGAGTGATTCCTCGGGGGCGTTCGACACGAGTAGGTTGGGCCTTGTCACGAGAAGTTGTCAGTGGCGAACGAAATGTGAGGTAACGCGCGTGTCCACCCCATTTGCGGTGCGATCAGAGAACGTGGCGGTATCCTCAAGAGCGATCGCTGGTCATTCCTGCGGTCGCTGCTCATTTCGGAGTCGCTTGTGAGGTCGGTCATACCCAGACGCTCGTTCAGCATCAGGACGAGGCTCGCCCT
>Ga0182014_10007663_pt1 | contig 11242 bp, 7 predicted proteins | sample 612S2DmetaG_FD_120489 | JGI IMG/M metagenome (GOLD analysis project Ga0182014, IMG submission 120489) | Permafrost microbial communities from Stordalen Mire, Sweden - 612S2D metaG | ecosystem: Environmental > Terrestrial > Soil > Wetlands > Permafrost | place: Sweden: Stordalen | collected... | reverse complement strand
GGGTGCTGCCGGACCGTGAACCGACCCAGGTGCTGGAATCCAGGCTCGAGACCGGCCTGGAACTGTTCCGGGAAGGGAAAGGCAGCTGGTTCCTGGTTTCCGGCGACAACCGCGCGGCCAACTACAACGAGCCCAAGGCCATGCGGCGGTGGCTGCTGAAGCGGGGGGTCCCGCCGCGCCTGGTGATCAGCGATTTCGCCGGCCGGCGCACCTACGACAGCCTGAAGCGGGCCCAGGCCGTGTTCGGGATCGGCAAGGTGATCATCGTGACCTCCGATTTCCACCTGGCCCGGGCCCTGTTCCTGGCCCGGCGCCTGGGCCTGGACGCCTACGGGGTGCCGGCCAGCACCGAGGTCACGCCGCTGCGCCACCGGATCAGTTTTTGGTTCCGGGAGTACGTGGCCCGGCACCTGGCCACCTGGGACGCCTGGTTCCCGCCGTCGACCATGCTGGGACCGCGGGAGCCGACCCCGGACGATCAGGCGCCCACCGACGGGGCCGAAAGCAGCGCCTTCAGGGCCCGGTAGTCGGTCTTGCCCGTCCCCAGCAGGGGAATCTGCTCCAGGGTGCGCACCATGCGCACGTTGTGGATGGGGCTGAAGCCCGCCGCGCGGATGGCGGCGTTGGCCTCCTCCCGGGCGATGGGGCGGGTGGTGAACAGCACCAGATCGGCCCGGGTCTCGGTCTCCAGGGCCTCCAGCGCCAGCGTCACCGCCTCGTCCTCGAGCCGGCCGAACCGGGCCAGCAGCGCCTCCTCAACCGCGGGCAGGCTGACCATCTCGCCACCCATCTTCACGAACCGCTTCAGCCGCCCAGCGAACACCAGGTTGCCCGCCGCGTCCTCCCGCACCAGGTCCCCGGTGCGGTACCAGGAGGCTCCCTCGAAGGCCGCGAAGGGCTGGGGCCCATCGGAGCCCAGGTAGCCGCCGAACACGCTGGGGCCCCGGAGCAGGAGCATGCCGATCACCCCGGGCGGCACCCGCTCCCGCTCTTCCAGGTCCACCACCGCGGTGGCCAGGGACGGCAGCGGCAGGCCCACCGTCCCGCGGACGATGCTCGCCTCGCGGTTGCCGGAGACCACCGGCGAGCACTCGGTGATGCCGTAGCCTTCCAGGATGCGCATGGCCGGCCAGCGCAGGGCGATGGTGGCGAACAGGTCGTCCGGGCACTTCTCGGCGCCGGTGATGACGTAGCGGAGGGTCCTCAGCTCCGGGTCCCGGGCGGCCCGGGTGATGCCGTTGAGGAAGGTGGGGGTGCCCACCAGCAGGGTGGCGCCGTAGCTTTCGATGTGCCGGGCCAGCACCCCGCCGTCGGTGGGCACGGGGTAGTAGACCGCCCTCATGCCCATGCACAGCGGCAGGATCATGGTGCAGGTGAGCCCGAAGGAATGGAAGGGCGGCAGCATGCCCAGGATGCGGTCTTCGGGCAGGAAGCGGTACTCCTGGACCAGGTCGCGCACGTTGGCGAGGATGTTCTCGTGGGTGAGGGGCACGGCCTTGGGCAGGTTCTCGCTGCCGCTGGTGAACAGGACCACGGCGGTTTCCGGCACCGGCTGGCGCAGTTCCCGCCAGGACCACCAGCTCTTGAGCAGGGCCTTGAGCTTGGCCCCCCGGGTCAGGGAGGCCCCCACCCGCTCCAGCGGGAGCAGGAGTGCCTCCAGGGGCGACAGGTCCATGCCCTGGGACTGGATCCGGGCGACCACCTTTTCGGACGTGAGCACCCGCCGCACCCCCAGCAGCTCAAGGCCGTGGGCCATGTTCTTCATGCCGGTGCTCCAGTTCACCATGACCGGGATCTTGCCGGCGAACACCACCGCCAGGTACAGGGCCGCGGCGCCGCCGGAGGCGGGCAGCATGATGCCCACGTAGGGGCCTTCGATCCCCTGGATGACCGGCCTCAGGGCGAAGATGGTGGTGATCAGGCCACGGTAGGTCCGGACGCCCCCCATCTGGTCCGCCAGCGCCACCCGCCCGGGATGCCGGGCGGCCTGGGCCAGGAACACCTCGGGAATGGTCCGGCCCGCGGGCACGGTGATCTCCAGGCCGGGGGCGAACCAGTCGGAAGGCACCGGCTTCAGCGGCGCCCCGCCCGGATCGATGGCCTTGCCGCAGGCCGCCAGCAGGACGTCGCCCACCGTGCGCAGCGATTCCGGATCGCTCACCGGATGGGCGAATTCCTGCTCGATGAAGAACTGCAGCTCCAGCCGCATGAGGCTGTCCATGCCCAGGTCCCTGGCCAGCTCGCACTCGTCCGGGAGTCCGCCGCGGCCGGTCATGCGCTCCAGCTGGGCCAGCACCTCCTCCCGGATGGCCGGGGGCACCTCCGCCAGGTCCCCCGCCAGCCGCACCTGGGGTGGGTCGGGCAGGACGCGGACGCCGCCGGCTTCCCAAAGGGTGTGCGGCACGTGCAGGGCCGTCGGCGCATCCTCGTTGTAGAAGGCCTCCAGCCGCCGGTTCAGGGCCTCCCGCCCGGCCTGGCGCGGCAGGTCCGCCGGTTCCCCGAGCTCCACCGTCACTTCGCGCCTGGGGGAGAAGAAGATGAAATTGGCCGCCAGGTCCCAGCACTCCCGCACCAGGGTCCGGTTGAAGTCCGGAGGCCCCTGGGCGCGGCTGAAGCGGCTGCCCCACAGCCCCCGGGTCCTGATCAGCACCACCCGGGTGTCCGGCGCCAGCTTCAGGATGGTCTCCACCGCGCTGTTGCCGCCGAGCTGCTCCATCCGGCTGGAGGCGAGGTGCCCGCCGGGATACAGCACCAGGTTGCCGCCCCCGGCCAGGACCCGGGCGCAGTCCTGGATGGCCTGTTCCACCTCTTTCCGGCCGGCCTCGCCGTAGCGCCCCAGGTCGGGCATGGGCAGGGCCCCGAACCGGCGGGTGATCCAGCCCAGGAGCGGCGACGAGATGCGGTCCTTGTCCGCCAGCGAGGCCGGCGCGAAGCGCCCATACAGCTCGCTGATGACGATCACCGGATCGATCAGGGCGGGGTGGTTGGGCAGGAACAGGATCCCGCGGGTGCCCCGGGCCGCCACCGGCACGATGCCTTTGACCTTGATCCGGTAGCGCAGGCGCAGCAGGCCGCGCCCCAGCCCCATCAGGATGGAAGCCATCAGACCCATCTGCATCTCCTCAATCCGGCCTGGATGGCCAGACTCAACGCCACCGAGAACAGCCCCACCACCGCAAAACTGGTGGTGGGCAGCCACAGGGCATTGAGCACGTTGGAAAGGGGCCCCGAAAGCAGGATCCCCGCGAACACGGCGAAGTTCGCCGCCGCCAGCACCGCGCCCCGGCAGCCGGGGTCGGGCCGGGTCTGGATGAAGCTCTCCACCGGGATGAGAAACAGGCCCCCGAACACTCCCACCAGGGCGATCAGCCCGAAGAACCCCGGCAGCCGGACCGGCGCGGGCAGGTGCGGCACGATGGGCATGGCCAGCATCGCCAGGCCCATGCAGGCGGCGGCGGGCGCCAGCACCCGGTGCCAGGCGGCGCCCTTGGCCAGCCGGGAGCTGAACAGCCCGCCCAGGCCGATGCCCAGCAGCTGCGCCACGATGAGCGCGCTGGTCAGGGATTTGCTCAGGCCGAGCTGCTGGAGCCCCAGGGGATTGATGAGGAGGATCTGGAGCGACCCGGCGAACCAGATGAACACCGAGCTGCAGACCGCGAAAGCCAGCCACGGATCCCTGCGGATCACCACGAAGTTGCGCAGGGTGACCAGGGGCCCGGTCCAGGGGAACGGAGCCCCGGGATCCGCGGCGGGGCGCCGGGGCACCCCGAAACTCACCGCCAGCCCGGCCAGGGCCACCAGCACCACCCCCGTCCCGCAGGCGACCCGGCCGGTGCCGATGCCCATCCAGGTTCCCGGCAGGTCCTGGGCGAACCCGGCCAGGGCGATGCCGGCCAGGATGGCCAGGGTGACCACCATGCGCAGGATGCCATTGGCCCGGGTGACCTGGTCCACCGGGAACAGCTCGGGGATGGAGCCATTGAGCGCCGGGCTGAAGCAGGTGGCCTGGGTGCCCATGATGCCGAGCATCACCAGGATCAGCGGCCATTGCCCCGTGCAGATGCCCACCGCCCCCACAGCCATGGCCGCCAGTTCAGCGCCCTTGGCCGCGATCACCACCCGGCGCTTGGAGAACCGGTCGGCCACCCAACCGGCGGGCGCGGCGAAAACCAGGAACGGCAGGGTGAACACCGAGAGCGCCAGGCCCTGCATGCCGGTCCGGCCTGCGGCCACGGCCAGGATCAGGATGGCCTGCTTGTAGAAATTGTCGTTGAATACCCCCAGGAAATAGGCCCCCGCCATGGCCGCGAACTGAGCCCTCCCGCTGCTGATCCGGCCAGCCCCCGCATGCTCCGCCAGAAGTCCCTCCTGCCCGTCCCGGAAACCCAGAAGTATAGGCTCTTTCAGGACTTGATTCTAATGGGGGGCCGAGGCCGATCCTACAGGTCGATTTCCCCGACGCCCAGTTCCTCGGCCGTGTCCTCGCCGCCGTCCTTGATGGCGGGGGAAACGTCAAGGTCCGGTTCCAGGCCGAGCATTTCGCTGGAAGAGGCGAAGATCTGGGCGACGGTCTGCTTGCGGGTCTCCAGGGTCTGGATCAGTTCCTGCACCCGCTTGATCTCGTCATTGAGCCGCTGCCATTCGACCAGGATGGCCTTGTTCATCTGCTCCACTTCGGTGCGGCAGCGGTCCCGGGCCTGACTGTAGAAATCCTGTTGGTCTTGATTGAGATCCATGGAAGCTCCGAAGGGGGATTGGGGGGTGGGGCCGGGGTTGGTGGGGTGGCTCAAGGATAACGCCATTGAACAGGTTCTGTCCCAAATCATCCCGGCCTTCCATGGGCGGGGGCCCTGGCCGGCCTGCCTTGACCGAACGGTTGGATGGTTGCCGTCCCTTGTCAAAATATTAAATTATTATTGTTTATAAATAGACTCGAATCAATTCTATGAACTTTTTGACTTAGTTCATCATATCTTGCATTCACAATTTTAAATTAAGGCGTTTTTATTTTCTCTATTATATTATATGTATTATAAAAATTTTTCAATTAATAACGATTGGATATCCCATTTGACAAAATCACAAGGGACTTTAACCTGATATTCCTCTGTGCAAGGCGCATAGGGACGATTCAAAACCATGCTATTTGGAGTATACATGCAATTTAAAAATGCCCTCGGTCTGGTTGCATTGGATGACCGGGATCTCGAGTGGGTAACCGGATCCGTCCTACCCCCTTTCGACCCGTGGAAATGGGGACCAGGGAAAGGTGGGGAGGTGCACGTCGACCTTTCCGGGCCTCCCCTCACGGGAACCGTCGGCGGCAGCTATTCCGATGCCAACGGCAGCAGGATCGCGGGAGCCCTGTCCACGGACGGCATGGGCTGGTCGGCCGGGGTTGGTGGCTCCGTGACGTCGCGATCCGGTATGACCTCGATATCGGGATCGGCCCAATCGGATGGTCACGACTGGATGGTCCTGGGCAGCATCACCCTCAGGTTCTAACCATGTCGCCGCAATGGTTCAACCCAACCGGCGAAGGCAGGCCGAACGGCGGGCCCTTGGCGCCCCTCCTCCCTGAAGATTGCCTGGAAATACGGGGAGGCGCCCCGCCTGGATGCGCCAGCACGCCACCGCACGCTCTTTCGAGGCCGGTGCTCCCGGTGCCGCTGCCCTTCCCGAAACCCCCTCGGCCCATGCCCTTCCCGTTCCCGAAGCCCCAGCCCGGGCCGTTCCCGAACCCCATGCCGTCGCCGTACCCGAGATGACCCTGACCATGGACCCCAGGGTCACTTGGCCAGGACCTCCCGGAGCACCCAGGCCGCCAGGATGGCCAGGACGCCGAAAGCGGCCAGCAGCCAGGGACGGACCTGGCGCGGCCGGACCGGGGCGGCGGGCGCGGGTGGGGGGAGGGCCGGGATCCCGGGACCGGGCTCCAATCCCGAAAGGGTGGGCGTATCCTCCATGGCGCTGGCCGCGGGCACCGGCGTGGCCTGACCCCGGGGTTCCGGGAGGGTGGCGGGGGTGAGTTCCGGCAGGGGGGGCGCGAACCGGGTGGACAGCAGGGACTCCGACTCCTCCCGGGTCCCCTTCAGCAACGTGTTCACGTACTCCGCCAGGTCGTGCTCGCTCGGTTCGTAACCATGCTTGGCCAGCAGGGCCTTCAGGTCCCGCTCCAGCATTCGCGCCGAAGCGTAGCGCCGGTCCACATCCTTCTGCAGGACCTTTTCGAGGATGGCCCCCATTTCCACGGAGATGCCAGGGTTGAGGGTGCGGACGTCCATCACCTTGCCCAAGCGCACTTTCTCCAGGACACCCAGTTCCGAATCGGCCTGGAAACACCTCTCCCCGGTGAGCAGTTCCGCCAGGACCAGACCGAGGGAGTAGATGTCGGAGCGTCCGTCCAGAGGCTGCCCGAGGGCCTGTTCGGGGCTCATGTAGAGCAGCTTCCCCTTCAGGGAGCCGGACAGGGTCTGGGTGCTCTTGGAGGCTGCCTTGGCGATGCCGAAATCCACCAGCTTCACTGCCCCCTCGTAGGAGATCAGGATGTTCTGGGGACTGATGTCCCGGTGGACGAGCTTGAGCTCCTTGTCGTCGATGGCCCGCTTCCGGTGGGCGTAGTCCAAGGCGCCCGCCACCTTCATGATGACCGTGGCGGCCAGGGCTTCCGGCATGGGGAGCTTGTATTCCCTGACCTTGCGCAGCAGGTTGCGCAGATCCCGGCCATCCACGTATTCCATGGCGATGTAATAGAAACCGCTGGCTTTCCCCAGATCGAATATCTGCACGATATTGGGATGGCTGAGCTGGGCCGCCAGCTTCGCCTCGTCGATGAACATCCGGACAAACTCGTCGGTGTCCGACAAGTGGGGAAGAATCCGTTTGATCGCCACGATCTTTTCGAAGTTGTGGACCCCGCGCTGCCGGGCCTTGAACAATTCGGCCATGCCCCCGACCGCCACCTTTTCCAGCAGGTTGTAGTTCCCGAACTGCTCCAGGACCTCTTCCGCTTCGGGGCCGCCGGGGGGGAGCTCAGCCGGGGCGGTGACAGCGGCGATGGCCGGAGCTTGGGCAGCGGGCAACGAGGGAACCGTCATGCCCGGACGGGTCTTGGTTTCTCCCACCACCGGGGCCGACGCAGGGGCGGGAACCGGACGGGGCGCAGCCGCCGGAAGGGGCACCGGAGCGGGGGATGGGGCCGCCGCCACGGTCTCCGGCGCGGGGGGCCGGGCCGCCGCCACGGGCTCCGGCGCGGGGGGCCGGGCCGCCGCCACGGGCTCCGGCGCGGGGGGCCGGGCCGCCGCCAGGGGCTCCAGCGCGGGAGGCGGGGCCGCCGCCGGGGGCTCCGCCATGGGCGCCCCCTCCAGATCGCTGAGGATGTCGCCGAACAGGTCCTCGGCCGTGTACTTCCGTGCCGGCTCGCCGCCTACCTTCAGCAACCGGCCCAGGTGGTCGGCCCAGGCCTCCGGGCCCGCTTGGCGGTCCAGGCGGGACATCGGCTCCAGTTCTTCCGGATCGAACCACCCGGGATCCTGCCCGGGCGCGCCCAGGGCGACCAGAGGCAGCTGCGGATTCCTGGCCCGCAGGGCCCGGAGTGCCACGATCCCCCGGGGACCCACGGTGGCGGGATCGAACACCGCGAGGTCGGGCATGGCTCCATCGGCCAGCGGAGCGGCCGGGTCCGAACTGTCGGCCCAATCCAGATCCCAGCCCTGGGCTTCCATTTCCTGGAGGAGGCCTGGGGTGCGGAAGGCAGCTCCGTCCAGGACGATAATGGCCAAACGTTTCATATTCCCTCAGGGCATGCTTGATTGTATCCGTTCGCCCGGACTTGCCCAGTGCTCTGGTTCCAGGATCAAGGGTGGTAATAGCTGCGGAAACAGGATAACCTGGGAGCCGGCCCTGATTCCGGCAACGGAAAATTCCGGGCGAATCCCAGGCGAAAGGAGGTGTCCCCACCATGCCACTGGTCAAAATCAAGGAAGACGAGACCTTCGAAAATGCTCTCCGCCGTTTCAAGCGGAAATGCGAAAAGTCCGGCATTCTCAGCGAGCTGAAAAAGCGCCAGCACTACGAGAAACCCAGCGCGAAGCGCAAGCGCAAGATGCTCGCGGCGAGAAAGAAGACCCTCAAACGCCTCGCCCAGGAGCGAAGGCTGATGGGCTGATCCAGCCTAGCAGCCCTGGGGGGAGGTTTCGCGTATCCGCGCAGCGGATACCGAAAGGAAGACACTGAAACGCCTCGCCCAGGAGCGGAGATTGATGGGCTGATGCCCCCCTTGTCCGATGTACGATGAGAAGGCCCGCCCAGCGGGCCTTTTTGCTGCCCATGAACCTCGATACGATCCCCAATGCCGAACTGGAAGCCATCGAGTTTCCCACCCTCACCGGCCTCGTGGCCCGGGGGGCCCGCACGCGCCTGGGCCGGGAGGCGCTTTCCCGCCTTTCCCCCTGGGACGGCCTGAGGGGCCTGCGCCGGCTGCGCCAGATGGAACTGGGCCCGCTCTGGGCCAAGGATCCCTCGGCCCTGCCCGTGGTGCCCTTCGACGAGGCCCTGGACGAGGTCCTGAACCCGCTGGGCTGGCCCCTGCCTGAACACTGGCGGCAGCTGCGCGAGGGGCTCCGCGGGTGCGCCCAGCTGCTCCGGAGCATCGCGGCGGTGGCATGGCCGGAGGGGGCGGCGGCGCCCGAAGGCACCGAGCCGGGCATCGACCTGCTCCAGGTGACGGCAGCCCTGCTCCCCGATCCCATGCCCCTGGCCGACCTGCTGGCCCGCAGCTTCACCGAGGACGGCCAGCTGGACCCCATGAAGGTGCCCGGCCTGGCCGAACTCTACCGGGCCCGCACCAGGTGCTTCCAGGCGGTGCAGAACCGCCTGCAGAAAACCCTCCGGGATGTACCGGAAGCCTTCCAGGAGACCAACATCGTCGAACGCAACGGCCGCCAGTGCCTGGCGGTCCGGGTGGAGCGCAGGAGCATGGTGCCCGGGCTGGTGCTGGACCGCTCCAGCAGCGGCGCCACCGTGTTCCTGGAGCCGTTCGAGGCGGTCCAGCTCAACAACGACCTGGTGGAGGCCGAGCAGGAATACACCCAGGCGGTGCACGCCTTCCTGCGCGACCTTCTGGACCGGCTGCGGGACCGCCGGTTCGACTTCGAGCGCTGGCACCGGTTCCAGGCCGACGCCGACGAGGCCCTGGCCCTGCTGCGCTGGGGCGCTCTGTGCGACGGCATCCTGCCCGATCTCGGCCAGGACCGGCTGCACCTGCTGGACGCCCGCCACCCCCTGCTCCTGCCCGGGGTCCGGGCCGCCCTGGAGCTGGAGCCGCTGGACCACGACGCGGTGCCGCTCACCCTGGAACTGGACCGGGAGCGCCCGGGCGTGGTCATCTCCGGTTCCAACACCGGCGGCAAGACCGTGGTCCTCAAGACCGTCGGCCTGCTCACGGCGCTGGCCCGGGCCGGCTGCGCCATCCCCGCCCGGGCCGGCACGGAGGTCCCGGAGCTGGTCACCCTCCACGCCGACATCGGCGACCACCAGACCCTGGTCGGCAGCCTGTCCACCTTCTCCAGCCACATCCTGCACCTGAAGCAGATCATCGCCCAGGCCAAGCGCGGCGGCCTGGTGCTGCTGGACGAGCTGGGCACCGGCACCGACCCCAAGGAGGGCGCCGCCCTGGGCATCGCCCTGCTCCAGGCCCTGTCGCGCCGCCAGTGCTGGGTGCTCTGCTCCACCCACCTGGGCGAGATCAGCCAGTGGGCCCTGCGCCACCCGAGGTTCCAGAACGCCTCGGTGCAGTTCGACGAAGAGCGGCTGGCCCCCACCTACCGGCTGCTGGTGGGCATGCCCGGCCAGAGCCGGGCCCTCACCATCGCCGCCAAGCTGGGCCTGCCCGCGTTCATCCTGGAGCACGCCGAAAAGGTCCTGGGCAAGCGCGAACAGGACTGGCGCGAGTTCCTGCGCCAGCTGGAGGCCGACCGCCTGCGCATCATGGAGGAGGCGGCAGCCCTGGAGGAGCGCTCCGCCCTGCTGGAGAAGGACCGCCAGATCCTGGCCCGCCGGGAGGAAGCCCTCCGCGACCAGCAGGACAAGTTCCAGCGCGAATCCAAGGAAAAGGTCCAGCGGGTGCTCGATTTCCTGGACCACGAGTCCAGGCGCCTGGTGAAGGAGCTCAAGGAGAAGCAGAAGGCCGCCGAGGCCGGAAACGCCGACCGGATCGGCACCGAAGCCCGGGAGCGGATCCGCACCATGGAGCAGATCGCCCGGGCCGAGCTGGGGGCGGAGGCCCCCAGGCGCCCGGCCCCGGACCAGCCCCAGCTCAAGGAGGGCGGCTTCGCCCGCCACCGGGGCCTGGGGGTGGAAGGCCGGATCACCGCCATGAAGGGCGACCGGGTCACCCTGCAGACCCTCCAGGGCCGGCAGATGGAGGCCCGGGCCGGCGAACTGGAGCCGGTCTTCCGCGGCGACCTGGGCCCGGCCGCCCCGGCCCGGGGCCAGCTGCGCCTTCGGGCCGAGGCCGCGGAGACCCAGTCCGAAATCAACCTCATCGGCCGCGCCTCGGACGACGTGGACACCGAGATCCACCGGTTCGTGGAAAGCTCCATCGCCGCCGGCCAGAAGTTCATCCGAGTGGTGCACGGCCACGGCACCGGCCGGCTCAAGGCCGCCGTGCGGGCGGCGCTGAAGGGCCATCCGGGCATCGCCAAAGTGGAGGACGCCCCCCAGAACCAGGGCGGGGCCGGGGCGACGCTGATCACTTTAAGGTAGGTAAGTCCAGCCCCTACCGCGCCAACGCCTACCGCACCTTCCGCGCCGGGGACGGCGGAGCCTGGACGGCCAAGGTCCTGGGCCCGGACGGCGCGGAGATCGGGTCGGCCTGCTTCACCGTGGAAATCAGCTAGAACTCCCGCCCGCGGAGGTGCATCCTTGGGCATCCTTTTTTTCCAGGAGCCGCCCATGCGCTTCCTTCTCGTTGCGTCCCTGCCCTGCCTGCTGGCGGCCCAGACGGCCCCGGAAACGGTCACCACCCTCCGCGACCAGCAGGCCCTGGCCGTGACCATCTACAACAGCAACCTGGCCCTGGTGCGGGACCAGCGGGAAGTGCGGCTGCCCAAGGGGGACGTGGAGCTGGCCTACCAGGAAGTGGCCGCGCTGATCCGCCCGGAAACCGCGCTCCTGCGCAACCTCACCGACCCCAAGGGGTTCTGGATCAACGAGCAGAACTTCGACTTCGATCTGCTCACTC
>Ga0182014_10007662_pt1 | contig 11243 bp, 8 predicted proteins | sample 612S2DmetaG_FD_120489 | JGI IMG/M metagenome (GOLD analysis project Ga0182014, IMG submission 120489) | Permafrost microbial communities from Stordalen Mire, Sweden - 612S2D metaG | ecosystem: Environmental > Terrestrial > Soil > Wetlands > Permafrost | place: Sweden: Stordalen | collected... | reverse complement strand
GTTGCTGAAGAGCCTGAGGCTGCCCGGCGCGATCACGGTCTTTGCGTCGGACCCTGCGCCGATCGTCTGCTCCCAGCCGGCGATCCAGTCGAAGACAAGCTTGGAGACGTTGGTGTTGTTGCAGACGACGATGAACACCGGCGGCGTGAGCAGGGCGCCCTGCCCGGCGGCGTCGGCGGCGCCCCGCCAGGCCTCGTAGTACTTCTCGTAGTTGCCGTAGAGGCTGAGCAGCGCCGCCTGCAGCTCCTTGGGCAGCTCGGGCATGCCGCCGGCGAGATCGTCGGCCTTGCGGCCCTTCTTTGGGAGGCTGTCTTTGACGTGCGGCCAGAGGTGACGGTACATGGGGATGACCGAGGTCATGGAGTCGTCTGAGACCGGCACGCGCGGCACCTTGACGATGCCGCACTCGATCGCGTCGACCAGTGAGAAGTCGCTCACTACCCAGGGAAAGAGCGTGCCCTCGGAGTAGCCGGATCCGCGCAGAAAGAACGGCGTCGCCGAGAGGTCGTAGATGGCGCGGATGCCGATCTTGCGCTTGATGGCCTCGAGGCCGCTGATCCAGACGCGGGCCTCCTCGTCGCGCTTCTCGGCGTCCTTCTTGTCCTCGCCCTTGAGAGCAGCTTCGTCGATCTCGTCCTCGCGCTCTGCCGGCTTGCCGCGATAGCAGTGGTGCGACTCGTCGTTTATGACCACGATGCCGCGCTTGCCGCCGAACTCGCGACAGACGCGGCGCACCATCTCGTCGGGCGTCTCGGTGAAGGGGCTCGGCGCTGCTGAGTCGCGGCCGGCCAGGATGCGCTTGGTCAACTTGCCGGCCGCGATCTTCTCGCGCAGCAGGAACGTATGGAAGTTGGTGATCACGACCTTGGCGCGGTTGAGGCGTTCCATGAGCTCGACCGGCACGACGTCGAGCTTGCGGTAGTAGCTGTCGGAGTCGTTGGGCAGCAAGACGCGCAGGCGATCGCGGATGGTGATGCCCGGCGCCACGATGAGAAACGAGTCGCTGAAGCGGGCGTCCTGCGAGTCCTCGATCTTGTTGAGTGCATGCCAGGCGATGAGCATCGCCATGACGACGGTCTTGCCGCTGCCGGTGGCCATCTTGAAGGCCATGCGGTCGAGCTCCGGGTTGGCGGTCTCGTTGGCCTCGCGCAGCTTGTTGGTCAGGTACTGCTTGCCAGCCTTGCCGACGCATTCAGTGAGGTAGATCGCTGTCTCGGCCGCTTCGATCTGGCAGAAGAAGAGGCGGCGGTCGCGGTCGGGTCGCTGCCAGTACTCAAGCAAGCGGCGCGTTGTGCGGGTGACGCCCGGGTAGTCGCGCCTGCGCCAGTCGCCGACGGCGACACGCACGTCGTTGATGTAGTCATTCTCGCGCAGACGATCGTCGGTCCACTCGGTGCCGAGCTCGAGCTGCTTGCCTTTCTTCTTGGGCTGCGCCACAGGGATGAAGTAGGCACTGGGTCGGCGTGAGCTGACGATCTCGTCGGTGATACCGTCATCGTCGAACCTGTAGTGCTTGCCCGGTTCAACGAAGGCCGAGTTGATGACGGGGTTCTCGATGACGGCTTGGCGCACGTGGCCCCCCACGGTCTGCTGACCCGCGTCGTGGCTGACGCTGCGTCTGAGTCTACAAGACCGGCGTGACGTAGGGCGAGGGCGGACGACCTTCTCTGGCTGCGGACTGCGCGACACGGACCGTCGGCTGCTGCCTCTGGCCACGGCCCCAAACGGCGCCCGTCTGGCCCTGCGCCGCGCACCCGCCGCATCACTCCACGTGATGTGGCACCTCCGGAAACCCCAGAACTGCAGCGTCCATACCGTCGACGCCGACGCTGGGCCGACCTGCCATGACGTGCACGGCCAGCCTTACCCCGGTAGTGGAGCGCCCCCTCTCTAAGCTGGATTGAGAGGCATCTGCTGCTCGCGCGGATGCGGCCGGATTGACTCCAAGTAGTAGATGGTGCGGGAGGGAAGGACGTTGTCCACCTGCGCCTTTGTGATCACCAGCAGCCCTGCCTCGACCCGCGAGCCCAGCTTGACGGACTTGAGCTCGCCAACCGCCTTGTCCAGTACCTTCCCTGTGAACTCCTCGTCGTCGACTGCCAGGTGATACGTTCGCTTCTCGACATCGCCACCGACAAGGATCCCCGACACCAACTTGGGCTGCTCGTTCACCTCGATCAACTCCATCCAATCAAGGCGTTCCTTGGCCATGCGCGACGTGAAGGCAATGCTGTGGCTGAGTCCCCTGGATGCTACTGCGATGGAACTTCGATGGCGGACGAGGGAGTTCATCATGTCCTGGTAGCCAGACCTCACCCGGTCCAGACGCATGAGCGTGAGGAACTCGCCGACGTCGGGATCCGGTGAGAACAGTGACGCTGTGGATTCGAGCACGCCCGGTCCGAAGAGTTGGCCCGGCTGCGGAGGCATCGTCAGGCGAACTGCGAAGGACCCCGCCGAGAAACCGGCGACCATGAGTCGCACGGATTCGCGGATCTCTCCCCTCACGGCACCTCGCGGGGTCGACTCGCCGGCGCGCGCCTGGGCAACTGCATCTACCAGCCGCTGGAGCGAACCGAGCATGTCGGCCAGGAATCCCGCCTGCACGGAGTTCTCGGTCACGGCGTCACCGGACAGAACGATCTCAGCGTCGCCTCCCTCTTCAACAAGCAAAGCCGCCGATTCCTCCGCGAGCAGCTCCGACTCTCTGGCTTCAACGGAGAGGAGCGAGACCTCCGCGCCAAAGTCCGGAGCCGCCAGCCCCGCGAAGGCTTGCTTCACATCGCGGAGGCGACCGAGGTCTGCCCGGACCTCCTCGAGTGTGCGAGGGGCGATCACGTCGTCGTGCGCCTCCACCTCAAACCTCCGTTGAGACGTTGGGTTGTTTGTCCCGATCCCCTAGACCCATGCTCAGGATTCCCTTCCCCACTCCGGGCAACTCGCCGCCTTGAGGATTCGGCAGGGAACGAGTCCGACCAAAGAACTCACGCCAGTATCGTCTCCAGGCATCGAATGCAGGAAAGGCCGGGTGAGCCGGCTCATAGGCCGCGACGACGTAGGAATGTGTCCTGTAGGCTTGTGACACTTGACCGCTCGCGAGAACCTCCCGGACGAAGTCCTTGGCGTCGTCAGAGAGGGCGCCCAGCTGGTCTGCGCGGGAGAATGTGACGACATCGACATCTCGAGGCGCTCGCTTCGTCGTAGTGTAGGAGCCGTCGACCCATTGGACCCCGGCGACGCCGTGCGACTTGGCTCTCGATCGAAGCTCGAAGAAGCCGTCCCGGATAAGCCCACGTGTCGGATCAGCCGGGAACGGATCGACGAGGAGTTGAGAGAAGCGCTTTTCGTCGCAAGGGTGAACACCCTCAGGCAGGAGCCCACGATGGTCGAACTGGACCGCCAAGTATCCCCCCGCGCCGCTACAGCACCTTGCCCGACTCTGAGGCGCGATACTACCGCAACGCATGAGTTCCCGCACGACGTTTCGCTGCCCATCCACCTTTGAGCCCAGCGCGGCTGCCCCGCGGGTGAGCTCACGCGCTCGACCAGCGGTGCCCGCGTGGAAGTGCACAAGGTGGGACACAGGACCGCCATGCGGCCTCAGATCCCGCCGCAAAGGGCGCCCTACGCCGATGTCGCGCCGACCGGCGAATCCAGCCCCTGGCGCCAGAACACTGCGGAGCGCCATCACCGTTTCTCGCTCCACCACTCCGGGCCCAAGCCGGTCGGACGAGCCTCGTTTGCGATGCGAATCCGCAAGATGGCGACGGCCAGCTCATCCGGTTCGAGCTCCGCAAGCTCGAAGGCCGGCAGGTGGGGATAAGCGATCTCTCCGTCGTCCTCTGCGACCGCCTGGGCCAGGAGGTTGTAGCTTCTGGCCGCGCGCCGCACATCCGCCAGGAGGTCCTCGCTCTCGTGCGGCCCCAGCAAGATGTCGAGCTCGCGAGGCACGCGAGCCCAGGAGTCGGCACAGTGCACGCCAGCAACGGCGCTGGCCTCCTCGATCACCTGCAGGAAGGCAAGGAGCGCGGAGGCGCTGACGGCGGCCGCCTTGCGCAGGTCGCCGAGCAGCTCAGCGAGAGGGCGTCCGCCGCTGGCGGCGTAGGTCTCCTCAATGCGTCGCACGTGCATGACGTCACCAAGCTCGGCAAGCCAGTAGCAGGCGCCGCACTCACGTGGCTCAACGCCGCCCGCGCTTGGCTCGGCGGCGTCTTCGCGCTCAAGGCTGGCGGCGATCACATACAGGCGCGACAGCTCCGCGACCTGGGCTGAAACTCGGTAGCGTTCCAGCTGCCGCTGCAGTTCACCGAGCAATTGCTCGGTCTGCAGGCTTACCAGGTGCGCCTCGCAGAGCATCAGCCGCAGAGCCTCATGGAGGTCGAGCATGCGGTGGTAGTCGGCGCCGTCCTCTGGCGTGCGCAGCGCCGCCTTGATCGCCAGGATGTCTCTGTCTGAGAGAAAGCCCTGTCCGCCGTAGTCGAGCTCCATGAGTTCCTGGACCGCGAGGCGCCCGGCCTCCCGGCCAGAGAGGCCTTTGGCTATCAGGCGATCGATGTCGGCCTTGAGCGCCACCTAGGGCCGCCGGTCGAGCGCCGCCTCGATGCGCTCGAGCTTGTCCTCTAAGACGCTGAGCTCGGCGGCCTTCAGCTGGCCCTTGAGGATCTCGAGCTCATGGTGGGCCTGCTCGGCGTCGATGCGGCCCGTCCGGTAGCGTTGCAGCGTCTCATCCATGGCGGCGGCGATCTGCGTGGCGCCCAGGTTCTGCCGGCCGACGATCACCGTGACGTTGTCCGCCTCTGGCTCGGGCCGCGGCTTGCGGTCCAAGCCGAGCAGCTCACTACGGCGCTTGGAGATCTGCAGGGCCACACGGGCGGCCTTCTCATCGCCGCTCTTGGCCCGCGGCCACTGGCCCATGAGCAGGCGATCAAGGCGGACCACCTCCAGGCGACGCAGCTTCTCTGCCTGTTCGTCTGTTGCTGCCGACTGACGGGCCATGGCGCGTTCGACTGCCTTGAAGGCGCCGCTTGGCGTCATGCCGAGAGCCTCACCGATCATGGCGTAGCTCGCGCCGCCAAGACGAAGCTCGAGGGCTTGCTCTTCGTGCTGGCGTGCTCGAAGGAACCTGGCAGCCGTGCGGCTCACGGTGTGTTTCCTTGCGATGCGTTTCCCGAACACTGACGCTCCGCAGCAAAGTCGTGATTGCCACGGGCTGAGCGTCCCAAGACAGATTTGCCCTGCGGACCCAGCGTGTCAGCCAGGGAAGCATCGCTCGCCAATGTCGGCGCACTCCCATATAGCATGTAGCTGGCTCGGCGACCGACAGGAGAACAATGGCCCGAATCAGACTTGATCTGACCAGCTCGAAGGCCAAGTTGGCGCGTGCGAGAGAACACCTCGAGGCGCTCCAGCGAGAGGTCGCAGTCGTTCTTTACGAGGACCCCCCGTATGCCGTCAGGTTCAGCGAGATCGACCCACAGAGCGGTTGGTGCTCGATCGACATCGTACCGCGCGATGCGGGCAAAGAGCGCTTCACACGCCTCGGCATCATCTTCGGTGACGTCATACACAACCTGAGGTGTGCACTCGATTACGTGGTGGTGGCGCTGGTCGAGTCGAGCGCCGCCCAGCTGACGACCAAACACCAGTTCCCGGTGTTCGACAACGCGCAGTCCTATCGAGCCACGGTCGGGCCGCCCCACGCACTCAACAAGAACGGTCTCCTTGGCGGCGTCCAGCATGGGGCGGACCTCGTTGAGCGGCTGCAGCCGTACAAACGCGAGGGCGACCCGGACGCCGATCCCCTGTGGCATATCCACCGCTTCTCGAATGCCGACAAGCACTGTCAGATCGCGGCTACCCTGCCACTGCTCGGGGCAGGCAGCATTCGCATCGCTCATGGCTCGACGATCATCGGCCGCTGGCAACCCGACACTCTGCCCCCGTGGGCGGCCGAACAGCAGTACGAGGTCGGCCGCCTGCAGTTTGCATCGCCCTACCCGTTGGCCTCGGAGCTCGGCGTAGAGGACAAGATCGCCGTGGACGTGGCCTTCGGCACCGCTCCCATTGGCAAAGAGGAGCTGGGGCCCGCGATCACGCTGCCGGTCCTTGGCGAGTGCTGTGATCACGTGGCCACCGTGCTCGATCGCTTTGGCAGGCTTTGATATGCATGAGGCAGCTCGGCCACGCGGCTGAGCCCGTGTAGACGCCAGTCGCCTCGTCTGGATTGTCAGTTCGGACTCCATCGCTATCACACCGCTGCCAGGCGCTCGACAGCAACCTCCTCGAAGCTGCGGCCGTCGCCCTCGAGGGCGGGCTGCGTGCCGGTGTAGGTGGCCCAGCGCTTGCAGATGACGTCACAGAAGCGCGGATCGATCTCCAGGCCGTAGCAGCGCCGTCCCAGCGTCTCGCAGGCGACAAGCGTAGTGCCGCTGCCCAAGAAGCAGTCGTAGACCTCGCCTGCGTGGTTGCGCACCGGGCGGGCCATGCACTCCAGAGGCTTCTGGGTGGGGTGGTCGTAGCGTTCCTCGGCACTGCCACCCATCAGCGCCTTGGGCGAGGCCAGCTCCCAGACCGTGCTCTGGTCGCGGTTGCCGATCCAGCGGGCACTGGCCCCCTTTCTCACCGCATACCAGCAGGGCTCGTGCTGCCAGTGGTAGGCGCTGCGGCTGATCACCAGGGCCGTCTTCACCCAGACGATCTGCTGGCGCAGCTCAAAGCCGAGGCGCTCAATGCCGGCCGCCACCTCGAGCATGTGGGCCGTGGCATGCCAGACGTAGGCTACCTCGAGGCTTGGTACCAGGGCGAAGGCCGCCGACCAGTCGGCGGTCTGGTCGCCGCTGATGCCGGCCGGGCGCATGTAGCTGTGCTCGGCGGGGCCCAGGCCGTTGAGCAGGGCTCTGTCTCGCCACTCCATGTCGAGCTCCACGCCGTAAGGCGGATCGCAGACCAGCAGGCGGGGCGCGGCACCATCGAGCACGCGCTCCACCATCACGGTATCGGTGGCATCGCCGCAGCCAACGCGATGGCCGAGGTCACCGAACAGCCAGACGTCGCCCATACGACTCGTGGGCCGCTCGGGTACATCGGGGATCAGGTCGGGGTCGCAGAGGCCCTCGCGCTGCAGCACGGCGGCCAGCAGTGCGTCGAGCTCGGGGCGCTCGAAGATGCCGGAGAGATCGACGCCGCCCTGCAGGTCGGCCAGCAGCTGATCGGTGTCCCACTCGAGGCCGAGCTCGGAGGTGCGGTTGTCGAGGTAGGCGAGGTGGCGGGCCTTCTCGTCGGTTGCGAGGTCCAAGTCGCTGCGGCACACGACGACGAGTTCGTGGCCGTCGGTCTCAACGGTGCGCACCGGCAGGCCCAGCTTGCGCGCCGCTTCGAGGGTCTTGTTGCCGGCGATCACGACACCGTCGCGGTCGGCGAGGACCGAGCGGCCGGCGCCGCACTCCCGCAGGCTAGCTTCAAGCATGGCGCGGCCGCGATCGGTACCTTTGTTTGCATTGTCGGGGTCGGGCACGAGGTCGTCGAGCGACCGCGGGCGTTTGTCCTCACTCATTGTCGTCTCCTGTGTGGGCCGGATATCACTTGGCAGATTTCGGGGCTTTCGAGGGCATGCGGGCGGGCGTCGGCTGACTGGGCGTTGCGCGGACTTCTCGGGCGTGGCCAGAAGCGCTTCGGCTGCGAACGATTGTTCGTTTCTTTCGTTTCGTCGTAAGGGTGGAGAAAGCACGTTCAGGCTCAAGTGAAACAAACACACACGTAGTGTTTAAGAGTGTGTGTGAGAGTGACGGACTAAATCCGCTCTGTTTCGTGTCCAACGAAAGAAACGAACGAAACGAAAGAAGTACGTCAAGCACCTTCGTCCTCCGCAGCTCCGGCTGAGTCAACGCACGCCTGCCACACTTCAGGCGGCCGGCCGGCGCCCGCTTCTGGTGTGGCGCGCCTGATAAGCCCGGCCGAGGCGAGACTCTCCAGGGCGTCGTCGATCTGGACCTTGGTCTTGTTGCCGGCGAACAGGGCATTGATCTGGGTACGGTTCAACTGGCTCGAGTGTCTGATGGCATCCAGGATCCTGTCGGCGATGCGATCGCCGGTCCTATCGCCGAAGATGTAGCGCGCCGACTCGGAGCAGTAGCGCCAGACCTCAAGTGCGGCCTCCAGGTGCACGAACCTGATTTCGCGACAGCCGTCAGCTAGAGCGTAGAGGAGCGCGATGCGCAGCACCTGGGGCTGACCGCGGGCGACGATCTTGCCCAAAAGACCGGGCACGTCCGGCATTAGACCCTCGTATCTGGCCACCCACAAGGGCTTGGCGTCTTCGCCCCAGGGCACGTCGCCGTCGAGCTCACCGGCATGGATGTGCCCGGCAGCGTCCTGCAGAGCGTGGATGTGGGGCTCGAGTTCGGCGCGATCAGCCTTGCCCCCGAAGGGCAGCTGCTTCTGGCGCTCCGCGCACACCCACAGAAAACGGTTGGCAAAGCCGTTTGCGGCATCCACGTCGGAGAGCGCCCGTTGCAGCTCCTCAGCCGTGATGTGAGCGACCAGGCAGACGTGGGCGCCGGTGGTGCGGTCGTGAGTCCCCTTCGTCATGACGGCGGCGCTGCCCGTGTCGTAGAGATCGCGGATGATCGCCGAGAGGGTGTTGTCCTTGCGTGCCATGACCGTGAACACGCGGGCAAACTCGGCTTCCTGCACCAGGAGACGTTTGTCGGTGACGCCGGCGTCGGTCAGCACGGGGTCCTGCTTCTTGTCTTTGGACTCCCACTTGGGATTGCGCACCCGATAGATCAGGCCTTCACCGGTCGATAGCCCGCCCGCCAGGCAGCCATCCGCCCACTCGGGGTCGACCTCGCTTAGCGCCGCCAAAGGTGGGCCCGACGACATGCCCTTGCGCGCCGCCGACGAGCGACCCACAACGCAGGCAAAGAGGCGTGCCGGGTGGCGGTCGTCGCCAACGCAGTGGTAGGGCCTCGCACTCACGAGCGAGCCCCAGCCGACGAGTAGAGTGACGAGCAGGGCCGCGGGGTCGGCCTCATTGTGGGGCGTCCAGGCCTTGACGAGTCCACCCAGTGGACCGTGGTAGGCGGCCTCGCCCAGCGTCTTCGGCCAGGCAGGGTTGGCGCCGACTGCCCTAGCGGGTGCGTATCTTGTCACGCTCGCTGCGATGCCGAGCACCTCGCGCTCGAGCAGCGGCGGCGCGCACCGCTTGTTCTCTTCGAGCAGTGCCACCACGATCGCTGGCTCGCCGAAGCCGCATCGGCGCATGTTGCCGCCGAGGCTCATCAACGTCGTGTTACGCCGGCCGACCGGGATTTCGGCGTCTGTCCGTGGTTCGGCTGGGGAGGCGTCGGCTTCGGCCGGCCTCTCGGCAAGCGCGGCCGGCAGTTCGGCCGGCTCGCAGTCGGTCAGCCACTCGTAGACTCCCTCTGGCGTCTCTGAACCAGGGGCGACGATATACCCACCCTGGGCGCGCACATCGAGACCGGATGCGAGCTTGCCTGCGGAGCTGCGCAGCTCGTGGCCGTTTGCACGGTAGACGTAGTGCCGGCCGTCCGATGGCGTGCGAGCCACAGCGGTATCGCCAATCTCGGAGCCGAGTTCGTGGCAGAGTGCCTGCCAGCTTTCGAGACCAAGCGCGCCGTTCTTGACGTCCACGTCAACGGTGACGAGGCGCGCGGCGCCGCAAGCGATGCCGATGTTGGCCTGCGGATTCTCACTCCACCAGGCGTTGATCTGCTCGGGGTCTGTTGTGGCATCTTTGAAGCCATGAGCGGTGAGCGGCTTCTTGTCACCCGCGCGGCAAGGGAAGACGGGCCAGCCACGTGCGGCATATCGAAGAGCCATCTCGCGCTTGCTGGGGGAGCTGCTCATGGTCTCAGATCACGACGCAACGCGAGTACAGCCAGTTGCTGCCACAACGAGCAAGCCGGCGTCCAAGTCGTAGTCGACGGGTATTGACGGGCGCGTCGCGTCTCGACGCCTTCCGTGATCAAGTCCGCCGACATGCGGCTCACAGGTCACGACTGGCTGCCTTCTAGCCTTGCGCGAAGACGATCACGCGGGATTCGCCACTGTGATCCGCACTTGGTCGCAATGTCGTGGAGCCAGCCATCAGAACGCCGGCAGGCTTCATAAGTGCTGCTCGCGGAGACCCGGCAGAGAGCCGCGCACTCGCTGAGAGTCAGCATCGGTGGCAGGTCACCCCAGCCCTGCGGCCGGTCACTCGTGATCATCTTCGACCGCCGCCAGCAGGTCCGCCGGGTCGCCTGCCCAGTCGAGCGCATCGGCGAGGCGTTGGAGCTCGATGGAGTCGGCACGCGGCACAAGCCTGCCCAACTCGAGCTGTCCGATCCTTGCCGGGTGCACCTCGGCGCGATAGCCAAGATGCGCGCGCGTTAGGCATTGCTGCTCCCGAAGACTTCGAAGGATGTTCGGCATTGAAACCCTCCTGAATTGCGCTTAATCTATCGATGAGATATTGTACCGGTGCAGTATTTCAGGGAGGATACTACTTGCCACGCGACACAAAGCAGACTGCCGAGCGTGCGGCACGCCGCCGCTTCAACCAAGAGCTCGCCGCCCGCGGTGGCGGCGGTGAGGTGACCGACGAGGAGCTGATCGACGTCATCGGCCTTGCTGACGACGAAGATCGTCCCGCTAGTCTCGCCAAGTTAGAGGCGGTGGACTTCGCCGATGCGGTCGGCACCGTCTTCGCGCGACGCCAGACCTACGGCCACTTGGCTCTCCCGACACGCACCGTCCATGAGAAGCCGCGAACAGAGACGCCGCAACGGAACTCTCCCCTGGCTAGCGAGGGATGGCGGGCCTTCCTCGCCGGGCGTCAGGAGCGCGTGCTGGCGAGGTTCGTCAGCGAGCGCGACGACGCGCGCGCTCAGCTCGGCCTGCAGCCACTGATTCCGATGTCGCAGACGCGATCGGCGCAGCGTGCGTGGCTCGGAGGCGACCACGATGAGGAGATTCGCGACCTGATTATCCCCGAGCTGGGTGACTCGTTCGAAGACGACGAGATAGCGGAGTACGTAGCGCAGCTCGGCGACGACACCGCCTACGGCTTCGGATATGCAAACGCCGCCAGACTATGGGCACAGGGCGAGGAGCTGGCAGCGCTTGCCGGTCAGAAGCAAGCATTCGAGTGGCTTCTCGCCTACATCGCCAGGCAGCCCAGCTCGCGCGCCTCCGAGACGCTGTGGTGGTGCGACACACCGGAGCAGGTCGTAGCGCTGCCC
>Ga0182014_10007661_pt1 | contig 11245 bp, 10 predicted proteins | sample 612S2DmetaG_FD_120489 | JGI IMG/M metagenome (GOLD analysis project Ga0182014, IMG submission 120489) | Permafrost microbial communities from Stordalen Mire, Sweden - 612S2D metaG | ecosystem: Environmental > Terrestrial > Soil > Wetlands > Permafrost | place: Sweden: Stordalen | collected... | reverse complement strand
TGCGACTACATGCTGGAGCGCGAGATTCTGATGGGCGGCGAGGAGTCGGGCGGCATCGGCTTTCAGCGGCACTTGCCGGAGCGCGACGGATTGCTGAACTCGCTGCTGCTGGCCAACGTGATGGCCGAGGAAGGCAAGACGCTGGGGCAACTGGTCGCCGATTTGCAGGCCGAGTACGGCGAGCATCAGTATGGACGCATCGATCTGCACATCTCCGATGAGATCAAGAATGGGGCCATCGCGCGTGCGCGTGCGCTTGAGCCTGGCAATCCGATTTTTGCCGGAACGCCGATCCTGCGGCAGCAGAATCTCGACGGAGTAAAGTTTTTTCTCGATAATCCTGAGGCGGCGACTAAGCCCAACGCCGCCGAGACCTGGCTGCTGCTGCGGGCCAGCGGGACTGAGCCGCTGATGCGGATTTATACGGAGTCGTGCTCGAAGGCATCGGTGGCGAAATTGTTGGAATCGGCGCGGGAGTTTGCGATAGGTAGTTAACTAACAGATAGAGGGTCACGGAAGGTAAGTCGGATGAACCCACGGACTACCAGACTCTGGAGATTCAAGACCGCACAGGTTCTCGAAGGTCGGTCCAGACTCCACCTCCTTGCGAAGCTGGCCGGAAAGTAAGATGACGTGAAGGTCCGGTGAGGCTCCGTCGATTTTGCTCATAAAATCGACGAATTGCCCATAAGAAACCTCGGAATCCGCGACCACATACACTCTTTTGATCATACGATTTCCGAAAACTTCAGCGAGCTTGTCTCTCAGGCCACCGGATGGAACCTGGTAATCGTTCATCCACATTTTTCCATCTTGGGTTAGCCAGAGAATGATTTCCATGTAGTTACATTCCCCGGATGGATTTGACTCAGGGTGAAGCGGATACAAATGTATCCTCACACCCTCGGTGTTCGGCCTCCGCACCATGACAAAACACGCAAGCAGAATCACGAACAAACCAGCAAATGCTGGTGCCAGCATCGTTCTCAGTCGGATGAGATCCATACTCAACTCAGACACCGCCTACGCCAGTAATGTTCCCGCGTGGCTGCACTACGCGTAATGCCGGACACCGGGTGCCCCAGATCTCGATTCTGAGACCTGGAGCACCGCAAATCCATACTACCGATCTACCGGAGCATACGCGCGTCAAAATTAAATGGCTGCGGCTTCTCGATTTTGATTTGAGCGATTGCGGGGTGCAGAGGGTTCACCAGCACATTCCACTCCATGCGCAGTGCGGCTGAGGGAACTTCGATGGCTAGGGATTTGTTCTCGCGAATCCAGTTGTCTCCGATTGTGCGTGCGGGTGCGAAATCGTCGGTCCACCAGCGGGACGGCAAATTGGCCGGCTCGAGGCGCAATGCGGGTTCCCCTTCGGGAAGCAAGGCCGCAATCGAGACCAGATCGTCCGGCTGCTGGTTGGGCTCCAGGTGGACGAAGAGTTCCATGGCCGCCAATGCCAGCGAAGACGACGAATAGACCATGGGTACGCCGGGCGAGTTCCAGCGGCCGCCGAAACGCCGCGCTCCCTGGCCGGAAAACGCCTCGCCGGCGAAGCGCGCCCGGCAGATTCTCCAGATGCGCATTAGCTGTAAACGCCGTAGGCGATGCGGCCGAGAATGTTCTCGACTTCGCGGACGCCGGGATCGGTATCCAACTGGTCCAGCGGACGGCCTCCGCGCAGGGCGCGATTCGGCGTCTTGAGCCACTCGGCCGCTTTCTGGCCGTCGCCCAGCGTCTCCACAGCATTGGAGTAGACCTGGGCCAGACGCACGGCGCGGTCAGACTCGGCAGCCGTCAGCCGGGAGTGCTGCGCCAGGCGCCGGGTGAGCGTGCGCTTGGGAATGCCGATTTTCTCAGAGATCTCCGCCTGGCGCAGATTCATATGTTCGGCCAGCAGGAAGAGCGCCTTCACCGGCAATCCCTCGCGCACCAGTTCAGCAAGCGCGCCGCCTTTGCTCATCTGCCTGCCGAGTACAACTTCACCGCCCAGCACATCCTGCACGGTATGGGTCGCCATGGGTTGCCTCCAAATTTAGTATACGCCATTTGGCTATTTTAGAAACGCCATTTTTGCGATAAAGGGAAATACCCTGGACTGCGATGGAGATAGGGAGGGTCTTTCAGGTTCCTAGCGACAAGTGTGCAATAAACGCGCTACACTGCTTTTCCATACACTCAAGGTCCGCGGACCGGCCTCGCCAGGTCGCCGCCGCGGCTTCCTCTCCAAGATGTCAAACAGGATGTGCGATGAAAACTACAGATACCATCGATCAGGTTTTGAAACAGAAGGCAGTGAATAAGGTCCTCTCCGTCGATCCCGAGCAGACGGTCTATGAGGCGCTCAAGGTGATGGCGGAGAACGATGTGGGCGCGCTTCTGGTGTGCAGCAAGAAGAAGCTGGCCGGAATTTTCTCAGAGCGCGACTATGCGCGCAAATGCGCACTGCTGGGGCATCACACGAAAGAAACCAAGGTGGCCGAGATTATGACCAGCAAGGTGACGACCGTGAGCCCGGAGCAGACCGTGGACGAATGCATGACGCTGATGACCGAGCGCCATATCCGCCACTTGCCGGTGATGAAGCAGGATAAGGTGGTGGGCATGGTGTCGATCGGCGATATGGTGAAGTGGGTGATCACCGGGCAGGAGCGGGTGATCGAGGTTTTGCAGAGCTATATTGCAGGGTCGTATCCGGGGTGATGGCGCGGCAAGAGAAAGTGTGAGTGTGAGTGTGAGTGTGGGGCTGGCGGGTCGACTCTATAGGCGAAGAGCCCGTGGCTAAAGCCACTTTTGTTGTGAGGCTGTTTTCAGGGGCCTGAAGGCCCCTGCTCCCTCCGTTATGAGAAACCTGCGTCGGTCTGACTGTTATAGATCCGGCAATAAAATGCTAGCTCCTCATTCCCATCCATTTCCGCAAAGAACGCGGAAATGGATGGGGCGCTTGCGGCCGTTGCGCCGTCCCTACGGGACTCCGAAACGAAACTATATAATCCCTTTTCCCCCACGCTAAAGCGCGGGGCTAACGAACTCTGCGCCTCCGGCGCGTTTTTTGCTCGACGCTCAGGCATTTTTGTGCTCTTCAACTCAAGCGCGCTTGTGCGGACATTACTTATGTGGCCATCAGGAGCTGATGACTGCGACCTTGGCTCGCTTGCCTAGACGGACTACGAGGCGGGCCGGAAGTGAGGCTAGCGAAATCATCGGATTGGCGGCTACTTCGCCGTCGAGCTTCACGGCCTTTTCGGCGATTTTTCGGTTGGCTTCAGCGTTGCTGGCAGCAAGACCGAGAGCGACCAATAGCTTGGGTAGGCGAATCTGATTCGGCTCCGGGCCGGCTACATCGGCATAGGTTACGGCGACCTCTTCAAGATCTTCACTTTCGCCTTTTTGCTGAAACATGCGCGCCCAGTTTTCATCGGCGCTTTGGGCGTCGGGCTCGCTGTGGAAGCCGGCGGTGATGGTGCGGGCAAGGCGCTTCTTTGCTTCCATGGGATGGAGCTTGCCGGCGGCCACTTCGGATTTCAGAGCATCGACTTCGGACTGGCGGAGGTCGGTGAGGAAGACCCAGTACTTCCACATCAGATCGTCGGAGATGCTCATCAGCTTGCCGTACATCTCGGCAGCTGGCTCGTTGATGCCGATGGCGTTGTTCAGCGACTTCGACATCTTCTGCACGCCGTCAAGGCCTTCGAGGATCGGCGTCATCAGCACGATCTGCGGCTTTTGGCCGTAGTGGCGCTGGAGTTCGCGGCCGCAGAGGAGATTGAACTTCTGGTCGGTGCCGCCCAACTCGGCATCGCACTCAAGCGCAACGGAATCGTAGCCCTGCATCACGGGATAGAGCATCTCGTGGAGGCTGATGGGCTGCTCGGACTGGAAGCGCTTGTGGAAGTCGTCGCGCTCCAGCATTTGCGAGACGGTGAAGTGCGCCGTCAGGCGGATGGTGCCCTCGAAGCCCAGCTTGTCAAGCCACTCGGAGTTGTAGCGGATCTCGGTCTCGCTGCGGTCGAGAATCTTAAAGGCCTGCTCGGTATAGGTCTTGGCGTTTTCGTCAATCTGCTCGCGGGTGAGCGGCTTGCGGGTGATGTTGCGGCCGGTGGGGTCGCCGATGAGGGAGGTGAAGTCGCCTACCAGAAATATGACCTGGTGGCCCAGTTGCTGAAAGTGGCGCAGCTTGCGCATCAGCACGGTGTGGCCCAGGTGCAGGTCGGGAGCGGTGGGGTCGAAGCCGACTTTGATGCGCAGCGGGCGGCCGGTCTTGCGGCTCTCTTCAAGGCGCTCGCGGAGGTCGCTCACGCGGATGATCTCCGCGGCGCCTTTTTCGAGCAGGTCCATCTGTTCGTCGACGGGTAGGAACGTGGTCATGTTGTCTTTCAGTATAAATTCCGTGGTTGGCTTTAATGGCGGATCGGATTGTTGGAGCTATACTTGCGGCCATGGAACGGATACGCTTTTATTTCGACAGATGGTGCAAGAAACAGCCTCTCGACTCAGGAATCGTGCAATTGCCGGCCTCATCTTTCTGTCTTGCAATTTGTCTTTGGTTGATGGCTGAACTCTCCTCACATAAAGACCATGGCGGGTTTTATCTTGGCATCGGAGGAGCAGTTGTGAGCCTTCTCAACATTTTCATCAGCTACCAATCGATACACGCCGTTGTACGCCGCTTAGTAGCGGAGGCGCGGAAATTGTCGTAGCTTCGACGAAAAACGTCCCTCAGGGGCTGAAGCCCAGGTCGATAATGGGGTTCTTTGCGGCACGACTGAAGTCGTGCCCTGTTACAAAGCCAGGATTTTTCCACAGCATTTGAAGCCCGTACCCTTCAACCCAGGGAATCTTCGACAGCATTATCGGCCACCGCTTTTGGCAGGATGGGCAACTCCACGGCATTCGACAGCTTGCGCGTGATCACCTGCAAGTGATAGCCCATTACCGCCAGTGTCATGGCTGCGCCTACGCAATGGCGATAGCGTGTGGCTACCGCCAGCAGAAACTTCCAGTAGCTCCAGCGCTGCCGCCCGAAGATTCCCTGGCGGACAATCGATGTAACGAAAGCCCGCGCATTTGCGCGTGTCATCCACTGCTGCCGGGACACGCGCTGCCTGCCGGATTTTTTCTCAGGCTTTGGCTGAGTGCGGCTCAGGTAGAGCTTCACGCGCTCATAGTAAGCTCCGCTGGAGTAGATTCGCTTGAGCACTGAGCGATAACCCTCCAGCAGCCTGGCAGAATCCATATGGGGAAGAAAGTTGAGCTTGTCGTCGGTATTGTCGCCGTCACCCGCATCCAGAATGCGGCCCTCCTTGCGGAGGCGCCGAAAGAGTTGCGTTCCCGGCATGGCTTGCAACAGGCCGACCATGGCAATGGGGATGCCGCTCTTCTGTATAAAGTCGACCATGCGGTCGAAGATGTCTTCGCGATCCGTGTCGAAGCCCAGGATGAAGCCGCCCATCACCTGCATCCCATAGCTCTGGATGACGGCTACGCTTTCGAGCAAGCTGCGCCGCGTGTTCTGCAGCTTGTTGGTGGCGATCAAGCCCGGCACATCGGGGGTCTCGATGCCCAAAAAGACGGAGATGAATCCGGCATCCTTCATCAATTGCATCAGCTCCGGATCGTCTGCCAGGTTGAGCGAGGCCTCGGTGAGGAAGTCAAAACTTTTCTTGTGTTGGCTGCGCCACGCGGCAAGCGCACCGCACAGTTCTTTGGCGCGCGCCTTGTTGCCGATGAAGTTGTCGTCGACGATGAACACCGCCTCGCGCCAGCCGGCCGCGTGCAACTGGTCAAGTTCGGCCAACACTTGCGCCACGGCTTTGGTGCGCGGACGCCGCCCGTAAATTTCGATAATGTCGCAGAACTCGCAGTTGAAGGGGCAGCCGCGCGAGTATTGCACCGCCATGGTCGAGTAGCGGTTCATCTTGATCAGGCTCAGGTCGGGCACCGGGCTGGTGCTCATCTCCGGACGTTCCGCAGCCTGATAGACCGGCTTCGCTGTTCCCCGCTCCAGATCCCGCGCCAGAGTTCGAATTAGTTCCTCGGCCTCGCCGATTATTACGTGGTCCGTTTTCAGCTCAGCCGCCGGCAGGCTGCTGGCAATCGGTCCGCCCACTACCGTCCGCAGCCCGCGCGCGCGGCAGCGCTCCACAATGGCCAGCAAAGGATCGCGCTGAATGTGCATTCCGCTCAACAGCACCACGTCGGCCCAGGCCAGGTCGCGGTCGCGCAGACTCTCCACGTTGGTGTCCACCAGACGCTTGTTCCACTCGCCTGGCAGCAACGCCGCCACTGTCATCAGCCCCAGCGGAGGCTGTGCGGCACGCTTACCCAGGAACTTGAGCGCATGTTTGAAACTCCAATATGTATCAGGAAATTCCGGATAAACCAAAAGGGCGTTCATGGGCCACCTTTAGAGTAGGAGGAGCGGTTGCCCGAACAGAAATCGGCTACTTCAGACCGTATTTCCCCATCTCGGAGACAAGCGCGACCACGCTCGTTGCGGCAAACCGCTCCCTCCACACATTGTTTCTCAATGTGCAATTTCATTTCTGGTCAATATGAAACACGTTTAGATGAATTCGTGCTCTTTCACCTTCGCTGGCCCGGAAGTCTTCGTTCTGCGGCGCCGGTCTCCTTTGCCTTAAACTGGATGAATGGAAGAGTTCAGCAGGATTCAGCGGTTACCGCCTTATGTTTTTGACATCACCGGCAAGATGAAGATGTCTGCCCGCCGTCGCGGGGAGGACATTATCGATTTTGGAATGGGCAACCCCGACGGGGCAACGCCCAAACATATCGTAGACAAACTGGTGGAGGCGGCACTGAAGCCTGCGACGCACCGTTATTCGGTCTCGCGCGGCATTCCGCGGCTGCGCAAGGCCATCTGCAACTGGTACAAGACACGCTACGACGTCGAACTCGATCCGGAGACCGAGGCCATCGTCACCATCGGCTCCAAGGAGGGCATTGCGCACCTATGCCTGGCGATTCTGGATTCGCGCGACACAGTGCTGGTACCGAATCCCAGCTATCCGATTCATATTTACGGGCCGGTGATTGCCGGAGCGCACGTGATCAGCGTGCCGGTGCACGACCGCGAGCAGTTCCTGGCGCAACTTGAGGAGCTGATTCCGCGCATGGTTCCGCGGCCCAAGGCGCTGATCGTCAACTTCCCCTCGAACCCGACGACGGAGTGCGTGGAGCTGCCGTTTCTGGCGCGGCTGGTGGAGCTGGCAAAAGAGTACGGCTTCCATCTGATCCAGGACCTGGCCTATGCCGATATCGCCTTCGATGGATACAAGCCGCCAAGCGTGCTGCAGGTGCCGGGCGCGAAGGACGTCGCTGTCGAGTTTTTCACTCTGTCAAAGAGCTACAACATGCCCGGCTGGCGCATTGGCTTCATGGTGGGCAACCCGAAGCTGGTGGGCGCGCTGGCGCGGCTGAAGAGCTACTTCGATTACGGGACGTTTACGCCGATCCAGGTGGCATCTATCGCAGCTCTTGAAGGCCCGCAGAAGTGTGTGCTTGATATCTGTGAGAACTATCGCAAGCGCCGCGACGTGCTGGTGGAGGGGCTGAACAAGCTTGGCTGGCCGGTGGTTAGCCCCAAGGCAACCATGTTTGTGTGGGCCCAGATTCCTGAGCAGTATAGGAAGCTGGGGTCGCTGGAGTTTTCAAAGCTGCTGCTGACGGAAGCCAAAACCGCCGTCTCGCCGGGGATTGGTTTTGGCGATTACGGGGATGCGCATGTGCGGTTTTCGCTGATCGAAAATGAGGAGCGGACGCGGCAGGCGCTGCGGGGCATCAAACAGATGTTTGCAAAAGGGTAGGCAGGATGATGCAATCCACTGGTCCCTCCGCAGCGGCGGAGAGGCTTGGGTGCGTTCTACCTTTCCCGCTGATAAATAGCCTTCTACATATCAAAAAAGAAGTCCCAACAATTGTTCTTGACATGCCCGGACAATTCATGGGAAGTTACAAATGCTTTCCCCGGCAGCCGGGCCGATGCAGAGCGGAGTTCATATAAGCCGCATCCTGCGATCTTGTATTGGAAGTCAAAGCACGATCACCCGATTGATGAGTTACGAAGGGGGCCCGGAGTGGTGTCAGAAAAATCGAAGAAAGACAATCTCGGCAGCGCGGCTGATGTCTGGTCCGCACGTAAGGGCTGAGTTATGCGAGCGCGGTGGATGCAGTTGCCTCTCAGAGCCGCGCAGTAGGAGGGCATCGTATGACGACGCAGGAAGGAATGTCTTATCTCACGGGCCTGGGCGGTTTGGCCGTGCTTTGGATCATTGTACTTATCGCCACAGGAAAGCATCCCTGGGCGCTGGTCATTGGCAAGGACGAGCGGCCAAGCACCAGCAAATTCCAGATGATGGTTTGGACTGCCGCATCAGTGTTTGCGTTTCTGGCCATCTACCAGATTCGATTTAGCAGCGGCTACCGTCAGGATTTGCCCGGTGTTCCTACCTACCTGCTGATTGCCATGGGCATCAGCGTGGCAACCACGGTTTCTGCGAAGTCGATTGCGGTCAAATCCCAGGATAAGAAAGATGCCGATGCCTACGCCGCCCACCTTGCTGCTCCCCCCATTAAAAACCCTAACGGCAAGAGCGGCATATTCAGCGATGACGAAGGCCTTCCGGATATAGGCAAGGTTCAAGTCGTGCTGTGGACGTTGATTGCCGCCGGCGTCTTTCTGGCCGAGGTCTTCGCTCTCATCCAAAATCCCGGTTCCCCTCATTTCGATACGAGATTGGGCCATAACATTTGGGACCTGGGATTGCCCGATATCGGCCAGACGCTGATGATCCTGATGGGCCTCGGCCACGGCACCTATATCGGAAAGAAGATTGCGGAAAGCTAGCGTCGAAGCTTTCGTTGACTGGCGAATCAAGCACTGCGATTCCATTCCACAATTGCACTAACTTCCAGGTAGCTACCGAATGAGGAGATCTATGATGACGCCATCCACACCAGCACCTCCAGGTAAGATTGTGACTTCTAAACCAACAAGTGTTCATGGACGTGTCTTAGTGCTCTTGCAAAATTGGGCCAAGCTCAGGACCCTCCCTAACGATACTGACCAACTTACCGTCTTATGGGCACCGCAGGCGGCACCCTATAACCCAGACGGAGCTCAGCTTCTGGCAAAGGCCATTCAGGCGGAGTTTTCTGCTCCTCCGGTAATCTGTCAGTGCATCACTGTCGCTGACCTCACGCAAGGAATCAAGTGCGTTTCTGACCTTGTAACGGCTGTCCCGGGGTGCCCTCAATCATGAAAAGACCCTTGTCGAGCTTTCTCTCTACCCGGCTGTGCATGCTTGTCGCTCTCACCGCGATGATCGCTGCCGCGCATGCATGTTACGGCACCACGCCGAAAACCCTATGCTCGGTAACAGATTACAAGATATTCAACCCCAGTTCTGTCGCTATCCAATGTGGAGATGCGACATCAACAGCAGGAATTTCGGGACAAGGAGGGGCGGTATATCTGGGTACTGACCTCTCCTCTCCTCTTCCTGTGACATTCACTGCAAACCCCTATGACGACAATTGGCTATTCCTGGTATTCACACCAAAATCCGGTCCCGTAGCTCCTATCCTCAAAACTCAAACAAAATACACCATCACTATCACACTATCCTCAACTGTAAACGGTGTTGTGTTAAGTCTACCCACATCGACATTGATCGATACCACGCCGACGCTTACCCTGGCTGCACTGCCCGTAGGTGGTCCCAATAACTATCTGGTTAGCTCGCATCTCGCGTTCCAGGGCCTGGGTTTGGGATCTGGAAAAACGCTCAGTTGCAGTCTTGTCATACAGAATTACACCGGAACCTTCACCGCAAGGCCCGCAAAGTGCCGACAGATGCAAGCGGATTTGGCAGGCGTCCAACCGAACCAACCTGACCCTGGGACAGTTGGCACGCTTGAGCTTCAAACGGAGGGCAACGATATAGACATTCAAGGAATCCCATACAAGATTGCCGAGTTGCAAAATGTTTTAGGAACGGCAATGACGTTGGACCCCAAAGCCAGGCTTGGTCAGGAAAAGGCACCCGCGACAAAAGATGCGTCCAGCTACTATATAAACGGAAGTTTCGCCGCAGGGCGCGGATCGAAACCTGGGTGGATACTGGACGCGAAGATTGCACCGCCCGTCGGCCGTTTGTATGGAGGATGGCAGTTCTGTCCTACTGCCTTAGCCAATGTCGGAAATAACTCAATCTCCGGCATGACCTACACCGACACCATTGACTTTGGGCTTTCTGAGTCGCGTCCATTTGAGTTGCGCGGTAATCTCCAGGAAATATACGCCTCCGGGAGTGTGGTCTACGAAACGGACAAGGAATTCAACCGCGACAATGTTACAGGCGTGGCGGACTTTCGATACAATTTCAAGAATCTATATAGCCCCAGGGCCGTAGAAACTCTGAGAAAGTTTGGAGACCAGCAAAAGATCGCCAAAGCGAATGGAATTACGCTCCAGCAAAGCGATGTGTCGCCACCTTTCTTTGGCTATGCATTTGATATTCACACCGGCGTTGAATTTGGTGGCGCCGTTGTTGACACAACCGTCAAGGCGACGACGGGAAAGGCGACGATCGAATTGCCAACATATTCAATCTTTCGTGTCGTTCCCCAGATTCATGGTCTTCTGGAGTTTGGCCGTCTGAGTGTGGATGCGGTGGGTACACCACGATATTTGGCTGCCACGGAGAATACAGTTGTTCAGCTTGCAAACAACTCGCTGATTCTGAAAACTGTTCATGGATGGAATGGTTACGGAGTGGTAACATCCGCCTTGAACTTGGATTCCGTTGGTCATTTCTGTCTGAGCGCGACGTACAGGGATGGATTTGCCCCTCCAAAATTCTCCAGAATCAATACAGTCCAATTAGGGATATTGATGAAATTTTGAACGGTGGACCCCTGACTGGCGGGTGCTTCGAGTCTCGGTTTCGAAAGCTCAGGAAGTACGAATCTCAGTAGTGGATTTGTGCGCTCGGTAATGACCCACTCAAAGGGGCAGGGCTCAGGGTCTCGGTAAAAAGAAAAAGAAAAATACAGTGCGTCCTTTTGCGTCTGCCGCCAGGCAGGTACACTGTCGCTGACAGGAGGCTTTACCTATGCAAGCGAAGATTCAGGGCACTACTATGCCCGTGCTCGATGTGCAGCTTGACCCTAACGAGAGCGTGTATTCAGAGAGCGGGGAGCTCTCGTGGATGACTAGCTC
>Ga0182014_10007659_pt1 | contig 11246 bp, 10 predicted proteins | sample 612S2DmetaG_FD_120489 | JGI IMG/M metagenome (GOLD analysis project Ga0182014, IMG submission 120489) | Permafrost microbial communities from Stordalen Mire, Sweden - 612S2D metaG | ecosystem: Environmental > Terrestrial > Soil > Wetlands > Permafrost | place: Sweden: Stordalen | collected... | reverse complement strand
GTCGGCGTCGGCCGCCCCGGCTTCGAATGGTCGGGCGTCGAGTTGGTCAGCCGCAAGGCGGAGTGGCCCGACTGGACGCCGCCGCCGGAAATGATGTTGCGCCGGCCCGACCTGCCGACCCACCTGGACGGCGGCCCGGACAACCCGCTCGGCGCGCGCGCCCTCTATCTGGGCTCGTCGATGTTCCGCATCCACGGCACCAACGAACCCGAGACGATCGGCCAGAACGTCTCCTCAGGCTGCATCCGCATGATGAACGACGACGTCATCGACCTTTACGATCGCGTCCGCGTCGGCGCGAAGGTCATCATCCTGTAGAGCGGGGACGGCGGGCGCCGGTCGCCACGCCCGCGCGCCGCGGCGAATGGCGGCGGCTGGGGAGCGCGGCGATGGGGGGCGTGCTTTGCCTCTGCTCCGCGAGCGGGATGCAGAAATCAAAGGGCGGGTAGTTAAGCGCACTGTCAACGTAACGGCACTGTCACCGTAACGGGCGCTGTCACCGTAACGGTAATTAGGAGTGAGGCTCAAGAAATGAACCACAACTTACCAATACAACCACAGTTTCGAAAGTATGGCGGAAGCAATGCGACTAAGCAGCGCGCAAGAGACGACTTTAATCGGCTGGCCGTCAGAATCGCTGAGCATTGCAATAGAAAACTCGCCAACGATCCTGCGGCGATACAGACGATTTACTTCGCCTCAGTTGCTATTGAAATGCGAGTTGACGAAAAACATGTTTGGGAGGCGATCTCGGACGGCGGCGGGAACGGAATATTCGTCCGGATTACGCCCGCTCATCGCGAAGCGCTTGAGCCTTTGAAGCGAGGCCCCTAACGACAGGCCGTTTGTGGGGAGGGCCCCCAGGCGACACATGCGCTACAGATTGAGCTTCCCTTGCGGCGGCGCTTCCTTCGTCGCTTTCTTGAAGGCCGCGCCGGTATCGACAAGGGGGATGGCCGGCTTCTGGCCATGCAGCGCCTCTTCGATCGTGATGATCTGGAGCCGCGGGTATTTGCGCCCGCCAAGCTCATAGAAGCTCGCGGACGCGGCCTCGGCGATCATGGGCTGCGTCGGCGCGGCAAGCGTCAGAAACACGCCTATAGGCGCTTTCTCGCGATCCAATACGCCTTTGAGGTCGCGGATCATCGGGACGCCGACGTGCTCGCCGCCTTTGACACTGACGATGGCGCGCTCTGTCGTCTTCGCGTCCGAGCGGAAATAAATCAGGCCGTCGATCCCGCTGTCCGCGCCCTTCTTTTTCCCGCCGTAGGGCTGCGCGTCGATGAGCGAAACCGCCCACCATTGGAACTGATACTTGTCACGGATGGCGAGGTCGCGCGCGCCGTCAATGTCTTTCGGCGTGCCGTGAATCTGAAAGGCGATTCCGGAAAAGGCGTCTTTCAAGCGGCGCTCGATGAGGGACACGGCAAGATGCGTTATGTCGATTCCTATCCATGAACGGCCAAGTTTTTGCGCAGCGTGAACGGCGGTTCCGCAACCGCAAAACGGATCGAGCACAACATCACCGGGCTCAGTCGTGAGGCGGATAATCCGCTCAAGCAAAGCGAGGGGCTTTTGCGTCGGATAACCCAAACGTTCTTGCGCTTGGGAATTAAGGGGGTTGATATCGGACCAGACGTCGCCAAGCGGGCGGCCTCGCTGTTCGCTAAGGAGGCGCTTAAATTGAGGAACACGACCCGGTGCGGTCTGAATTACCAGTCCGCTTTCATACGCGGCCTGCATACGGTCTTTCGTCCACCGCCAAACCCGAGTGACGCCGAGAAATTCGTATGTAAGATTTGGGCGATTCGGATTAGGATTTATTAGGCTATCGAGCCTGTAAACGTTACCACGTTCGTCAATATGGCTGTATTTCGACGAAGTCTTCTCGTCAAGCTTTCCAGCCTCGTACTTGGTGAATGCCTCAACCTCGTTCCACTCAGCTTCGCCCGACTTCTGATAAGCCAATATTACATCATGATTTGACGGAAGTCGCTTGGTCATCAGGCTTTTGCCTGTCGCGCGCTGCCAAACTATTTCGTTCCGGAAATTGACCGGACCAAAAATTCCATCCAAGAGCATCTTCAAATAGTGGCTCGCGGTCGGGTCGCAATGCAGATAGAGCGAGCCAGTCGGCTTCAAGACGCGATGCAGTTCGAGCAGGCGAACCGCCATCATGGCGAGATACGCCATCATATCGTTGTCGCCGAGAAACGAGCGCACGGCGCGGAGCAAGTCGGCCGCGTCAGTGTTGCCGGATTGTATGACTTGGTCGAAGGCGTCTTCGGCCTCTTGGCCCCAATGCCACGTATCCTCAAATGCCTCGATTTGCGCCGGCGAGCCGGCGCCTTCCGGCGACTTGAAAAGCACGTTGTAGTTGGCGTTCGAATTGAAAGGCGGGTCGAGATAGACGAGGTCGACGCTTTCCGTCGCGATGCTCTCGCGTAGGACGGCAAGATTGTCGCCGTAGTAGAGGGCGTTCGTCACGATTTCGTCGCCTCCCAAGCCTCCAGCACGGCCACCATATCAGACATTTCCCAAAGCTGAACCGGCCACGCCGCCCCGTCGCCGTCAAGCGGCTGCGCCGCTCCTCCGCTCCGGCCGCTTCGCGGTGACTGCGCCGCGGCGGCGTAGCAAGGGGCTTTCAAGTTTCGTTGCTGACGGAAAGCGGCCTGTGGGCCGCTTTCGTTCAGCAACGAGACTTGTAAACCAAGAGGCCAGCGCCGCGCGCAGCGGTCAAGGTTCGCGTGAGCGATGCGCGAAGCGGCTCGACCTTGACGGCGAGCACGGCGATGGCAGGCGCAAGACCCAAAATTTCCGCCATGATTCGGAACCCATGAACGGTCATGCTCAACGCAAGGCCCGGCCTGACGGAAGGCGGAAACTTTTTGCAATAAGTTCTTTCGGAAAAGCGAAACTTCTGCTAACATTCTCATTCTGTTTCCCACCATCCAACGCACCCCCGCCGCGCCCCCGGAGAGCCTCGCCCCATGACGGAACCTGCCGCCTCGCTTGCCCTCGAGCCCCGCCGCGTGGGCCGGGATCGGCTCGTGCGGCGGGAGCGGATCATGGAGCGGGCGCCCTCGGGGCGCGGGTGCGAGCGGGCGCCCGACGACAAGGCGGGGAGAGGCGAAAACTTGACGAGCCGCGAGGATTGCCCTTGACGCATCGCAAGCCATTGATATCAAACGATTCGCCCAAAGGAATCCTTGACATCGCTTGACATCGCTTGACAAAACTCGACGAGACTTGACGAAGCTTGACCGACGACTTGACGGGCGGCCCTGCGGATCGACGCCTTTGGCGAATCCCATCGGCCGGCGCCGATCAAGGTCGCCATGCCCTGAGGAAGTTCTCTAGGAACTTCCCGCCGCCCGTGTTAGGCAGCCCCGCCATGCGGCGGCGCGCGCGAAGCGTCCGCGATTCTGTCAACCCTCGAGGACGGCTCCCCATGGCGACGCTGGAGAATTCGGAGTTCCCGCACGGCCTCGCGTTCGACGACGTGCTGCTGCGGCCCGGCCACTCCACGGTGATGCCCAGCGCGGTCGAGATCGGCTCGCGCCTGACCCGCGCCATTCGCCTCAAGCTGCCGATCGTCTCCGCGGCGATGGACACCGTCACCGAGGCGCGGCTCGCCATCGCGATGGCGCAGGCGGGCGGCATCGGCGTCATCCACCGCAATCTAACGCCGGAACTCCAGGCCGAGGAAGTGCGCAAGGTCAAGCGCTTCGAGAGCGGCATGGTGATCGACCCCATCACCATCTTTCCCGACGCCTCGCTCGCCGAGGCGCTGGCGCTGATGCGGCGCGCCGCGATCTCCGGCATTCCGGTGGTCGAGCGCGGCGCGGAAGCGGGCAAGCCGGCGCGTCTGGTCGGCATTCTCACCAATCGCGACGTGCGCTTCGCCGACGATCCGCGCCAGCCGGTGAGCGAGCTGATGACCCGCGGCGTCATCACCGTCGGCGAGGGGGTGAGCAAGGACGAGGCGCGCCGGCTCTTACACCAGCACCGCATCGAGAAGCTGGTGGTGGTCGACGACGAAGGGCGCTGCGTCGGCCTGATCACCGTCAAGGACATCGAGAAGGCGACCGCCCATCCCGACGCCGCCAAGGACGCCGACGGGCGGCTGCTGGTCGCGGCGGCGACCACCGTCGGCGACAAGGGGTTCGCGCGCGCCGAGCTGCTGATGGCGGCCGGCGTCGATTGCCTCGTCGTCGACACCGCGCACGGCCATTCCGAGCACGTGCTGGAGCAGGTGCGTCGCATTCACCGCGCCACCAACAAGGTCGCGATCGTCGCCGGCAACGTCGCCACCAGAGAGGGCGCGCAGGCGTTGATCGACGCCGGCGCCGACGCGATCAAGGTCGGCATCGGGCCGGGCTCGATCTGCACCACCCGCATCGTCGCCGGCGTCGGCGTGCCGCAGTTCACCGCCATCCTCGAAGCGGCCGAGGCGGGCCGCGCCGCCGGCGTGCCGGTGATCGGCGACGGCGGCATCAAGTATTCGGGCGATCTCGCCAAGGCGATCGCCGCCGGCGCGGACTGCGTGATGATCGGCTCGCTGCTCGCCGGCACCGACGAGAGCCCCGGCGAGGTGTTTCTCTACCAGGGCCGCTCGTACAAGAGCTATCGCGGCATGGGCTCGCTCGCCGCGATGGCGCAAGGCTCGGCCGACCGCTATTTCCAGCAGGACATCACCGACGAGATGAAGCTGGTGCCGGAGGGCGTCGAAGGCCAGGTGCCCTATCGCGGCCCGGCCAGCGCGATCCTGCATCAGCTCGCCGGCGGCTTGCGCGCCGCGATGGGCTACGTCGGAGCGGCGACCATCGCCGAATTTCAGGCCAAGGCGCGGTTCACCCGCATCACCGCGGCGGCGCTGCGCGAAAGCCACGTCCACGACGTCGCGATCACGCGGGAGAGCCCGAACTATCCCTCGCGGGAGTGACGCGGCCCGCCTTGCCCGCTTGTGGCAGCGGGGGTTCTCACGGCTTGGCGCGGCAATCCGTCGACATCCTCCAGCCCTTCGGCTCGGAGGCCATTTCGATCATGAAGGCCTTTTGGCCGTCGACCGGTCCGGCGAGATCGGCCCCGAACCGATCGCTCGTGACGGTCACGCCGTGTCGGCGCGCGATCGCTTGCGCTTGCGCGGCGAAATCGTCGGCTTCGACGTAGAGTTTGAATTCCTTGGCCGCATCGGCGAACTCGGCGACGTAGAGACCCTCGCCCGGAGCGTCCGAATTCGCCACGGCGACGACGGAGAGGTCCCCCTTCGCCCGATGAAGCGTGAACGGACCGGCCGGCGACGGCGAGTCGCCGACCAACGCGTACTGGGTCTTGTTGTCGCGGCGCAGCGCAACGAGCCGCGCTTGCATGGTCTTGTCGATCTTCTCGCCGGCGGCGTCGTAGGAATCGCAGACGTAGCCGTCCGCCGCGGGCGCGACCGCGTCGCCGTCGTCGAGCGGAAAGGGTTCGTCGTTGGTGGAGACGCACGCCGTCAGGGCCAGAGCCGAGAGGAGCGCCAGGCGTCGCGCCGCCGTCATGGGGTTCTCCTGTTTCGTCGTCGCGCGCCAAGCCCGCTTTCGCTCGCTTGCCGCGGCTGCCGATCGGCGCGCCTCACGCGTCCCTCAGCTCGATGCGGAGCGGAACGTGATCGGAGGCCTTTTCACGCCCGCGCATGTCCTTGTCGATTTCGATTCCCGCCAGCTGATCGGCCGCCTGCGGCGAAAGCAGGAAATGGTCGATGCGGACGCCGTTGTTCCTCTGCCAGGCCCCCGCTTGATAGTCCCAGAAGGTGTAGAGCCCGGCTTCGTCGCTCGAGGCGCGCAGCGCGTCGACGAAGCCGAGCGCGAGAAGTTCGCGGAACTTGGCGCGCGTCTCAGGCAGGAACAGCGCGTCCTTTTCCCATTGCTCGGGATGAGCGGCGTCGCGCGGCTCGGCAATGACGTTGAAGTCGCCGGCCAGCGCCAGCGGCTCCTCGTAGGCGAGCAGCTTGCGGGCGTGGCGGATCAGGCGGTCCATGAACGCGAGCTTGTAGGCATATTTCTCGCCCGGCGCGGGGTTGCCGTTGGGCGCATAGACGCTGGCGAGGCGCACCGCGCCGCGCGCCGTCGGGATCACCGCCTCGATGTAGCGCGCCTGCTCGTCATGAGGATCGCCCGGCAGGCCGCGCGCGACCTCGATCGGCCGCTTGGCGAGAATGGCGACGCCGTTGAAGGTCTTCTGCCCGTGCGCCGCGACGTTGTAGCCGAGGTCTTCGATCTCGGCGCGCGGAAACGCCTCGTCGACGCACTTGATCTCCTGCAGGCACAGCGCGTCGGGGCTCCTCTCCTTGAGATAGTCGAGGAGATGCGGCAGGCGCTGGCGGACCGAATTGACGTTCCAGGCGGCGATGATCAGGGGCGGCTCCCTCGGCTTTCAGGCTCGCCAGTCTGCCACGGTTCGCCCGCCGACGGGAAGCGCTCGCTTCAACGCCATCGTCGATGCGCCCAGGTCCATTGTTCGGGCGCCTCGCGGATGAATTCCTCGAAGCGCGCATGCAGCGCCGCCGTCGCGGCGGCGACGTCGGCGTCGCGATCGCCGGTCTGGGGAACCTCGATTCTTTCGATGCGCATGGAAAAATGCGCGTCGGGAAGGCGGATGACGCGAACCGCGTAGAGCGGCAAGCCGGTCGCGCGCGCGATCAGCGCCGGAAACGGATTCGACAGCACGGGCCGGCCGAAGAACGGCGTCGCGACGCCGCGCCCCTCGTGCAGATCGGCCACGAACGCGGGCGAGCCGCCTTCGTGCGCCTGGCGGAGCAGGGCGCGCGCCGTCGCCGTCGACTTGACCCGCAGGCCGCCCAGATACCAGGGCGCGCGCATGGCATAGACGGCGCGGTCGACCAGCGGGTTGCTGAGGATTTGATAGACGCCCGCCAACTTGACGCCGAAACGATGGCCCGCGAGCGCCATCAACTCCCAATTGCCCATGTGCAGACCGCAGACGACGAAGGGGCCGGCGGCGGCGATCGCCTGGAAGCGTTCGGGCGGCTCCAATGCGAGGCGCCCCTGCGCCTCGATTTGGCTGAGATGAAAGAATTCGGCGAAGGTGCGGCCGAGATTTTCCCACATGTCGAGAGCGATCCGCTCGCGCTCGGCCGCGCTCATCTGCGGAAACGCGGCGGCGAGGTTGTCGAGGGCGCGCCGATGGCGTCTTAAATGCGGGGCGATGGCGCGCCAGACCAAGCCCGACCAGCGCGAGGCGGCCTCGAGCGGCAGAGCCGCGATCAGCGCCGCCGTCGTGCGGAACGCGGCGTATTCGATGATATGGCGCGCGCGCGCGAGGCGGCTCATCGGTCCGGCGTTCCCTTCGGCGCGAGGCCTTCGGCGCCTGATTGCGCGGTCGCGCCGCCGCCGTCAAGAGCCCTGCCGCGGCGTAGCGTCGCGGTTCATTTTGCTGTTCAACAAGCTCGCCCGTTCGTGCTAGCGTCATCCTTTGACGAGCGTTAGCGCGACGAGGCGAAGGGGGCCGTTATGAGTGAGAGCGTCAAGTATCAGATGAGCGAAGAGCGCATTCCGCGCGCTTGGTACAACATCGCGGCCGACCTGCCGGCCCCGCCGCCTCCGGTCCTGCATCCCGGCACCGGCAAGCCGATCGGGCCCGACGACCTCGCGCCGCTGTTCCCGATGGCGCTGATCGGTCAGGAAGTCAGCACGGAGCGCGCGATCGAAATTCCCGATCCGGTGCGCGAAATCTACCGATTGTGGCGCCCGACGCCGCTCTATCGCGCGCGGCGGCTGGAGCATAAGCTCGGCACGAAGGCGCGCATCTTCTACAAGTACGAAGGCGTCAGCCCGGCCGGCAGCCACAAGCCCAACACCGCCGTCGCGCAGGCCTTCTACAATAAGCAGCAAGGCGTCGCCAAGCTCACGACCGAGACCGGCGCGGGCCAATGGGGCTCCGCGCTCGCTTTCGCCGGCGGGGTGTTCGGCCTCGAAGTGAAAATCTACATGGTCAGGGTCTCCTACGACCAGAAGCCTTATCGGCGGGCGCTGATGGAGACCTACGGCGCCAAATGCGTGGCGAGCCCGAGCAAGGAGACCGCTTCCGGGCGCGCCATTCTCGCCCAGCACCCGGATTCTCCGGGCAGCCTCGGCATCGCCATTTCTGAGGCGGTGGAAGTGGCCGCCCAGAGCGCCGACACCAAGTACTCGCTCGGCAGCGTGCTCAATCACGTTCTGCTTCACCAGACCGTGATCGGCATCGAGGCGATCGAGCAGATGGAGGCGGCGGACGCCTATCCCGACGTCGTCATCGGCTGCGCGGGCGGCGGATCGAATTTCGCCGGCATCGCGTTCCCGTTCCTGGGCAAGAAGCTGCGCGAAAAGCGCGACGTGCGCATCATCGCGGTCGAGCCGGCGGCCTGCCCGTCGATGACGCGCGGGCGCTACGCCTTCGATTTCGGCGACACCGCCCACCTGGCCCCGGTGTCCAAGATGTACACGCTCGGTTCGGCGTTCATCCCGCCCGGTTTCCACGCCGGCGGCCTGCGCTACCACGGCATGTCGCCAATGGTCAGCCATTGCTTGGCGCTCGGCCTGATCGAGGCGCGCGCCTATCATCAGACCCCGTGCTTCGAAGCGGGCGTGATGTTCGCGCGCGCCGAGGGCATCGTTCCGGCGCCGGAGTCGTGCCACGCGGTGCGCGCCGCGGTCGACGTGGCGCTGAAGGCGCGTGAGGAGGGCAAGTCGCCGACGATCCTGTTCAACCTCTCCGGCCACGGCCATTTCGACATGCAGGCCTACACCGACTATTTCGCCGGCAAGCTCATCGATCAGGACTACGATCACGCCGCGCTAGAAGCCTCGCTGGCGCAATTGCCGAATATGGCGGCGGAGTAGGGGATTTCCTACGGCCGTCCTGCCCGTCTCCTGATCCAGTCTGGGGACGGGCGCGGCGGAGGACCGGCTCTGGCGCGTCCACGGCGAGCCGAACGCCCGTGCGTGGCGTCGCCTTGCTTTGCCGCGCGCCCATGGTATCAAGCGCGCCGCGGCGATTCCGCCGTTCTCATGAGGTTCGCATGCCGCTCTTCAGCCGCCGCGCCGTTCTCGCGTTTCCGCTCATCGCCGCCGCCGGCGCCGCGCTGGCCGAGGACGACGTTCAAAACACCCTGATTCTCGCCACCAAGCACGGCAAGATCGTCATCCGCCTCAGGCCCGATCTCGCGCCCAAGCACGTCGCGCAGATCAAGAAGCTGGTGAAGCGCAAATTCTACGACGGCATCGTTTTTCATCGCGTCATTCCCGGGTTCATGGCCCAGACCGGCGATCCGACCGGCACCGGCTCGGGCGGCTCGGATCTGTCCGATCTGAAGGCCGAGTTTTCCGACGAGCCGTTCAAACGCGGCACCGTCGGCATGGCGCGCTCGGACGACCCGAATTCAGCCAATTCGCAGTTCTTCATTTGCCTCGCCGACGTTCCCTCGCTCAAAGGGCAATACACCGTCTTCGGCGAGGTGGTCTCCGGCATGGACGCCGTCGACAAGATCAAGGCGGGCACGCAAGAGAACAACGGCGCGGTCGACAATCCCGACAAGATCGTGACGCTGCGTCTGGCGGGCGAGGCGAAATAGGTTGGCGTCATACGATCAGGAGCGCGTGAAATGAGCGGCGACGGCGACACCCTGACTCTGGAGACCACCAAAGGCCTGGTCGTCATCGCGATGAACCCGGCGCTCGCGCCCGGCCACGTCGCGCACATCAAGCGCTTGGTGAAGGAAGGCTTCTACGACGGCGTCGTCTTTCACCGCGTCATCGACGGCTTCATGGCGCAGACCGGCTGTCCGCACGGCACGGGAACGGGGGGGTCGAAATACCCCGACCTGAAGGCCGAGTTCAACGCCGAGCCGCATCGGCGCGGCACGGTGTCGATGGCGCGCGCAAGCGACCCGAATTCGGCCAATTCGCAATTCTTCATCTGCTTCGACGACGCCCGCTTTCTCGACCGCAAGTATACGGTCTGGGGCAAGGTCGTCTCCGGCATGGAGAACGTCGACAAGATCAAGCGCGGCGAGCCGGTGCCCGACCCCGACAAGATCGTCAAGGCGACGCTGAGCTGATGAGGTCCCCCTCTCCCGCCCCGCGGGAGAAGGGAGAGGCTTGAGATGCGCGTCGATCTGTTCGACTTCGATCTGCCGCCCGAACGCATCGCGCTCGCGCCCGCTTCCCCGCGCGACGCGGCGCGCCTGCTCGTTGTCGCGCCGGACGGCGCGCTTGCGGATCGTTTCATCCGCGATTTGCCGGATTGCCTGCGCCCGGGCGACGCGTTGGTGGTCAACGACACGCGGGTGATCGCGGCGCGCCTTGAGGGCGTGCGCGTGCGTGGCGTGGCGGCGGCCCATATCGAAGCGACTCTGATCAAGCGGCTCGACGGGAGCCGCTGGCGCGCGCTCGCGCGCCCGGCCAAGAAGCTCAAGGTCGGCGAGCATATCTGCTTTGGCGAGCGAAGCGAAAGCAGCGCCTGCCTCCTCGGCGCGCTCGACGCGGAGGTCGAGGCGAGGGGCGAAGCCGGCGAAGTCACGCTGGCGTTCGCGTTCCACGGCGCGGCGCTCGACGAGGCGATCGAGCGGCTCGGCCAGCCGCCGCTGCCGCCCTACATCGCCTCGCGCCGGGCGCTCCGTCCCTCGGACCGCGCCGACTATCAGACCGTCTTCGCTCGCGAGGACGGCGCCGTCGCGGCGCCGACCGCGGGGCTGCATTTCACTCCGGCGCTGCTCGAGCGCATCAAAGCGGCCGGCGCAACCGTCCATCGCGTGACCCTGCACGTCGGCGCCGGCACCTTCCTGCCGGTCAAGGCGGACGACACGCGCGATCACACGATGCACAGCGAGTGGGGGCGCGTCGACGCGGCGACCGCCGAGGCGCTCAACGTCGCGCGCGAATGCGGCGGGCGGATCGTCGCGGTCGGCACGACTTCGGCGCGGCTGATCGAAAGCGCCGCGGACGAGGGCGGCGCGATCCGGCCGATCGAGGGCGAGACGACGATCTTCATGACGCCGGGCTACCGCTTCCGCGCGGTCGACGCGCTCATGACGAATTTCCATCTGCCGCGCTCGACGCTGTTCATGCTGGTCAGCGCGTTCAGCGGGCTGGAGACCATGCGCCGCGCCTACGCGCACGCGATTCGCGCAGGCTATCGCTTCTATTCCTACGGCGACGCCTGCCTGCTGCTGAGGCCCGATCGGCGCGCCGACATTTGATTCCTCGCCG
>Ga0182014_10007656_pt1 | contig 11249 bp, 4 predicted proteins | sample 612S2DmetaG_FD_120489 | JGI IMG/M metagenome (GOLD analysis project Ga0182014, IMG submission 120489) | Permafrost microbial communities from Stordalen Mire, Sweden - 612S2D metaG | ecosystem: Environmental > Terrestrial > Soil > Wetlands > Permafrost | place: Sweden: Stordalen | collected... | reverse complement strand
CTTCCTGTTCCTTGGGCGTGGCCAGGGCCAGCACCGTCCGGGTTCTGAGATCGGCCGTGACCGTGGCGTTGGGCACCAACTGCGCCAATAGCGTCCGCAGCGTCGTCGGATCGACCTTGCCGCTGGGATACGTGGCCAGCTTGGCGCTGGTGGCCGGGTCTTCCTTGTCAATTTCCTCCACCGCGGCGGCGATCTTCTTGTGATCTTCCGGCAATGCGCTGGCAACCAACGTCCGGGCGGTGACGTCCGCCGCCAGCTTGGCATTGGGCAACACCGCCGTGAGCGTCGTCAGCGCCGCGGTGGGATTCGCCCAACGGAAGTGATAGACCTTCGTCGTCTCCTCCAGCGCCTTGGGCAATTCCTTCTTGAACTGCTCGACCGACTTCTGGATCACCTTCTGCTGGGCCGGCTCGGCCCAAACCAACAGCCCGTCGCGGTTCGGCAAGGGCGTGATCTTGGCGTTCTTCAGCGTCGTCGGATCAAGGGCCAGCGTCAGCGCGGCGGCGTCCTTCATCGGCAGCGAATAGACCGCCATCACCCGCTTCTCGTCCAAAAGGCCCTCCGTTTCCATCTGCTCGACGGCCGCCTTGATGATGGCGTGATCGGCCGGCCGGGCATAGGCGATCAATTGGCTGGGATCGCCGCCGACGGAGAACTGCGTGTCCGGCAAAACGGTCGCCAGCAGTCTGATGGCTGCGGCCGCCCCGGTGGCCCGAAGCACGTAGGAAGCCACAGTCGGCGCCGTCTCGGGCGGCTCGGCCGCGACGAGCTTGTCCACTGCTGCGCGAATCGCTTCGTGCTCCTTGGGCGTGGCCAGGGCCACAACCACGTGGGTCCTGGGATCGGCCGTGACCGTGGCCGTCGGCACGAGTTGCGTCAGCAGCGTTCGCAGGGTCGTCGGATCGGTCTTGCCGGTGGAATACGTGGCGACCCGCGGCCGCATTTTCTCGTCGGACGCGTTCAGCCGCTCGATGATGCCGGCCACGGTCTTTTGGTTGAGGCTGGTGCCCTTCGCGAGCACGCCTAGAGATTTCGTGTCGACGGAGAACTGCATGTCGGGGAGGAGCTCCTCGAGCATCTCGATGACGGCCCGGGCATCGGCCTGCACCGGATAGACCATCAGCGACTCGCTGGTTTCGCCGGGCTGGCCGGTATTGAGTTGCTCGATGGCCGCGCGAATGGCCTCTTGATCTTCGGGCCGGGCGAGGACCACGATCCGCCGCGCTTTCTTGTCGGCCGTCCATTCGGCATGGGGGAACATTTTCGCCAACGTGGCGACGATGGTGGCGGGATCGCCGGTCTTCAGCGAATAGACGATCAAGCGTTCCGGACCTTCCGCTTCCGCGGCCTGCTCGAATCGCTCCACGTTCTTTTTGATCAACTCCTGCTCGGCGGGCGCGGCGAGGACCATCAGGCGTTGGCTGATAGGGTCCAAGGTGACCTGCGCCGCCGGGGCCAGCGCCTGCAAACCGGCGACAATCGTGGCCGGCGCCGGCTTCTTGAGCGCGTAGAATTGCAGTTCGGGATCGTTGGGGCCGGGCTTTTCGGGCTGTAGCTGTTCGAGCGTGCCACGCACCACCTTGTGGTCGGCCAACGTGGCCACGACGATCAGCCGCTGCGTGTGCGCGTCGATCGCCAGCCGGGCCTTGGGAATGAGCGTCTTCAGCAGGGCAAGCGTGGCGGTGGGATCGGCCCTGGTGAGCGGATACACCTCGACTTGCCGGGTGCTTTCCAGCAGGTTCCCGCCGCCGCCCCCGCCTAACTTGCTGATCGCGTCGCGGGCGGTTTCCTGGTCTTTCTTCGTGCCCCAAACGGCCACACTATGACCCTCCGCATCCACCGTGATCTTGGCCGTGGGCAACAGCGATTGCAGCAAGGTGACCAGCGGCGTCGCGCTCTCCACGTCGAACGGATAGACTTCCAGGCGAGATTTATTCTCCGGGTCATTCTCCACGCGCATCTCGTCGAGCGTCCGCCGGATCAACTCATGGTCGCGGGGCAACGCCCGGGCGAAAATCGAGTTGCTCTTGATGTCGCTTTGGAACTTCACCTGGGGCAGAAGCTCCTCCAACACGCCAATGGCCACCGTCGGGTCGGCGGTGGGCGAAAGGTAGCTCTGCACGCGTTCCATGCCGTTGGCCGGCGCGCCGGCGTCGAGTTGTCGGATCGCCGCCGTGATGGCGGCGTGCTCGGCCGGCCGGGCCCAAACGGCAATCTTTCGCGTCTTGACGTCCGGCACCAGCTTGGCGTCCGGGAACATCGTCACCAGCAAAGTCACCACGTTGGTAGGGTTGGCCGACTTCAGCGAATAGACCACCAGCCGCGCTTTTCGCTCCGGCGGTGGCTCTTGCCGCAGTTGGTCGAGGATGCCGCGGAGCATCGCCTGCTGCTCGGGCTTGGCCCACACCGCCAGTTCGCCAGGTTCGGCGTCGGCGACGACTTTGATGCCCGGCAGGTCCGCGGCCAGCGTGATCATCACCGCCTGGAAGCGGGTTTTTTGCTCGGGCGTTACCGGATAGAACGCCAACTGGTTCTTGTCTTCCGGCGGGGCAATTTTCTCGTAACGGTCCAAGAGAGATTTCAGGAAGACCTGGTCATCGGGCGTGGCGACGATCGTGAGGCGTTTTCCCTCGGTATCGAGCCGGACGGTCGCGTGCGGAACGGCAGTGCTGAGAATCGTCAGCAAATCGGCCGGCGGCGGCTGCTTGAAGACGCGAAAACTGAGTTCCCGGGCGTTCGGATCGGGTTGCGCCGCCTGGAGCCGCACGATCGTTTCCTGGATCACTTTGCGGTCCTCGGCGTTGGCCCGCGCGACGATCGAGTTGGAAGTGGCATCGAGCGAAAGCGTGGCGTGCGGTACGAGAGCCTGGAGCAACGGCAGCGTCACGACCGGGTTGGCCTTCGTGAGTTTGAAGACTTCCACGCGGGGCCCCTCTTCCTTGCCCAACGCGCCGAGCTTGGCCAAGGCCGCCGCCAGGCGTTGATGCTCGGCCGGCGTAGCCCAGGCCAGGAGATTGCCGGAGGCTGGGTCCAACGACAGTTTGGCCTCGGGCAGCGTGCTTTGCAGGAGTAGCAGAGTGCTGGTCGGGTCGGCCCCGGCCAGCCGATAGACCTCTAAGTGGGCGGCATGTCCCGGGACCGTTTCGTCATATAGTTTGGCGATCGTTTGTTTGATGGTCTCCTGGTCGCCCGGCGGCCCCCAGGCGGCAATCTTGCCCGTCTTGGCGTCCAAGGCCAGAATGGCCTTCGGCAGGATGGTCTTCAAAACGGCCAGAACTTGCGGGCCGACGGTTTCGCCGACGGCGTAGACTTCCAGCCGCGCTTGTTTCTCCGCCGCGTTCCCGGAACGCATGTCCGCGATCAGTTTTTCGGCGATGGTCTGTTCCGCGGCGGTGGCGTAGACGTGCAGTTGACCGCTCTGTTCGTCATACGCAACTTTTGTGGTGGGAAATAGGGCCTTGAACGTGGCCTGCACCGTTTCCGGATCAGCGGGCTTGATGGGATAGCGCGTCAGGACCAAGGCCGCAGTCGCCGAGGTTGAGGGTTCCACGATGGACTCGATAAGCGCCTTCACGGACCGCATCACGCCCGCCGAATCGGTCACCTGCACCTGGTACGAGGCGGGCAAAGGCACAATTTTCCCGTACGGCCCCAACAAGGGCGTAATCTCCTTGACCACCGGGTCGATGAGCCGGCTGCCAATCGGAAAACGCACGGTCACCAACTCGAATTTGCCACGCTTGTCCAACTCGTCGAGCGTAATCTGGGGCACCACGCCTTCCGGCAAGCCGCCCTTGAGATTGATTACCAAGAGCATCCGGCCGCGGCGGATCAGCGTATAGCCTTTCGTTTGCAGCACCCCGTTCAACAGGTCGATGGCTTCCGCGGGCGTATAGTCGCGGGTGTCGGAGTAGTTGAAAGTGCCGGGTGGCGGAGCATCGAGCACCAGCGACAAATCTGCCTCGTGGGCGAACCATTCCAACACGTCGGCCCAACGCTGGAAGCGAAATTGAAAGCGCAGACGCGGTTCCGGTGGCTCGGGCGCGGGCTTGGGAGCGGCGACGACCGGCGCCGCCGGCACAACCGGTGGAGTGGCAGCCGGAACCGCTGGCGCAGGCATGGGAGCAGCGACAGGAGCCGCCGGGGACGCGGCAGGCGGAGCGACGACCGGAACCGCTGGTGCGGGCTTGGGAGCGGCGACAGGAGCCGCCGGTGGCACAGCAGGCGGAGCGACGACCGGAACCGCTGGTGCGGGCTTGGGAGCGGCAACAGGAGACGCCGGGGGCGCGGCAGGTGGAGCGACGACGGGAACCGTTGGCGCGGGCTTGGGAGCGGCGACAGGAGCCGCCGGTGGCGCGGCAGGCGGAGCGACGACGGGAACCGCTGGCGCCACGGCAGTCTTAGCCGCCGGTGGAGTCGGCGGCGTAGCGGGAGCGGGCGCCGGCGTTTTAGCGGCAGCAGGTGCTGGCGTTGCCGGAGCAGGTGCCGGCGTTTTGGCGGGAGCAGGTGCTGGCGTTGCCGGAGCGGGCGCCGGCGTTTTTGCCGGAGCAGGTGCTGGCGTTGCGGGAGCAGGCGCCGGTGTTTTAGCGGGAGCAGGCGTTGGCGTTGCCGGAGCAGGCGTCGGCGTTTTTGCCGGAGCAGGTGCTGGCGTTGCCGGAGCGGCCGCCGACGCCGGCTGAGCCGACTTGGGCTTGTCGGTCGCCGCCTGGCCACACGCAATTCCACTGCCGCCGAAAAACGCCAGGGCCACGACCACCAAGTGAACCAACAGCGGCCGCGGGCAGGATGATGTGCACATGGCAGGACCCCGGGGAGTGTTAAAATAGGCAGAATGGGGCATGCTTATTGTATATGGGCACCGGGCGGGTGTCAATTGAGTGGCCGCCGGAATGACCTCTATTCCACAGTAATGGGGGGATTGGCAATGTCGGGTTACGCCAAACGTCGGAAAGGCTCACGCCAGGGACCAGGAGGTGGAAACAGAAGAACTGATCTAACGTGCTCACAAAGATAGCATCCAAGGTCGAGATTTCCCCAGCATCAGGGTAACGATGGCTGGAATTACGCCGTCGCTGAATGCAATATCCACCCTTGCGATGGACATTGCGGAAGGCGAAGTACGGGTCAAACGCGGCTACTTGGCGTCAGAAGAGAACGAGGGAAAGAAGATCGATCATTCCAGGGAGACAAGATTCCCGGGATAGCGGAGGCAATTCTCGACGATCATGGGGAGGGTGGCATGAAGCCGTTACGGGCGAGCTCGTTATGAACTCCGCTACGGAAGAGGCCCTTGGCAGCCGATTGCACGCCGCATGACCCGCCGATCGCTCCGAGAAGCGATTGGAAACACACCGCAATGGGGGAGACTACCCCTCCCTTCCCCCTCAACAACTTCACCCTACAATTCGGATGTGCCACCAGGGCATCAGGGCTGCCATAGGTTCTTGGTCCGTTTGGCTGGGCCCGGAAGGGCCGATCGTCGCGGAGGACTGATGATGCGTTGCTCGGTTTTGGTTGCGATATGCGTAGTTGTTTTTTGGACCGGACTCTGTTTGCAGGCCGGACTCGCCCAGCAGCCGGACGACCGACCGACGGCGTACGGCATGTTCGGCGACCGCACGCTCGGCCGTCCGGTGCAGCCTGGAGCGAGCCGCTTTGGGAACGCGGTTCAGCGCGGCCCGAGCGGTGACTTCTTGGGCGTAGGCCGCACGGACGGCGGCAGCCCCCTGTTCGCCACCCCGTGGCGGCGGACGGAAATCGTGCCGCTGCTGGTCGTGTGGGGGAATGCCCCCCCTTACGTCTCCAGCATCCTCGCTCCCCAGCCCGTAGTCGTGCCGCAGGAGCAACAGCCCGTGGCCGCGCCACAGGAGCAGCCTGGGCAGGGTCCGGGTGAGCAGCCGCAGGCTCCTCAGCAGCCAACCCCGGGTGAACCGATCTGGTTTCGCGCGCCTTCGCCGCCGTCGGAGAGCACGACTCCGGTTCCGCCAGGCAGTGCCGGATGGTATCGTCCGCGGTCGCTAGGTTTGAGCATGGCCGGTGTGCCGGGCGACGATTCCGCCGGCGCCAAGGCCGCTTTCCAGCCCTCGCCCGGCATCTCCGCGCGGATTACGCGCCTGGCCCGGGCCGGCGGGCTGCCAACTTCGTCGTCCATACAGGTTCGTGTTCAGGGCGACACGGCGATCGTCCGTGGCACAGCAGCCACGCCGTACCAACGGAGCTTGGTCGAAAATCTGGTGGGGTTGGAGCCCGGTGTTTGGCACGTCGACAACCAGGTGATCGTCGTGGCGGGGCCGGGCCTGACCACCGCCGAGGCCTCCCACTAAAGACCGCCAGCGACCGAAGGACTTCTGGCATGCTCCCCGCTTGCTCAACTCTCCCGTAGCACCCGCCGAAGAATCTCAACCCATTTTTCCATGTCCTTGAACACCTGTGTTCCTCGCTAGAGGCGTACGGCAAGAACCGGCGGGCTCATCGGAAGCTGGACTTCCCGAGAAGAAGGGCGAACCGAGTACGAGCGACTGCTGGGAGCGTATGCGGCAACTGGGGTTCGTGGAGAGCAACGAGTTGCTGAGTTCCGGCGGATTAGCATTCATCCGCGTGCTGCGCGCCTTGCCGACATGGTGGATCAGCGTGAGTGCCCCGCTCATGCCGATGGCGGCCGACGTGGTCTTCACCGTCACCGACGCGCCGTCTCTGGCCGGAAGGCAAACCGGTGACCATTCTGCAGACGGTCCTGGCCCCCTTGTCGATCATGGTCGGGGCCGGACGAGTGGTTTCCAACATCGCGCAACCGCCGTCGGGCTGTTGCCGCACCTCGGTTGAGATCTCGCTGGACGGCGTAGCCGATACTCGTGATGTAAAGGGATTTCACCAATTGTTCGTCCTGGGCAACCTGGAGCGGCAGTTGAAAGCCTATGGCAAACTCGCCGGGATTCCCGTGGTCCCGATTGGCTGAGCCCTGTCAGTTCCAGTCCGGAGACTTATAGGTCCCCTGTCGTGGACCACCGATTCTTACAACGCCAACGGGCGGCCGCGACACGTCCTTTCTGCTCCGTCAGAATCGCCTGCGTGCAATAACGGCCTCACCGACCCAACGCGAGATTGTCCGCGAAAGCAGTAGCCCCCCTACGCCTTTGCAAATCTTACGGCTGATTCAGCTTCCGTTGGGGACCGGTCCCCTATTGTGTTGCGTTATCGCGTGTGCGATTGGTGAACATGCCGCTGGTGAGCCTTCGCTGGCCTCCTCAAGACAGCAACCATGGCTTCCAGTTCCATAAGCACAGCAGCGCAACCGACTGTTCGGAGTGCGCTACGGTGCGTTCATGTCAGCGGGTCTGAATGGTGAGTTTTTGTCCGGCATCGAGGACAAGGTCCGGTGTGAATTGAACGGTCAAACGTCCCTCCGTCAGTTGAACGCGGGCTGGGCGGGGTTTCCCCTCTACGGTTACCGTCATGCCCTTCTCCTTGACGCCCGGCGGTGGGGTCAGCGACAGCGTCTTGAGCCGTAGTTTTCCAAGGCGGACTTCGATCGCGGCAGAAAACGATTCCGTATCGTATTGCTGGCGGAAACGCCCCCAGCCCTCGGCGGCGGTGAAAGCGGCCGCGAAGTGCTCGGGGCTGAGCCGCGGCGCGAAAGCCAACGAGCCCTGCGGGCCGTTGTACTGAAAACCACAGGCGGCGGTAAAAACTCCGTAGCTAGAGAGGGATCGCGCGTAGTGACTGCCGCATTCCACCTCGTCCCAGGGATTGTGCTTCGTCGCGCGGTAGCGGTCGTGGATGGTCCGTTCCACGGCGAGGGCTTTGTCGGTCAATCCTTGCCACAGCATGAGCGCGGCCAGCAGATGCTCCGAGCCCGCCCAGCATTCATTGAAATACAGGCCATACCCCTTGTTCAACGCGTTTTCCGATGGGCCTTTGGGAAAGGTTCCCATCAGCACGCCGCCTTCGCCGTCTAGGGCGAACCGGCGCCCTTTGGGATAGGCCTGACGGTACGGGCCGACGTCCACAGTGTAGTTGTATCTCCATATCGCGTCGACCGCGGAGAGAGCCTTGGCGGGGTCGACGATCGGCCCCATGCCAAGATGGTAGGCCCAGCATTGGCCCATGAGCTGGTCGATGAAACAGCCGTTGTAGCTGCCCGGGCTGTCCGGATGTTTCCGGTCGTCCATATCGTGGATGAAGTATTCTCCGTCGTAGAGCTTGTTCTCGACGTAGTGCCGTCCACGGTCGGCGATGCCGCGAAGCCCCCTGGCGTAGGCGGCGTCGTTCATCGCGTCGGCCATCTCCGCCGTGGCGCGGAGCGCCGCCTGATAGTACAGGCTCAGCCAGGCGGCCTTGCCGAACCACGCGGCGTCGAGTGTGTTGGCCTGTGCGCCTTCGAGAATGCCGTTGCCGTGGGCGTCGTGGGCTGTGATGAGGTAATTCATCGCCCTTTTCACCCCGGCATAGTTTCTCGCGAGGAAGCAGTGGTCAGGGCTCATGCGGTCAGCCAGATAAATCCGCAGGATGACGCCGGCCTGGCCGTCTACGGCTGGCCCGCCGCCGGTCTCCATCCGCATGTGGATGCCGCCGTCGGCTCCCATGGCGCCGTCCCTGTCGTTCAGCGCGACCTGCTCGGCGAGGCGTTTCTCGATCTCCGGAAAAAGGAGTCCCAGCGCCTGCTGGTAGCTCCAGACGTGCGTGCAGGTTCCCGGGCAGCTATAAGCGCCCTCGTTGGCGTAGAACTTCCCACCGTTCAGCAGGAAGCAGGTGCTGCTCGCCAGTGTGGAAGCGTTGAGCAGCGTGCGTTCCAAGAACCACCATGGCAGCGTGGAATCGTAGTAGGTGTCGTGCCACAGGCGGGTCGTGCCTGCCAGATGGTCGAAGTTGGCACAAAGATGGCCGGCGACTTCCTCCGCCGTCTTGAATCGCTCGCCGTAGGCGCGGCCGCTCGGCGAGTTGACGGGCATGCCGGTGAGATTAGGGAAATTCCAAGCGACGATCCAACTGACCGTGGCCTTTCCGCCCGGCCGCAAATGGAGCAGGCGCCGCAAGCCGCCAACCAGTTTGGGGTGGGCTGCCGATTCGACCGTTTCCATGGAGTGGCTTGGTGGGAACGTCAGAGCGGCGTCGGAAAAGACCCGCGATCCCAGATCCGCGATCCCTTCCGCCGTGGAAGGGTTACCCAACAGCGCCAGCGTTGTGGTGCCATAGTCGGGTTCTTTGTCGAAATATCGGGACGTGTCGGCGAAGCAAAGGTAATCGAGCTGGGTGAAGCTCCACCCGCCTGAGGATTCGTCCATGACTTGGAACTGCGCGGTTTTCCCGCGCAGGTCGCGGACATCCCAGAACTCCGGCCGCAGGTGCCTCGTCCCGCGTCCCGTGGCGCTTCGCACGACAGCGCCGTCGACCAAGAGCCTGACGCCCTCCACGCCGGGCTGGCGGCCGCCGCCGATGAGGAAGGTAATGTAGGGGCGTGTGATCGTGAAGGGCTTGCTCGTCAGCTTGCCCTTGGCGTCATTGCTGTCGTTGAGATAGGTGTCGACATAATATTGTCCCTGGCTGTCCGGCGGGATGGCGATCGAGCGGGGGACGCTGCCGAGCTTGACCGGCGCGTCACCGAAGGCGGTGCCCTCCACGGTCCATTTGTCGTAGGCACCGCTTTCAAAGTCCTCGTAAACTTCGGGCGGTTTTACGCCACGGAGGACCTGCCGGGCGGCGCAATTGAGTGCCGTGTAACGCGCTGCCTTCACGATCGTATTCTTGAGCTGAAGCTTCAGGTCGCGGCGGGATTTCCATCCGACTCCGTTCTCAAGCCAGCCGCCGATGACGCATTCCACGGGTCGGTTCGACGTGTTGGTCAGCGTGTAATGGAGGATGGTAGCCGGGTATGAGGATTCGGCCAAATTGCCCGGCACGAAGGGAGAGAAAGCTTCGAGCCCAACGTGCACCGGACAGGTGGGATCGGAAAAGTCCACATAGCCGATGGGATACTGCCCCCGGAACTTGACCTGGGCAAAACCTTCCTTGTCGATGGTGCGGGTGCTGGTCTTGCCGTCGGCCGTGACCTGCAAGACCATCCCCTGTGCCAGCACGTCCGAGAAGTTGTCGCCCACACCGGGGGTGTGCGGCGCGAGGAAGGCGTGCCCCTGCTCCATTTGGAAGAAGTCGACGGTCCGCGTGTTGGAGATGTCCCAGAACCAGAGCTTGCCGTCGCCGCTCAGGCGGAGTTCGCCCGCGCCGATGCCGCCGATGGGCATGCCGATGGAGCAGAAATTCCCGCTGTTCCCTTGGGTATAGACGGTAGGCTCTCCCCGCCGCCCGAGCGACCGCACCCACGCGGGTTCAAACCGTTTGACGGTTGGCGTCTTTCCCTCCGAGCCCTTCGAAAGGCGGGCGATTGCCGCGTCGGGGTTGTCGGCCGGTGACTCCAGCGAAGACGGCGGCGGGATGGACTTCTCCTGGCCGTCGCCCGCACCCGTGGCAGAAAACATAGCCACAGCGGTGCCGAGCCAGAGAAAGGCATTGGTCTTGAGCGCGCGGCATCGACTCATTGCTTCGCTCGTGGCTGCGCTCGTGGCTGCGCCTCCATAAACTCGACGCCGTAAACCGCCATAGCCGGCAGGAAGTGCGGAGCGTTGACTATTGCTTTGATCTGGAGGATTGGGTATTCGACTCCGGCAGGAGCAAGATACGGCCGCGGCAGCATAGGGTCGCCGGTATTCAAGATCTGAACCCAATCAAGGTCTTCCTATACAGGGTATGCCATTGTCGCTTCCTTGACCGCCGGTCCAGGAGATCGACGCGTGCGGGAAGGCATAGCCCCATCCTTACTTGGATTCTCAATTCCGTTCCCCTCCATTCCTTCACGACGGCAGAGAACGCACAGGCAGTAGTGATTTCCTTCGGTCATCGGTATACATTGAGCAACCACGGCATTGCCACCGCCCTTTGATCCCGGATTCCACAGGCATCCATTTTAGCGAAGTGTCATCCCCCGTGTCGAGCGTTTGAGCAGGTTTTCGCCATCGGGCAGCAATTTCCGTTGGGGCTAGTGGGCCTTGAACGTCCGGTACGATAGCTTCGTTCACTTGACGTTGACATTTCCCGCGTCGAAATGGCATCCCATCAAGTCATCCCCTTTGTAAGAGTATCGAGAACCGACCCCTAGAGTAAGCGTCCGTTTCATCCATACTTGTCGGGCATGTTAGGCTGGGGGCGTGGAGTTTGTTCCTCTCGGGAGACAAGGTATGGGTCGGCCGGCGAGCGGT
>Ga0182014_10007650_pt1 | contig 11255 bp, 8 predicted proteins | sample 612S2DmetaG_FD_120489 | JGI IMG/M metagenome (GOLD analysis project Ga0182014, IMG submission 120489) | Permafrost microbial communities from Stordalen Mire, Sweden - 612S2D metaG | ecosystem: Environmental > Terrestrial > Soil > Wetlands > Permafrost | place: Sweden: Stordalen | collected... | reverse complement strand
CTCGAATAGGATCGAGGGCAGGCGAGCACCGCCTGCCCCACCCGCGAAGCTCTCGCCATCGAAAGGAATGGCTCAGCCCATTTTCCCCGCCGGGCTGAAATTGCGAGACAACGTCAGGAGTTCTGACTTTGTTACCGAGCCGCGACCGTAAGGGAGCGTTGCGACCCACTGAAACTAGGAGCGCTAATTTTGGGGGAGATCAGGCAGTCAGCGGGGAGTGAAGAAGCGTGGGGCAGGCGCGAACCTGCCCCACGGGAAATGCGGAGTTAGAAGCTGAACTTCGCGGTGACCACAATCACGCGGCCGGTGACGATTGCGCCCTGTCCCGAACCGTAGGGGCTGGTGGGTGGGGCCACGGCACTCGTCGCCGTTCCGAGATTACCCGATGTGACTTCCGCCGTGGGGTTCTTGAAACTCGGGTGGTTGAAGGTATTGTACACCTGCCCTCCGATTTCGAATGCGCTCTTCTCTTTGATGTAAAACTTCTTGCTGAGCTGGGTATCGACATCGAAGTAGCCCGGCCCGCGGAAAACGCCGGGGCCGGTGCTGCCGAAATCGGACTGCACCGGTGTGTTGACGCCCGTGGTGGAATTGTACGTCTCGAACTGGCTGGTAGTGAAACACGGCGGTGTGCTGGTGCCGTGAACGGCCGTGCAGATCGGATTGATATTGGAATCGACCACAGTTGCCAGGGGCGTCGTGCCGGTTCCCCCGCCGGAATTGATCTGGGCGTTGATCTTGGCGTCGGACGACGAGAAGGGTGTACCCGTGAAGGCATAAATCTTCCAGCCGAAGGTCCAGCCACCCAGCGCACCCTTCAGGATGCCGTTCGAGAAATGGAACGGCTCGGTCCAGATCAGGTCGCTGACAACGGCATGGCGCACATCGAAGCTCTGATTGCCATAGCCGAACTGCAAGTTGTACGGGTTGTAGACGGTGCCGTCGCCCAGTGCGTGCGACCACGTCCAGCCGACCTGGCCCTGGAAGCCGTACTTCAACGAGTGGCGGAGTTGGACTGTCATGGCGTCGTAGTTGGAATAGCCCGCCGTCAGCACCTGGGTGACGGTCAGGAAACGGGGATCCGGCGCGGCCGTCGGCAGGCCCCCAAAGCTGGTGCCGTAATACTTATTGGTGCCGTTGGTCAGCAGCAGGTAGGCGTTGGACCAGGTATTGCTCATTGGCTGATTGTAGCCGTGGTTGCCCACATAGCTCAACGCCAGGACGTCGTGCGAGCCCAAGGTGCGCTCCACCTCGGCGCTCCATTCGGTGGTTTGCGGCGGCGTGAAGTTGTTGGGCGGCGAATAGTAGCTGGGCGCGCTGAATTTAATCTTGCCCAGCGCGCCCTGGATCTGCGTGAGCGTATCGCCCGCGCCGAATCCGGAGCTGAAGACATTGTAGGCCGCCTGGGCTGCATAAGCCGAACTGTTCGTGTCGCTGGGCAGTCCCACTTCGCCGAATGTGACACTCGGGCTGAATTTGCTGGGGGCATTCCCGAAGACACTCTCCGCCGTGCTCCCCGAGAACAGAGTCGCGAACAGGCCGATGCCGCCGCGGATCACCGTCTTGGAGTTGGGGCTCCAGGCGAAGCCGAAGCGCGGTTCCGGAATGATGGATTGCAGGCTCTGGAACTCATTGTGCAGCCCGGTGGTGATGCTCTGGTTGTAAGGAACATTCGCGCCACCGGTGTATCCCGAAGTGCTGAACTGCGTGTTCAGGCGGGCGAAGCAATTGTCTACGCACACCGGGTCGGCATCGTGCTCGATGCGGAAACCCAGCGTGAAAGTCAGATTGTGCCGGACTTTCCATTCATCCTGCACATAAGCGCCCGTGGAAGCCATGCGAATGTGGGCGGCGAAGATATCGGGGAAGCTCTGGGCAAAGGTATCGCCCAGCCCCGTGGCGTTGACTTGGCCGGTGGTGAAATCGGTCAAATCGGAGAAGCTGTACGTTCCCTTTTGCGAGCTGCTGGCGATGCTGCTGTCGGTGATTTTATCGTAGCGGTAATTGATGCCGGCCTTGAATGTGTGCCGGCCGTGTACCCAGGTAAGATCGTCCACCAACTGCATCTGTCCCACATTACGGCCGGTGGGCAGGCCGGCGCCCACGGAGGTCCAGCCGGCGTCGCCCACGCTGATACTTTCAGGCATCAGGGAGGTGGTCTTGGAGAAATCGGCCACGCCGAAAATGGCCGTATACCACATGGCCGAACCGATGAAGTTATTCACCAGTGTGGGAGTAATCGCGTAGGTGTAGGTCAACTGGCCCTGGTCGGACGGCTGGTTGCTCACCGAACTGAAAGTGGGGCTGATGTAACTCACCGACGTCGCCTGCATGCCCCAATCGTAGTTGTAGCGCGCGCTGATCTTCTGCTTGTCGGTGACGTTGTAGTCCAGCCGGCCGGTGATCAGGCTCTCCGTATTAGGCAGGTTGGCATTCGCCGCGAAGGCATAGGTGCAAGGCACGGTGGTGCCGAAAACCCCGCCGCCCGGAGCTTGAATGCCCGCGTTATAAAAAGTGCCGGTGCCGCAGCCCAGGTGGTTATGGCCGTCCTGTAAAGGGCCGCTGCCGTTGGTTTCGGCGATCGCTCGGTCGGAGCCGGGAGCCGCGTTCCACAGGTTGAACGCATCCTGGTAGAGTGGCAGCGCGGCCGCGTCGGCATGCGCCAGGGTGTAGGTCTCAATCTGCGGAGAAGGAACGTGCACTACGCTCGATCCCGGCAGGGCGTACTGCAGGCTCTCGTAGTTGAAGAAGAAAAACAGCTTGTTCTTCAAAATGGGACCGCCGAAGTTGCCGCCAAAGTTATGGGAATCGGACCGCGGTTCCTGCAGGGCCGCCTGGTTGTTGAAGAAATCGTTAGCGTTGAAGATCTTGTCGTTGTAGTTGTGAAACAGGTTGCCGTGGAAGCTGTTAGTGCCGGTCTTCCCCACGTAGTTCACCTGCGCGCCGGACATGCGGCCGTAATCGGCGCTGTACGCGTTGAGAACCACCGAAGCTTCGGCCACCTCATTCCCGCCGAGGGTGTTGTTGCTCGCCCCCGAGTTGTTGAGGTTGTTGAAGGGGTCCATATCGTCGGAGCCATTGAGCGTAAACAGAGTGGTCGCTCCGGGAATTCCGTTGGTGATGAAGCCGGCCCCGCCCTTCCCTACCAGGTTGCCGGGAACGGTGTAGGCGATGGTCGTGATATCGCCGCCGCCGGCCGGCAGATCGGTCATTTGCGCGGTGTTGAAGCCGCTGGCCAGGTTGGCATTTTCGGTCTGCAGGATGGTAGCCTGTGCCTGCACTTCAATCACTTCCTGAGTGCCTTGCACCTCCAACTTCAGGTTGATGGCGGTTTCCTGGCCAACCAGCAGAGTGAACTTCTCAGTCCTGGATTTCAGCCCGACGGCTTCGCCCGTCACCAGGTAGTCGCCCCCCTGAAGCAGCGAAAAGCGATACTCGCCCTGTGCATTCGTGATGCCTGCATGCGTTTCGTTGGTGGTAATGAATTTCGCAGTGACTCTGGCGTTGGGAACCACCGCCCCGCTGGCGTCCGTCACCGAACCGACAATATCGCCGGTAGTCATAGTCTGGCCGTACGCGGCAGGCGCGGCGGCCAAAAGCAGCAGTATCGATAGGCCGGACAATGCCAGCCACAGGCGTTGCTTACACGTACCCCTCATGTTGAGACCCTCCCAGGTCTTTGGACTAACCTTGAATAATGAAACCCGCGTGTCGCGACAAAATACAGAAGGTCAAGAGATAACGACTGGGTTAAATTTATGAGCGCTGATTGGGTACATTAGAACACTGTTTCGGCCAGAACGCAACTCGCGCCGGTTTGGCGGTTTGGCGGGTGCGTACGTTACAGAGCCGCGACCGTCAGGGAGCGTTAGGAAGTTTATTTCTTAACAGCTCCTCAGCCCATTTTTCCAGGCCACAGGAACCGCCCATCCCAAATTCCACGACATCGGGAGTTCTGAAAGGCGCAATAAAAAATGGCCAAGTGGGAGGTCGATTATTTGTTGATCGCCGGAGCAGGCGCCGTAAGGCCGGCCCGCTGCCGGGTCTATAACCGTATAATCCGGCGGAATCTGGGACAGCGCCGGGTCCGGTTCTACGCGCGAGATATCGGTGAGCTCATACGTGTTCTCGCCAAAGCGTGGATCCGACGGTCCACGCTCTGTCCGGCGACGTGATCGTAAGCGGCGCCCATATCCTGACATTATCTGCTACAACGTCTACATGCGAGTTCTTTTCATAGGCGGCACCGGAATTATCAGCACCGCATCCACCCGGCTGGCCGCCCAGCGCGGCATCGATCTCACCCTCCTGACCCGCGGCCGGCACGCGGCCGGCGTGCCGCAAGGCGTCCACACCTTCACCGCCGATATCGACGACCCCTCCGCCACGGCGCAGGCCCTGGGCAGCGCCACGTTCGACGCCGTAGTCGACTGGATCGCCTTCACCCCGGCCCACGTGGAGCGCGATCTGGCGCTGTTCCGCGGGCGCACCCGGCAATACATTTTCATCAGTTCGGCCAGCGCCTACCAGAAACCGCCGGGCCATTACCTGATTACCGAATCGACGCCGCTGTCGAACCCTTCCTGGCAGTATTCCCGCGACAAGATCGCCTGCGAGGACTTTCTCATGAAGGCGTATCGCGAAGAGGGATTCCCGGTCGCCATCGTGCGGCCCTCGCTGACTTATGGCGAAACGCAGATTCCCCTGGCCGTAAATAGCTGGCCCAAGAGCTACACCATTGTCGACCGCATGCGCCGCGGGAAGAAAGTGATTGTGCCCGGCGACGGCGCCTCGCTATGGGTCATCACCCATAACACCGACTTCGCCAAGGGACTGGTAGGACTGCTGGGCCACCGCCAGTCCATCGGCAACGCCTTCCACATCACTAGCGACGAAGTCATGTGCTGGGACCAGTTTTACCGGCTCACGGCAGAGGCCGCCGGCGCGGAGGCCCAACTGGTCCACATACCCTCCGATTTCCTCGCCGCCTGTTATCCCGAGAAGTTAGGCAGCCTGGTAGGGGATAAGTCGGTCAGCGTGGTCTTCGATAACTCCAAGATCAAGCGATTCGTGCCAGAATACTGTGCGACTGTGCCGTTCAGCGAAGGCATCCGGCGGACCATCGCATGGTTCGACGCCGACCCCACCCGCCAGGTGATCGACGCGGAGGCCAATGTCCGCTGGGACAAGCTGATCGCCGCATGGGAGCGCGCGACGACTGAAGTGGTGCGCGAATTCCCGGCGTAGCTGGTGGGGCAGGCTTCAGCCTGCGGCGGGCTTCAGCCCGCCCGGCTTGGAGATACTCGACCACTGGTATTCCTCTGCGGATCGGGCCAGTCCGGCTCGCTGCTCGCCGCATGGGAACGCGTCACCACTGAAGTGGTGCGCGAATTCCCGGCGTAGCTGGTGGGGCAGGCTTCAGCCTGCGGCGGGCTTCAGCCCGCCCCTGGAGATACTCGACCACTGGTATTCCTCTGCGGATCGGGCCAGTCCGGCTCGCACCGGATTTTGGAGAACATACTTCTCGATTCGCCGGAATTCTTCTGCACTGCGAACGAGACGATCATAGCTCTCGTCTTGCCAGAGAGGCCGGCCCATTTGCCCCAGCAGCTTGTTACTCTCCCGCGCCGAGGCACCCTTCAGTCTGCGAAGCAGGCCCGGCACATCCACCTGGGGAGTGACCAGCAGGTGAACATGATTGGGCATCACCACCCATGCGTGCAAAAGGTAATCGTCAGCGGCGCCCTTTGCGATCGAATCGGCCACCACTTGGGCGATGGCTGGCATTCGCAGATATGCGGGGCCTGCACGCTGCTCGTCTAACAGCCGGTCCATGCAAACAAATGCCTTTCCGGAACTCGGACACCCACCGGGAAACGCCCTGCCCGTTGGCAGGCTGCCGTGCAGGCGGAACGTGACAAAAAGAGGTACTCCAAGAGCATACTGGTGCGGAAGACGCCGGTACGACAACTGCATGTATCGGTAGTGCAAAGGGAGAGAGAGAACTCTCATCGCGGCATGGGCGGGCTGAAGAGAAAGCTTGCGCGCGCGGCTCGGAAAGGTCACATTGAAAGGCAACCACTTACCGAGCCGCGACCGCGAGGGAGCGGGTTCGCCACCGAATTCTGCAATTCTCTATGAAGTCCGCTGCAGGCTGAAAGCCAGGAAAGCCGGCTGAAGCCCAATGCCCCACGCCGTGAGCCGCTGGTATATTGGGTCCGGAGCCCCATGTCCCCTGAAGCCAGCCTTACCGGCAAAGTCATCTTAGTCACCGGCGCTGCCAGGCGTATCGGCCGCGGCATTGCCCTGCGCCTCGCTCGCGAAGGCGCGCGCGTGGCCATCCACTATGGACGCTCCGAAAAGGACGCCCTCCGCACCGCCGGCGAGTGCGGCGGCGCCGAACTCTTCCGCGCCAACCTCGAAAGCGTCACCGAGATCGGCCGCATGTTCTCGGACGTGGAGCAGCGCCTCGGCCGCCTCGACGGCCTGGTCAACAACGCCGCCCGCTTTACCCGCTTCAACCCCCTCGACATCACCGAGCGGGACTGGGATTTCATTCATTCCGTCAACCTCAAAGCGGTCTTCTTCTGTTGCCAGAACGGCGCCCGTCTGATGCGCAAGTCGGGCGGCGGGCGTATCGTCAATATCAGTTCGCTGGGCGGACTCCGGCCGTGGGCCGAACATGCCCATTACTGCGCCTCCAAGGCCGGTGTCATCATGCTTACCCGCGCGCTGGCCAACGCCTTCGCGCCGGAAATCACTGTAAATTCCGTGGCTCCCGGCGTGATTCCCTTCGACGATATCGACGAGCGCGGCAAGCGACTAATCGCGCGTACGCCCGCCCAACGCGGCGGCACGCCGGACGAAATCGCCGAAGCAGTGGCGTATTTCTTGAAGGCTTCCAACTTCGTCACCGGCCAGATTCTGGCCGTCGATGGAGGCCTCAGTCAACGATGAGCAAACCGGTTCCTTCCGAGCCGCGCGCGTAAGCAAGCGGTTCCACCGAGCCTACCCCCAAAAGGGGCATGTCGAGTATTCCCACAAAATAGGCCAAGAATGTCCTAATATCCCTCAAACCTTTCGGGGTATACTGAGATTTCAAGGGGCTAGCATGAAGAAATACGGCAAGTTCGCTGCATTAATCACCGTTGTGGTCGGCACCATGGGCTGGCTGGCTTTCACCGGCGGCAAGCAGTCCGAAGCCTACTATAAGACCGTCAATGAGGTGCAGCAGATGGGGCCGAAAGCCTACGGGCAGCGCCTCCGCCTCGAGGGGAACGTGGCGGCCGGGTCCATCAAGCGCGAGGGCAATCATACGCAGTTCGTGCTGGAGTACCAGAACACCAGCATGAAGGTGATTTACACCGGGACCGATCCCCTGCCCGATACCCTCAAGGACGGCGCCCAGGCGCTGGCCGACGGCAGGCTCGACCGGGACCAGATATTTCGCGCCGGTACCGTGCAAGCCAAATGCGCTTCCAAGTACGAGTCCAAACCGGGACTGGCGCCCGGGCAAGCCGCTCCCAACATCAACGCGGGCAAGAGCTCGATCTAGTTTCTAGAGGGGTGATATGGAGAATCTGGGTTCGCTGGCCATCCTGCTGGCCTTCTGTGTATCCATCTATGCCGCCACGGCGTCTGTCGTCGGCCGCATCAAACGCAAGCCTTTTCTTATAGTTAGCGGTGGCCGTGCAGTTTATTCGGTATGGCTGCTGGTGACTCTGGCGTCGGGCATCCTGGTGTACTCCCTGCTCACCGGCGATTTCCGCTTTTCCTACGTGGCCGAACACAGCAACCGCACCATGCCCATCCTTTATAAGTTTGCGGCCTGGTGGGGCGGCCAGGAAGGGTCGCTGCTGTTCTGGAGCTTCCTCCTCTCCACCTACGCCTCCGTGGTGGTCTTCACCAACCGCCGCCGCCATCGCGACATCATGCCATGGGTGGTCGGCGTACTAGCCTCAGTCCAAACCTTCTTCCTCATCCTCAATAACTTCATCGCCAACCCCTTCCGCATGCTGGCCGTAGACAAGCTCATCACCTCGGTTCCCGATGGCCAGGGTCTCAGTCCGCTGCTGCAATATCCCGCCATGGCTATCCACCCGCCCATGCTGTACCTGGGTTACGTGGGATTCTCGGTGCCGTTCGCCTTCGCCATCGGGTCGCTGATCACCCGCGCGCCGGGCGATGCCTGGATCCAGACCACGCGGCGCTGGACGCTGGTCACCTGGCTGTTCCAAAGCACCGGCGTCATGCTCGGGATGGCGTGGGCCTACCACGTACTCGGATGGGGCGGCTACTGGGGCTGGGATCCGGTGGAGAACGCCTCCGTTCTGCCCTGGCTCGCCGGCACTGCGTTTTTGCACTCGGTGATGATGCAGGAAAAGAAGGGCATGATGAAGGTCTGGAACATCGTCCTGATCTCCACCACTTTCTTCCTATGCATTCTGGGCACGTTCCTGACACGCTCCGGGGTGGTGCAATCGGTGCACGCCTTCGCGCGGTCGGAAATCGGCAAGTATTTCGTCACCTTCATGGCGCTGGGCATCGCCGCCACCATCTACCTGATTCTCGACCGCCTGGACTACCTCAAGAGCGAAGCCGAACTGGAAAGCGTGGTATCGCGCGAATCGAGCTTCCTGTTCAATAACCTGATCCTGCTGGCAAGTTGCTTCGCGGTACTGTGGGGCACGCTGTTCCCGGTGATTTCCGAGGCCGTCAGCGGCGACAAAATCTCGCTCGACGCCGATTGGTACAACCGCCTGATGGTCCCCATCGGCCTGTTCCTGCTGCTGCTCACCGGCGTGGGGCCGCTGTTTGCATGGCGGCGAACTTCCATTGAAAGTCTGCGGCGCAACTTCCAGATTCCCGGCATCGCTTCGCTGGTGCTGGTCGGCGCGCTCTATGCCTTGGGAGTCCGCCACGTCTACGCCTTGATTTCTTTCGGCTTCTGCCTCTTCGTGGCGCTGACCGTGCTCATGGAGTTCTTCAAGGGCGCGCGGTCCATCGCCGCCAAAGCCGGCATGAATCTGCTGCGCGCCACGGTAGAGTTGACTCACCGCAATACCCGGCGTTACGGCGGCTACCTGGTGCACATGGGCATCGTGCTGATGTTCATCGGCTTCACCGGCCACGCTTTTAATCAGGCCGAAACGCGCGAGTTGAACCTGGGCGACAGCATGCAAGTAGGCGCCTATACCCTGAAAATGGTGGACCTGCAGATGGGCGATACTCCGGTGTATCAGTGGCATCGCGCCACCATGCAAGTCTCCAAGGGCGGCGCAGTGCTCGGCACGCTGGAGCCCGAGAAGCGCTTCTATATCGCCAGCAAACAGGGAACCTCCGAAGTGGGAATCCGCGTGCGCCCCAACGAGGACCTGTATCTGAATTTCGGCGGCATGTCGGACGACAACAAACGCGCTATTATTCAGGCGTATGTTTTCCCGCTGGTGTCGTGGATCTGGATCGGCGGGCTGGTGCTGATTGGCGGCACGTTCGTCTGTCTGGTTCCCAGTAAGATCAAAATGCAGTATGCCCGCACCGAAGTGGTGGGGTACACGAAGGCCCATGCAACGATACAAAATTAGTCTTCTGCTCGCCATGGTCGCGGTAGCGCTGGCGCAAACGCCGGCAGCGCCTCCCACCGGAGACGCCACGGCATCCGAGAAGCCCAATGCGGACGTGGTGCGGGTAGGAAAGCGCCTGCGGTGCAAGTGCGGCTGCGGCGATTCCATTGCATCGTGCAGTATGCTGCAATGCGAATACTCCAAGCCCGGCAAAGAGCGCATCGCCAAGATGCAGTCCCTGGGGATGAGCGACGAGCAGATTATCAGAACATTCGTGCAAGACTATGGAGCCGATATTCTGCTCTCTCCGCCGAGCGCTTATGGTTGGATCGTGCCCTACGCGGCGGCCGGCCTGGGCATGGTGGCAATCTGGTTGTTCGTGAGAAAATATCGCAAGCCCAAGCCGCTGGTCGAGGTCGGCACCATCGAGATCGACGATCCGGCGCTGGAGAAATATAAGGACCAGATCGAAAAGGATCTGGCCAACATGGAATAAGCCGTTGATCATAGCCACTACGTGTGTCGTCGCGATCGCCGTTATCGCGTTCATCCTGGGTGTACGACCCAGTGACATCCCGCGACCGGAACCCGTCTCGCCGTTTCAGCATCTGGACGAGCGCAAGGCCGCCATCTACGAGAATCTGCGCGACCTGCAATTCGAATATCGTGTCGGCAAACTTTCCGACGACGATTACCAGGCCACCAAGAAAGATCTGCAAAAGGAACTAGCCCGCGTCCTGGCCGAAGTCGACAAGTTAAAGACCGCCCTAGGCGCGCCGCCGGCCGCTCCGGCGGCGCCCAAGGTAGTGGCCACCCCCAACGGCCTTGTATGTCCATCCTGCGGCGCCAAGTTCCCGACGGCCCTGAAATTCTGTGGCGAATGCGGCAAGCCGATGAAGGTAGCTCTATGAGTTCTCTCAAGTGGCAAGGACCGCTTGCTTGCGGGGTCGCCGCGATGATTCCACGGGACTTGTTACCGAGCCGCGACCGCCAGGGAGCGGTTTTGCCGTTACGAGTCGGAGTTTCGCGACAGAAACCAACTAACCTGAGTCAAGTGGATACCCCGCCTTTGTATTTCATTGCACCACAGAGACACAGAGACACAGAGGGAAGACCGGAAAACTGCAAGATGTCCCTCACAAACCTCCGCGGCGAGTGCGGCAAGCCGATGAAAGTGGCCTTATGAATTCTCTGCACTTCATTGCACCACAGAGACACAGAGACACAGAGGAAAGACCGGAAAACGCAAGATGTCCCTCACAAAATTCCGCGGCGAGTGCGGCAAACCGATGAAGGTGGCCTTATGAATTCTCTGTATTCTCCGTATCCTCTGTGCTCTCGGCATTTGAATTTTCTTAGTTTTTTCTCTGTGTCTCTGTGTCTCTGTGGTGTAAAGCTGTCCCCGCCCTCACAAAATTCCGCGGCGAGTGCGGCAAGCCGATGAAGGTGGCCTTATGAATTCTCTGTGTTCTCCGTATCCTCTGTGCTCTCTGCATTTGCCTTTTCTTAGCCTTTTCTCTGTGTCTCTGTGTCTCTGTGGTGTAATAGTCCCCCCCGCCGCCGCCGCAATCACCGGCACCGTCATTAACAAGACCACCGGAAAGCCCCAAGCCGGAGCCACCGTGGCCCTCAACAAACTCGGCCAGCAACTCGGTATCGAGATGATCGACCAGGCCAAGTCCGGCGCCGATG
>Ga0182014_10007648_pt1 | contig 11260 bp, 9 predicted proteins | sample 612S2DmetaG_FD_120489 | JGI IMG/M metagenome (GOLD analysis project Ga0182014, IMG submission 120489) | Permafrost microbial communities from Stordalen Mire, Sweden - 612S2D metaG | ecosystem: Environmental > Terrestrial > Soil > Wetlands > Permafrost | place: Sweden: Stordalen | collected... | reverse complement strand
TGCAGGCTCTGCGGATGTCGCGCGCCGCTATCAAGATTCAACTTGGAGTAAAGCTGACGAACGGACTAGGCGCGGGCGCGAATCCCGAGATCGGCCGCAAAGCGGCGCTGGAAGATTCGGACAAGATCATCGAAGTCCTCGAAGGCGCGGATATGATTTTCGTCACCGCCGGACTCGGCGGCGGCACCGGCACCGGCGCGGCGCCGATTATCGCCTCGCTCGCCAGCGAAATGGGCGCGCTCACGGTCGCCGTGGTCACCAAGCCCTTTGCCTTTGAAGGCAAACGCCGCATGCAGCAGGCGGAACGCGGCATCTCCGAACTCATGGAGTCGGTCGATACCACCATCGTGATCCCCAACGAAAAATTGCTGGCCGTCGCCGAGAACGCGGGCTTCTTCGAGTCCTTCCGCATCGCCGACGATATTCTTCGTCAAGGAGTGCAGGGCATCTCCGACATCATCACCATTCCGGGCATTATCAACCGCGATTTTGCCGACGTGAAGGCGATCATGGCGGGCATGGGCTATGCGGTGATGGGTACGGCTACCGCTTCTGGCGAGCATCGCACGGTGGAAGCCGCGCAGCGGGCCATCGCCTCGCCGCTGCTCGAGGCAGGCGCGATCGACGGAGCCCGCGGCATTCTCATCAACATCACGGGCTCGAATTCGCTGAAGCTGGCCGAAGTGCAGCAGGCTTGCACGATTATCCAGAACGCGGCGCACGAAGATGCCAACATCATTTTCGGCGCCGTGCTGGACGAGAAGATGAAGGACTCGGTCAAGATCACGGTGATCGCTACTGGGTTTCGAGAGGCTGAGATGCGTCGTCCGCGGCACCACGAAAACTACGATCCGGTCATACTTTCGCGGGAGGTTTCGAGAGAAGTTTCGCGCCAGGTTTCGTATCAGGTCTCGCGCGATCATTTCGACGAGCCTGAAACGGTGACGGAACCCGAGCCCGTCTTCGTGCCTGAACCAGCCTTCGAGCCAGATCCCGCGCCAGTGGCGTTTCAGGAATCGCTTCCGGGTAACGCGCCGCATGCCGAGGTGATTTCGCTCGATGCGATGCGGTCCGCCGCTCCCAGCTACCAGGCGGAAGATCTCGACGTTCCGGCGTTTCTCCGGAAACGCAGCGAAGTGATGTAGCGGAAGGGCACTCTCCAAGATTCGTTCCCGCAGAGACGGGGCAAGCGGCGTTTCTACGGGAGATCAGCCACCCTTCTTAAGGGGCTGGGCCTCAAAAATCGGCCTTCACGCCTCTTTCACTTTGCCAGGCCCTTGTCATACATCGCGCCGTAGTCCAGGTATTGACGCACAGGATCCTGCGAATCATTGATTTCGACTTTCTCGATTTCGCCATTCCTGCCAAAGCTGGCAGCCAGGTGAGCGTTCACGCCGGCAAAATATGTCGGCAGGTTGAGTTTCCGGTAACGCGCGAGCACCTGGTCACGCAGCGTCGGATCGAAGTGCACGCCGTATTTGTCGACCAGCGCCTTGATCGCGCCGTAGTCCCCTTCCGCCTTGATGCGCATAAGTTCAGCCAGCAGCATGCCAACGCCCCGGCGCATCTTTTGATAGTCAGCAACGCGAACGTAAGTCTTGCCGTCGCGCGTGAACTGCTCGATCGAGCCCGGAACCTTGTCGGCGATGTAGTGCGCGATCAACTGGCGGTCGCGTTCGTGATCTTCTTCAATGGTGTCGCCATGCGGAATGCGGCGCAGTTGGTTCAGGGCGACCAAGGCCGCGTTATCGTACATGGCTTTGGCCACTTCTTCCTGGTTCGAGATCAGGCCCAGTTCTTTCAGCTTGGGGTCCCACACGTTCCACAGCGCCATCAAGTCGGCGCGCCCTTCCTCGAGCGTGGAAAAATATTCCTTCAGGAAGGGTTGGGCTCCGCCGCTGACGCGTTCGCTCAGCTTGCCGGAGCCGTGGCCGATGACTTCGTGCATGGCGACCATCAGACGGCTCGCATCCGTGCCATACTTCGCGTTGCGCTCGATCTCAGCCGGACCGGCGGCGAACTCCGCGATGGCGGTCTTGCCGGTGGCCTCGTCCAGGGCGCGGCTGCTGCCGGTGAACAGGAAATTCTTCGAGCCGTACTTGTCATGGATTTCGTCTTCGTTCGGCAGATTGTCGCCGATCGTGCCCACGTTGAAATCGCCGCTTTCGATCAGGGTTTCCACCGCTTTGACTACCGGAAGTTTGAACGACTCGCGCTTGTACTTCGCGTCCCAGGGAGCCTTCTCTTCAAAATAGGCGGCATTCTCCGCCAGTTTTTTCATGGCGGTGGTGACGGGCTTGTCGGTGATGGTGACAAAGCTCTGCGAGCTTCCTTTCGCGCTGCGTGCGTCGCGATAGACCTCAATGAAGCCGTTGTCAAAATCCACCGTGGCATCGTTCTGCACCCACGCGGTGCCGAACGCCACCCATTCCGCGTATTCGCCGGTCTCATAGAAGCGGATGAGATGGTCAATCGCTTCGGCTTGCGCGGGTTCGGCGTAGCCGCGCGCCTTCTCGAAGCAGTCGTTAGCTTTCTTCAAGAACGTGGCATACAGTCCGGGAGCGACCTTGCCGTCGGGCGTGCCGGCGCGGTAGACGAGTTCCGTGAGTTTGCCGTCCGCGGCTTTGACCACCCGCGAGTTCAGCGGATACTTTTCTTGAAATCCCTTCAGATCGTTCAGACTTACGCCGGGATAAAAAGTGTTCGAACTGGCCTGGATCGTGTCTTTTCCTCCCACCGGACTCTTGGCGGTCGTCATCGGCTCAAACGCGGGATCGAAAAGCGAAGCTCGCAACGACTCCAGTTCCCGCGTCAGATCGGCTGGCTTCTTCAGCGGCGGAAGATCGGCGTACTCCGTCTGGAAGGCTCCGTTTCGCTGCGCGATCAGGGCAGCGTCCTTCAGTTCCTCAAACGTAAACGAGGGCAGAAATTTCTGGGACGTCAGATCGTTGTGATTGCCGCGGTTGGCCCAGAAAAGTTTCGCGAATTCGGCAATCTTCGCCATCGCCGCCGGGTCGATTCCCTTCGGGCGCGCCATGATTTCCTCGAGCAGACGTTTCTGTTGCAGGCCGTAGGCGGACAACTGATCGTAAATAATCGGGTCGATGGCGATCGAAGCCTGCGTCAGCCAGTATGCCAAGGCCTGCTGCCGGGGCGAAAGCGCGTGGAAGCTGGGAGCGCGCAGTTGAATGAATGCCGTGTCGCCGACGCGCTCGACGAGGACGTTGGTGGCGTTGTCCGGCTGGCACAGTGCCGGGATGGCGAAGGCAAACATGATGAGCAAGAAAAAGAACGCGGAATGAATCGGTTTCAAGGGATGGCCTCCATGCGAGCGGTCCGAACCGGACCAAACTCCGCAGGCTACCACAAACTGGCTTGGCCACGCTGGGAGAGACGCTCTAGAGATGGATTCCGGTGGAACCGTAATGCGTCAAGCCTTCAGTAGTTCTCACCCCAAAGCAATTCGTTGGAGATGTGATCCCGCGTGAAGCCTTCGCCCACGTGCATTGCCAACATTCCAGCAAGAGAGCGGGGGCTCGACTGTAATAGCTGCATGGTGCTCTCGCCGCTGGGCTCCCGAGATTGTGTGCCGATTAAAACTTAGATACGGGCCGCGGTGTTAAAGTATGAAAACTCAGAAAGGCAGGTTCAAACCAGTGAAATTCATCGCCGGACTGCTGCTTGGTCTCCTAATCGTGCCCTTCGGGGCTTATCTGTATTTCAGTGGCGGCAGCGCTCCCGTTGCTACCACTGATTCGGACATCCCCTTCGAAAATTTCTTCGCGCACAAGGCTTTGAATGCGCGCATCGCGAAAGAAATGCCGAAGACTGTCCCGATCCAGGCGACCGAAGCTAACTACCTGGCCGGCGCGGAGCTTTACAAGCAGGATTGCGCCGTTTGCCACGGCTTGCCCCTGTTGCCGAAGACGGCGATAGCGGCGGGAATGTATCCGCGGCCGCCGCTGCTGTTCGAGGGGAAAGGCGTGACCGACGATGAGCCAGGCGAAAGCTACTGGAAGATTTTTAACGGCATTCGCCTGACCGGCATGCCGGGCTTCAGCAAATCGCTTTCTGAAACTCAGATGTGGCAAATAGCGCTCCTGCTGGCCAATGCCGACAAGCTCCCGTCCTCGGCAAAAGCGGTGCTGGTCGCGCCAATTGCGGCGAGTACAGGGGCGACAACCGTGCCGCTCGTGTCGCCCGTACCGCCCGCGCCGCCGTTTCCGAATTCCGCGCCGCCGCCAAAATAAGCCGGTTGAAGAACCGCAAGAATTCGTTCTCCAGCAAACGAAGCCAGTGAGCGCTAACTGCCAAACCCCGTCTCGCGCTATCGTGTAGGCATGGCGTTTGGCCGTCCCCGAAAACTTTTCACCGAAGCGGAGCTTTACGACTACGCGGTAGGCGCTCTGGCGCGCCGCATGCGCTCGGTCGCGGAGTTGAAGCGCCTGCTGCGGAACCGGGTGGAAGCCGATACGGAAATCGGCAAGACGCTGGTGGAACTGATTGTGGTTCGCCTGAAGGACCAGGGCTATCTGAACGATGCCAAGTACGCGGCGGCCTTTTCGTCGTATCGGCGCGACAACGAGAAATTCGGGCGCATGCGCGTGGTCAACGACCTGAAGGCGAAGGGAGTGCACGGCGACGTCATCGAGAAGGCGGTTGCTTCCGTTTATGACGACGTAAAGGAAGAAAATCTCGCTCGCGACTATCTCCGCCGCAAGCGCCTGCAGAAGCCAAAAGACAACGATCAGAAACAGGCAGCCCGCATCTTCCGCAATTTGATGCGCGCAGGATTCGGATCAAAAACCATCTTCACGATCCTGAAACAATGGGACGTGGACGAAGAAACGCTCACCGAACTCGAGAATGAGGCCTCCGAGGCGTCGCACTGAGAAAGCAAGGTTTCAGAGTTCCAGAGTTTCAAAGACTCGTCGCGGTTCGGATCACGCAGCTTTTGCTGGTTTCATTGAACTTTAAGAGCTTGAAACTTCGAAGTCCGGCTCCTTACCCTATTGCGCCCATCCCTCATTCTCTGATAGAACTTTGCCGATCAACTATCTCTGCAATTCCTCTGGAGGAACGATGAAGACGAAGTTCGCTTTAATGATCGCGGCGGCGCTACTGGCGCTGACTGCATTTTCGTATGGACAAGCCGGAACTGACGTGAAGAAAGCAGCCGACGATACCGGCAAAGCCACCGACACCGCCGCGAAGAAGACGGGGCACGCCACCAAGAAAGCCGCCGTGAAGACCGGCGACGCCACTGGAACCGCCGCCAAGGACACGGGCAAGGCCACGGAAAAGGCGGCCGACAAGACCGGCGACGCTACTAAGACCGCTGCCAAGGACACCGGCAAAGCCACTAAGACCGCTGCCAAGGACACGGGCAAGGCCACGGAAAAGGCCGCCAACAAGACCGGCGATGCTACTAAGACCGCTGCCAAGGATACCGGGAAGGGCGTGGTAAAAGGTACCAAGGCGGTCGGAAAAGGCGTGAAGAAGGGCACCAAGAAGACTGCGGACGAAGTAAAGTAAATCTGTTTTCCGACGGGTGGCGTCGAAGTGCCAGCTGCGAACTATTTGCGGAGCAGGCCTTCGACGCCGCCCATCTTGTTGCCGAACGAGATTATTGTTGTGCGCAAGGGCCTCGATTCCCGCCTCCTGTCGCCGGCCGGCCTGGCAGTCTTTCCCTGTGTTCCGCTGTGTCCTCTGTAGTTATCATTTAGAATTTAATCTTCCATGCTCACAGGTATGCTCACAGGCTCCGAAATTCGCCGCAAGTTCCTGGACTTTTTTATTCAGAAGGGACACCGCGAGGTGCACTCCTCGTCGCTCGTCCCGGCCAACGATCCGACGCTGCTCTTTACCAACGCCGGCATGAACCAGTTCAAGGACGTTTTCCTCGGCCTCGAAAAGCGCGACTACGCGCGGGCGACGACCTCACAGAAATGCGTGCGCGCCGGCGGCAAGCACAACGATCTGGAAAACGTCGGCTTCACCAATCGTCACCACACGTTTTTCGAGATGCTGGGAAATTTTTCCTTTGGCGACTACTTCAAGAAAGACGCCATCGCGTATGCGTGGGAGCTGATCACTTCGCCGGAGTGGTTTGGGATCGATAAGGCGAAGCTTTACGTCACGATCTTCAAGGGCGAGAACGGAGTTTCGCGCGATGTCGAAGCTTACGACCTGTGGCTTGGGCAAGGCGTGCCGAAAGATCGCATCTACGAGTTTGGCGCGAAAGACAATTTCTGGCAGATGGGCGACACCGGCCCCTGTGGCCCCTGCAGCGAGATTCACTACGACATGGGCTTAGCAGCTAGCGATCAGGGTCACACCGACTGCGCTTTTGGCTGCGATTGCGGGCGGTACGTCGAACTCTGGAATTTGGTGTTCATGCAGTTCGACCGGGATTCGAGCGGCAAACTGCATCCGTTGCCGAAGCCGTCGATTGATACGGGCATGGGGCTGGAGCGGACGGCGGCAGTGCTGCAGGGCGTGATCTCGAACTATGAAACGGATTTATTCACGCCGCTGATTGCTAGGGCGGCAAAGCTGGTGTTATTTCCTAACGCCCCGGAAGACACAATCGGTTCAGTGGTGAAGGACCCTGTTCTTCAAGAAGCTAATAGATTGCTTATCCTCTCCGGCCGCCGAAATCGAGAGCGCTCCACACATCCACTCCTAGAGAACGCTAGCCTTCGCATTATCGCTGACCACGCGCGAGCCGCCACGTTCCTCATCAGCGATGGTGTCTTGCCTTCCAATGAAGGTCGGGGCTATGTCCTGCGAAAGATTCTCCGCCGCGGAATACGCCACGGGCGTCTGCAGGGCCAGGAAGATCCGTTTCTGTACCAGATGGTCTATGCTGTCCGCGATTTGATGAAGGACGCATACCCGGAGCTCATCGAGTCAGCCGATAGAGTGGCGAAAGTCGTTGAGGCGGAGGAACGGCAGTTTGATCGCGTGCTCAAGATAGGGCTAGAAGCTTGGGAAAAGCGGGTCCGGGAGCTGGCGCTTGAGTCCTTGGCCGAGAAGCGGACCTCCGGATTCAGCTCGTCGTCACAAGAGAAGATACTTGAGTTCCACAAGGATGGAACGAAGGTAATATTTCCCGGCAAAGATGCCTTCCACCTCTACGAAACCTACGGCCTGCCGCTTGACTTCATGACGGACGCCGCACGCGATGTCGGCATTCATTTCGATCTCGAAGGATTCGAGCAGGCCCGCAGCGAAGAACAGGTCCGAGCCCGTGCCTCCTGGAAAGGCGCGGCCAAGCAGACGGCTAATCCTGCTTACCAGCAACTCCCGAAATCTGATTTCGAAGGGTATCGGCAGACTCGCTCTGACAACTGCGAGGTGCTTGCCATCATCAAGGGCAATCAGGGCGCGCAGGAACTCAAGCCGGGCGACTCCGGCGAGATCATTCTCGATCACACTCCTTTCTATGCCGAATCTGGGGGGCAGGTTGGCGATCGCGGATGGCTTTACTCTGACGATCACAATACCGTCGTCGCCGAAGTTACCGGATGCTACTACCCGGTGCAGGGAGTGCGGGCGCATCAGGTGGTCATGAAATCGCCACCCTCCGCAAAAAACGCGGAAGGGTGGGGCACCCTCCGCGTTGGGGATAAAGTCGATGCCGTTGTCGACGCCGGGATTCGCGAGGCCACTATGCGCAATCATACGGCTACGCATCTGCTCCATGCGGGACTGCGCGAAGTGTTGGGCAAACATGTGAAGCAGGCGGGGTCGCTGGTCGCGCCCAATCATCTGCGTTTCGACTTCTCGCACTTTACTGGCGTTGAAGACGAAGAGCTTCAGGATATTGAAGACATCATCAACAAAGAAGTTCTGCGCAACGAGCGGGTCGAGATCATCGAGAACGTTCCGATTGACGTGGCCGTCAACGAGTATCACGCCATGGCGCTGTTCGGCGAAAAATATGGGGACAAGGTGCGCGTGATCAGGGTCGGCGATTTTTCTACGGAACTTTGCGGCGGCACGCACACTGGCGCTACGGGCGAGATCGGACTGATCAAGATTTTGAAAGAGGGCAGCGTGTCGTCGGGAGTGCGCCGCATCGAGGCCGTGACCGGCGAAGGCTCACTGCGCCACTTCCGCAAAGATCACGAACTGGAAGGCGTGGTGGCAAGTTTTGCCGGGCCTACCCTTTCGCAAAGAACGCGAAAGGATGGGGCACCCGCCGAGTCTCCGGCGGAAGCGCTGCGCGCGGAGCTGGAAAAGCGCGATTCGGAAATCAAACGGCTGACGCGCGAGCTTGACCAGGCGCGGATGAAGTCGGCTTCGTCTGCGGTTGCTTCGGTGAGTGAAAGCGACAAAGTCAAGGAAGTTTGCGGCGTCAAAGTGCTGGCCCATCGTGTGGACAATCTCGAACGCGCGCAGTTGCGGACGCTGGTCGATCAACTGCGCGACAAACTCGGCTCCGGCGTGGTGGTGGTCGGTTCGGCTGCGGACGGGAACGTCTCGCTGATTGCGGGCGTCACCAAGGATTTGACCAGCCGCATTCAGGCGGGGAAAGTGGTAGGAGCGGTGGCCGCGAAGGTTGGCGGAAAGGGCGGCGGGCGTCCGGATTTGGCTGAAGCGGGCGGCAAGGATGCGGCGGCGCTGGACTCGGCGCTGGACTCGGTGTACAACATCGTGAAGTCGCTGTTGAGGTAGATTTCCCCGGTGATCGTTGTGTCCTCCTTGGGTAAGCTTTTTTTCACCACAGGGGGCACAGAGGAGCACAGGGAAAACCATTTGGGGTCCGCAATGGATGACCGCATACGATTCATCGAGCACCAGGGCAAGCAGATTCTGCTGCTGGACTTTTCGCACGCCAACGCCCACGAGATGCAACTTCTACTAGAGTATGTGCGGATGACGGTGGCGCAGCACGCGCACGAGTCGATAATGACGCTTGCCGACTACACCGGCTCTACGGTGGATCACGCGGTTGCTACCAAGATTAAGGAAGTGCTGACGCTCGACCGGCCGTTTGTGAAAAAGACGGCGTGGGTCGGCGCTGAGAGCATCCCGCACGCCTTCATGGAAAACTTCCACACCTTTTCCCAACGCGAGATTGTGACGTTCAAGACGCGGGAAGAGGCGATGGACTGGCTGGTGGGAGAGTAGCCGGTCCGCAGAGGCTGCCAGCGCAGCACTCGTCCATTTACATAGCCATCTCAGATAGCTATAATCAGAACATGCAGGTCAGCGTAGCCGATGCCAAGAACAAACTGCCGGAATTGATTAAAGCAGTCGAGGATGGAAAGCCGGTGACCATCTGCCGCCGGGGTGTGCCCGTGGTGGACATCGTGCGCACGAAGAAGCCTACCCGCAAGAAGCGGGCGCTGGGCACACTGAAGGGCAAAATCCAGGTGTTCGATCCGAACTGGTGGAAGCCGATGACAGCGGATGAGGTGGAAGATTTCCTCGCGGGACGCGGGTAAGGTACGCTATGCGCCTGCTTCTTGACACCGCAATTCTGATTTACGCTGTCGAGGCGCCGGAGCGGCTGAGCAAGCGCGCGGCGGCCGCGTTGGAGGACGGAGAGAACGTCCTCGAGTTGAGCGCGATTTCCATAACCGAGATCGCAATCAAAGCGTCCCTCGGCAAGCTGAGGGTCACAGCCGCAATGGCGCGTCAGGCGCTTCAGGACTTGGATATTCGCATACTGCCATACACGGGCGAGCATGCCTTGCGATTATTCGAACTGCCACTTCATCATGGCGATCCCTTCGATCGCCAAATCATCGCACAGGCATTGTTCGAGAAGACGGCCGTGGTGACGCCTGACGAGAAATTCAGACTGTACAGTGGACTCAAAATTATCTGGTGACCGGCTTTCTGGGGCTGGAGTGGGTAGTCGTCGGGCATTGACAGGAGAGGATACTCCAGCGGGTCAAAAACTTGAACCGGGGAGACGCGGAGAGCGCCTAAAAAGCGAGATCTTTAACCGCCGAGGAACGGCCATAGCGAATCCAGAGTTGCTGTGCCCATCGGCAGCAGACGAGCTGCGCTCGGCTTGGACGGCCGAGGGCGGCCGTCCCTACGCGATCTGGGTACAGCAACGCTTGAACCGCTTTAAGGAGCACCAACGAGATCAAGACCTTGAACCACAGGGGACACAGAGGTACACAGAGGAAAGCAAAATCTCTAACGCAATGCGCTGGGAGATTTATGCGCGCTGTTCCGCAGGCGGGTTCTTAGTTGGGCGTAGGCCTCGCGGGCCACTCCGGGCTGCTCTATGTGAATGAGGAAGAGCTTGCGCAGGGCAGCGGTGGTCAGGCGGCCTTCGAGGTAGGCGTCGTAGAGATCGGTGCCAGTGAGGTATCCGAGCTGCTCGGCGATGTATTCGTACTTGCGGCCGGTAAAGGCTGGAGCTGACTCGGCGCAAAAATCGTGGGCGCGGTGTTGGGTCAGAAAGTCGAGAGCTTCAACTGCGTCGGCGAAAGGAAGCGAAGTCTGGTATTCGAGGTCTTCACGAGTCACGTCGAACAATTCCGCCAGATCGGGATCGCGGAAAGCAGGACGCGCGGGGTGTAAGATGCGCGATCCGAAAAAGGCGAGCGCGTGTTCGAAGACGGCCATGTAAAAGGCATCGTCCTTGTCCAGCAACGGGATGACTGGCGCGGCGTGCGGCGCGGTGTGCTGCGCTATGGCCTTGCCGGGGCAAAGATTCGGCAGGCCGCGACAGGCTTGATGAAGGAAGCGGGTGGCATCCTCGGCGGAGGAGGTCATGCGAAACTGCCGCACATACACGGCGTTGATGGGCGTGAGGTAGACGCTGCCGCGCTCGCGCACCTGGCGGAGCAGGGATTGGCGTTGCTCGGCAGTGAATCCTTTGCGGGATAACAGGCGGCGCAGGAGCGCGTCAGAGCTGCGCGAATAGACTTCGGGCATGAGATCCACCAGAAGCCTGGGCTGCGTAGTATTGTGCGAGGAGTACTGGTTGATGCCGAGAAAACGCACCATGCCTTCGATCAGGTTGTAGAGCGTGGGGCCGAGGTCGGGCGCGCTGTGGCCGGTGTCACTGCGTCCCCAGCGGTCGAGGCAGAGGCGGTAGTTCTCGTATTTTTCCAGCGGCGTGGCGTTAAAGACGCAGAGAACATTTTCGCGGACGTCTTTGCGGACTTGGACGGCTTCGACGTGGTCGCGGGCTTCTCCGGCGGCGCGCCAGTAGAGGGCGTCGACGTTTTGCAGAATGGTGAGCACGGGTTCCGCGGGAAGCCGCTGCTGCAGCAGGGCCGGCAGA
>Ga0182014_10007647_pt1 | contig 11263 bp, 9 predicted proteins | sample 612S2DmetaG_FD_120489 | JGI IMG/M metagenome (GOLD analysis project Ga0182014, IMG submission 120489) | Permafrost microbial communities from Stordalen Mire, Sweden - 612S2D metaG | ecosystem: Environmental > Terrestrial > Soil > Wetlands > Permafrost | place: Sweden: Stordalen | collected... | reverse complement strand
CTGAGCGATGAGGGCCCGGCCCCCTCTCTAGACGTCGCCACGCGGGTTCGGGCCGCTGGCGCTCGCGCCGGCCGCTGGCTCTCCTCGACGTCGTATCTCAAGAAGTGGATCGTGCTCAGCGTGCTCATCGGTGTCGTCGCCGGGCTCGGAGCGATCGTCTTCTATGAGGCCCTTGCCCTCTGCACGCACCTCTTCCTCGGTGTGCTCGTCGGCTATCGGGTGCCTACGCCGGCGGGGGAGGGCGGACTTTTCGGGTCGGCCTCATTTGCCCGCCCCTGGCTGCTGCCGCTGGTCGTCGGGTTCGGAGCTTTGCTGGGGGGGCTGCTCGTCTTTGGATTTGCCCCCGAGGCCCAAGGCCATGGCACCGACGCGGCGATCTCCGCCGTCCACCACAACCCACGGGGGCTGCGCCTTCGCGCGGTGGCCGTGAAGATCGTGGCGTCGGCTCTGACCATCGGCTCGGGCGGCTCGGGCGGCCGCGAGGGGCCCACCGCGCAGATCAGCGCCGGCTTCGGTTCACTGCTTTCCCGGGTGCTGGACCTGGAACCGGCCGACAGCCGCGTGATGGTGGCCACCGGCATCGGCTCGGGCATCGGGGCGATCTTCGGCGCGCCCCTGGGCGGCGCCGTGCTGGCCGCCGAGATCCTCTACCGCGACGACTTCGATCCCACGGCCTTGCTGCCCTGTTTCATCGCCTCGGCGGTCAGCTCGGTGGTGTTCGGAGCCGTCGAAGGGTTCTCGCCGCTGTTCGGCTACGTCGGCGGTTACCGCTTCTCCGATTCCTCGCAGCTGGGCTGGTTTGCCTTGATCGGCATTCTCGGCGGCCTGCTCGGGTTGCTCTATGCCAAGGGCTTCTACGGCATGGTCGGCCTCTTTGCCCGCTCGCCACTACCGCGATGGGCCGGACCGGCGATCGGCGGTCTGCTGGTCGGCCTCATGGCGCTCGTCATTCCCGAGATTCTGGGTACCGGCTACGGCTGGGTGCAGAAGGGCCTCGGCCCCGAGCTGCTGACGATCCCGCTGTGGATCGTGCTCATCCTGCCGTTTGCCAAGATCCTGGCCACCTCGCTGTCCATCGGTTCGGGAGGTTCCGGCGGCATCTTCGGCCCGGGCATGGTCATCGGGGCGTTTCTCGGGGCTGGGGTCTGGCGGGTCTTCGAGCCTCTGGTGCCCTCCATGGGCCACAACCCGGCGCCCTACGTGGTCATCGGCATGATGTGCTGTTTTGGCGGCATCTCACGGGCGCCCCTTGCCATCATGCTCATGGTGGCCGAGATGACCGGAAGCCTCTCGATGCTGGCACCCGCCATGATCGCCGTGGGCCTTGCCTGGCTGATCGTGCGACGCAGCGACGACACGATCTACCGCAGCCAGCTCAAGAGCCGGGCAGACGCACCTGCGGCGCGATTGCTGGCCGGCCTGCCCCTGCTCACTGCCATCCCCACGGCTCGAGCGATGGCCGCGCCGCGTCTGGTGCTGCCAGCACGATTGAGCGTCGAAGAGGCCCTTTCGGAGCTGGAGCGAGCCGGCATCAGCGGCGCGCCGGTGATCGACGAGGCCCGTCGCTTTGAGGGCACCGTCGCAAGAGCGGGACTCGCCTCGGGGGCCGGCCACAATCGCTCACTCGACGAGCTCGCGGATCCCGGGGCCCAAACCGTGCCCGTCTCGAGCCATCTCGACCTGGCTTTGGAGGCCTTGACCGAGGCATCGTTGTCGTGGGTCCCGGTGCTCGACGGCGACCGTCGGGTGGTCGGTACGCTCTCCCTTTCGGATCTCATGCGCGCCTATCGCCGCGAGCTGCTGGCGAGTGTCGCACGCCTGAGTGACCTCGTCCCGGGAAGCGCCGGTCTCGAGGTGAAAATCGCAGCCGACTCTCCGGTAGCCGGCAAGACGCTGCGTGCCGCCGGGCTGCCCAAGGGGGTGATCGTCACCTCGATCACGCGAGGGGGCGAGGTCGTGCTGCCCTCGGGCGACACCGTGATCATGGTCGGCGACCGGCTCTCGTTGCTCGGCGATCGTAGAGGCGTTGAGGGTATCGGCGAGGTCGCCCCGCTCGGCGGTGCGACGCCAACTCGGTGAGACCAGGGGTTGACCGACGGTGCAGGGGATGACGCATGAGCCTGTTCGACTGCGAACAGAGCGTGCTCGACGGCCTTTGGCGTTGCGCCTACATCGACTGGGTATCCCTGCTCAGGACGAACGCGAACCTATGCGAGGGAGGCAACCGATGGCCACGATCCCCAAAGAGCTGCACGACCTGCTGGCCGGTGGTCACAACGTCTGGGTGGCGACGGTCGCCCCCGACGGCACGCCGAACGTCTCGATCAAGGGCAGCGGCGCCCTGCTCGACGACGAGCACCTCTACTTCGCCGACATGTTCAGCCGCAAGACACGCGAGAACCTCGAGCACGACCCCCGTGTCGCGCTGGGCATTCACGACCCCGAGCGCAAGCTCGCCATGCAGGTCAAGGGCCGTGCCGAGCTGATCGACCACGGCGATGTGTTCGACCAGATCACCGAGAAGCTGCACGCGGTAAGCGAGGAGCTCCACCTGCCCCCCATGAAGTACGTCGTGCGCATCTCTGTCGAGTCGGTCTGGGACATGGGGCCGGGGCCGCACGCCGGCGAAGAGCTCATCTAGCCCGTTGAGATAGTAGCGCGCTCGCAGGCAGCGGGTACAGTCTGACGCCGACAGAAGCTGCAGGGGGGGCGTCGACCCAGGGTTGCCGTCGAGGCGTCTTCACGAGTGCGCGGGCCAGTCTGAGCGCCGGAGACCCTGCGCACAGACTGCCTGAACTGGACGTTGATCTTCGGCCCGTATCGTGGACTATCGGGCCAGACAGCTGCGGAACGCCGGCCACGGCGCGCATTTCACGCTGTCGAGATTCACTGGCGCGGCCGTCAGTCGCCGGCGAGCGAGCGCAGGCGGCGGGCCTCGTCGAGCGCGAGATCGGCCGCTTGGGACACAACGGCCGCGACGGCCGGCGAGAGCCGATCTGGCAGTGGACGTACGTCCCGCACCTGCACCGCGACGATTGTCACCTTGGGATCGGCGCCGGTGAGGCGGGCGTTGGCGACCAGATGAGGCACGCCGAGGCCGTGGATGCTGCCAGAGCGCAGCTGCGTGGTGCCGGTCTCGTCTGGACCGAACTGGAACAGCGCGCCGGGCTCCGCGCCGGCGTCGATGCCGTCGATGACGACGACGCCGGCGCAGCTGCGGAAGTAGGGCAGCAGGCTCATGCCGGCGACCTCACCGAGGATGGCCTCGATGCCCGTTTCGATCTCGGCCGAGACGGTGGTCTGCGGGGCGGGGCAGGCTCGCGGCGGCTCGTCGACGTCCGCCTGACCCGCCCGCTCCATCAGCAGCCGGACGGCAGCCGGTCCGACGCCGTCGTCAGCCATCAGGGTGTTGCCGATACCGATGATGGCCACGCGCGGCGCGGCGTCGCCCGCCGCCTCGCCACGCCTCGCGTCCATCATGACTTCTGCTCGGGCTCGGCCTTCTGCTTCGGCCCATGCCTCATCTCTGCTGAGCGCCAGAAGAACATCATGGGCAGCTCGAAGACGGTCTCGGCAATCGCCAGGTAGATGTGGACGATGGCGATCAGGATGAAGACCCACATCGTCGCGTAGTGGACGGTGCGCACCCAGACGGGGCCGCCCATCCAGTAGGTCAGCGGCTCGAGGAAATGCGCGGTGGTCTGCCAGAGCTGCAGACCGGTGAGGGCGATCACCAGTGTGGCGGGGACGAGCACCAGGTAGGCGGCCTTCTGCAGCGGGTTGTACTTGAGCGTCCGCGGGTGAGTCTTGCGCAGGAAGAGGTAGTACTTGACCGTCGCGAAGGTCATGCGCATGTCGCCCTTCTCCGGCATGAACCAGCGGAAGTCGCGGATCCGCCGGCTACCGCCGGCGGCGGCAGATCCGCCCCCGACCACCGCCCACACCATGCGCATCAGGAAGGTGAGCACGAAGAACAGCGCTGCTATCAGGTGGATGGTCCGCATCGTGCTGAAATCCAGACCCCAGAAGGGGTAGTGGATGTAGAAACCGGTGAAGATCAGGAAGGTCAGGCTGACCACGTGGACCCAGTGGGTGGCGACGGCGATCAGCGGGTGCTCGGCGCGTGTCGTGTGCTCTGTCACGCCGCTCACCTGACCCGGAACTCGAGGACTCTGTTGCTCGTGGGTTCAATCACGTGAACCGCACACCCCATTCAGGGGTCGAAGGAGTGGACCAGCCGTAGTATCTCGAGCGGCCGCTCGGCGTCCTCCACCGTGTGGCCGACGAGGCACTCCTCGACCGGGCCTCGCACCCCCTTGTCGTCACGCGGCGAGAAGTTCCAGTTGGACGCGGGGACGGCCGAGAAGGTGTCGACCCTGTGGTCTTTGATCCGCACCCAGTGGCAGAGGGCGCCGCGCGGCGCGTCCCAGCCGCCTTTGCCGACGCCGCTCTCCGGCACTTCCGGCATGCTGTTGACCGGCGCCTTTGGGCCGAGCGCCTCGAGCTCCTCCGCCCAGCGCACGGCGTTGTCGATGTTGATCTTGGCCTTGAGCACGCGGGCAGCGATGCGGCCCAGGTCGCTCTGGAGCAGCTCGATCTTGCCCGGGGCGCCGATCGCCCTGAGTGTGCTGTCGACCACAGCCCTCGCCTCAGCTCGGCCCGAGCCGTAGGAGACGAGCATCTGCGCGAGCGGCCCGACCTCCATCGGCAGGCTGTCGTTGCCGTAGCGCACGGCCTGCGTCCAGTCGTACTTCTCGCCCGGCAGCTCCGGCCCGTCGATCGGCGCCAGCTGAGTGAACTCGATGTCTTCCTGGCCGACCTCCAGCGGGTGGCGGCCGTTGCCCGTGCCGTCGCTGAACCAGGAGTGTCCGGTGAACATGCGCGTGTCGTCCGGGTCGACCTTGCGCACCGGGACGACCGCCGCGCCCGGCTTTGTCGATAGGAACCCAAGGGTGTCGGTGAGGTCCTTGGCGAAGATGCCACCACGCGGGAAGAGCCGGTCGTACGGGTCCTGGCTCTTCTCGTCGAGCACGCCCCAGCTCAGGTAGTTGCCGTGGCCTTTGCCCTCGTTGGCGAGATCCATGTAGTGGGGGGCGATGGCGAGCAGATCCGGGATCATGATGTCGTCGATGAACTTCTTCACGATCGTCATGCGGCTCTTGAAAAAGGCGATCTGCTCGGGCGGTGGCAGCTGCGTCACGCCGCCCGGAGCGTAGTTCATGATCATCGGGAACTTGCCGCCCATGATCACGGCGCCGGCATCGTTGGCGGTCTGCTGCGCCTCGATCGCCAGCAGGTAGTGCGCGGTCAACTCAAGGTCCAGTTCCGGCGGCAGCTTGTAGCCGGGGTGGTCCCAGTACTGGCCGGCGAAGGGGCCGAGCTGGCCAGACTCGACGACGGCGCGCACCTGGTCCTGGACGGCCCTGAGCGCGGGCGTCGTCGGCTTGGCGCGCAACGCGTTCGGCACATTGACGTAGTCGAACGCGTTAAGGACGTAGAACCAGAGGATGTGGTCGTAGGCGATCTGGCTGGCTTCCATCATGTTGCGCACCAGGCGCGTGGCGTCGTCCATGCGCCCAACGCCCATGGCCATCTCACTGGCGCGCACGCCGTTCCAGCCGTGGGCCGTGGGGCAGACGCCGCAGATGCGCATGGCGAAGTGCCAGATGTCGCGCGGGTCCCGGTTCTTCATGAAGATCTCGAAGCCGCGGAAGAGTGTGGTGGTGTTCCAGGCGTCGGTGACGACACCGTCTTCGACGACGGCGGTGACGCGCAGGTGACCCTCGATGCGCGTCACTGGGTCGATCACGATCTTGCGGGCCATCACTCACCTTCCTGGCGGTCGTTGCCTGCGGGCGGCCGGTCGGCACCGTCTGACGACGGAGGTGCGCCGGCGGATTCGGCTTCTTCGGTTGCCTCTTCGTCGGTCGCCTCGGCGCCCGGCACTGTCTCCATGACGGCGCCGTGGCCCATGCGATGTGTCAGCGTCTGGCCGACGGCGTGGGCGGCGATCCCGGCGACGGTCGCGCCGGTCACTATGGCGCCGATGGTGCTGGGATGGATGCCGTCCGGGAGCTCGACGTCCGGCGAGCGATCGTAGAACGGCGTGAGCGTGTCCCAGAAGCCCGGCTCCGAGCACCCGGTGCAGGGGCCGTTGTCGATGCACCAGCTCAAGCCGCCGTTCCACTTGTTCGTCGGGCAGGGAGCGTAAGCCAGCGGGCCGCGGCAGCCGACCATCGCCCAGCACCAGCCCTTTCTGGTGCCGTCATCGCCGAAGGCCCGGATGAACTGGCCGTTGTCGAAGTGCTTGCGGCGTTCGCATTTGTCGTGAATCAGGTTCCTGTACAGGTGCTCCGGCCGGCCGATGGGGTCCAGCGCGGGGATCTTGTTGTTGGTGACGATGTACAGCAGCGTCGAGAGCATGTCTTCTGCCTGCCCGGGACAGCGGGAGATGTTGACCACCCTGGCGTCCGGGAAGCCGCCCTCATTACGCAGGAAGTCGCCGATGCCCTTGGCGCCCGTGGGGTTGGGATACGCCGCCTGGATGTTGCCGAAGCACGCGCAACTGCCGATCGCGATGGTCACCTTGGCCCGCGGGTAGGCTGCTTTGACGATCTCCACGGACGTCTTGCCGCCCACCGTCATGGCGTACGGCTGGTCGGTGGCGATGGCGCCCTCGCAGACGTAGTAGAATCCGCCCCGGTCCAGTGCCTTCTGGAACAGACCCTCGGCCTGGTCACCGGCGCTGGCCATGACGACCTCCTGGTAATCGAGCGAGATCGCCCGGAGGATGACCTGAGCGATGTTCGGTCGGCGCGCCTGCAGGAGGTTGACCGAGCAGCCGGTGCACTCCTGGAACTGTGACCAGATGACGACCGGCCGCCGGGCCAGCGTGGCGAGTGCGTCGGCGATTTCAGGCGCGGCCAGCCGGCTGACGCCGATCATGACACCGAGCGCGCCGCAGAACTTCAAGAACTCCCGGCGTGTGATGCCGGGAAACGAGGACATCTCCTCCATACACCGACCTCCGCTGCGCGGCTGCCGGGTGACTGGCCAGTCGCGTCCACGTCTCTGGGTCCTCACGGCCGGTCCGGCGAACCGAGCTCGTCGTTGCACTACCAGCCCCCGAACACATGATTTTACCGGTGTGGCAATGCGCGTCAAATGAGGACCTGAGGGGTGCGACCATCCCGATCCACGCACCCGTGGGGTTCAAATACTCGATCGTGCCCGTCCAGCACATGATCCTGGGCACCGCTGACGTTTAGCCAGCCATGCGTCACAGAAGCGCGGCCGTGCTCTCATCTACGTGTTGCTTCGTCAGCTGCTCGGCATGCTCTCCTGCAGGGACGGCCTCGTCGAGCAAGTCCGACTTGAGAAGCTCGTGCTTTGTCACGATGTTGCAACCCTTCGCCGGCACCTGAAGCGGCCCGTCGACCGGATTCCCGAAGCAGGTTGGCGATCTGTCTTGGACCAGCACGTGTAAAACACTACGTTGATGGTAATAACTAAAAGTGAGTAGCCCGGGACGCAGCGTTACCCGGGCACCGCGACGGAGGGACATGCAATGAACCGCAGAGTCTTTGACTACCTTGTGAGCTGGGCGGGCTTGGTCATCGCCGTCGTGCTCCTTGCGGTCGGTGGGCTGATGGTCTGGGGTCACGTCTACATCGATCACCAGGTCCACAACCAGCTCGCCGCCCAGAAGATCTTCTTTCCGCCCAAGGGCAGCCCGGCGATCGCGGCAGCGCCGTTTGCCGCCATGGGCAAGTACGCCGGCCAGCAGCTGACCACCGGCGCCCAGGCCGAGACCTACGCCAACCACTTCATCGCCGTGCACCTGAGCGAGGTCGCCGGCGGTAAGACCTACTCGCAGGTGAGCACCGCGGCCCTGGCCGCGCCGACCAACACCACCCTGAAGACCGAGGAAGCCACCCTGTTCCAGGGCACGACCCTGCGCGGCATGCTGCTCAACGCCTACGCCTTCGGCACGATCGCGACCATCGCCGGCATCGGCGCCATCGTGAGCTTCGTCGGAGCGGCGATCCTGCTGGTCCTCGCCGGACTGGGCTTCGCCCACGCCCGCCGCCTGTCCTCTGAGGCCGCGCGCACGGCCGCGATCGGCGCATCCGACCGAGTCGACCAGCTCAAGGCGGCCTGACCGGGCGCCTTCCACGGCCACAGCTCGAAGAAGACCTGCCGAGGGGCGCCGCACGGCGCCTCTCGGCACGCTGCCTGCCACACTGGCGACGCCTTTTCGCCACGTCTGCCGAATCAGACCCGGTAGGGAAGCACGGGGGCGGCCTTGCGGATGGCTGCCTTGTCGCATGCTTGCTTGATGGCTTTGGCACTCGCTCGTTCGTTAGCGAGGCGCAGGTTGCAGGGCTCAACTTTCAGAGTCTGAGGCTCCTACGATGCGAGCACCCTGATCTCGGCCCAACGCGACTCTACGACCTTCATCTTGTGGACGGCCGCACCAGCGCTGGGAGACGTTTCCGAGATGAGCATGACAGACGCTTCTGCCACGGTGACGACGTCGCCGTCAACGCGTTGCAGTGCCGGTAGCGCCGTGCTTGACACGCGCCACGTCGACCCCTCGAAACAGACCCGATCGCCGACTTCTGGCAGGAGCACGCCGATTCCCCTTCCGACTGACACACGAAAATCCAATCATGCGTGGGAGAAGGCGCGCAGGGCAAGGCCAAAGTGCGGACTGGCGAGGGCCGTCCTATGAACCTCGGAAAAATGATCGGCGCCGTCAAGAGCCGATCGGAGACCAGCCCTTTGAGTAGTCTTGACGGAGAGATTGGCGACCTGGAGCGGGTCAACGAGCACTCGTCGGCTTACCACCATGGCTGCGGTGTGGTCGTTCTTGGTCGTAGAGTGCCTGAGGGGTACCAAAACCCCGATTCGCCATCGGACCAGCGGTTTTCTAGGATACAGCGAGCTCTTCTGGCGAAACCTGGGGGGACTGGTTCACGAGTACAAGGTTGCGGCATGATTGAGTATTTGTACCTCACAGGTGGAGCCGCAGATCGGCGTCGACTCGAGAGCGAGCTGCGGGCGGCCGGGCGACTACTTGCCGCTGGTGAGGCGCCTGCCGCGGCCGAGCGTCTGCACGCCATCGTCGGCCGAAGCATCCTGCCGCCCGGCCAGGAGGCGAACGCGCGCTACCTGTTGGGTCGCGCCCTCGGCGCCTGCGGCGATCGCCTCGGCACGGCCCGCGAATGGAGCCTGGTCCTGCGTCTGGACGCAGCTGCCGCACCGCCGCAGCCGCTCATGGACGCGGATGAGTTTGAGTCAGTTGCTGAAGCGGCTCTGGCCGAACTGCCGCGGGAGCTTCTCGACCAGCTGCAAAACGTGGCTATCCTCGTCACCGATCGTCCCTCGGAGGAGATGGTGGCCGGCGGCATCGACCCCCGCATCCTCGGTCTCTACCACGGCGTGCCGATGACCAGGCGCTCGATCAGCTTCGGTGCGCCGTACGCCGATACGATTCACCTCTTTCGCGCCAACTTGGAGCGCGTCTGCGCGACGCGCGCTGCATTGGCCGAGCGTATTCGCATTGCGGTGCTGCACGAGACGGCTCACTACTTCGGTTACACGGAGCAGCAGCTCCGACGCATGGGACTGGCCTGAGGCGAGCGCTACGCACAGCGTGTGTGCTCGTCGAGCCCGAGTCGAGAAACGGGACCTTGGCGAGGTCAGGGTGGAGTGGAACCCTGACAGTTGGTCCTGAGGGGTGCGTTCTTCCCCGATTCACGCTGCAGTTCGGTGATACTCGCGGGTCAGATTGGCCCCGCCCCCCGCTGATACTCGCCAATGAGCCTGGACCCTGTCGGACGAGGCGCAGAACCGAACCTGGCCCCGGCTCAGCGGCCCTGCTCGCCGCCCTCGCAGTCTCGCCTTGTGGTCCATCTTCCTTTCGCATCCGCGCGCAGTCACAAGGGGCCGGCAACGGTGGCAGCGGAACCGGTTCAGCCAAAACGCAGAGCGCGGACGTCGTGGCCATCGCCCCAGTCAAAGGCGGCGATGAGCTCTGCGGCATCGGCATCGACCTGCGGCAGGACGTGCGAGTAGATGTCGAGTGTGAAGGCCACGGTGGCATGTCCCAGCCGCCGGGAGACGATCGCCGGGTTGACCCCCTTGGCCAGGGCGACGCTGGCATAGGTGTGACGCAGCCCGTGCAAGGGGATCGGCGGCAGCGCCGCGGCGGCAACGAGGCGCACAAACAGCGCGCTGATGCGCTCGGGGTGCAACTGCTCACCGTCGGGCTGGGTGAACACGCGCCCGCTGTCGATCCAGCCATCGCCGAGTACCTGCTGTTCTGCCAGGTGCAGCGACGCCCAGTGGAGAAGCAGCGCGACGGTCTCGGCGTCGAGGGCGATCAGCCGCCGCCCCCGCTTGGTCTTGAGCTCGGTCTCGATCAGGTGACCGTTGACCGGCACCAGGGCCCGCCTGATCGCCACGCGGCTGTTCTCGACGTCGAGGTCGCGCCAGGTCAGGCGGAGCGCCTCGCCGCGCCGACAGCCGGTCATCGCCAGAAAGCGCCACAGAGGGTAGAGGCGCTGGTCGCGCACGCTGTCCAGAAAGGCGTGCAACTGCTGTTCGCTCCACACGGCCAGCTCTCTGTGTTGGGCCGAGGCCCGCGGCGGGTCGGCGGCATCCACGACATTGAGCTGGACGTATCCCCAGCGCACGGCGTCGCGCAGGGCGCGATGCAAGGTGGTGTGCACCAGGTGCACGGTGGTGGGGGAGAGACCGCCTGCACCGCGCACGCGGCCACTTTCGAGCAGCGTGGCGTAGAGCGCGTTTACCTGCGAGGCGTTCAAGCTCTGCAACTTCACCGCGCCGAGCTGCGGGACGAGGTGCTGCTCGACGACGATGCGATAGAAAGAGAGGGTCGTCTCTCGCAGGCCGCTCTTGATCGCCGGCAGCCAGACCTTGACCAGGAACTCGCGCAGGGTGAGGTGACTGGGCGGCACGTAAGTGCGTTCGTGAGAGGTGCCAAAACCCCGATTCGCCATCTGAGCAGCGGTTCTCTAGGATGCAGCCATGGTCTTCTCACTCCTCTACATGGTCTTGCGCGCCGTCTTTCGTTTGGCGCTTGCAGGCGATCCACGAGACCGCGAGGTCGAGACCCTAGCAGGCTGCTGAAATACGCCCCGTCTCAGGCTCACTGAGAGCCTTCCGCAGGAAGACCCCCACGGTGACGTGAACCTGCTACTGTGCCAGGCAGGCGACCGGGAGGTGGGAAGATGCG
>Ga0182014_10007646_pt1 | contig 11263 bp, 9 predicted proteins | sample 612S2DmetaG_FD_120489 | JGI IMG/M metagenome (GOLD analysis project Ga0182014, IMG submission 120489) | Permafrost microbial communities from Stordalen Mire, Sweden - 612S2D metaG | ecosystem: Environmental > Terrestrial > Soil > Wetlands > Permafrost | place: Sweden: Stordalen | collected... | reverse complement strand
GTTGCAGTGATAGAAGGGTGCCCACCGAAATTTCCTACATTATCACCTTAAAGGAGGAATTATCATGAAAAGGCTGCTTGTTCTTCTAATGGTGTGTGCTTTGTGCGCAGCTCTGCCGATGATTGCCCTGGCAAAAGCGGCGCCGCCAACAATTGTTGGAGTTTGGGCAATGTCCGGAAAGGTCACCGTAACCGCCAGCTTTCCGAGCATAGCTACACTGACGCTCACTCTTCCCAATGTCGGAATTCTTCAAGATGAATTGACCTTTTTCCAAGGCGAGTTCACTGATGAGCTGCTCGGCATGACCGGGGCATATACTCAAACAAGCGCAGGCGCTTATTCTGTCAATCTCAGCACCTGGGCTTCGTCGTTTGACGCTGAACTGGTGGCGCTTTTAGCCAGTTATGGTATTGACGCCTCAGCAACGGTCACTAAGGACACCTTTACAGGAAAAGCGACCAGCGCTACACAATGCACGGCGAATTTTTCTGTTGTCGTCCAGGTCACCGCCCCCATTCCCGGACAAATAACCATTGCGGGCACATTGACAGGCAAGAGACTGTCAATGGCGTCAGAGAGGCTCGCTGGGGTCCCCCCAACGCCGCAATCCCTTGCAAACGAGCTTGCAGAGCGTTTTAGCCGAAGTTTGTTATTTGAAAAGGTTCTTCTCCCTCTTTTTGGATTTCCCGCCAAGTAATTAGAGTAAACGGAAAAGAGGCAGCCCGGCGTCACGGGCTGCCCCAGGTTGCCGACAAGCCCCGGTTCTTGGAGCCGGGGCTTGTTGTTTCGAGCAAGTGGAGCTAAAAGGGTGATTTCAGGAATTGAGGACCGTTGTTTTCCGGCAAAGCCGGTGCGAATATCAATGTTAATGATAATATTTGTGCTTGCCTGGGCATCAGTAGCGGCCCCCGTCAAAATACCGAAGTACAGCCTCGATGACTCCAATGTTTGGTGGTTCGTGTTGATCTCTGACACTCACATCGGCGCAGACGAAAGAGACCTTATTCCAGACTTACAGCCCATTGCCGGCTGTAGCGATAGACTACGATGGGCGCTTAATGACGCCTATCATGTATACAGTCCTCAGTCTATCATAAATCTTGGCGATCTAACCGATCAACTAACTGTAGATCTCCCCAATATGGGCCAGTGGAACGAATACTGGGGAATAGTCAATGGCGCCGGCCTGGTCGCAAAGGTGCAAGGCGCCCCGGTTTATGCCGACATTCCCGGCAACCATGATCAATACTATTTAGATGATCCTCCCACCGACCCACTGATTAATTATCTCGATTACTCTGCCTCAGGGACTTTATTTGATAAGCAAAAACACGCATCCTGGTCAGTAAGTATTCGCAATGGGGAGTATCTTTTTATAACCACTAATACTACTAATGGCAGAATGACATCTCCGTTTGTAGACGATGCAAATAATTGCCCAGGTTCCGTTGATGGAAACGAGCTTTTATTTATAAACAAGACAGTAAATCAATCAAAAGCTGATTTAATATTCACGTTTGGACACCATCCTGCGGCCAAAGGATCATGGGGCGCTATAGTTGAAGGGCGAGTAAAATTTATCGACATATTATTGCGTAACTCAGTATCAATGTATGCATATGGACATACTCATGCAATTGACTACATAGAACCATATTATGGCGATAGAACTCTATTTCTAAATGTCAAATCGTTGTGCACAGATCAACGATATTCACTTATTGGCATTGATAACAATGGGATATCTGTAACGGAAGGTGTAGTAAACGAATGGCCGGTAGTGCTGATTACAGCTCCGACAGACAAATACTTGGGCCACGGAAATCCTTATATTAATACATATACCGTTCATCCTTCCGACTCCAATCCGGTCAGAGCGCTGGTCTTTTGCGACCCTAATTATGCGGCTATTCAATCGGTTAAGTTGAGCATAGATGGTACGGTTCTTGGAATTATGAATCCTGTTTCGGGAAATGAGCACTTATGGGAAGGTTACTTCGATGCAAGCTCTCTATCTCTGAATAAAGAATATAAAATCCTTGTTTCGGCTGAATGTGCATTATTATCGAGTGATGCTCCCCCGAACAGCGTTTTTGGTTCAAATACGATAACGGTTGAAGTAAGAGCCGGAGAGCCTGGAAAAATGACAGGGAAGCTTCACGCTGGTGGTTCGACCGGCCCCGGCATTGCGGGCGTCACGGTCGAATGTGGGAGGCAAAAGACTTCCACGTCTCGTGGTGGTGGGTTTATACTGCCGAATATACCTTCCGGGTTTCAAAAGATGACTTTTTCAAAGCCGGGATTTGTCCCTTTGTCTTCAATCGCCTCTATCCCGCCAGGGCGCCTCTATAACGCAGGCGACCTTTGGTTACAACCGCAATAATGCATCAGTTGTGTGGTGAACGGATACTTAATTCTCCGCCTCTTGCGGGGCTTATACTAAGTTGCGCTCAAGTTGAAGCAACCGAAAAGAGCGGGGAAGTGACTTCCCCGCACCCCGCAAGATTTGGCCGCGCGCGTCTGCGCGCGACCAAGCGCTCGGCGCTGCCGGCGGTTGCCCAGCACTCGCTGGGCCCCGCCGCAGCGCCATATAGAGCAGGATCATGGTCCGGACATGGAGAGCTTTTCAGCTTTTGTTGGCACTCACTTGAACGCAACTTCGTATTAGAAATTTTTTTCACGCGAAGACGCGAAGTCCGAATGCTTTCATAAATAGAATTCGGTGCTTAGTGTCCTGAGTCCACAAGGGTGAACCATTACCACTTTTGTAAGCGAGCATGGCGTCATGCCACTTTTATCAACTTGGCAAGCGCATCAGCCTTGATTTCTGCACTGTCTATCTCTATAATATTCATACTATAATAATCACGGAGTTCCATGATTGCCTGTTCATGTGGCGTAAAGGCAAACGGTCCAAGTTCATTAATGATACGAGTATTGTCAGAACTATACTCGTTATTCAGTCCGGAGTTCTTAACAATTATTTCTGAAGTGAAATCACCAGTCTTATTAATAATCTGGGCCAAAGTCACCAAATCTGTTTTGTCACCCCTACTCGCATTATACGATCTATATTGACCATCATGCGCTACGAAATAGGATATTATTTTTACTAAGTCATTAACATATATGTAGTCAAAATATATATTTTGGACTATTTCTATAGGCATATGTAGGATATTTTTTAATATTGAATTAGAAATAAATCTAAGTTTATAATTCTCGTATCTGCCATAACACCCAAATACACGCAAATGATAAGCATTGGAAATATGTTCTATATAACGAGACTCTATGGACTTGCAAAACCCGTAATCATCAAAAGGCAGCGCCTTATGAGCATCTTCCTCACGAACATCAACGATGGGCTTGTGTTTTTGATATTCAGCGCCGGAACCAAGATTGATAATCTTGGCAACCTTGGGAGCATTTTTCATGATGTTGAAAAACATGCGCAAATTTACGTGGACCAAGTCTGTCATTCCAGCCTTATCACGCCCACCTCCTCTATTCGCGGCATGGATTATTACGTCTATTTTATTATGTTTTATAAAAGCATCAACATCATTTTCATTCGTTATATCGAGTTCAAAACTCCTCGGGGTAAATAATATGCAGCTATGAATCCGGGCCAGAAATTCTGTTAAATTTCTACCGATAAAACCATTGGCGCCGGTAATGAGAATATTCATATTGCGCAGTTATCCCTGTGCGGTTCCATTTCGTGAATCGGTTTACCGAAAGCCGTCTTCGGATATGCCTTGGCCTTCAGGTCGATCCATACATCAAGCAACCCCGGACCGTTGGTGGTGGCATAGAGCCAGCCAAGCGCCGCATCGATTTCCTCGGTCCGCTTCACGCACCGCGCTGGTATGCCATAGGCCTCGGCAACCCGCGAAAAATCCGGCGCCGAATAGCCTATTACGGTTGATTGCAAACGGCTTTCGAAGTAATCCTCCTGGAATTGCCGGACCATACCGAGACTTTTGTTATTGATGATGATGATTTTTAGGGGCAGGCCAGTGTACGCCACAGTCTGCAGTTCCTGTATATTGCATTGAAATCCGCCATCGCCTGCGATCACGACAACCGGCCGCCCCGGGCATGAAATCGCGGCGCCTATGCCCGCAGGGAGCGCAAATCCCATTGAGCCCATACCGCCGGAGGTGAGGAACCGCTGCTCTGCTGTCAACTCAAGTGATTGAGCCGCCCACATCTGGTGCTGGCCTACATCGACAACAAAAGCGCTTGCCTGTGGAAAGGAACGAGACAGGTTATGCATCAGTGAATTCGGATCAATGCCTGGAAGATCGGGTTGTTCTGCGGTATCGGGCCACTTGAGACGCAGGGCGGCAATTTCCTCCTGCCAGGTTTTGAATCGTTGATCCGGGCAGGATACCGATTGGATAGGGGTTGAGCGAAGGAAAGCGCCCAATTCCGCCAAAATCCCACGGCTGCTTTTTAGAGAATTGTTTATTGCACACGGCTCTATGTCGATATGCCAAATTTTCTTGCCCTCTTCAAACGATCCGATATCGGCCCCGGTCTGTCTTATGTCCAAACGGCTTCCCAGCACCAGCAGGAAGTCCGCCCGGCGAAGGGCGTGATTTGCCCAGCGATTGCCATATGTGCCGATCATTCCTACCCGCAGAGCGTGACCGCAGGGGAGCAAATCCACGCCCATCAGCGAATGGATCACCGGGATTTGGAGCTGGCCGGCCAGCTTTCGAAACGGCTCGACTGCACAGGCGGAGCGGATGCCTCCTCCGGCCAGGATAAGTGGGCGTTTGGCGCTAAAAAGGTCTTCAAACATCCGGCTCGAGTCGGAGAGGTCCGGTTGTGTGGTCACACGCCTCACCGAAGGAGGATCGACGGGGACCTGAATGCAGGCCCGCTGAATGTCCATCGGGATATCTATCAGCACGGGGCCGGGACGTCCGGATATAGCTAATTGGAAAGCATCGCTCAGCAGGTCGGGCAATTCATCACCCTTTAACGCCGGCCATGCGGCTTTTGTGACAGGCTTAGCCATACTCACAATATCGGTTTCCTGAAACCCGGCTTGACGAACCGGCCGATCTCCGCGTAACTCGTGGCGGTTGACCTGACCGGTGATGAACACTGTCGGGACGGAGTCGAAATAGCAACTTCCAACGGCGGTGAGAAGATTGACGGCCCCCGGGCCGCTGGTGGCCAGGGCCACCCCTGGCGTCCCCGTCATGCGTGCGCCGCCTTCGGCGGCAAATGCGGCCGCCTGCTCATGGCGCATGCTTACGATCCGTATCCTGGCCCGGCGGTGAAGTGAGTCCAGAAGGTGGGTGGTCATCCCGCCGATTAATTCATATACCTGCCTGACATCATTACGTTCGAGGAACAGGGCGATGTAATCCGCTGCTTTCATGGATACGGTCAAAGCGAGCCCTAACTTTTTTGCGCACAATCGGTCATTGTTGAAGCATTCATCGTCCGATCTCCTTCTCCGTCACTCTATGCGGCCTATGAAATCCCGCACCTTTCCTATCATGAAGTTCAAGGCCTCTTTGCTCATTCCCGGATAGACCCCAACCCAGAAGCTGTCATTCATGATTTTATCCGTGTTCTTGAGTTCTCCGACAATTCGATAATCCACCCCCTCCTTGAGGCCGTTGAAACAGGGATGGCGGGAAATATCGCCACAGAAGAGATTACGGGTTTGAATATTATTCTTTTCCAAATACTTGACCAGATCGTTACGGGTAAACCCGGCGGACTCCTGGATGGTAAGCAGGAACCCAAACCAACTGGGATCGGAGTCGGGAGTGGACTGCGGTAGAATGAAGCACCTTTGGAGGTCCTTCAGCCCATCGTAGAGCGTATTAAAATTTTCCTTGCGTTTTTTAACAAAATTCGGGAGCTTTTCAATCTGGGCAAGGCCAATGGCTGCCTGCATATCGCTTGCTTTTAGATTATAGCCGAAATGGCTGTAGACATATTTGTGATCGTAGCCGAAGGGAAGCGCGCCAAACTGCTGGCTGAATCTCGCTTTGCATGTGTTGTCAACACCGCTGCCGCAGCAGCAGTCCCGCCCCCAGTCGCGAAGAGAGAGCATGATTTTCTTGAGAAGCGGATTGCTGGTATACGTAGCGCCGCCTTCCCCCATGGTCATATGATGAGGGGGATAAAAACTGCTTGTCCCGATATCTCCCCATGCGCCTGTCAATTTGCCTTTATAGGTGGAACCCAGGGCGTCACAGTTGTCTTCGACCAGCCATAAATTATTTTTCCGGCAGAACCTGGTGACAGCCGCCAGATCGAACGGATTGCCAAGCGTATGGGCGACCATGACAGCCTTTGTTTTTGAGCTCAACGCAGCTTCGAGCATGGAGGCATCGATATTGAGCGTTTCCAGTTCGACATCTACAAAGACCGGGACAACACCGAATTGCGCCATTGGACTGACTGTTGTGGGAAACGCGGCCGCGACCGTAATCACTTCATCGCCACGCTTGATCCTGCGGTTCTCCAAAAGCGGAGACGTCAGGGCCATGAAGGCAAGAAGGTTTGCCGAAGATCCTGAATTGACAAGACATGACCAGCCAACGCCAAGATAACCGGCCAGTTTCTTTTCAAATTCCGCCGAATATCGGCCATAGGTAAGCCAGAATTCGAGTGAGCTGTCGACCAGGTTAACCATTTCTTTTTCATCGAAAACTCTGCCGGCGTAGTTAACACGGCTCTGACCTTCCACAAACGGAGTCATTTGAACGGGCTTGTGAACCAGTTCGTAATATTCTTTCGTTTTGCCAAGAATTTCTTCTCTGAGTTTTTCAGCTTTTGTCATTGCTCAAACTCACTCTCAGTCCACGAAAGGTTCAACTTTTTGGCGTCGCAGATATAGTCATGCAGATCGGCGCCGGTTGTCAACCCGCCATCTGCACCATAGAAATTCCGATACCAGGAAATGGTCTTATCCAATGTCTGCGAGATATCCCACACGTTATTCCACTTGAGTTTGAAATACGCTTTAGAACAGTCGAGCTTGAGGAGATTCGCCTCATGGGGAAGATGCTCTAAAACGGGCAGTTCATAATCCAGTCGAGCCCATATTCTTTTCACGCGCCTGATAACTTCCTCGACGGCAATGGATCCGCTGTCGCCTGGACCAAAATTCCAGGCTTCCGCATATTCCCCTTTGCCTTCAAGAAGTCTCTGCCCTACCAGCAAATACCCGCTGAGCGGTTCGAGCACATGCTGCCACGGTCTGGTCGCATGCGGGCGGCGGATGCGCACTTTCTCGTCGTTTGCAATCGCGCGGATGATATCCGGAATAAGCCTGTCCCCGGCCCAGTCGCCGCCTCCGATTACATTGCCTGCCCGGCAGCTTGCCAGGAGAATATTATGGGATTTCCCGTATTCCTCAATATTGAAAAAGGAACGGCGATAGCTGCCCGCAATTAACTCTGCACACCCTTTCGATGCGCTGTAGGGATCATAGCCTCCCATAGCGTCGTTTTCCCGGTAGCCCCAAACCCATTCGCGGTTCTCATAACATTTGTCGGACGTGATGACGGCGATCGCCCTGACGGAATCGGTCTTGCGGCAGGCCTCGAGGACTCGAGCCGTCCCCATTGCATTAACTTCAAAAGTCTCAAAAGGCTGTTGATACGATAACCGCACAAGCGGTTGAGCGGCCAGGTGGAAAACAATTTCCGGACGGTATGCCCTGAACGTTTCTTCCAGCTTCTTTTGATCGCGGATATCCGCAAGAACCGAAGAAAGCCCCAAATTCAACAAAGCGAAATGAGAAGGCTCGGAATCGGGCGGCAAAGAATAGCCAACGACATTTGCCCCCATTTGCGCCAGCCAGAAGGCAAGCCACGATCCCTTGAACCCGGTGTGTCCGGTGATAAGGACATTTCGGTTTTTATAAATTCCTTCAAATAAACCTGTGACTACCAGATCTTCCAAGGAGCTTTGCCCTCATTCCACATATCATTGAGCTGTTTTTTATCCCGCAGGGTATCCATGCACTTCCAAAATCCTGTATGTCTATAGGCGTACAATTCACGTGAATGGGCGAGGCGCTCCAGTGGATTGCGCTCGAAAACAGTAGCGTCGCCTTCCGTTATGCAGTCAAAAACCTTTGGCTCACAAACAAAGAAACCTCCGTTAATCAGGACGCCGTCACCGGGAGGCTTTTCAATAAAGTGCGAGACTTGATGATTGTTTTCGACATTTAAAGCGCCAAAACGGCCTTCAGGTTGCACAGATGTCATGGTGATGGCTTTCCCGTGCGACTTGTGGAATGTCAATAATTCGCCAATATCAATGTCGGCGACTCCATCACCATAGGTCAGCATAAAAGTTTCATCGCCAACAATGCCTTGAGTGCGCTTGATGCGCCCGCCCGTCATTGTTTCGAGGCCGGTGTCGAGCAATGTCACCTTCCATGGTTCGCAACAGTTGTTGAGAATCTCGATATTGTTGGTGCTGAGATCAATGCAAATGTCACTTTGGTGGAGAAAGTAGTTGGCGAAATACTCCTTGATGAGATATCCCTTGTACCCCAGCAAGATGACAAAATCATTAAAACCATAACTGGAGTAGATTTTCATGATGTGCCACAGAATCGGCTTGCCGCCGATCTCAACCATGGGTTTGGGCCGAATATCGGTCTCTTCCGACAGCCTCGCGCCGTAACCACCGGCAAGGAGTAGAACTTTCACTGATTAACCTCCGTCCGTACCCAGGAATCAACAAACATGCATTGATAACTTAGCATATTTAGCTTTCATCCGTGAAGTTCAGCATCTCTAATACAGTAACAAGCGGGCGCTTCCTTACTTGTGCATGAATAGAACCTATATACTCACCCAAAAAGCCCAGAAAAAACATCTGAACACCTCCAAAGAAAAACACAGCTACTATAATTGTGGTAATTCCGGGTGCGGCCATACGCCCAAGAATAAGATTTACAGCTAATTGAACTAAAGTATACAGAAAGCTTAAGGCAGATATACACAAACCAACAAACATCCCGATACGAGTTGGAACGTTGCTGAATGATATCAATCCGTTTAATCCCTGATCGATCAGATGGTACAATCGATTCTTGGACATTCCTTTCTTCCTTCTCTTCCATGTATAAGGAATCCCAATGGCCCTGAAACCACAACTTGCCACCATCCCACGGATATAGGGATAGTGATCGTCAAACTGCATAAGTGAATCGAGCACTTTTTTGTCAATGAACTGAAACTCGCCTGCATACAAAGGTATTTCGATATCGGCGAACCTGTTCACCAGGTTGTAATAAAAGCGCCGCACCAGACGCATTATGGCGCCCTCTTCCCGGTTAGCTCGGATTCCGTACACGACATGAAATCCTTCTTCCCACTTTTCGACAAATTGGGCAAGCATTTCTGGAGGATCCTGTAGATCTGCGGCAAGCATCACCAGAGCGCCGTCGCCTGTAGCATGCCGAAGGCCGTTGAAGGTCGACCGGAACGGCCCATAATTTCGGGCGTTCAATATGACTTTGACCTGCTTGTCTTCGGCAGCTATTTTCCGAAGCAACTCCGGCGTACCGTCCGTGGATGCATTGTCACAGAAAATATGCTCGCGCTCGTAATCGCATAATTTATCCTGAAACAGCACTTTTACGGCTTTATAGCAGTCCTGGATATTTAGTTCCTCATTGAAAGTGGGCGTGATAATAGTTATTCGCCTGCTACTCATTGCACTGACCTCATTTTAAAAACGAAACCCTTCTGCATGGCATATGACAACTGGTGATGGTAGGCTTCACAATCCTTCTGAAGAATCCGGGCAAGTTGCGGCTGCCCTGTCAATAAAGGAAGCGTAGGCGAAAGTTTCCGGAGAGAAGGGCGAGCGATTTGCACGGGTGGTATGGACTGAGCGATATATGCCGGTCTGCCTTGCCGAATTGGTCACGCCTGGGTCCATGTCTACGCCGATGACATCTTCAACCGCCGGCCAAACCAACCGAAGAAAGCATCCATCTCCGCGCCCGGCGCCCAGGACAGGTTCAGGCAGCGTAAAGCGCCGGTAAGATGCATATTCCCATCCGCGCCATATATCAGTATTGGCTGGATAGTGCAAGCTGAATAATCGTAACCGTTCACAGCGCTTGAGCATTGATCGTTTTCCCTTACGTTGGGAAATGCTCTATTCTCATCCCGTCCACCGGGTTTGTATTGGAATTGGGACAGTTTCGGTTTCTTATCCTGCCGCCGCCTGGACGCTTATCCGGCGAGTATTGAGGAGTCGCTCGAATATCTGTTCGTATTCCCGGACCATCCGGGTCTTGGAATAACAATGCAGGGCGCGCTTTGCGCCTTCCCGGCCGAAAGCGGCCCGAATCTTTTCATCACTTAGCAGAAGACTCAAGGCGTCTGCAAGGGCAGCAGCGTTGCGGCTGGGGACCAGCAACCCCGTTCGGCCATGTTCAACCACTTCCGGTAAACCTCCGACCTCGGTCGCTATAACCGGCAGACCACTGGCCATAGCCTCCAGAACAACATTCGGAAGCCCTTCCTCCAGTGAGCTCAAAACGAGCACGCTGCCCTGCCACAAAAGGGGGCGGATATCCAATTGCCCCGGCATCAGGCGGATACGTCCTCCGAAGGGCGCCTGCCCTGCATATTCGGAGATGGATTTGCGCCTGCTTCCGTCCCCCACTATCCATAGTTCGGCTTCCGGATGCCGAGGAGCTAGCAAGCCAAAGGCAGTGATAAGGGTATGGTGATCTTTTTCCGGAACCAGCCGCGCGATGCAGAGAATTATTTGCCGGTCCGCGCCACGGACGGTTGCAGGCGGTTTAAAAAACTCCGTATTAACTCCGTTCGGGATGACGGTTACTGACGGCTCAGGTACCCGGCGCCTGTTGCAGAGTTGCTTTTTCTGGGCGATTGTATTGCAGATATGGTGGTCCACCAGGGGCCAGAGCAGTGTTTCGTGCTGCCGAAAGGCGGAGCTGACGCCTCGGCAGGCGCCTATAATGATCGGGACTAGGGCAAGGCGGCCCAGCAGCCTCCCCCAGATATTTGGAACCACCGTCATAAGCAGAAGGATGTCAATACGGGCCGACCGTAACCTGCGCCAGAGATTGAGAAGACTGTCCGGCCCGACCCAGGTCCTCTTCGAAAGATGGACGACAGGAATTCTTCCCTTTTCGGCAAAAGAGGCCATATCGTCGCCTGCAGCCATCGTCCAGATTTCTGCTCGGAACCTTGCTGTGCTGAGGTTTAGCGCAAGTTCCAGC
>Ga0182014_10007645_pt1 | contig 11263 bp, 15 predicted proteins | sample 612S2DmetaG_FD_120489 | JGI IMG/M metagenome (GOLD analysis project Ga0182014, IMG submission 120489) | Permafrost microbial communities from Stordalen Mire, Sweden - 612S2D metaG | ecosystem: Environmental > Terrestrial > Soil > Wetlands > Permafrost | place: Sweden: Stordalen | collected... | reverse complement strand
TAGCCGTCGGTGCCGTGGGCCAGACCCCGGCGTGCCACGATGCCGTTTCGCCCAATGCCCTTGGAAGTTACGTTCTTGCGAAGCCGTAGTAAATCTACGGGGGGGGGGGGGCGTCGGCACCTGCTTCGCGGTCAATCCCGTTCTCCCTGTGGGGCTTCGGCGTTCTGTTCGAGTGCGGGTGGTTGCCGGCTGCCGTAGCGGCGGTGGAATTTCTCTACCTGTCCGGCGCTGTCGATGATACGGCGCCCGCCGGTCCAGAACGGGTGTGAATCGGAGGTGACTTCGACGACGACAAGTGGGTAGGTCCGCACCCCGCCTGGCGTCTCCCAGTCGATGGTGCGTGAACTGGTGATGGTCGATCGGGTCAGGAACATCGCACCGGTGGTGGCATCTTGGAAGACGACGAGGCGGTAATCGGGGTGGATGCCGGGTTTCATCAGCGGTCTCCGTCCTGGGTGCGGTGGGCAGGGGTGTCCTCGGCTTCGTCTGCTGGTGCTTCGCAGGGGTCTTCGTGCCAGTCGCCGAACGGGTCGTCGTAGTGGATCCAGTCCTGCGGCATGCGAAGCTCTTCGTCGGTGAGCAGCGCGCCGTTGAGGGCGTCGAGGATTTCGGCGGCGTGCGCGCCGTACACCAGGACGGTCATCGCCGTATGCCGATCGCCGTACTGGTCATCCCAGATCAGCTCGGCGAAGACGCGCCGCTCTGCGTCGATGTCGGCAAGCTCGGGGCCGGTCAGGGCGGCTAGCCATTTGCCGGCCGAACTAACGCGCAGTCCGCCGCCGGCCGATTCCAACCACATCGCCTGCTCGGGTTGGCTGGCCAGCCAGAGTCTGCCCCGGGTTCGGATGACGCCCTCCAGTAACACGTCCAGACACGCGTGCAGACGCTGTGGATGGAAGGGCCGTCGGGCAGTGAACTCGACTAGTTTGACCGGGCCCCGGGCATCCAAGGGTGGCTGTCCGACGAGCAGGGGACCGTGTGGATCGTCGCTTCGGCCTCGCCGCGCGTTGCGGTACAGATTGTTCAGAGCGTGCTCGATGTCGTCGGCGCCCACGCTAATCCGTGTGCGCGGTGAGAGGCGGCGCAGCACGGCTGCCACGATCGGGTTAGGGCGGTTGAGCACGGCCACGTCGGCGAATTCGGCCTGTCCGACCACCACCTGGGCCCCGGTGCGCCCGTCGTCGAGTCGGGCGTCGCCGAGCGCCTGGCTCAGCCACGCCGATGTATCGACACAGGTCACCACCGCGGCGACGGACACATCCAGGGCCGCGGGTCCGTCGACGTGGCCTGGCGCCACCCGCACCCGGACATGGTCGATGGCAAAGCAGATCGGTTCGGGTTCCAGCCACGGCGCCAGGTGCACCACGACGCGGTCGATGTCGTCGCGGCGGTGCAATTGCCGCAACAGCACCATTAAGTCGTTGCGGATAGTGCACGACACGCACCCGTGCGCGAGTTCGAGGCCAGTCTCGGCAGTCGTCAACACGCCCTGTTGCAGGGTCACCATCGTTCGGCGCACCACGTGACCGTCGAAACGGTGCTCGACCACGAGCGTGCCGGGGGTGCGTAGCAGCGCCCCCACGACCGCGTCGGTGTTGTTCTGGCCGACGACCAGGATGACGGGCGTCCTCCGCATCAGACTCCTTGTTGATAATCATTTTCATTAGGGCTACTCGTACGGTACCGTCCCCAGCAGGGCTTGTCGAAAATGATTTTCAATAAGGATCACGCGGGCCCGGGGAGGGAACAGTGTCTGCTCATTGCCAAGTGACCGCGCGGGTACCGGGTTTCGGTAACGCGGTCTCGCATTCACATCGCCGAACCCGTCGGCGCTGGTCACCCAACATCCAGCTCAAGACGTACTACCTGCCCTCGGAGGGCCGCCGGATTCGGCTGCGGGTCAGCGCGAAGGGCATCAAAGTCATCGACCGCGACGGCATCGAGGCCGTCGTGGCACGGTTGCGCCGCGAAGGGCAGCGGATCTGATGGCACGCAACGAGATCCGCCCCGTCGTCAAACTGCGCTCCACGGCAGGCACCGGCTACACCTACATCACCCGCAAGAACCGGCGCAACGACCCGGACCGGCTGGTGCTGCGCAAGTACGACCCGGTGATCCGCCGTCACGTCGATTTCCGCGAGGAGCGCTGAACATGGCCAAGAAATCCAAGATCGTCAAGAACGACCGCCGTCGCGCAATCGTGGCACGCTACGCCCAACGTCGCGCTGAACTCAAAGAGATCATCCGCTCACCATCGAGCACCGGTGGTCAGCGGGCGGCGGCGCAGCTCGAGTTGGCGCGCCAGCCCCGCGACGCCAGCGCGGTGCGCCTGCGCAACCGCGACGCGGCCGACGGGCGTCCGCGCGGGTATCTGCGCAAATTCGGGCTGTCGAGAGTGCGAGTGCGCCAGTTGGCCCATAACGGTCAGCTACCCGGCGTGCGGAAGGCGAGCTGGTGATGGCCAAGAAACCCCAGCGGCCTCGTCGCCCCGCGCAACCGGGCGCCCGGTCGCCCAAGAAGAACCTTCTCGCCAGCCTCGGGATCAGCGCGGTCGACTACAAGGACACCGCCGCCCTGCGCGTGTTCATCTCCGAACGCGGCAAAATCCGCTCCCGGCAGGTCACCGGTCTTAGCGTCCAGGAACAACGGCAGGTCAGCACGGCGATCAAGAACGCCCGCGAGATGGCGCTATTGCCCTACCCCGGACAGGCTGCTGGCCGCTGAAATATCTTGTGCGCCAAGAGATACCAGTAAGACAGACCGAAAGGATTGGAGAATGACACCACCTGGCTCTGACCTCGGCGAGGCCGACCAGGGCGCGGCACGTTGATCTCCTCGCGTCGGCCCACCGATCGGCCGTTCACCGTCATCGTCTGTACTGCCTGCGCGACCGACCACAACCTGTCGGTAATCGACGAGTTACGCCCCACCATCCGACGCTGTCCACACGCCATGCTCGTCATGGCCGCGTGCCTGCTCGGATCACTCACCTGTGCATCCCGCCCGACCGGATGCGGGGTCATGGCTCTGCTGCAGCCCTGCACAAAAGACCGTGTGGCCTGCGGGCAGGCCCATTGGATCGGGCCCATCACCGACAAGTATGACGCGGCGGTCCTGCGGGATTGGCTGGAGCTGGGGCAATGGGAAAGCACCCCACTGCCAAGACAGCTCACCGGGCATCACCTCGGGGCTCGCCGCGCGATTCTCAGCAATTAAGGTCAGGGCAACGACGCTCACCGCCGGTTCAACCGTGCCGAAAGCCCTTTCCGGCGCGATCATGTGGGTCGGGGTCTAGGTCCAGGTAGGTGGCTCGCAGTCGGTCCCACAATTCCAGCTGCCCCCACGCAGGCTGATCGCGGATCTGCTGGTCATTGGTGAGGAACGGGTTCGGCAGCATCAGCGTCATCATCTGTTCGTCGCGCCCGTTATAGAGGCGCACGCCCCACGAGGAGGGGAACCCATCGCCGCCGATCCGGCGATATAGCTCGGCCCGCGCGCATTTGCGGATCCGTCCGAGCTCGGGTCCGCATTTCCCGATGCTCGCCGATGCACAGGTGAAAATGCCAGCGGCCGAAGTCCACCGTCACGTACCCGTCATACACCGAGATGAGCTTGGGCGCGTTCGGCGCCACCACTTCCCAGGCCGCCCCCTCCATGATGATGCCGAACCAGATGTCGTTCCAGTACTCGCCAAAGCAGACATGGATCAAATCCAGCAGGCTCTGCTCGTACGGCCGGCAGCGGCCAACGCTGCTCACGTCCGCCGTCTTCGGTCGCGACGATCGGGGGGTGACGGTGCTGACGTCGGTCATAACGACTCCTTTGTTGCGACCCCGCACGGGGACCATGTCGACTATGTGCATGAAGGGTGCCGGCACGCGGCTCGCGGCGAGCACTACGACGAGCACTGAGGTTGATGCGCATATAGCCGCGAAGTGCTTGTGCCCGTTAATGACACAGGCGTAGAGGTACTTTCGACGTAGCCGAGACCGGTCTCGGTGACGGCGAGGTCAGCGTGAATGACGCACCGGTCGATTCGTCCAATGATTGGACGGCAGCTCTTCGGCGGCGACCCAGACGGTCGACCAGATGGCGCAAGCGATGGTGACGATGAGGAAACTGGGCGGCAGGTTGAACATCGCTGATGCGCCCAGTCCGAGCCACACCGCGCACAGGCTGATCGCCGTCGAGATGACCATGGCCAGTAGCGGGCGGGGGGTAAGCATGATGGCGGTCGCAGCGGGAGTGACGACTAGGGCGAACAACAGCAGCGTGCCGACGGCTTGCACGGCCATGGTGACCGTGAGCCCGAGCAGCGCCATGAACATGATGGATAGAGCGCGCACGGGCACTCCTTTGGCCTGGGCGACCACGCCATTGATCGAGCTGAACAGCAGGGGCCGATAGATAACGCCGACGCTGAGCCCCAGCACTACCAGCAGGATCGTGAAGCTGACCAGTTGCGCGTGGGAGATGGCCAGGAGGTTGCCGAACAACACGTTGGTCATCGTGCTCGAGCTCTTGGTGGCCAGCGAGTTGAAGAACAAGCCAAGACCGGTGGCCATGGCCAGGACCGTCCCGGTGACCACTTCGCGGTCGGCGGCGCGCTTACCCAGGGCGCCGATCACCAGTGCCCCGCCGACACAGAACACGCCGAGCCCGACGATTACGGGCACGCCCAGAAGCACGGCGCCCGTCGCTCCGGGCAGTCCGATGTGAGCCAGCGCATGGGCGGCGAACGCGGTGTGGCGCACCACCACGAAGTAGCCGATCAACCCGGCGGCCAGCGCGACGATAGTGCCGCCGATCAGGGCGTCGCGCATGAAGCCCGACGTCAGAATCGGCCACCAATTGGGTTGGTACCCCAGCGCTACAAGGTGGGCTGTCACAGTGTGCTCCTCATATACGGCTCCCCGCCGGGGGTGCGCGCGACCTGGATCGGAATGCCGTACAGCTGGCTCAACAGCGCATCGTCCATGACGTCGTCGATGGGGGCGTAGTGCGGGTGTCCGCCGAGCAGGTAGATCGCGCTGTCGAGGATGGGCAGCAGCGGGTTGAGGTCGTGGGCGACCACCAGGATGGTCACGGCCAGCTCAGCGTGCAGCCGGGCCAGCAGTGCGACGATGTCGCGCTGGCTGCGCAGATCCAACGACGCCAACGGTTCGTCGAGGATCAGCAAGTGCGGTTGTGCCACCAGAGCTGTGGCGATCGCGATGCGCTGGCGTTGCCCGCCAGAAAGCATCGACAGCCGCCGGTCGGCGAACTCGGTGGCCTCGACGGCGGCCAGTGCCTGGGTGACCTGCTGGCGTTGGGCTGCGGTGCTGCGCCGGAACGCCCACCTGCGCCCGGTGAGTCCGAGCAGCACCGCATCCGCGGCGCGGATGGCTTCGCCCGCGCTGGCGGCATAGTGTTGCGGCACATAGCCGATGCTGTCGTTGTCCTGGCCGGGGTGTTGGCCGAACACCTCGAGCTGGCCACTGGCCGCCGGGATCAGTCCGAGGACCATGTGCAACAGGGTGGTCTTGCCCGACCCGTTGGGTCCGATGACAGCGACGACGCCGCCGGCGGGCACCGTGAAGCTGGCGCGTGACCAGAGGAGTCGTCCGCCGCGCACCACGCTGACGTCGGTGAATGCCAGCGCGGCGGGAGCGGCGGGAAGTTCAGACAGCGACACCGAGCGCCTTGCCTAACGCGGTCAGCTGGGTTTCCTGCCAGCCCTCAAACGAGGTCTGCCCGGGCGGCACGGTCTCGGTCACGTTGACGACGGGCACCCGGGCCTGTCCGGCAGCCGAACGGATCTGCCCGGGGATCGACCCCTGAGTCTGGCTGTTGTAGATCAAGACGTCGACCTGCCGGCCGGCTAGCAGGGTGCGGAACGCATTGATATCGCCCGGCGACGGGTCTGATTCGTTGGCAGACGCCCGCTGATAGCCCGCCGGAGTCTTGTTGACCAGACCCAGTGCCTGCGCCTGGTAATCGAAGATGCTTTCGGTGGCCGCATAGGACTTGCCTGACGCCCCGGCTTTGATCTTGTTGATCAGGCTGGTGTAGCGGGCCATCGTGGTGGTGAACTGCGCTCGGCGCTGGTTGAAGTAGTCGCTGGCCTGCGGGTCGAGCTTGCTGAGCTCGGCGGTTACTGCGTCGGCGACCGCGGTCACCGCCGACGGCTTGTACCACAGGTGTGGGTTCGCGCCATCCGGTGTCTTGGTGACTTCGGCGGCGCTCACCAAGGGGGCGCGGGCAGCCGAGCTCGCGGCCAGCTTGGAGGCCCACGCGTCGTAGTCGGCGCCGTTGACGACTACGAGTTTGGCGCCGGTGAACCAGGCCGCGTCGGCCGGTGACGGCTCGTAGTCGTGCGGGTCCACGGACGAGCTCGCCAGCACAGCTTTGACGTTCGTGCAGGCGCCGCCAAGTTCAGAGACGATGTCGCCCCATTGATCGACGCTGACCACCACAGCCACCGGGGCAGTTGGGCAGGCCGCGGTGAAGGCGTGAGACGGTGCAGAGGGTTTGGTCTGGCTCGACGAACAGCCCGCCAGCGCGAGCGTCAGCGCGACGGCGGCAGCGACGGATGCGCGGTGGAATTGGGGCTGCAAGACACTCACGCCGAGAACGATAACCGTTTTCAATACGACTGCGCGAGGGTTCATCTACGTGATCTAGGCGATTGCCCTGCAGTTTGCTAAAGGGTGCTGGGGCGCCTATCCAAACCGGGTCGAAAGCACTGGCCAGAGAGATCACGCGGTCCGCCAGCCTGCCCCACCGGCGATCGCCGACGCCGCAGGCGGATCCTCTAGGGCTGACCGAAAATACCGGCCTGGTAGTCGCCCTGGTTGAATGCGCCCGCACTGAACGTGCCAAAGTTCGCCAGGCCGCTATTGGAGTAACCGCGGTTTACCAGGCCGATGTTCAGTTGCCCAGAGTTTGCGAAGCCGATGTTGTCGTAATCCCGGTTGAACAAGCCCGTGTCGGAGCCGCCCGAGTTAAACGCGCCCGTCTGGAAGGTGCCCGTATTAAAGAAGCCGGCGCTTTGCGAGCCGTTGTTCAGCAAGCCGGAGGAAAAGTCGCCCGAATTGAAGAAGCCCGAGGATCCGCTCCCGGAGTTGCCGAAGCCCGAGTTCGCGACTATCCCGGTGAGGTCAGCCGAGCTGCCGAGGCCCGTGTTCAGGTTGCCCGAGTTGAGCAGACCCGTGTTGGTGTTGCCCGAGTTAAACCAGCCCGTGTCCACATTGCCCGAGTTGAAGCTACCGGTGTTTGGGGCACCTGCGAGTACGCCGCCCGAGTTGAAGTTACCGCTGTTGAAAAGGCCCGCGTTTCCGAAGCCCACGTTGCCGCTGCCCGCGTTACCGAAGCCTACGTTCCCAGAACCCGCGTTCCCGAAGCCGAGGTTGGCGTCAGCCCCGTTCCCGAAACCGGTGTTGAAGGAGCCCCCGTTCCAGAAGCCCGTGTTGGTGTTGCCTGAGTCCGCGAAACCGAAGTTACCGTTCCCGGAATTAAAGAAGCCAAAGTTTCCATTACCGGAGTTGAAGAAACCGACGTTGTTGCTCCCCGAGTTCCCGAAGCCGATGTTTCCCGTGCCCGAGTTCAACCCGCCAATGCCCACCTGGTTGCTGCCGGTGAGGTTGAAGCCGATGTCGTTGCTGCCGGAGTTCCCAAAACCGAAGTCGAAACTTCCATCGTTGCCGAAGCCGACGTTGGAGCTGCCGTAATTTCCGCTACCGAAGTTGTTGGAGCCGATGTTGCCGCTGCCGACGTTGTTGCCGCCTTGGTTTCCGCTGCCCAGGTTGGTGTTGCCGATGTTCCCAAGGCCGAAGTTGGTGTTGCCGTAATTTCCGCTACCGAAGTTGTTGGAGCCGATGTTGCCGCTGCCGACGTTGTTGCCGCCTTGGTTCCCGCTGCCCAGGTCGGTGTTGCCGATGTTGCCGCTGCCCAGGTTGGTGTTGCCGATGTTGCCGCTACCCAGGTTGGTGTTGCCGATGTTGCCGCTACCCAAGTTGGTGTCACCTTTGTTGCCGCTGCCCAGATTCCAGCTGCCGATGTTGCCAAGCCCGGTGTTGAGGGCCGGCAGACCGGCAAGAGTCGAAGCCGCCTGACCCAGACCCGGCAGGCCCTGCAACGCGCCCTGCCACGACGGCAACTGCGCAGCCACCGCCGATGCCCCACCGTGATACCCCACCATCGTCGACACCGCCGACGCCCACATCTCCTCATACTGAGCCTCAGCAGCCGCAATCGCCGGCGCGTTCTGCCCGAACACGTTCGACACCACCAACTGCACCAACTGACTGCGGTTGGCCGCCACCACCAACGGATGCACCATCGCCGCCTGCGCCGTCTCAAAGACGCTTGCCACCGCTTTAGCCGAAGCAGCCGCCCCCGCAGCCCGCGCCGCCGCCCCACGCAAAAACCCTGAATACGGAGCTGCCGCAGCCACCATCGCCGCAGACGCCGGACCCTGCCACGCCTGACCCGCCAACCCTGAGGTCACCGACGAAAATGAGTCCGCCGCCGACCCCAACTCCGCAGCCAACCCATCCCAGGCCGCCGCCGCCTCCAACATCGGAGCCGACCCCGCACCCGAATACATCAACAACGAATTGATCTCCGGCGCCAATACCTGAAAATTCATCCGCCCGCTCCTCCCCCCGCACTTCCCACCAGGACGCAGGCCATCACCTCACCGGCGGCCTTTCGCGCCAAGCTCTATGTTGGTCGGACGAAGAGGGTCCATAGTTCCGCGAAAACTATTGAATCCTGGAATCGCGCAGCGCCCTCGCCCGCCGATCGACCCATCGCGCTATGCATGTGATGCGAGCGCGCGATAGCCCGGCTCGGCGAAGCGCGCAGCGGCATCCCGCATCGCGGCAGTCATTGGGTGGCGTTCGGGGGCATCGGCGGCAAAGACCCGGGATGCCGGATCCTTGGAGTAGAACCGGGACTCTTCGATCATGCGTTGGATGGCTGGAGGATCGGCTTCGAGCCCCAGATGCGCAACCACGCGCGTCCAAATCGCGGCGGGCAGGTCGGCATGGTCGATGCAGAGGCGCCCGGCCGGATCGGTCGCGGCCGCCTCCAGCATTGCGCCGAGCGCCCGGGCCGCGAACTCGGCACGCGCCATGACCGGGACCGCAGTTGGATCAAGGCCGAAACGCCGCGCGGCCCGACTAGGGGCGGCCTGCAGCCCGAGCCAGCCCGGCGGCTCGGCGAGCAGCGAGGCCAGCACGCGCGCCGGATCGCGCTGAACCCAGACCCAGGGCGTGTCGGGAAAGGCGGCGGCGAGGATCGCCCGACGGCGGATGTTCCAGCTCGTGCACTTGAGCACCAGCCGACGTTCGTCGCCGTGCCGGCATCGGCCGAGTGCTCGCACCAGGAGCCGCACAACCCCGACGAGCGTGGCCTCGTCGACCCGATCAGGATCGAGTCCAAGCAGCGCGTTGAGCGGCGCCGGCTCGGCGACCACGACGACGCCGGGAAGGGTGCCCAACAGCCGGGACACGAGCGTCGATCCGCACCGCGAGAGGTGAAAGATCATGCCCGCCGGCTCAAGCGCCGGCTCGTCATCCAGAGCGACGAGCGCTTCGAGCCCAGTCCTGACCAGCGGCCGGGCCCGCTGGCCCGACGCCCAGCGGGCGACGGTCTGGTCGAAGAACGGTTCGACGAAGCGCTCCGCCGATAGATCGGCCCAGTAGACCGCCGGGGCGGGCCCGGAAAGGTCGAGCCTGACCGGCGTCGAGAGGGCGAGGTCGGCGAGCTCCATCAGACCAGCCGGTCGTATCCCGGGACGCAGAGCGCCTCGGCCGTATCAGTCATCGGACAGCCGGACGAGGAATCCGCTCACAATCAGCTTTCGGGCCAGCTCGATCTGTTGCTCCGCACGCAGCCCGGGCAGATCGCAAACCCGAAACGGCTCAGCACTTCTCGAGATGAACAGCATCGCGGCTTCGTGGTCGGCACCGGCGTTTATCGACAATTTTGCAAACTGCAGCGCAACGCCGCCCGCCACAGCCTTCACCCGCGAAAAGAGCGGTTGGTACTTCGTCACCAGAGTTTGTCCGTCGATTCCGGCGGCGTTCGAGATCTGTCCGATCGGTGGGCATCGGCCGCGGCGGACCAGGACATCTGCCAATGCGTCGAGACCTTCCGCGATCGCGCTCGGGTCCTCGACGGTCCTGGCAGCGTCACGCATGAGGACGCCCAGGGTCGCGTGCACGTCCGCGTCATCTAGATGCCGTGGTGGCAGCTGGGCGTTCAGCCGATCATCGTGGAAACTCAGCGCGTAGAGCGCCCCGATGGCAAGCGTGAGCGCGGTAGGCGCGTGGATTCCGACGGTCAAGTGGATGGATGGCTCTGCGTCTGTGTCAGCCGCATGCACCAGGCCTCGTGGCAGGTACAGCACGTCGCCGACTTCTACGCGCAAGTCGGTAGGCAACGGCAGGCCGTCGGTAGGAACCGTCTTATCCCGGCGCTGCATCGCATGCGGTGGTATGTCGACGCCGTCGTACAAATGCCAGATCTTCGATCCCTGGATCTGCAGGATCAACACGTCATGGTCGTCGTAGTGGGGAACGAGCCCTCGCGATCCAGGCGGCGTGAGGTAAGCGTTGAGCTGTATCGGGAAGTTCAGCTCGACCTCGATGGAATGGGCCAGCGAAGCAATCGGGCGCACGTAACGCTCAACGCCGTCCACAACGATCGTGAAGCCATCGGCGAAGTCGTTGCGGATGGCGACAAGATCGAGGCTGCCGTCGACAAGCCGGTAGTTCTCAGACCCACTCTTCTTGTCGTTCCCCCTCATCAGGCGCACCGCCGATGGCTCTCGGCGAAAGAGCTCCAAGAGTTCCTCAACCGCCGACGGCCCGTGCAGCAGGCTGTCGAAGTAGCCGGCGCAGTGCCGCTCGACGTGGTAGTGCGTCTCTGTCCAGATCTTGTCGAGAAACGTCTCCACGGTGAGAGGTGCAAGCAGCCACGCTAGCGACGGTTCGATGATTAACCTCCCCCAAAGTCTTCCTGAGCGTGGTGGTGACGAGGTTAGCAAGGTACGCCTCGCAGGAGTGTCCGCGACCAGGCCAGGGCCACCATATGGGCTCCCTAGCTGCGCCTGCGTCGGCCATTAGCGTTGCGCCCCATCGGAAACGACGCTGCAGCCCTCGGCGTAGTGTCGGTTGGGTGCGTAGCGAAGGTGATACCTGGGACATCACAACGAGTGTTGGTTCGACGGCGTTGTTCGTCGCGACCGCGCGAGCGTTGGAGGCACAAAAGCCCG
>Ga0182014_10007644_pt1 | contig 11263 bp, 8 predicted proteins | sample 612S2DmetaG_FD_120489 | JGI IMG/M metagenome (GOLD analysis project Ga0182014, IMG submission 120489) | Permafrost microbial communities from Stordalen Mire, Sweden - 612S2D metaG | ecosystem: Environmental > Terrestrial > Soil > Wetlands > Permafrost | place: Sweden: Stordalen | collected... | reverse complement strand
GAGGTTCTCACCCCCGCCGACGAGGCCCATCACATCGACAAGCACGCCTTCACCACGCCCTTTGTCTGCGGCGCGCGCAACCTGGGCGAAGCTCTGCGCCGCATCGCCGAGGGCGCGGCCATGATCCGCACCAAGGGCGAAGCCGGCACCGGCGACGTCGTCCACGCCGTCCGCCACATGCGCCAGATTATCCGCGAGATGCGCGCCCTCACCGTACTTTCAGAGCAGGAACTCTATGCCGCCGCCAAGGATCACCAGGCCCCCTACGAACTGATCCGCATGGTTGCCCAGACCGGCAAGCTGCCCGTGCCGAATTTCTCCGCCGGCGGAATCGCGACCCCCGCCGACGCCGCGCTGATGATGCAGTTGGGCGCCGAGGCCATCTTCGTCGGCTCGGGAATCTTCATGAAGGGCAACGCCACGCCGCTGGATGTGGAAAACGACCCCAAAGAGCGCGCCGAAGCCGTCAGCCGCGCCTGCGCCATCGTGATCGCCACCACCCACTACAACGACCCCAAGATTTTGGCCGAAGTCAGCGAGCAGGTCACCGGCACCATGAAAGGCCTCGCCGCCGCCGGCATCGAACTAAAGGACCAGCTCCAAACCCGCGGCTGGTGAGCTTGCCGCTCGGGCGGACGCTCGCTATTCGCTCGCAAGAGCTTCGGTTATTCCCGGGTCTCAAAACGAGACCTGGGGTATCAGGCCAATAAGTTCTCTATGTCTGTTTCGAAAGATAAAGCGCTTTAGCCTCTTGAAGATCAATCTTTGCCCGATGACCATGAGCAGCGAGTAATGAGAGCAACTCGCCGCCGCTTAATAGCGTGAGAGGCTTGTCTTTTGCGAATTCGTACGCGTCAGGGCCATAGGTAGCAGTGGTCACAAGGATGCCCTTGTTTGCGCCTTCATTATGGACAGTACCATAGAGGTCGCGAACGGCGGCTACGCCAACCACATTCGTATATCGCTTGGCTTGGATAACAATTTTCCCGCCGCGAATCGGATCGGGGTCAAATGCAATAGCATCAACTCCTCCGTCGCGGCTAGCTTGTGTAATCTTGACTTCGCCGCCATTTTTGCTGAATTCCTTCTCGAATAGCTCCCGGATCAGATTCTCAAAATCAAGCCAATCCATTGCAGCCAGATTAGTACGGTCGTCCAAAGAATCAGCCACCGCATAACCCTCAACAAACCGGCGATCCTCTTTGTTGATTCTGAGGATTGGGCGTATAGGCGTTAGCTCAGTCAGTTTGCTGCTTGCGACTCCTTTCAGTTTTCTGAAGCATGCTTTGGGATCGACCTGGCTAAGGTTGATCTGTAATAACTCGTCACGTTCCGCCTGGACTGAAAGAATGCATCCGTGGGCTTCAACGCCAGTGGCCTTGTCGATGCTCTGAACCCAACCATTGAAAACAACGCTCTTAAGCACTGCTGACTCGTCCGCATTGTAAAGCTCGTGAAGTGTCCTGAGTGCTATCTGGTATAAGACTTCATCGTATGTCTTTTTCAACCAGGCATCTGAGACCGGTACTTCTTGAAATTGTTCGCGTGCTGCGATGTACTTCACTTCTTTGATGGTTGGGAAGGCCAATTGATTAGGAAGCTCATAATCGACAATCAGCACTCCACTGTCTTGATTGAAACCGAGAGTATTACCTTGCGGAAAACTCTCTGGGTAGGCGGAGTGATTTAGAACCTCTGCAAAGAAATACTCGACAGCGGAGGGTATTCCGGATTGATATTCGTGGCGAAGTGTGTCAATCTCTGCGTGTTGTTGCTCCTGATCCGTCTTGTGTTGTTTTCTAGCATGTTCCCATTCTGTAATCTTGATAGCATATACCAGTAGATTGGCTTTGTGGACTGCATCAATTGCTGCACAGTCCTGCTCCCATTGTGTTAATGCTCTATCGTAAGCTGCTGTCGCCTGATTCTGTTTCTTTATTCGACGACTACTAAAGATTCGGTCCAGTACTGTCAATTTTTGGGCAAATGTAGTCGGGTTTGGCTCATCTGGCTTATCAGGTGTAGTAGTCTCTTTCGGGCGCGGTTGAGTGAAAGCTGAATTATCTTTCAGGCTTGACCATTGAAAAGGGTGCTTCAGGAGTCCTGTGGTCAGAATCGTCTCAAGAGCAATACGCTGCTCTTCCAATTCTGCCGTACGACTAAGCGCAGCATTTTTATTTGCTTCTTTATCCCAAGATTTCTTGAGCTTTTCCTGCCTAGCTTTAATCGCTGACTGTGTACGCTCCCAACGCTCGTTCCAAGCTGCGATTAGTAAATTTGCCTTCAGGTTAGCTTCTTGCTGCGTTACTCCGCGTACAACTCGGTAGGCCTTGAGCCCCGCGTGTTGCACTCGAACTTCCCACATATAAAGCGCCCCCATCAATGAAGGATAAGAATATAGCATAAATGTGGGGAGCGGGTACTTCATTCTTCGGTTTTTTTAGTAATGGGCAGGAAACCGTCCCCGTTCGTTTCCCGCGCCGAAGGCGGCTGCCGCACCGCAGGTGCTTGACATGGTAAACATTTATGTGTACTCTCAATCCATGAACAGCGCCGAGTTCCAAAGGTGGCTCAAAAGCAAGGGCGCAAAGTTCGATCGCTCGCGGGGCAAAGGTTCTCACATGTACGTCACTCTGAACGGCAAAACCACCGTGATGCCCACGCACAGCGCCGAGATGCACACCGGCACAGTTGAGAGCATCAAGCGCCAGCTCGGCCTGAAGGGAGAGAAGTGATGTTGCAATACGCCGCAAAGTTGACCCCAGGCCTTCTGGAAGAGGGCGGCTACACTGTGACTTTTCGCGACGTGCCCGAGGCGATTACCGAGGGCGACACGCTGGAGGACGCGCTCAAGTACGCGGCTGAGGCATTGGAGTTGTCTCTGGAGCATTATCTCGACGAGCGCCGCCAGAGTCCCATTCCAACCCCTCCACGGAAGGGAGAATACCTCATCGCATTGCCCGTGAGCCTCTCGCTCAAGTGCGCTCTGCTCAATGAGATGATTCGCCAGGATGTGCGCCCGGCGGAGTTGGCCAAGCGTCTCAAGACGAGCAAGCAGGAGGTCAATCGGCTGACCACATTATCTCATGCCACCAAAGTGGACCGGATTGCCGAAGCCTTCCATGTTCTCGGCAAGGAACTCACCATATCGGTTGCTTAGTGAGTCGTGTGCCCAAAGGCAGGAAGCGATGCGGAGATAGAGCGCACTGCCCCCCGTTTGAGAAGTCGTCTCGGAATAGGTTCCTGCCGCCTCTTCCGCTACAATTCCATCCATGAAGCTAGGCGAGTTGGCAACGAAGCTGGGCGCGGAGCTACGCGGGGACGCGGAGCTGGAAATCACTGGCGTAAAAGGGATTGAGGAGGCCGGGCCGGCGGAGGTGACCTTCGTCGCCAATCCCAAGTACGCGGCGCTGGCGCGCAAGACACGGGCCGCAGCCGTGCTGGTCGAGCCTGAGTTTCCGGAGATTGAAGCGGCGACGCTCAGGCTGAAGAACCCCTATCTCGCCTTCTCGCGCGCGCTGGGCTTCTTTTATCAGCCGCCGGCCTACGCGCCGGGAATTCATCCGATGGCGGTGATCGATGCGACGGCGGTGATCGGCGAGGGCGCGCACATTGGGGCTTATGTCGTAATCGGCCCGCGCGTGAAGCTGGGCGATCATGCCACGCTGCTGCCTCATGTGGTGCTCTATCCGGGCGTAGAGGCAGGCAGAAATCTCTTTGCTCATGCGCACGCCGTGGTGCGGGAAGACTGCATTCTGGGCGACAATGTAACGCTGGAGAATGGCGCCATCATCGGCGCGGACGGCTTTGGCTTTGCCAAGAACGAAGACGGCCACTGGGAGAAGATTCCGCAGTCGGGGCCGGTGCGGCTGGGCAACCGTGTGGACGTGCAGGCCAACGCCACCATCGACCGGGCGACGGTGGGCGAGACGCGCATCGGCGACGGGACCAAGGTGGACAATCTCGTCCAGGTGGGGCACGCCTCGCACGTCGGAGAGAACACGCTGATCTGCGCGCAGACGGGCCTGGCCGGCTCGTCGATCATCGGAAACAATGTGATCCTCACGGGTCAGACCGGCGTGGCGGGCCACTGCACGGTCGGCGACGGGGTGATTCTGACCGCGCAATCGGCGGTCTCGCACGATGTGCCGGCAGGGAAGGTCATCTCCGGGTCGCCCGGCTTCGACAACCGCGTCTGGCTGCGGGCGGTGAGCCTCTTCCAACGGCTGCCGGAGCTGGCCAAGCGGCTGGACCGGGTGGAAAAGAAACTGGCAGCCCAGGAGCAAAGCGAAGGCGCGGACGGGAGCGAGAAGTGAGAATTACAGCCGCATTTCTTTCTGCTCCGCTGCTCGCCCTGGCGGCTTGCCACTCCTACCACGTTGATGCAACGGTGGAAAACCGCACCGGCGGGGCGATTCAACTGCTGGAGGTGGATTATCCCAGTGCCAGCTTTGGGGCCGACAGCCTGGCGGCGGGCGCGGTCTTGCCCTATCGCATCCAGGTGCGCGGCAATGGGCCGCTGAAGGTGCAGTACACCGGAAGCGATGGGCGGCAGACGCAAGTGGAAGGCCCCACGCTGGCCGAGAGGCAGGAGGGCCGGATCGAGATTGTTCTGCTGCCGGGCGGCAAGGCGGAGTTTCATCCGCAACTGACTCCGCAACCCTGATGAAGAATGAGGCAAAGGTCCAGAGCACTCTCAAGCCGTTCCGAAGCATACTCACTGGACACCATGGTGTGCATCATACCCCCATAGTTAATGATTGCCCTGTCCCACCGTGCGTTCCAGCTCGGCGCGGGCTGTGCTGCGTTCCGCCTCCGCCTGAAATAGCCCGGCTTCGGCCTCGGCAAGTTGTCCTTCTGCTTCCTTGAGCGCGGAGGGATTGGCCGTGCTCGCCTCCACCTGATTGGCTGTGATGCGCCGCATCTCGGCTCGCGCAGCCACACTCTCGCGCGCCGCTTCCAGGCCGGTCTCCGCGCGCCGCACCTTGCGCACTTCCTTTTCTATATCCATACGCACGCGATTTTCGACCTGGCGGAGGTTCTCTTCGGCCTCGGCTACCTGCGCCCGGCGCTCATGCACCTGCCCGCTGCGCTTGCCGAATTCGAGCAGCGTCCAGTTCATTCTGAAACCCACCATGCCGTTGTTTTCCGTCAGCAACGGGACGCCATCCTGATGGACGTATTGCGCAAACGCTCCGATCTCAGGAATATACTCCGCGTGCGCCGCGCTCAGGCCCGCGCGCGCTTTCTTTAGCGTCTCTTCGGCGGCTGCAACCTCCGGATTGTGAGCCAGCGCCTCGGTCTCCAAATCGCCGGCGGTTGCATCCGAGGTCTCAGGCTCAGGTGGGACCAGTTCAACTTCGCTGTTCGGCGGCAGGCCGGTCAGATTGTTGAACTCCACATTCATGTCGGAGATGGCGTCTTCCAGCGATCCCAGCGCGTGACGCGCCTCGGCAATCTGCGCCTGGCCTTCCAGCACCTTCAGCTCCAGCACCGCCCCGGCCTCGACTCCGTTGCGCGCCTCGCCCAACCGCTCCTCACCGGCCGCGATGCGCAGTTCAGCCGCCTGTTTGCGCCGTTCCGCCGTCAGCAGGCCATAGTAAAGCTGCTTCATCTTCAGGGTGATTTCATGATTCGCGCGCCGTTCATCGTCGTGCGCAATTCCCGCCTCGGCCCGCGCCACGTTCACCCCGGCATGAATCTTGAAGTACTGGGTCAGTGGCTGAGCCGCCGTCGTGGTGCTGAGAAGAAAGTCATGGTGCCCAAGCGGGAGCGAGACGTTTTTCCCAGGGATAGGGAAGATGCTGGGGATCTGATAGACGCCCAATGCGCCCATCGGGATTTCCATGTGCTCGATGCTGCGCAGGTGGGCGGCGTCGCTCTCGTTGCTCAGGACCGGGAAGTAATTGGCCCGCGCCTCGGTTACCCGCGCATCCATCTCCTTGGTTTTCAGATGCGCCAGCTTGGCCGTTGAACTCTGCCTGGTGGCCAGGGCAACAGCTTCATCCAGCGTGATACGCCGCGCCTGGGCATGCGCAACGCCGGTAAGCGCGAACAACACGAGCACAACACCCACGACCGAGGCCGGTACAGGCGCGGTGTGCTTGCGGTGCGCCACCACGAACAGAACCGGAATGGCCACCAGCGTGAAGACCATCGATCCCAACAGCCCGAAGGCAATCACACTGGCCAGCGGCGACCACAGGCTGGAGCCGGAGAGAATCATGGGAATGACGCCCACCGCGGCAGCCGCCGAAGTGAGGAAGATGGGCCGCAGCCTGCGCTCTCCAGCCTCCAGGGCAGCCTGCTCCAAATCCACTCCGCTTTTCATCCGTTCGTGGATGTAATCGATGAGGATGATGGAGTTCCTCACCACCAGCCCGCCCACGCTGATGATGCCAATAAAGGCCGTAAAGCCGAAGGTGTTGTGGGTAATCAGCAGGCCCAGAGCCGCGCCCGGAAGCGCTAGGGGAAACGCCACCATTACGATCAGCGGATCGACCAGCGTGCGGAATTGGAAGAGCAGGATGAGGAAGATCAGCACCAGGCTGATGAGCAGCGCATTGCGCAACTCGCCGGAGACTTCCTGCTGGTTCTCGAATTCGCCGCCGTATTCGATGCGGTACCCAGCCGGCAAAGCCATGGTGTCCAGTTGCTTGCGGGCATGACCCAGGATTTCGCTGGCCAGCCTGCCCCTGCCGGGAAAGGCGCGCACGGTCAAGGTGCGCACACCGTTTCTGCGCACAATCCTGCCCGGCTGCCATTCGGACGTGAGCGACGCCACCGCCGCCAGCGGAACCTTGGCCCCTGTCACCGGAGACATCACGTAGGTATCGGAGACGTTCTGGAAGCTCTGCCGATCTGCGGGGCTTAGCCGCAGAACCACATCCACGCCGCGGTCGCCCTCCCAGAAGGTGGTCATCGGCGCGCCTTCAAAGCCCGCCGCCAGTTGCTGCGCGAGGCCGGCATTGGTCAGCCCCATGCGGTTGGCCACTTCCTCGCGCACATTCATGCCCACCTGCCAAGCGTCCTCGTGCCAGTCGGTGTGGATGTACGTCGCTCCTGGCGTGTGCCGCAAGATTTCCTCGGCCTGATTGCCCAGCGTTTCCAGCGTGGCAATGTCGTCGCCGGAGATCCGCACCTCAACCGGCGCCTCCATGATCTGGCCCTGTTGCAGCTCCTTCACAAAGACCCTGGCCTCGGGGACAACATCAGGCAGCCGCTCCCGCAGCCGCTCCACCAGCTTGGGCGTTTCCTTCGCGCTGCCTGTGTTGACCAAAATTTGCGCGTAATTCGCCGCCGGAGCCTGCGGGTTCACGTTGTAGTAGAAGCGTGGCGCGCTTTCGCCCAGAAAGCTGGCATACATCTTGACTTGCTTTTCCTTGCTCAGAACCGCTTCAATCCGGCGCACGGTCGCGTCCGTGGCCTCGATCTTCGCTCCTTCGGGCAGCCACACGTCCATCACAAACTGATCCCGTTCGGCCAGCGGAAAGAACAGTTGCGGCACCATGGCCAGAATCCCCAAACCAATCACAAAGGCCGCCACGCTGGAGACCAGAACCAGTTTCTTGTTGAGCATGGCCCAGGTGATGACGCGGTTGTAGCCCTTCTGCATGTGGTCCAGCGGCGTCAGCTTGCGCGCTTCGCCGGAATCTTCCTGGCTGTGGTCCACCAGGCCCTGGCGGATGAAGTAGCGGGCCATCAGCGGCGTCAGCAGCATGGCGACAAAAAACGAAGTTCCCAGCGAAATGGCGACGGCGATCGGCAGCGCGCGGATAAACTCGCCCACCGCGCCGGTCAGCAGCGCCAGCGGAGCAAAGGCCGCAATGATGGCCAGTGTCGCGGTCAGCACCGGCACCGCCATCTCCGTGGCGCAGCGCTCGGCCGCCTCGTCGATGGGCACCTTGCGGTCCAGCAGGCCCACATAGTTGTCGACAATCACAATGGCGTTGTCCACCACCATGCCCAGCACCACAATCAGCGCCGCAATCGACACCTGTTGCAGCTCGATTCCGCAAGCGTTCAGCATCCCGAAGGTCATCGACACCGACACCGGAATCGCGATGGCCGAGACCAGCGCCACGCGCATCGGCAGCAGCAGCATGGTCACCAGAATCACGGCGACGATAGCGATGCCGAATTCACGGAAAAAGTCGTTGATGCGTTCGGAAACCACTCTGGGCTGATCCGCCACCAGGTCAAGTTTTACCTCCGGCGGAAGGGTCGTCTGGATATTCTTCAGCGTGGCGCGTAGCGTGTTGCCGAAGTCCACAATGTTATTGCCCTCGTGCATCTCCACAGCCAGCAGAATGGTCTGCTCGCCGCCGATCCGCGCGTATTCGGCGGGGTCTTTATAGACCCGCTCCACATTGGCCAAATCGCCGATGTAGACCGGCTGGCCGGTGGGCGAAACGTCCACCATGATCTGGCGAATCTCGTCCTCGGTCTGGATCCGCCCGCCGGAGTTGATCGGCACCTTGCTCTCGCCGGCCGGCACGCGGCCTGCAAATTGCGGAGTATTGCGCCCTTGCAGAGCGCCCATCACCTTCAGCGGATTGACGGAGTATTGCGAGAGCCGCTCCGACGAGGTGCTGATGTCGATCTCTTCCTTTTGATCGCCGATGCGCTTGATCTTCGATACCGCCGGAATCGCGCGCAGCCCCGTTTCCACCGTCTGTGCGTAGTCTTTCAGTTCCCGGTAACCGTAGTGCCCGCCATGCACGGCAATCAGCGCCGCGACGGTGTCTCCAAAGTCGGAGTCCACGATCGGCCCGCGCACTCCCGCCGGCAGCTCGGTGGCCTTCAGTTGCGCCATCTCCAGGCGCAGCTTCGACCAGAACTCGTCCGAGTCCTTGACCGACTTATTCAAATCCACATTGATGATGACCATGCCGTTGCGGGTGGTCGAGAAAGTCTTGTCGCGCCGGATTTCCTCGAACCTGAAGAGGCGTTCCTCGATCTTGCGGGTGACCTGGTCTTCCACTTCCGTAGCGGTGGCGCCGGGATAAATGGCGGCCACAATGCCGGTGTGAATGGTGATCTTCGGATCCTCGCGCCGTGGCATGGTCAGCAGCGCATAAAAGCCTGCCACAAACAGAATGCCCGACAGAACCAGGGTCACTTGCGGATAGCGCAATGCCGCGCGAACGGGGTTCACTGGCTGCCTCCGCCAATCCTGGCTGGCGAGCCTTCACGCACATTCTGCTGGCCGGCCACCACCACCTGTTCGTTCCCCGTGAGGCCGCTCAGAATCTCCACTTCATCGCTGATCAGCTTGCCTACTTCAACGCGCCTGGCATACACCCGCTGCCGCTCCGGCGAGTACACGTACACCTGCGCCACGCCTTGCGGATCGTGGACAATCGCGCTGCCCGGCACGGTGATGGCATCGATCATGGCCGTGCCCAGGATTCGGGTCTCGCTTACCATCCCCGCCCGCAGCAGCCGCTCCGGGTTTGGAACGGCGATCTTCACCACGTAGGTGCGGGAGGCCGGGTCCGCCGCCACGCCCACTGCCTCCACGGTGCCCTCGAACTGCCGGCTGTCCAGCGAGGGGATGGTCACGACGGCGCGCGAGCCTTCATGCACCTTGCCGATCTCCGCTTCCGGAACTGCCACGCGCACCTTCACTGGGTTCAGGTCGAGCACGGAGATGACCGGAATCCCGGCTCCCACCGTGTCGCCCACATCGATGCGCCGCATCCCCACAAAGCCCGCGATCGGCGCCCGCAGTTTTGTATCGCCGAGCCGCTTCCCCGCCTCGTGCATCTGCGCCGCCGCCGCCCGATACTGCCCGCTGGCCGCTTCCTTGTCCTGCGCTCGCGTGCCTTGTTTGGCCATGTCATAGCGCTGCCGCGCCGCCTGGTAGCCGGCCTCGATCTTCTTGAAGTCATTGGCCGGCAGGCTCTTGTGGTCGTAGAGAAACTTCATGCGGGTGTACTGGTCCTGCCACTGCTCGTAGTCGATGCGCGCCTGCTCCAGCTCCTGGGAACGCGGGCCTTCCTGCGCCTTGCGGTTCACCGCCTGGGCCGCATCCGCCTGCCCCTGCGCCGCGACGTAGGCATTGTTATAGTCGGTCGAGTCCAGCTCCGCCAGCACCTGGCCCTTGCTCACCGCTTGGCCATCTTCCACAAAAACTCTGGCGACTCTGCCCGCGATTTGGAAGGCGCTCTGGGCCGTTACATTGGCCTCCACCGCTCCGCTGGCGGCCACGGAAACAGGTTGCCGGACGCGATTGGGCACGCGCACACGCACTGGAACCGGCTGATCGGCAGCTAACGGGGCCTTCGGTCCGCAGCCGGCCAGCGGCAACAGAGCCAGCAATAAGATTGTGGGTAGGCATAGGTTACGCGCTGATTTTGCTTGGTTGATGGCCGGGATGAGACCCCAGCTCGCTGTGGGTGGCATTTCCAGGGTAGTCTTCCGCGCCGTTCTGATTGATTTTGTTTGCATGAGCGTCTTTCTTTCTTGACAATAATAGAATGACACGTCATTCTATTCTTTACAAGAGGCTGGTAGATTTAAAAAATGGCTTACCGCAAAACTCCGGCTACTGAAGCCCGCAAGGATGCCCGGCGCAGGACGATTCTGGACGCCGCAACCCGTCTCTTCGGCGCCCAAGGCTATCACTCCACCACCGTTCCCATGATCGTGGCGGAGTCGGATAGCTCGGTGGGCAGCTTCTACGCGCACTTCCGCAACAAAGAGGACGCCTTTGCGGCGGTCCTTGAAGAGCTGGGCGAGAAGGTGACGCAACTAATGGATCGGGCCAGGGTTTCCCAGCCAGACGCGCTGCGGGGGCTTCAATGCGCGGTGGAATCGTTATTTCTGTTTCTGGCCGACAATCCGGGAGATGCGCGAATCCTCATTGTTGAGTCTTCGGGCCTGAGCCCTCGCCTGGAGCGGGTGCGCCGCACCATACTGAGGAGGCACGCCGAGCAGGTCTGCCAGACGCTGGAGTCGGCTCCAGGCGCATTTTCCGTTTCCGCGCCGGCGATCGCCGCCCGGTGCCTCGTGGGCGCCGTCTTCGAGTCTCTTTGTAGCTGGTTGGAAGAGAACCCAACTGACCGCCAGTCCGCCGCGGAAGTCGCGCGCGCCGTAGCCGATTACAACTCCCGAGCCATACGATGCTGAGGGATAACTAATCCACCGGGAGATCCCCCGGCTCTGCCGGGGAGGCAGTAGCAGTTTGACATTTACGGGAGTCGATCCAGAAACTCCTTGAGGTGAGCCGCCAAGCAAACCCCAAGGAGAATCCAGATGG
>Ga0182014_10007643_pt1 | contig 11263 bp, 6 predicted proteins | sample 612S2DmetaG_FD_120489 | JGI IMG/M metagenome (GOLD analysis project Ga0182014, IMG submission 120489) | Permafrost microbial communities from Stordalen Mire, Sweden - 612S2D metaG | ecosystem: Environmental > Terrestrial > Soil > Wetlands > Permafrost | place: Sweden: Stordalen | collected... | reverse complement strand
GGTTGCCTCGGGCTGGGCAGCAGAGGCGAATCCCCAGCAGGCAAAGGCAATTGCCGAGATTGGAAGATTCGGTGGTAAAATCACCGCGGACGGGATGAGTCTCGACACGGCAGCGTTTGGCGTGGATCTACGGGATACCAAGGTAAATGATGCAGGGCTGGAACACATCCAAGGGTTGACCAACCTCAAAGATCTGAATCTAACGAGAACCAACGTATCCGACGCTGGGTTGGAGCATCTCAAAGGGTTGACCAAACTCCAATACCTGAATCTGACGAGAACCAAGGTGACCGACGCTGGGCTGGAGCATCTCAAAGGGTTGACCAAGCTCCAATCGTTTCTCTTGACGGGGACCGAGGTCACCGATGCTGGACTGAAGCACCTCAAAGGGATGACCAAACTCCAGGGACTTGATTTGGGGGGGACCAAGGTTACCGATGTTGGACTAGAGGATCTTGAAGGGTTGACCAACCTCCTGGGGCTTGACGTGGCTAGCACCAAGGTCACCGATGCTGGACTGAAACACGTCAAAGGGATGACCAAACTCAAACTGCTTGTGTTGGGGAGGACCGCGGTGACCGATGCTGGGCTGAAACACCTCGGGTTGACCAAACTCCAATACCTGGATCTGTCAGAGACCAAGGTCAGCGACAAGGGTGTGGAGAAACTCCAGAAGGCATTACCGAAGTGTGAAATCAAGCGTTGAACCGCAGCGGTCAGGTCCCGATTCCCTCGTGCTCTGTCAGTCGTGCTTTGACGTGTGGCATAGCCGCCCTCGGCTGTGCGATCCGCCCAACACAGAACTGTGAAAATGCTTGGTGGGACTGCGCTGCGCTGGTCCCACCCTACCAAATAGCTGTCGCCAAGAAATCTTGCTACGCCCGCGCTCGGACCGATCCCCACGTTCCCGCCGCTACCAGGATCGCTGGGAGGAATGCTAAAAGTGCTGGTGCGGCGGTAAATTCGAGTCGCCGCAGCATCTTCCGCCCGATGGAGAACAGGCCGCGCGCTCAGGGACGATGGTTGCGGTTCTTGTATTCATGCGGCGAAGGGGTATATTGTCGGACAAGCATGCTTTCTTCGTCGGGCGAGTTCACCGCTCCGCGATTGCCGACTTGGAGGCGTTTTATGAACCGAGTTGCAGCTTCGATACAGGTGTTGGGCCTGTCGCTTGCCGTGGTCGCATCGAGCTGGGCAGCAGGGGCGAATCCCGAGCAGGCAAAGGCAATTGCCGAGATCGAGAAACTCGGCGGCAAAGTCACCCTTGACGAAACGAGTCCGGACAAGGTGGTGATTGGCGTGGATCTATGGGATACCAAGGTGACTGATGCAGGGCTGGAGCATCTCCAAAGGTTGACCAAACTCCAAACGCTGAACTTGGACGGACCCAAGGTGACTGACGCTGGGTTGGCAAACATTAAAGGGCTGACCAAACTCAAGTGGCTTGCTTTGATGGGGACCAAGGTGACCGATGCTGGACTGGTGCACCTCAAAGGTTTGACCAACCTCCAATCGCTGTATTTGGACGACACCAAGGTGACTGATGCAGGAATGGAATACCTCGGAGGGTTGACCCAACTCCAAATGCTGAACTTGGGGTGGACCAAGGTGACTGACGCTGGACTGGTGCACCTCAAAGGGTTGGTCAACCTCGGAGAACTGTACCTCAACGACAGCAAGGTGACTGACGCTGGACTGGAACACCTCAACGGGTTAACCAACCTCCTATTGCTGAGCCTGGACAGAACCAAGGTGACTGACGTTGGACTGGTGCACCTCAAAGGGTTGGTCAACCTCGGAGAATTGTACCTTAACGACAGTAAGGTGACTGACGCTGGACTGGAGCATCTCAAAGCGTTGACCAAACTCCATTCGCTGCACCTTTCGGGAACCCAAGTAACCGACGCTGGACTGCAGCACCTCCAAGCATTAACCAATCTCCATTCGCTGGGCTTGTGGGAGACCAAGGTGACCGACGCTGGACTTAAACACCTCAAATGGATGACAAAACTCGAAGTGCTGGGTCTGCAAGACACCAAAGTGACTGATGCTGGGCTGGAACACCTCAAAGGGTTGACCAAACTCCAAGAGCTGGATCTTTCGGAAACCAAGGTCAGCGACAAGGGTGTGAAGAAACTCCAGAAGGCATTACCCAAATGCCGTATTACGCATTGAGACGCCCCATCCTTAAGCCCAGTCCCCGTCCTGGCACGAACCTGCTGCGATGGCTTCATTCGGAGTGACCATCGGGCTGCGTGCCGACTGGTCAGGCAAACTCGATGTGGCGGGCTGCGCGGCGATGTGCCATAATCGGGGCACGGAGCTTCGATCATCACCAGGAGTCCAACCCATGCGCTGCGCGATAAGAATCTTCGTCTTTGCGTTTCTGGCGGCCTGCACGGCGGCAACCGTTGCCGCACAGGAATCGCCAACACGTCACCCGTGGCTTCCGGCTACCCCCGAGATGCTGCCGCGTTGGCGCGGCTTCAACCTGTTGGAGAAGTTCCAGCTTGGCGGCGGGCGAAAACCGTTTCAGGAGGAAGATTTCCGGCTGATCGCACAGTTCGGTTTCAACTTTGTGCGTCTGCCCATGGACTATCGCTTCTGGATCAAGGACGGCAACTGGGAGGAGTTCGACGAGGCGACGCTCCAGGAGATCGACCAGGCGGTGGCGTGGGGCGGGAAGTATGGGATTCACGTTTGCCTCAACTTTCACCGCGCCCCCGGCTATACGGTGGCCCAGCCGCCCGAGAAAACCAGCCTCTGGACCGATGTCCACACGCAGGCCGTTTGCGCCAAACACTGGGCCATGTTCGCCCGCCGCTACCGAGGCATCCCCAGCGCGCGGCTCAGCTTCAACCTGATGAACGAGCCGGGCCAGGTTGAGCCGAGGGCCTACGTGGCGGTCGTCCGTAAGCTAGTGCAGGCCATCCGTGGTGGAGACCCGGACCGGCTGATCATCTCCGACGGCCTCCGGTGGGGCACCGTGCCCGTGTTGGAGCTGCGCAGGCTCCGCATCGCCCAGGCCACGCGGGGCTACACGCCTATGGAGATCAGCCATTACGGGGCAAGTTGGGTCAACAGCGAGCATTTTCCCTATCCGCAGTGGCCATGTGTCCTGCCGCCCAACGGCATCCTGCTCAGTCCCCAGAAGCCAGAGGGTTCCCATCCGCTAGTGATCGACGGTCCCTTCACGGCGCCTACCGAGTTGCGGCTGCACGTGCTGACGGTTTCCGCCTCGGCCCTGCTCGTCGTGGAGGCGGACGGCAAGCAGGTCTTCCAGAAGCAGTTCCGCTGCGGTCCCGGCCAGGGTGAATGGAAGAAGGCGGAGTTCAAGCCGCAGTGGCACATCTACCAGAATCTCTTCGACCGCGACTACACGGCCACGATTCCGGCGGGCAGCAGGCAAGTCCGGGTTCGCGTGGCGGACGGCGATTGGCTGGAAATCGGCCAGATAGGGCTGAAGCCCGCCAGCGCTGGCGCGAAGGAGACCACGCTCACCCTCAAGCAAGAGTGGTGCAAAACACCGGAGCCGTTCTGCTATGCCCCCGAGGCCCCGGGCGGCCCACTGGTCGGGCTTGCCATGCAGGACCGGGCGTGGCTATGGAAGACTTGTATCGAGCCCTGGAAAGAGGCGGAATCCAAGGGGATTGGCGTCATGGTAGGGGAATGGGGCGTGTACAACAAGACGCCGCACGACGTGGTGCTGCGCTGGGCCGAGGACTGCCTGAGCAACTGGCAGAAGGCCGGGTGGGGCTGGGCGTTGTGGAACTTCCGCGGAGCGATCGGCGTAATGGATAGCGGCCGTGGCGACGTCCAGTACGAGGACTTCGAGGGCCACAAGCTCGACCGCAAGTTCATGGACTTGCTCCAGCGCTACTGAACCATTCGGCCATCCGCCTGGCCCAGGGGCCGTGTCTCAGGGGCAGGGTCATCGAGAGTCGTAAAGTGCGCGGCATGAGCCGGCACTCCCTACCGAAGACGGTGTAGCTTCCGCTCATTGCGCCATTGGTTGACCAACAGCAATGCGCGGGGATCGAGTTTCAGCAACCTGACCAACTGCGACGGCGTACAACTTAGGGCGGCGGCAGCGCGTTTTGGGTCGGCGTCGAAGGCCGCCAGCACGTCCAATGCCTCGGCCAACAAGGCCGGGAAGTCATCGTGCGTGGCACTCACCTTCAGCCCACCGCCGCACCGCGATTGCCAAAGCATACTCGGCACATAATCCGAGCTACAACGGCGACGGACTTCGAGGGCTAGATTCACCCGAAGCCGAAAAAGGGCGACGGAGCGGTTCTGGGCCTGGCTGCGGCGCTCATTGGCCTCGGCACACACGCCCGTCGATGGATGACGCAGGCTGACGGCAGTCTCTACCTTATTGCGGTGTTGTCCTCCCGGTCCCGACCGGCGCAGCCGACGCACCTCGCACTCGGCCCATAACTGCGCGGCGCTGGCCGCCGCTGGATGATGGTTTGGCTCAGACATACCAATAGTGTATCGTAAAAGGCGACTTTTCCGCCAGGAACGACAGAAGTCAACCGCCTGCGCTTCCTGCCGACCGCCTGGTGGCTTTGGAGGGCGGGGGCGGCTCTCTGGCTGGCCGACCACGGAACCCACCCGCGGCCCCTTGGCTGGCAAACGCCGTCGCCGAGGGTAAAATGCCGTCATGTCAAGGTATTGAAGCAAAAAAGCAGGAGCACCGAACCATGCGTGTAATGACCATCCTGGGCAGTCCCCGACGCCACGGCAATACGGCGAAGATTCTGGGGTGGATCGAGGACCAGTTTCACGCCGCCGGCCACCACGTGGACTCGGCCAACATACTCGATTACAGCATCCGTGGCTGTAAAGATCGGAAATGACGTGAAGGCCCGCGCCGTCGAGTTTGCCACGATGCTCGACGTCCAACCCGGCTGAGTCGAAGGGCGACGTGACGCCCCAGAACATGATCGAGGTATTGCACGACTTTCAGGACGTGGTACAGTTCAAGTTCGCAGGCGGCTGGGGACCCAAAGACCCGTGAATGCTCTCCGGCAGATCGCATCCTGACGCAAATCCATGGACCATCCCCAGCAACTGCAACGTCACTTGCGACTGTTCGACGCGACCGCCCTGGTGGTCGGCTCGATGATCGGCTCGGGCATCTTCTTCGGTCTGTCGATCATGGCCCAGTGGGTTCAGACGCCGGGGCTGCTGATCGGCCTGTGGGTCTTCGGCGGATTGTTCACCATGTTGGGGGCGATTTCCTGCGCCGAACTGGCCGCCATGTATCCCCACGCCGGCGGACAATACGTCTTCCTGCGCGAGGCCTACGGCAACTTCTACGCCTTCCTCTTCGGCTGGACGCAGTTCCTCGTCATTCAGTCGGGCTTCAATGCCGCCGTGGCGATCGCCTTTGCCAAATACCTCGGGGCGCTGATTCCCTGGCTCGGCGAGGCCAACGTGCTGGCGCGGATTCCCCTCGGCGAGCTGTTGCCTGTGGCCGCCCAAGCCCCGCTGCCCCAGTGTCTGCGGTGCCTTGAACTTAGTTCGGCGCAGTTGGTGGCCTGCGGCGTCATCGCCCTGCTGACCGCCGTGAATATCCGGGGTGTGCGCGAGGGGGCGATGGTACAGAACCTATTCACCGTCCTGAAGGTGCTCGCCCTGGTGGCGCTGATCGTGGCGGGGTTGGCCCGCTCGAACGGCATTTCGCACTTCTTCCCCCTCGTCGAGCCAATTCCCGGCCCGGCCGCACTCCAGGCGGGCTTCCTGGCCGGAATGGCCGTCGCGCTGTCCAAGGCTTTGTTCGCCTACGACGCCTGGTACACGGTCACCTTTGTGGCCGAGGAGGTCCACGATTCCCACCGCACCCTGCCGCGTGCATTGTTGCTGGGCTGCCTGCTGGCGACGGTCTTGTATGTGTTCACCAATGTCGCCTACCTGGCCACCCTGCCGGTCCGTGAGATCGCCGGGGTCCCCGAGAACCGGGTGGCGGAGCGGGTGGCCGTGGTACTGTTCGGCAACGTCGGCTCCACCTTGGTAATTGTCGCCATTCTGGTTTCTACCTTCGGCTGCCTCAACGGGCTGATCCTCGGCGGCGCCCGGGTCTGCTACGCGATGGCCCGCGAGGGGCTCTTCTTCCGCAGTTGCGCCGCCCTGCACGCGCGTAAGACTCCCATGATGGCCCTGATTTACCAGGGCGTCTGGTCGATGGTCCTGGCATTGACCGGCTCCTACTCCGAGTTGCTGACCTACAGCACGTTCGCCTCGGTCCTCTTCGGCGGCCTCACGGTGGCCGCAGTCTACCGCCTGCGCGTCAAGCAGCCGGATCGGCGGCGTCCGTATCGCTGTTGGGGCTATCCGCTCACACCGGCCTTGTACTTGGCGATCTGCCTGGCCTTCCTGGTCTATGTCATCCAGGGTGATCCCCAGGCCACGGTGATTGGGCTCCTGCTGATTCTTACCGGAATGCCGTTCTATCTGATGTGGAACGCCAGGCGATCGGGCTGACAATGCTTATGGCACCTGACAGTCCCGCCAGGACAGCAAGAATGGTGGCAATACGAGTGATTGGCACACTCCGGCCAGCCTTGAAAAAGTCCTCCACTCCGGCGTTGAAGCGACGGTACTGCCATGGTAGTATCATTTTAGATCTTAGCAGCGGTCCATGGTATTCAGCCAGACGTTCTATCGGAAAACGTTGTGGACATGTGTAAGGAAGTGCATGCCGCTGGGCGGTATCCGCTGGCGACGAATTAGACTCATTAACGAAAAAAATGTTGACATTCCAACCTCAGCCTGACTTTCGCCGGTTCGTCGACACGGTGTGGCGGCGCGAACCGGATCGGGTACCCATCGCCGAGATGGGTATCGATCCGCCGATCAAGGAGCGGGTCCTCGGAAAACCGGTTCGCGACGTCAAGACGGACGCCGAATTCTGGTGGCGCGCAGGCTACGACTACATGTACCTTCGTCCGGCTTATGAATTCCCGCACACCATGCCCGGAATTACCAATACCGGCAAGCCACAATACGGCGAGAGCGAGACCCACGAGGCGAAGAGCATGAGTTTGACCGGCCCCGGGGTCATCTCTGGCCCGAGCGATCTGGACGCCTACCCCTGGCCGGATCCTGCGAACGACGCGTATTATGCGCCTTTGCAGGAGGCTGCTGCCTGCCTTCCGCCGGGGATGGGGCTGGTTTCCGGGGTGGGCGGCATCTTCACCCGCACGTGGATGCTGCTCGGCTTCGAGCGCTTTTGTTTCGCGCTCGCGGAGCAGCCGGACTTGATTGCGGAGATCTTCCGCCGGATTGGCGCCATCCAAGTCGCCGCGCTGCGAAGGGTGGTAAAGGAAAGTCGGGTCGTCGCCGTTTGGTGCGGCGACGATTTGGCGTACAGCGAGTCCACGATGGTTTCTCCGCAGGTGTACCGGAAGTACCTTTTTCCCTGGATGGAGGAGTTGGCGGCCATCGCCCACGAGGCGGGCTTGCCGTTCATCTTCCACTCCGACGGGAAGCTCTGGGACGTCATCCCCGACCTGATTGCCGTGGGTGTAAATGCTCTGCACCCCATCGAGCCCAAGGCGATGGATATCAACCTGGTCAAAGCGCGTTACGGCGACAAGCTGGCCCTGATCGGGAACATCGATATGAACCTGCTATCCTTGGGCACACCGAACCAGGTGCGGGAGCAGGTCCGCCAGCGCATCAAGGACCTGGCGCCCGGCGGCGGATATGCTGTGGGCGCCAATCCCGGCGTTGCCTATTACGTACGCCCGGAAAACTACCAGGCCATGCGAGAGGCCGTTTTCGAATTTGGCAAATACCCCATCCAATTGTGAGTCGCGGACGTCTCGCGGGCGAATCACCGCGTACCGCGCTCGCCCGGGCAAGATTCGGCGGCGAGTTCAGCCGGCAACCGCGTAACCGTTCACGGGGCAAACGTCATCCTGAACGCAGCGAAGGATCCCGCATCGAAATGCGATCCACGAGATCCTTCGCTGCGCTCAGGATGACAGGGAATCTACCGGGGTGTGAACGGTTGCCGCAACCGCTAGTAAGTGAGCCAGTCGGGCAAGGTCACGTCCTTGCGCCGCGACTCCGGCGTGACGATCAGCCGCAGCAGCTTCCCGCCCTGCACCTGGGCCTCGACGCTCGTGCGGTTCGGCGCGTGGAGCCTGAAGTTCACGTCCCAGCTCTTGGGCCAGGCCGGGAGGAGCAGGATATTGTCTCCCTGGCACTGGAGCAGCATGAACTGCGTCGTCAGCAGCAGGTTGGCGCCGTGGTCCTGGTCGGGAAGCCAATCGAAATTGGGTCCCCAGGTTGCCGGCCAGCGGTAGCCGCCATTGGAGTTGGCGCACTTCACCTTGAGAATCCGCGCCGCCTCCTCGGTCAACCCCAGCAGCGCCGCGCAATTTCCGTCGTACCCCCAACCCATATCGAGGTGGTTGTGGCGGGCCGCGTAGGCCGCCCGCGCCCCTTCCAGTCCGGGCAGCCCCTGCCCGTAGAGCCGGAAGGGGAAGATCGCGTACAACTCCGGGTTCTCGCAGTTGTTGGTCTGATTGCGATACTTCTGCGCGGGCGCCAGCTTGCCGTCCTTCACGGGCACCACGGGACACGACGCCTTCATCCGCGCAAAGAAGGCCCGCCCAGCCGGCGTGGTCAGGCGCTCCGGCAGGGCGGTCAAGCGGGTGGTGATGCTGTTCAGACCGGCGGTGGTCGGCATGTCGTTCACCACCTCGAACCAGTAGGTTTCCACCGCCTGCGTCGGATCGAGCACGATTCGCCCGTCCGCGTCCTTCTTGAAACGCGTGTCGAAGTACTTCAACACCGACTCAGCCATGGGCAACACGTGTCCCTTTAGAAAGCCTTCGTCCCGGGTGTAGTCCCAGCGGTCGAGCATCAGGGCCACCAGTTCGGGCCCCTGGTTCCAGGCATATTGCCAGTAGGGACAGCCGACGTCGGCAGGCTTCCTGCCCGTTCGATCCCAGCCGTAGTCGCCGTTGGAGTAGGTGCCCCACACCGTCATCGTCTCGGGAAAATAGCACCCTTCCACGCCGTGGTACAGTTTCGCGCGGGCCTCGCAGAGCGGACGGACCGACTCATACAGCGCGAACAGCGGCGGCATCAGGTCGGCATCTCCGCCCGGCAGCATGGCATGATACGAAAAACGCACGTTCTGCCACCAATGACAATCACCCCATCTCCGCCAGTCCGGACTGGATCCCTTTCCTTCCGGCTCGACCGTGAAGATACTGCCATTGAACTTGATGGGATACGGACCGCCCCCCGCGCACGCCATCGCGTAGCGTTGCAGGGTATAGGCCAGGCCGACCGGCAGCATGGCTCCCCCGGGGCTGCCACAGTCGGGCAGCAGTTTGTCGTTCAGCCAGATCTTCATGCCGGCGCTGGCGGGATCGAAAGTGGCCACCACGTGGTGCCACGCGCCGGCCTTCAGGATGCCGCGGGGAGCCGTGAGGGTGCGGTCGCCGACGATGAATCGCAGCGTGTCGCCCGGGTGTGTATCGAGCAGGAAGCCGTCGGTTCCACCGGCGGTGATCTTATCGAAGATGCGCCCCGCGCTGAGCGTGTCCGGCTTGATCCACGCCTCGAGCCTGAGGTTGGTCTCGAACTCCGCCTTGGTGCGATCGATCTGACCGGGGAACTTGTTCTGTCCGTTGGAGTCCACGCCAATCCGTAGCGGGTGCCGTTTGCCGGGGATTGTGGGGCCCACAAGGGTCGGCCCTTCCGCGACGACCCACGAGCGGTTCCAAAAACCCTGCCACCAGGCCGCGGTCCTGTCGAGCGCGCCGGGCGCTGCCGCGGCTGCCTTGCGTGCCTGGTCCAGCCACTCTTGTGCTGTGGACGTTTGCTCGCACGGGGCGGCAATGCGCAGCTCGAACTGTTTGACCGTCGCCGGCGTCGCCAGCGCGTGCCCCTCGACGGCCGAGAAACCCCGGCCGGTCATCCATCCGCCAAAGGTCCGCTTCAGCAGGGGATCGTGCGCCTCCTGCGCGATCGACTCCAGGGACTGCACCTTCATCGTGGAGGCGAAGGCGGTGGACTCCTCGTTCCGGTGATACCACGCCACGGCATCCGTCAGGCCCGCCGGAAAAACATCCGCCGACTCGAACAGGCGAAACGGCGCGCCGTGCAAGGTCCAGGACGTGCTGTCGCCGGGTATTTCGCGGCGGGTCGTGCGCCAGCATTCCGCCGTGGCCTTCACCGCCACCGGCTCGGCCGACTCGCCCGTGACGTAGACCACCGGACGTTCGACATCCACGAACACCCGCAGCTTCACGTCGCCAGCGGTGATCTCGATGCGGCCCTCGCGCAGCTTGAGTTCCTGCCGGAAGGGGCGCCCGGCGACGAAGGGGTTGGGCGTGAGCGCCACGCGCACCCCGCCCACTTTGCACAACTGCGAGACCTCGCTGAACGAGTCGTTCCGGCTGATGTAGAACCGCAGGTCGCCGTTCTCCTCCACCCACACGTTCAGTCCCACGCGCCCGTTGCCGATGGGCATGGAACCCGTGGCGTCGTGGCTGGGTGATTGCCAGACCACGTTGTAGCGGTCCAACTCCGCCGGGGCGTCAGCCGCCCGCGCCGCGACGACCGCGCCGGCCAGCGCCGCCAGCGCGATGCCCGTCAGCGTCAATAACCTGTTTGCCCGGGTAATGTTTCTATTCATCCGATATCTCCCCTTTCGATGTTTCCCCTTGGGACACTGCTCGGATGCGCCCGAGCGACGATGCCCCCCATGTTAGCCAAGAACTGCGTGGAATTCCAGTTGGCCCGTTGATTCGGGTGCGGTAATGGATTGTGGCGGTTGAGCCGTTTAGGAGCCCGTTGAAAAAGGGGACAGGCACCTCACGACCATCGTTTTGCGCGGGGTTTTCACGTGCCAGTTCGGAGCCAGTCCCCTTTTTCAATGGCCGTTTGGCGGCCGACGGAACGTCGGCCCGGTGAACGTCGGCATCGACCGGATGGCTGCCGCTTCTGTTTTTTTTGGACAACTTCCTTGCGGGCGCTTGACTCGGCCAAGAACCGCGACCAAACTAATCTTCGTTGCGCCCACCGTTGCGGGGCCCCGCTGCCCACGGCGACGGTAAGGCGTCCCGCGAACCGGAACAAGCATCGTTGGTCACCCCAACCGCTCTCTGCCATTCTCCTGGAGGTTCCCCATGCGCCGCTCCCTCGCAGCCACCTTCGCCGCCCTTCTGCTCGCGTTGCTTGCCACTGCTGCCGCTGACGCCACCGAGACCGAACACCTGGGCATCAAGGTGCT
>Ga0182014_10007642_pt1 | contig 11263 bp, 4 predicted proteins | sample 612S2DmetaG_FD_120489 | JGI IMG/M metagenome (GOLD analysis project Ga0182014, IMG submission 120489) | Permafrost microbial communities from Stordalen Mire, Sweden - 612S2D metaG | ecosystem: Environmental > Terrestrial > Soil > Wetlands > Permafrost | place: Sweden: Stordalen | collected... | reverse complement strand
AGCAGTTCCATGGCCTCCACCGGCGACAGCGGGTTCAGCACCCGGCGCAGAACGAAGATGCGCTGCAGATCTTCCTTGGGGATGAGCAACTCTTCCTTGCGGGTACCGGAGCGCTGAATGTCGATGGCCGGGAAGACGCGCTTGTCCACCAGCTTGCGGTCGAGGATGATTTCCATGTTGCCGGTGCCCTTGAATTCCTCGAAAATGACTTCGTCCATTCGAGAGCCGGTGTCAACCAATGCGGTTGAGATGATGGTCAGCGATCCGCCTTCCTCAATGTTTCTTGCCGCGCCGAAAAAGCGCTTGGGCCGCTGTAGTGCGTTAGAATCCACGCCGCCGGAGAGCACCTTGCCGGAAGGAGGCACGATGGTGTTGTAGGCGCGCGCGAGACGAGTGATGGAGTCGAGCAGAATGACCACGTCGCGCTTGTGCTCGACCAGGCGCTTGGCCTTCTCGATGACCATCTCGGCCACTTGAACGTGGCGGGCAGCCGGCTCGTCGAAGGTCGAACTGATGACTTCGCCCTTCACCGACCGCTGCATATCCGTGACTTCCTCAGGACGCTCGTCGATGAGGAGAACGATCAGCACGACTTCGGGGTGGTTGGTCGATACCGAGTTCGCAATCGACTGCAACAGCATGGTCTTGCCGGTGCGCGGAGGCGCCACGATCAAACCGCGCTGCCCCTTGCCCACCGGGGTCAGCAGGTCCATGACGCGGCCGCTGATGCCCTCGCGGACCGTCTCCATCTTGATGCGTTCCTGGGGATAGAGAGGCGTGAGGTTGTCGAAGAGAATCTTGTTGCGCGTCTCCTCGGGCGACTCGAAGTTGATGGCCTCGATCTTGACCAGGGCAAAATACTTTTCGCCCTCGTGCGGCGGGCGCACATTGCCGCTGATCGAGTCGCCGGTCTTCAGATCGAACTTGCGGATCTGCGACGGTGAAACGTAAATGTCGTCCGGGCCGGGCAGGTAGTTGTAGTCCGGAGAGCGCAGGAAGCCGTAGCCGTCGGGCAGAATCTCGAGGACGCCCTCGGCAAAGATATGCCCTTCCTTTTCGCTTTGTGCCTGAAGAATCTTGAAGATCAGATCCTGTTTGCGAAGGCCGCTGGCCCCTGGGATCTCCAGGGTGCGCGCTATACGGCTCAGTTCGGTGATGTTCTTCTCTTTTAGTTCAGCGATGGTCATGTTTACCTGCAATATGGAGGGATGTGTGTGAAGGGATTCGCGAAGGGGAATGGCTCCAGGGGAAAACCGGAAGGGAGTTGAAGAAGCTGTGAGCGCGGGCCGCGGTTGAAGCTTCTCCCGAATTCAAAGGGAAGATCGAAGCGCCGGAGGAGAGCAGCTTCCTTTGACAGGAAGCCGCCTTGAAACCGATGCCTGATTCAACTATACCCTTTTTGGAGCGTGCGTCAGGCCGCGCGGCGCCGTTCGACTGCGTGGGCCAGTTGGGCCGCAGGCTCCCCTATAGGCGCCAGCGTCCCAGGATTTGCTGTGTGAAAGCGGTCCAAGACCTCATTGGTGGTGTCCTGCAGCCGTGTATTCGGCTTGTGCAGCTTGCGGGTTGCCTTGCTAGCCAGTTGACAGAGCTGGTAGCGATTGGACACATGAGAAAGTGCCCCAAATACTAAATCGGAACGCATTACAGTCTCTCCTTCTTGAGTTGCCTGCCCGATCGGCACCATCTGGCGCCGCCGGTGCAGCAGGGGCGCCAGCGCGATCCATGGCTGCCCCAAAAATTCAGTTCCCAAACCTTAGACGCTCGAACTGTGCATCAAGTTCAAAATATTGACACACAATCGCACGCCATCGAACAGCTTTATGCCGTATTAGAAAGACACATCGCCGCCTTGGGAATCCATGCGCCCGCATTCCCATTTCCGGCAAACTCCAAAACACACCGGGGCATCAACGGATGAGCCTCAGCTCAGTATGATGCGGGAAATGACAGATGGGGCGCGAGAAATCGCACAGTTCAACCTGCCCTTTATGGATGGCACTCATGAATGTATACCCAGATTGGCTTCCGGTCAACTGTTTTTTAAGGCTTTTTCCCACCCTCTGCGCCCCTGGGCCGGCTCTCCATTCCGAGCAAGTAATACCTTTTAGATCAATAAGATGAGAGCCTATTCTCAAGGGCAATTGGCGCGCCCCGCGAAGCAGATTCAGTCCGCCAAACTCTCATGGCTGGCGGGCGGGAACCCATTTGGTTACTTCTGCCCCGCCAGCTTGGCCGCCGGGCCGGAATCCGCAACTTGGATGCACTGAGATCCTTGCCGAACCCTGCGAGGATGCCGCGCCTTCACCACCCTACCGTCCGGATCGCGCAAAATGGACTCTCCAGCTTCATTCATCCCGCACACGCGCCGTCGCCGATTCATCGCTTCTTTGGGAGTCGCCAGTGCCCCATCCAACCTGAAAACATTGAGGAGCAGCAGGAAAGCAAATAGGATTCCAACCAACAGCGTGTCCCTGCCGGGACTCAGAATCATCTCGTGCATCTTGAGGCTCCGTTCAGCTGAGCGGCATGTCTGAGGGGTTTCTCATGCAGCCAAAGCGGTTATCGGCAAAAGGTTAGAGAATCCTTAGAACCGGAAGTAACTCAGAGAGCAGGGATCAGAGATCAGGGATCAGGGATCAGCGGGCAGAGATCAGATTTCAGACCCAGCGGTGCTCACCGAAACATCTGCACTGGGCGCACGAATAGTTCATTCTTTCCGCAGTCTCTTCACGGAAAAGTGGTTGGAACCAACTTTGATAAGATTTGACCGCGCTCAAGGATCTTAGACGGCCCTGATCCCTGATCTCTGTCCTCTGCTTCTACGCCCAATAACTGCGGCCCAGGGTGCGGTATTGGATGGCCCCGGCAAGGTGGGCCACGGTTAGATGTTCAGCGCCCTCCAAATCCGCAATCTTCCGCGCGACCTTGAGAAAGCGGTCGTGAGCCCTCGCGGTCAGGCCCTGTTGCTGCATGGCCCGCTCCAGCAGACGCTCGGCATCGGCGCAGAGTTCGCAGTGGGTGCGAATTTGCCGCGTGGTCATCTGCGCATTGGCATAGATTTTTTCGCCGGTCTTCCTGAAACGCACCCGCTGTCGCTGTTGCGCGGCCATCACTCTGCCCCGAATCTCCGCAGAGCCTTCCGCAGCCGCACCGCCGCGAAGCTCCTTATATTGCACAGCGGGAATCTCGATATGAATGCCGATGCGATCCAGCAGAGGCCCGGAGATTTTAGCCACATAGCGCTGCATCATCAGCACGACTGAAGTCGTGCCCTGACACGATCAGGTGAAGCTGTTATTTATGCGCAACGACTTATGCTCGATCTTGAGGTTCCAACCTCATGTTGTCTTCATTGCGGCATTCCTCGATGGCCGCATCCAGAGTTCTGCGCAGCTCCCGGGCAAACTCATCAACATGAGGCGGCCTGAACGCGGCGATATGATCCCCGTGCAGCCGCGTGACCCTCACTTCTCCTGACGTATGCTGAGTCCATAGAGATAAGTCGCTCCCGTCGCCTCGCAATTGAAAATCATCGGATAAGAAGACGTCCATCTTCCCGTGGAACTGTTTCAGAGTGTAGTTGCGTGTGGCTTCCAAAGTGACAATGCGAATACCTTCCACCAGTTTTAGACGCAGAAAAGCTGGGATCTGCAGCCCCCAGCGCATGCACAGCCTCACCAATCGGCTACACCACCATCGCTGCATTCTCGCCGAAAGGTGCTGCAACTTTTCAGCCGCCCAGCTTTTCAGGTAGATCATCAACTCCGCGTCCGCCGGCAGCTTTTCTCCCTTGATCTGGAACCACTGTCTCAATCGATTACCGCCCGGCCCGCTCTGAAAGAAATCCGCTCCCTGGAGTCTGCCCAGGGAATCAATGAGGATCAGCCGGCCGACGGTCTCGTTCGCCTCCTCAAGTTGTCTGGCGACTTCAAAGGCCGGAATCGCCGACGAGCAGAATCCGCCGATAAAATACGGCCCATGGGGTTGCACCAGGCGAATTGCCTGCACGTAGCGCGACATCATGGCTTCCAGCGACCAGTCCCCCACCCATTCCCCTGGGGAATATTCCTGCACTCCATAAAATGCCTGATCGCCGCCCAGCCGTTGCGGCAGCACCGGGTAAAGATGATAGGCATGGATCATGAAAATCGGCGGCCTTGAAGCGTCACCATCCTGAACTGGAACAATCAGGCGATGTAGATGTTGCCCTGCGGCTTCGCCGATGAGCCTTGCCTGGCCTTCAACGGTCGGCGCGATAAACAGGTCTTGCAGAGAAAGGTTCACACGAATGGGGGCCAGTGTTGAGCTGCTTTTTTGCGCCGCGGTGGGCGGCTGCTGCGCCTTGGCGATGAGGGCGCTGAGCCGGCGCACGGTGCGGTCTTCAAAGAGGACCCCAAGCTCAAGATCGACGCGGTAGGTCTTCTTGATTTTGGCGAAGAGGCGCACGCCGATAAGGGAGTGGCCGCCGAGTTCGAAGAAGTTGTCGTCGAGGCCGACCCGTTCCACGCCAAGCAGTTCCTGCCACCAGGCGGCCAGCGTTGCCTCAATGCTATCGGCGCGCGGCGCCGTGCCGGCTGCGGCGGCTGCCTGCGGCACTGAAGCAGGCATGGTGCGATCCGTCTCGTTAAGATCCGTCAGCTCGAGGGGCTCGGGAACGGCGACAACTGCCGTGGGAGTGGCGCTGAGCAGAATGCGCGCAAGAGCTCGCGCGCCTTCCCGCGGGGGAATGCCGGGGCGGACGGCGATATCGATCAACTCTTCCGGGCTGATTTGCTCGGCCAGGATGCCATCGCCTTCCATGATCTTTTCCGGATCGGCGATGCGGCGCATGGCAAAGCCATCGATCTCAGCCAGCACCTGGCCTTGCTCGTCAAAGATGGTGATATCGAAGGTTTCTACCTCGCCGCGGTTCTCCTGGCGGGTGCGGATGTGGCTGAAGAGACGAGCAGGAAACTGGTGGTAGACACGGATCTTCCGATAAGAGATGGGCAGGAAGAGATCTTCAGCGCGGTCGTAATCCTGGGTGAGATAAAGCGCGGCCCCGGTAGCCATATCGAGCAGCGCGGGATGCTGGCGGAGGGTGAGGACATCGGCGGAGAAGCGATCTTCCAATTCAATCTCGGCCAGGGCCTCGCCTTTGCCCACGTGCAGGCGGCGCAGCGATTGCCAGCGAGGCCCGAAATCGAATTGGCGCTCCTGCCGAGTGCGGTGGTTGGCGTCAAAGACAATCTCCCGATCGCGGCAACGCGCGGCAATGGCGGCGCGATCGACCGTGGCTGCAGGGCGCTCGTGGCACGGCGCAATGGTCCCCGTGGAGTGCTCGACCCACTCGCTGCCGTGCGAGAAGACCGAGAAGCGGAATGAGCCTTTCACGGCACCTTCATCGCGCTCGCGCTGGAGCTGGACTCGCACCTCTTTCGATTCGGTACTCGAAAACATAATCGGCGCGAGGAAGAAGACATCCTGGAACTCGACTGCGCCCTGAAGGGAGCCGTGCGCGAAGGCTCCGGCAACCATTTCCAGGTGGCCGGTGCCGGGAATGAGGGCGCCGCCGTTCTTGAACTTGTGCTCGGAAAGCACCCAGCGCCGTTGCTGAGAGAATTGGCCTCCGTAGACGATCTCATTGGACGTGTCGAGCAGCTTCTCCTCGAGCCAGGGATGCGGAGAGATGGCGCGTGCCGCCATGCCCACCTCGCGCCACGAGCCCCAGTTGACCACGGTGATGGGACCCTTGCGGCTGAGCGCAAAGGCGTCGAGAAAGGCGTTGGCGGCGGCGTAGTCCACCTGGCCCGCAGGCGGAAGGATGGAACTGATGGAAGAGAAGAGGACGAAGCACTTGAGCGGAATATTGCGCAGGGCCTTTTCGAGGACCAGCGTTCCGCGCACTTTGGGATCGAGAACATGGGCCGTGCTCTCGGCGGTCTTGAGCATGAGCGGGCCGTCGTCGAGAACGCCGGCGGCGTGAAAGACGCCATCGATCTTGCCGAATTGTTTTTGCGCCTGGGCAACGGCCTTGCGCATCTGCTCGAGGTTTGTCACGTCGGCCTGCGCGACCACAAGGCTGCCGGCGAGGGAACGGATTTCGATGAGCTTGCGGATTTTTTCCTTCTCGGGTTCGGCGCGTTCGGCGTCGTGAATCGCGGATTCCCATTGGGATTCGGGAGGCGGCGCGGACCGGCCCACGAGAACCAGGCGGGCCTTGAAGTCGCGTGCCAGTTGCTCGGCGACGACGAGACCGAGGCTGCCGAGGCCGCCAGTGATGAGATAAACGCCGCCGCGCTCCAGGCGCGGGCGTTCAGACGCGGCGGCCAGGTTGAAACGATCGAGGGATTCAGTGAAGCGCTCGCCGTGGCGATAAGCGAGCGTGGCCGTTTCATGGAGGGCGGCCATCTCGGCGACGAGTTGGGCAGCGCAGTCTTTCAGCTTGCCGGCTTCGAGGTCCACGTCGATATCGAGATCGAGGGCGATGCAGGCAAAGCCGGGGAGTTCTTTGTGGATGACGCGCGCCGGGCCGAGAAGCACGGCACGGGCCGGATGGCGGACGGCCTCGTCAGCCACCTGTTGCATGCGGTTGGAGACAAGAGCGATGTCAATGCAGGAGATATCCTGCGCGGCCAGGGCCTGGGCGAGAAAGAGTGGACTATAGAAGCTGCGATCGACGGTATCGTCCAAGGCCGGCTCAGCGGCATCGGGCGTGACCGACCAGAGGTGAAGGATTTTGCGCGGCGTGCGGCCGGCTTTGAGGAGATCGGCAATCAGGGCATCGTAATCTGCGCGGACGGCGGGGCGGAGGGTGTAGCTTCCGTTTTTGGATTGCTGATAGGACGAGCCAGCGTCGACAAAAATGACGTCGTGTCTTGCAGCTTTGAGCTGTGAGGCAACTGTGTCGGCGAGGCCCAGCGCATCGCGAAAAACGAGCCAGATGCCTGGCTCGACCGAGTTGACGGCGGGAAGCGGAGCGGGCTTCCAGATGCGCCGATAGAAGTTCATGCCCTCACTGTCTTCGGCTTGAGGCACAGGCAAGGCGACCGGATTAACCTTGTCCGGCTCGATCCAGAACTTCTGGCGCTCGAATGGGTAGGTGGGCAGAGGAATGCGTTGCGCGGAATCTGGCGCGTGCAACTTGGCCCAATCGATATCGACGCCCAACGCCCACAACTGGCCGAGGGTCTGCAGCGCGTTGCGCAGAGCTGGAACGGTCTCGCGCGGATGGGGAAGAGATTGAAAGGCCCGGGCCGTTGCGCCGCCCTGCTGGCGAGCCAGCGAGGTGAGCACGTTGCTGGGGCCTGCTTCAATGAGAACCTGATCCGGCTTGCGGAAGAGCTCGTCGAGATTGGCGGAGAAGCGAACCGTGGCGCGGATGTGGCGCGCCCAGTACGCGGGGTCGATGGCTTCTTCGGTTTTAATCCACGTGCCCGTGACATTGGAGAGATAGGGAATGCGCGGCGGGTGGAAGGCGAAGGTGCGGAGCCGCTCTTCGAATGCGCAGAGGATGGGCTCCATCATGGCGGAGTGGAAGGCGTGCGAGGTGAAGAGGCGCCGGCAGGCGATGGATTGCGCGGAGAGAGACTCTTCGAGGGCGGCAATTTCCGGCGTGGGGCCGGAGACGACGCACATGCGCGGGTTGTTGACGGTGGCCAGCGAGAGCGAGCCGGTGAGGGAGATTTCAGAGGCGGCCAGCGGCACGGCGAGCATGGAGCCCGCGGGAAGATCGTAGATGAGGCGGCCGCGTGCGGCGACGATGGCCAGCGCATCTTCAAGCGTGAAGACACCGGCGAGGCAGGCGGCTACATATTCGCCGATGCTGTGGCCCACCATGGCGGCGGGCTCGACGCCGAGCGAGATCCACCAGCGCGCAAGGGCGTACTCGATGGCGAAGAGCGTGGGCTGGGTGAGCCAGGTCTGGTTGAGGCGCTCCGTCGCGGCTTCTTTTTCTGCTTCGGGCGGATACATTGCCTGAATCAGGTCGATGCCAAGAGGCTGGCGCAGATGCTTGGCGCAGAGATCGAGGGCTTCACGAAAGACGGGCTCGCGGTGGTAGAGCTCGCGGCCCATGTTGACGTACTGCGAGCCTTGGCCCGAAAACAGGAAGACGACACCGAGCGCGGTGCGGGAGGCTGTGCCTGACGCAAGTTTTTTATGGTCGAGGCTCGCGAGTGCGGCGATCGATGCGGGCGTGTCTTCGACGGCCAGCGCGCGGCGGTGGGGGAAGGCCTGGCGGCCGAGCTGGCAGGTGAAGGCAACGTCGGCGAGGTTCAGCTCGGAGTGGGCGTGGAGATGCGCGGCGAGATTGGAGAAGGCCTGATCGGCGGCGGCTTCGGTCTTTCCGGATACGGCGAGGATTTGGTAAGGCTTCGCCTGGCGCGTGAGCGAAGGGCGCGGCGCTTCTTCGAGGACGACGTGCGCATTGGTGCCGCCGATGCCGAGTGATGAAACTCCGGCGCGGCGGGGCGCGCTGCCGGAAGGCCAGTCGGAGAGCTTGTCGTTGACGTAGAACGGGCTGCCGGCCAGCTCGATGTGGGGATTGATCTTGTGGAAATGCAGACTGGGCGGGATTTGCGCGTGCTGGAGCGAGAGGACGGTCTTGATGAGGCCGGAAACGCCGGCGGCGGCGTCGAGGTGGCCGACGTTGGACTTGAGCGAGCCGATTCCGGTGCGTGCGGCGCCACTTGCGGCGGAGTTTAGGAAGGCTTTTGTGAGAGCGCGGACTTCGATGGGATCGCCGACGGCGGTTCCTGTGCCGTGGGCTTCAACGTAGCCGATGTCGGCGGCGGAGACTCCGGCGAAGTCGAGAGCCTCAGCGATGACTTCGGCCTGGCCTTCGACGCTGGGCGCGAGATAACCCACCTTGCGCGCGCCGTCGTTGTTGATGGCCGAGCCGAGAATCACAGCGCGGATGTTGTCGCGGTCGGCGAGTGCGTCTTCAAGCCGTCGCAGCACGACGATGCCGAGGCCGCTGGCGAAGACAGTGCCGCTGGAGGAGGCATCGAAGGAACGGCAGTGGCCGTCGCAGGAGAGAATTTCGCCTTCACGGTAGATGTAGCCGAGGCCGTGGGGGATTTCAATGGTGACGCCGCCGGCCAGCGCCATGTCGCACTCGAAGTTGAGCAGGCTTTGGCAGGCGAGATGGACGGCTACGAGCGAGGTGGAGCAGGCGGTTTGGACGTTGATGCTGGGGCCGCGCAGATCGAGCTGATAGGAGACGCGCGTGGCCAGCACATCTTTGTCGTTGCCGGTTTGCTTGAGCTGGAAGAGGCCGGCGGTTTCAAGCAGGCGGCGATTGGCGAGCAGGTTGTGGATCAGGTAGGTGTTCATGCCCGATCCGGCAAAGACGCCGATGGAGCCGGAAAATCTCTGCGGCGGATGAGCCGCGTCTTCGAGAGCCTCCCACGCGCACTCGAGGAAGTGCCGGTGCTGCGGATCCATGATGGAGGCGTCGCGCGGGCTGAAGCCGAAGAATGAGGCATCGAAGAGCGGCACGCCGTCGAGGACGGGAGCACGGCGCACATAGTCGGGATTGGCGAGGTCTCCCGACGAGGCGCCGGCGGCGAGCAGCTCAGCTTCGGTGAGGTCGCGGATGGACTCGACGCCATCGTGCAGGTTACTCCAGAACTCGGAGGTGTTCCGGGCTCCGGGGAAACGGCCCGCCATGCCGACGATCGCGATGCTGCTTGTCTTCATGGCGTTCCTTTCTGGGCAAAACCTAAGATAAATCACCCTATTTGCATTGGTTCAAGCTGGAATCTCCATTTTGAAAGCAGATTTTCTGTAATAGTACGCCCGTTGGCGCAAATTGCTAGAACAACGAGGCATTTTGAGGGTAAAGTCGAGCGATATGCCGCCGTCCTAGAGCCTGTTATGAACTTCGGTTGAGTAGCTTGAAGAGTTGGGCGAGCATGAGCCATGCGAAGGCGAAATAGTGGTAGCCGGCCAGTGTGCGAAGAGGCGTTCGTAGTCTCTGGCCAGGCTGCGGAAGCGAGCTGCCCAGGCGAAGCTGCGCTCCATTACCCAGCGGCGCGGCAGCAGCACGAATCCGCGTTTGGCCCCTGTATGTTTGACGACCTCCAATCGAATGCCGTGCTTCCGGCATGTGGACTCTCGATGATGTTGGTCGTGGGCAGGCAGCGCGCGAGCGACGGCGGCACGCCCAGCCGGTTGATGGTGAAGCATTCTTCGCGAGGGGCGCTCGGATACGTCTTCGCCGTGAACGGTCAAAGCGAAAGGGCGATCCAACTCCTCAATTCCATGACGAAGCCAACAAAGCGCAGGCTCGACGATGAACCCTACTCGGTCGCGCTCATTCTGATCGGCCTGAAGGAGAATCAGAAGGCTGTGCATTGGCTGGAGCAGTCTTATCGCGGAGGGCCGTTCTGGAGTCTCGGATTCCGATCCGACCCGATCCTGGAGAGCCTGCGTAATGATCCACACTTCCGGCAGTTCATGAGCAAGGTGAGCTACCCGGCTGCTGTTAATGCCGATCCGCACCTTGGAGTCGTTGGCTAGAAACAGAGCTCGAGTTCTTATTGGCAGAGATTGCTGGGGTAGGTCACGAGCACTGCCCTTGAAAGCTAGGGCGCCGCCAATTTGATCTTCCTGCCTATTTGATCTTCCTGTTGGTCCAGCTGGAGCCTTTCACGATAAATGCCGTTCTGCGACCCGTCCGGCGAGAGATAGCGGTCGCTCAAGTGGATGCACGGCAATTCTCATTTTTGCGCGAAGAATGCATGACGCGCGACACAAGCTGTGCTGCCTGTGGTCTGCTACACTCGCTGCTGATTTCAATCATGCTATTTAAAGTCCTCAGCGCGGCAGTCTACGGCATCGATGCGAACCTCATCGACGTGGAGGTGGACTATAGCGGCGCGGTTGTGGAGAAGGAAGTCTTCCATACCGTGGGACTGCCTGATGCGGCCGTGCGCGAGAGCCGCGACCGGGTGCGCGCGGCAATCAAGAACTCCGGCTACGGGATTCCGCCGACCTTTATCACCATCAACCTTGCACCGGCAGACATTAAGAAGGAAGGCGCAGGCTTTGACCTGCCCATTGCAGTGGGCATTCTGGGCGCGTATGGGGCGCTGCGAAATACTGACCTGAGCCAATTTCTGCTGGTGGGCGAACTTGGGCTGGACGGTGGTGTGCGTTCCGTGCCGGGCATGTTGCCGGTGGCCATTCTTGCGCGCGAAAAAGGGATTCCCAACTTGATCTTGCCTACGGCCAATGCTGCCGAGGCCGCTGTGGTCGAGGGCGTCAACGTCTACCCGGT
>Ga0182014_10007639_pt1 | contig 11268 bp, 8 predicted proteins | sample 612S2DmetaG_FD_120489 | JGI IMG/M metagenome (GOLD analysis project Ga0182014, IMG submission 120489) | Permafrost microbial communities from Stordalen Mire, Sweden - 612S2D metaG | ecosystem: Environmental > Terrestrial > Soil > Wetlands > Permafrost | place: Sweden: Stordalen | collected... | reverse complement strand
TGGTCCTGGCCGGTAACCGCGTTTTGAAAGAATGCGGCCTGGACGGGCGCCAGGTTGTTGTTCGCCTTCCCGTCCGAGGCGAGCACCGGCTGGTCCGGCAGATCCGATGTATTCAGGGCGAATTGCGCGCTCAGCCAGTTGGCGATTCCCGCCTGCTGCAACTGCGCAATCGAAGCCGGCGTGGGGCCCCAGGTCGCTTGGTCGAGGAAGCGCGCGGCGGCCCGGTCCGTCATCGCGGTAGTCTGCGCATCCACGGACTGCGGCCGGAGCGCGGCGGCCAGCACGAACAAAACGGCAAGTTGCTTCATGGCACCCTCGGAAATCTTCACCATTGAGGAAACCCCACTGCCCGGCGAAAGTGTCGGCAGTTTGCATGAATGAACGATTAAGGGCGGGGCGATTCCAACCGGAAAGGTTGCCGCTGGCTGGCGAGTGCCTCGATTCCGGTCCCAAGCCAATCGCAAAGACACAGGGTCAGATGGCACGGAAACCACTGATTCAAACGGCACTTCAGTGGATGTCGGGCACGGATTGGCCGATCGGCGTCTCAGACTGCGCGGGCTGCTGGCGTCGTTCTTGAAGAATTATCTTCATTCCGCCGATATGTAAATGGTAAATGAGGTCCCCACCTCCGAGGTGAGTAATTGCGTCAGGAGATTTGGCTTAATCCGGGTGTCGATCGGGTGCTTGGCGAGGGCAATAGCGAAATCGCCTCCGTGCCCGCCGGCCGCCATGCGGATATTGAACGGGCAGGGCTGGTAGCGGCGGTCGAGCAGTCCGCCGATGCCGTCGTCGTCTGCGATACCCACGGGAAAATTCGGTACGTGAATCCAGCCTTCACGGCGATGACCGGATATAGCAGCGAAGAAGCGGCCGGCCGGAACCCGCGCATCCTCAAATCGGGCCGTCAAGCCCCGGAGACCTACAAAGACCTCTGGGATACCGTCGCGTCCGGGCGAGTCTGGCAAGGCGAACTGATCAATCGGCGGCAAGACGGAACCCTCTACACCGAGGAGATGAGAATCACACCCGTTCGGGACTCGGAAGGCGAAATCGTCAGCTACATCGCCATCAAACGGGACGTGACCGAGCGCCGGGCGGCCGAAGAGGCCAAACGATTTCTGGCGTCGATTGTGGAGTGCTCGGAGGACGCCATCGTCGCCGTCACTCCCGGCGGCACAATCCTCACCTGGAATCGCGGCGCGCAAGCTCTGTTTGGCTACTCGGCGGAAGAAGCCATTGGGCGACCCGTGTCGATGCTGATCGAACCGGAGAAGCGCAATCATGTAGCGCCGTTCATCGAACAGGTTTTGAAAGCCAAAGTCAGCTCGCAGCGCGAGGGTCTGCTCTTACGGAAAGACGGCCGTAAGGTTAGCGTATCCATCATGGCGAGTTCCATCCCGAACTTCGCCGGAGAATTGGCAGCCGTCGCGGCCATCGTTCGCGACGTCACGGAGCGAAAACAGGCGGAAGAGTCCCTTGCCTTACTGGCCTCGATCGTCGAATCCTCCGACGACGCCATCGCCAGCGGAACCCTGGATGGCATGATTGTCAGTTGGAACAAGAGCGCCGAAGCGCTGTTCGGGTACACGGCCGGCGAAATCGTCGGCAAGCACGTCTCCTTTCTGGCTCCGCGGGATTGTAGTGACGAAGCGCTCCAAACCCTGGCCAAGGTCCAAACCGGCGCCGTCTGCCATTACGATACCGTCAGGCTGGGAAAGGGCGGCCGGCGGATCGATCTTGCGCTTACGGTTTCCCCAATCCGGGATCCCGGCGGAGCGGTCGTAGGCGCGGCCGTCATCGCCCGCGACATCGGCGAGCGCTTGCGGGGTTGGCGAATACTGCGTGAAAGCGAGGAGCGATTCCGGGGCGCCTTTGAGAACGCTCCATTAGGGATGTGCCTGGGTTGTACCGACGGGCGCCTCTTCCAGGTGAATGCGGCCCTTTGCCGGATGCTCGGATACTCCGCAGAGGAACTCCTGGCCGCGGGCTGGCTGGAAGTGACCCACCCCGAGGACCGCGCGGGCACGCGGCGGACGATCGAGCGGTTGCTCGGCGATCCGTCGGCCTGCGTGGAGGTGGAAAAACGATACCTTCACCGGTCCGGAAACGTCGTGTGGGCGCGAACCCGGATCTCGGTTGTCAGGGACAGCTCCGGCAGCCCGTTGTATTTTGTGCTCCACATCGAAGATATGTCGGAGCGCAAGCGATCGGAAGAAGCGCTGCGCGAGAGTGAAAAGCGCTTCCGGATCATGGCGGACGGTTGCCCGACTGCGATGTGGGTGACCGACACCGAGGGTGAAGTTCGGTTTGTCAACCGCACATACCGGGAGTTTTTCGGCGCCACTTACGAACAAGTGGAGGGAACCAAGTGGTTTCCGCTGGTTCATCCGGACGATGCGCCGGCGTACCTGGCGGCGGTCCAGCGCGCGGTCGAGGAGCATGCGCCGTTCCGTGCGGAGGCGCGCGTCCGGCGTGCCGACGGGGAGTGGCGCTGGGTCCTTTCGTACGCCCAGCCGCGATTCTCGTCGTCCGGCGGGTTCCTGGGCCACGTCGGCCTTAGCCCGGATATCACCGAGCATAAGCAGGCGGCGGACGCGCTTCGCCGCAGCGAAGAGAAGTTTCGCCAGTTGGCCGAAAACATTCGCGAAGTCTTCTGGATGATGAACCCGGCGGCCACCGAGTTCCTCTATGTCAGCCCCGCCTATGAACAGGTTTGGGGCCGGCCCTGCGAAAGTGTCTACCAAAACCCGATGGACTGGCTGGAGGCCATCCACCCCGAAGACCGCCCCCAGGCCCACGCGTTGTTCGAGAGGCAGATGGGCGGAGCGGCGATCGAATCGGAATACCGCATACGAACGCCCGGCGGACAGGAGAGATGGATTCGCAATCGGGCTTTTCCCATTTGCGGCCATGCCGGGGAGGTGGTTCGCGTCGCCGGAATTGCGGAAGATATCACCGAGCGCAAGCGATACGAAGCGGAACTGGTTGGCGCCCGCGAGGCCGCCGATGCCGCCAACCTGGCGAAAAGCCGCTTCCTGGCCAACATGAGCCATGAAATCCGCACACCTATGAACGGCATCATTGGCATGCTTCAGTTGCTGCTCGATACGGAGCTGACTCCGGAGCAACGGCAATACGCCGCCGTGGTCGAAACCTGCGGGCGGACGCTGCTGACTCTCATCGACGACATCCTGGACCTATCCAAGATCGAAGCCCGGAAGATCGTGCTCGAACACGTGGACTTCGACCTGCGCTGCGCCATAGAGGAAGTCTTCCGGAGCTTGCGCGACCTCGCGGCCGCCAAGGGGCTCGTTTTTGGGTGGCGGGCGGCGCCGGACACACCGTCGCTTCTCGGTGGCGATCCCCATCGCGTACGCCAAATCCTGATCAACCTGGTTGGCAATGCCATCAAGTTCACCGAACGGGGCGAGGTAACGCTGCAGGTTGGGGTGGACAATCGCGACAAGGGCAAAGCAACCCTTCGCTTCGCCATCGCCGATACCGGGATCGGGATTCGGCCGGACCAGGCTCCGGCATTGTTCTCGCCGTTCGTTCAGGCGGACACGTCCACCACCCGCAAGTACGGGGGCAGCGGCCTCGGGCTGTCGATCTCGAAAGAATTGGTCGAGTTGATGGGCGGCAAAATTGGGGTCGACAGCAGGTTGGGTGAAGGCTCCACATTTTGGTTTACGGCGGTTTTCGATACGCCGCCCGAGTCAACCTTGGCGTCTATGCCGCGACCGCCGCGGAGCATCCTCCGGCAAGCCGCGAGCGGCCGCGTCCTCGCGCCGCCTGAGCGGGGCCGTCCGTGCCATGACGCCCGGATCCTGGTGGCGGAGGATAATCCCACCAACCAGGACGTCCTCCTGGCGCAACTGGCGAAGCTGGGGTACGAGGCCCACGCCGTCGCCGGCGGGAGCGAGGCCGTCGAAGCCTTCGATCGGGGTAACTACGATCTGGTTCTGATGGACTGCCAGATGCCCGGCATGGACGGTTTCGAAGCGACGCGCCGCATTCGCGAGTTGGGTAATCCACACCTTCCGATCGTCGCCGTCACGGCCGATGCCATGGCGGGCGATCGGGATCGCTGCATTCGGGAGGGGATGAACGACTATCTCTCGAAACCGGTGGAACTGGACCAGCTTGGGGAAGTCCTTGCCCGGTGGCTTCCCGAGTTCGGCCCTGGCATCACCTTTACAACCGGCGGACCGGCCGCTTCGGAGCCAGCCAGGTCTGTTTTCGACGCAGAGGACCTGTTGAACCGGCTGGTCGGAGACAAACAGCTTGCGGACCGGATTGTCAGAGGTTTCCTCGAAGACTTCCCGTCTCTGTTAAGAAACCTGCGGAACCGGCTGGACGAGGCCGATGGGCCAGGCGCCGCCTTCGAGGCGCACGCTCTCGAGGGAGCGGCCGCAGCCGCTTCGGCGGGCGGGATTCGCGCTCTTGCGCGGGCCTTGGAGCACGCCGGCACAGCCGGCAAATGGGACGATTTCCACGAACTGCTGCCCCGTACGACCGAGGAATTCGCCCGGCTCAAGAGCATGTTGGAGGACGCCAAGTGGGCATGACCCGAAAGTGGAGAACACAGCATGAGAACATTGATTGTGGAAGACGATTTCACCAGCCGGCTGGTGCTGCAGACCTTCCTGTCCCGCTATGGCGAATGTCATATCGCCGTCAATGGCAAGGAGGCAGTCGCAGCCTTTCGCTCCGCCCTCGAAGGTGGGGAGGGATACGATCTGGTCTGTATGGACATCATGATGCCTGAAATGGATGGCCGCGAGGCGGTTAACCGGATAAGAGCGCTGGAACAAGCGCGCGGAATTCCCTCAACCTCCGGCGCGAAGATCATTATGACGACAGCACTGAAAGATATGAAAGAAATGGCCCGATGCTTCGAGGAGCTTTGTGACGCCTACCTGATGAAACCGGTCAAGCTCGCTGAATTGCTCAACCAGATACGACTCTATGGTCTGGTTCCATAACCCGCCCCGGCAGCGCCCCAGGTTCGCGACTCGCCCGTTGCCGCGAAAACCGGCGCCTGGTTAAGTTCCGTCCGCCGGCGGCTTTTCAATGCGCATGTAGTCCACCTCCGAGGTGGCGATCATGCCGGTATCCATCATCTCCTCGACCTCGGGAATCAACCGGGCCAGGTTTTCCGGCGTGTCCACAATCGTGACGACAATGGGCTGATCCTTCCTGGTGAGGCGATGGCGGTGGATTTCGGCCGTCTCGCCGTACCCTTCAAGACCGCGAAATACAGTGGCGCCGGCGATCTTCAATTCCTTGCAGCGATTCACGATCGCTTCGTACAGGGGTTTGCCGTTGTAGCGGTCGCTCTCGCCGAAATGGAGACGAAGGAGTTTGGCTTTCTTAACCGTTCGCATGCGCAGACTCCGCCGCCGGGCGGCTGTGAATCAGGCGAACCACGTCCACATCGGAAAGGACGATGATTCCGTCCTGCATCATCGATTCAATCTCGCTTATCGCTTTGGCCAGCTTTTCCTCCGAGTCCACAACCGAAATCATGACCGGCAAATCGTGCGAGAACGGAAGCCTCCCGCTCTTGTGGGTATGGCCCTTCGCCCCGTATCCGAGAATGCCCCGGTATACCGTTGCCCCTGCAACATCCATCAGGCGCAAACGCTTGACAATCGCTTCGTAGAGCGGTTCACCCTGCCACTTGTCCGACTCGCCCATATAGATACGGATCATCCGGGCCGTGCCTCTCATTTCCGTATGAGGCCCTTTCGGCGGCGATGGGCGTTCCTTGCTGGCGACTTTGACAACCTGGGTATCCTGGACTTCAATCACGCCGTCGTTAACCATGTCGTAGAGGGTGGGCATGATCTCATCGACTTTCTCGGCGGACTCGATGAACTCGATGCGAATCGGCAGGTGCTCGGTGAGCACCTCGATCTTGGTTGTGTGCATCGCCTGGTGCGCGCCGAACCCGGCCATCGCGCGCGTGGCGGTCGCGCCAGACACGCCTTTGTGAAGCAGAAACGTCAGAATGGCGTCACACAGAGACCCGAAGTGGTGCTGGGTGTCCTCGTTGACGAAGATGGTGACCTTTTTCGCTGTTCCCTTCCGGAGCATGCCACTTCCTCCCGCAATTCTCGGCGCATCGCCGATGTCGAGCCGAGCCGCGCCGCTACGTACACTAGCATAATGCTCGCAACGGCGGTGAGCATCCCCGCCCGACCCGAATGCGCAGCCTGAAAGGCGCCACACTGTTCTCGTTCTGCCATGATAAAAGGTCATGATCGAAACAGGATTGCGGGACAAAGTGGTGATCGTTACAGGCGCGGCCGCGGGCATCGGCAACGCCACCGCGCGTCGCTTCGCGCAGGAAGGCTGCCGGGTAGCGTCGTGGGACGTGCGCGACGGCGAAGCCGCGCCCGGCGGCTTTTTCCAAAAGGTCGATGTCAGTAGCGCGGGCCCGGTGACGGCCGCGGTGGAAGAAGTGATGGCCCGGTGGGGCGCCGTCCACGTCCTGGTCAATAATGCCGGCATCCTTCGCGATGGCCAGCTCGTCAAGTTCAAGGAAGGCGCGCTCGCCGGCATGATGAGCGACGAGCAGTTCGATTCCGTGATCGGCGTCAACCTGCGCGGTGTCTTCGTTTGCACCCGCGCTGTGGCGCCGCGCATGATCCAGGCGGGCGGCGGCGTGATCCTGAACGCTTCCAGCGTGGTGGGGCTTTACGGAAACTTCGGCCAAACCAACTATATCGCCAGCAAGGCCGGCGTGATCGGCATGACGCGGGTGTGGGCTCGCGAGCTCGGCAAGTTCCATATCCGCGTGAACGCCGTGGCGCCCGGCATCATCGCGACCGACATGACCAGGGGCATGCCCGAAAAGGCGGTGCAATCCCTGGTTGCCCACACACCGCTCGGCCGCATTGGCCAGCCCGAGGATGTCGCCAACGCCTACGTCTGGCTGGCCTCCGACGCCGCCTCGTTTGTTACCGGCACCGTCCTCAGCGTGGATGGCGGCGTGGTCACGGGAACGTAGGCGGATGCGGCGTTATCGCCGGCGGTGTCTCACCGTCGGATTCGCCAAACAGCCCGCTCTTGATCCGGGGCGGCCTAACAGCCCCGAGGGGGCGGTCCGTGGCGAATCAGCTAGCATCCTTCATTACTTGTCTTGGCCCGACGCGCTTCAAAGTGCTCATCGCAAAACGGTTTCCCGTCCCCCATTATTGGGGGCGCGCCTTCCGGAATCGCGCGGACGGCGTTTCTGCTCAGAACTTTGGAAGCCGATGCATGGCAGCCCGGTTCGGAGCACACCTTTCCCCGCGCCTCTTCCGGCGGCAGCGACTGCGCCAAATAGCCATTTCCCTCAAGATCCTGAAACTCGTCCAGGCAAGGGAGTGTAGCGCCCTTTCATCGCACGGCGGGGCCCCCTGTCGCTGCGATCGACTCGCGGACAGCGCAGGGGACCCACACAGCGCAGACCGTCAGAGATCGCCGGCAAGGAATCGAGGACCTTCCGATTAGTGGCGCGCGGCGATTCCGGCAGGAATTTTCGTCTGGCTCTTCCTGCTTTACGCTTGACGTACAATGTACAAGAGGCGACAATCAAATCATGATTCAGACGTTCGGCGATCCGGACACCGAGCGGCTGTTCGAACGTCGCTTTGTGAAACGCCTGGCTCATTTGGCGGATACGGCCCTGCGCCGCCTGGTCGCCTTGGACGCGGCCAAGAGGCTTTCCGATCTACGCATCCCGCCGAGCAATCGTCTGGAAGCACTCACCGGAGATCGCATGGGCCAGCATAGTTTGAGGATCAACGATCAATACCGAGTCTGCTTTCGCTGGAAAGAAGGGAATGCCTACGATGTCGAAATCACCAAACACTACCGCTGAGCTTCGACCCGTCCATCCGGGCGCCATCCTGAAGGAAACCTTGGACGACCTTGGCATCTCTATGAATCGCCTCGCCCATGAACTGCACGTGCCGGCCAACCGCATCAGTGCCATCGTCGCCGGGCAACGGGCCATTACGGGGGAAACCGCGTTGCGCCTCGGACGCTATTTCGATACGACCCCGGACTATTGGATCAACCTGCAAGCCCGTTACGATCTCGAAGCTGCGCGCGATGCCTGGGAATCGCGGATCGCATCCGAGGTGAAGCCGCACCAGGCAGCATGAGCCGCGGTGAGCTGGTTCATCCCGCGAGCAGAGCCGGGTCGGTGGTTTTCAGCTCCAGCCAGCCTTGTTGGGGGATGGCCTCGATGGGCAGACCGGCTTCCCAGAGCGAGCACTGGAAGCGCAGGCCACGGCCACCGGCGACGCCGATGGCGGGCAGCGGCACGGACACCTCCAACACGCGGGCAAAGGCGCACTCGACCGCGCCCGGGCCGGAGAGGTGAACCTCGCCGGTGGCCGCGCCGTGGGCCAGGCTGATGGTCGCGCGGCTGACGGGCGCGTGGTCGTCGAGAGGCTGCAGATTGATGCGGAACTCCATCGCCGCCAGTGTATGCTCGATGCCGGCACGGAAATCGATGCGCAGATAAAAGTTGCGGCCTTCGGTGCCGAATTGCACTTCGGCCACCGGCGCCCTGTTTCCGTGCATGGAACCGGAGCGTTCATCCACGCGATAGCCGGCGGCTCCCAGCCATTCGAAGTAAGAAGTCACTTCCCCATCGATCACCGGGCTGATCGGTCCCGATGGCTCGGTCACCATGGCGGGCACGCTCATGCGCAGAAGCGGCCGGGAGAGATCTTCGGGCGGCATCCGGTCGAGAAAACGGTACATGTTGGCCAGATGGCTGCGGTACAACTGATCGAATTCCGGGCGATTGACCGAATCGTGCTCGGGACCATACCACCAGCACCAGTCGCTGCCTTCGGCGATCAGTAATTCTTCGAGCGCCATCTTGCGCTTTTCCGGGGCGACGCCAGCGGCCGCGTCGTAGGTTTCGCGCGCGCGCAAAAGCTGCTCCCATGCCTGGTTGTCTTCCTCGGCGCCGATCCAGACATCGAAGTTGGCGTTGATCCAGGAACCGGGGAAAATGTGGTCGAGCGGCTCGGGCGGAAGCGATCGCATGGCTTCGCCGATGGTGATGGCCCGCAGGCCGGGATCGGTCGAGATGCGGCGGTAGAGTTCGCGCAGGAACGGACGGCCATTGCGCGGATAGTATTCCCAGGCATTCTCACCATCGAGAATGATGGGCACCAGCGCATCGCGCCCCGCCGCCAGAATCCCGGCGCAATTTTCGCGAATCCGCTTCAGAAAGTCGTCGGCCGCCTGCGCGGCATCCATTTTGGAATAGACGAAACCGATCAGGTCGCTCAAATAATGGTCGCGGAAGAGAACGTTCAGCGAGCGCTCCCCCTGCCGCCAGCGATACGGCCGATACAGCCCGTCCACCGGCACGGGACGCGAGAAGGTGTGGTTGAGCACTCCGCTATCGGTGGCGGCCCACTCGAAACCCGCTTCGGCGGCGATGGAAAAGACTTCGTCCGAAACGGAGCCCTCCGACGGCCAGAGTCCCGCCGGCGCCACGCCAAACTGTCGCTCGATGTACTCGCGCGCCATGCGCAGTTGCAGGCGGGCGTCGCCGGGATAGCGGAAGCGCGGGGGCAGCGGCACGCCGGTGTGCGACACGCGCGCGATATCTGAGTCGCACAGCAGCGGCAGGATGGGGTGATAAAACGGCGTGGTGGAAATCTCGATTTGTCCGGAAGCCGCCAGTTTGCGATACACGGGTAGCACCTGGGAACAGATCTCGCGCTGTTTTTCGCCCATTCGCCGCTGGTCGGCAAGGGTGAAATTGCGGCCCTGCTCCACCCACCGGCGGACCTCCGGATCGCGTTCCTGAAAGGTCTCGTCGAACCACGCCAGTTGCGACCACATTTGCAGGTCCCGAAAATCCTCGACCCCGAACGCCGTCGCGGCCGACGCCTTCTGCACCTGCGCGGCGGTATACAACTCGCCGTAGCGCGGATAGCGATAGATCATCCGCTGCGGGTCGGAATAAAAGGAATGGCGCAGCAGAAAGGCGCGATCCTCCCAGGTCAAGTTCTCGGCCGGCTTCAGCGCCACCTGCAGAAAGGGATCGACGGCCGTTCCCGCGGCGTATTCGGCCACTTGCACCATCATCGATGGCACCAGGTTGAAGGTCTGGCGCACGTTCGGGAATTCTTCCAGAATCTGCGCCATGCCGTAGTAGTCTTTGAGCGCGTGCATGCGCGTCCATGGCAGCTTGTACTCGCCGGAAATCAGATCCTTATAGAAGGGCTGGTGCATGTGCCAAAGAAAGCACAAGTAGGTTTGCGGCATTCGGTTTTCTCAGTGGGACAGGCCTCCCGGCCTGTCGCTTCTCCCGGCAAGGCGTGTCACTTTCCAAAGTAGCTGCGCACGGGCGGCGGAGGCTCGCCACCGCGGATGGCCCGCCACAGGATATCGTTGAGCGAGTCTTCGTCGATCTCGTCGGCGTCTTCGAAGGCCATCTTGCGGGACGCGTCCGCTCCCGGCGCGGTGGCCAGGTTGGTGTCGGTGAGCGCGATGCGGGGCTTTTCGGCCACGTACGGCGACGGGTCGGGCTGCTTCTCAAGCGCGGCCGCCATGGGCCGGGCGGCAGCGTCGAAATGGGTCATCGGCTGGAGACCGAGCAGAAGCTCGATGGTGCGCAGCATGGAGGCGGTGTTATACATGGTGCCGTCCACGGTGTGGCGGCGCACGTAGGACGAGATCAGGAACGCCGGCGAACGGTGCGAATCCACGTGGTCCGGCCCGTTCTGGGCGTCGTCTTCCAGAATGAAGATTGCCGTGCTGGTCCAGAAGCGGGAATGCGAGACGGCTTCGGCGATCTGGCCTACGGCGTAATCGTTGTCGGCGGCCAGGGCGAGCGGGGTATGTTTGCCTGGGGTGGTGCCGTTGGTGTGGTCGTTGCCCAGACGCATGACGATGAGCCGCGGCATCTCGCCGTTCTTTTCGTATTCGGCGAACTCGTTCAGGAATACTTTGGCGCGATCGAGGTCGGCATAGTCCAGGTCGAAGCCGCGGTACAAGCGGTTGGTGACTTTGGCCAGCACCGGGTCGCGCACGCCGGCGATCTCGTCGCCGCCCGGCGTGCGGTCGCGTTTGTTATCCACCATGTAGCCGAAGTTGCGGATGGAGATACCGGCCAGAGCGGCGTTGGTCCAGATGTATCCCGCCGGCGGCAGCGAGGCCGGGTCCTGCTCTTCGAAATCGTACAGTTTCCTGCGGCCGGCGTATTCGTTGGGCCAGAGCTTCTCGACGTAATCGGGCGCG
>Ga0182014_10007637_pt1 | contig 11270 bp, 7 predicted proteins | sample 612S2DmetaG_FD_120489 | JGI IMG/M metagenome (GOLD analysis project Ga0182014, IMG submission 120489) | Permafrost microbial communities from Stordalen Mire, Sweden - 612S2D metaG | ecosystem: Environmental > Terrestrial > Soil > Wetlands > Permafrost | place: Sweden: Stordalen | collected... | reverse complement strand
GCTTGATCTGCGGGTGTTGCGCCCGCTGTTGGAGCCCGGGGCGCAACAGGTCCTCGATGACCTCACCTTCACCAACCCGCCAGTGATTGACGCCGAGATTTGGGGCCGCTGGCATGACTCGGAGCGGACCGGATTCAAAGGGCGCGTGGCGCTGACCAATTTCACATTCCGTGGCGAATCGGCCAGCGGCCTCCAAACCGCACTCGAATACACCAACCGCTTCCTTCAGGTACTCAATCCCCGGCTCCAGCGCGGCACGGAACGAATCAGCGCGGATGGCCTCGGCGCAGACTTCCTCGCGCAGAAGATCTACGTGACCAACGGCTTCAGCACGGTCCCGCCTATGGTCGTCGCCCGCGCCATCGGCGCCCAGGTCGCCCGCGCGGTCGAGCCGTACCAATTCCGGCAGCCCCCGGTCGCCCATGTCCAGGGCACCATCCCGATGCATGGAGAGGACGATGCGGACTTGCACTTTGACCTGAAGGGCGGCCCCTTTCAGTGGTCGAATTTCCACGTGCCCCAGATCGCCGGCCACGTGCATTGGTTGGGCCAGCATTTGACTTTGACCAACGTCCAGCTCGAGTTCTATGAAGGGCAGGCCGCCGGCTCCGCGCGGTTTGACTTCCATCCCGGGGATGACACGGACTACCAGTTCGCTCTGAGCGCCACCAACGCGCTCCTGCCGTTGCTCACGGCCGATTTATTCAGCCGCACCAATCACCTCGAAGGCAAGCTCAGCGGCACGCTGGTGGTCACCAATGCCACCACGGCGGATTTGCAAACCTGGAACGGCTACGGGAACTTGAGCTTGCGGGATGGGCTGATCTGGGACATCCCCATCTTCGGCCTGTTCTCGGGCGTCCTCAACACCATGGAGCCCGGCCTGGGCAGCAGCCGGGCCACCGCCGGCACCTGCTCCTTCAGCATCACCAACGGGGTCATCCGTTCCGACGACTTGGACATCCGCTCGACGGGCATGCGCCTGCTATACCGCGGCACGGTGGCTTTTCAAGGCCAGGTCAACGCGCGGGTTGAAGCCGAGCTGCTGCGCGACATGCCGTTCGTCGGCCCGGTCGTCAGCACCGTCTTGTGGCCGGTCACCAAGCTCTTCGAATACAAAGTCACCGGCACCTTGGGCGAGCCGAAGGCCGTGCCGGTTTCCCTGCTCCCGAAAGTCATGCTCCTGCCCTTCCAGTTCCCTTTCCATCCCTTCCGCACGCTCAAGAACCTCTTGCCGGAGGACCTCAGATCCAGCCGCACCAACGCACCCCCGTTGAATCCGCCCAAGCAAGACTGAACCAGCCCAGAAGTCCCCCGTTGCAGCAGTATCTTCCAAACCGTCCAGATCGTCCTGCGCCACACCCTTCGGCTGAACTGGATTTGCTTGCTCCTGCTGGCCCTTTGGTGGAAGCATCGGCGAAACGAGCGGAAGCGGTTGCAAGAGGCCAACTGATTTTCTGTAACGATGGGCGGGAGTTCCTTAAGGAAAGCTGAGACGACATGTTCTTGAGATAATCTATGAAAAGCACACTCACATTGTTCCTGGCCGCGACGACGATTACCCTGGCGGTAGTTTGCGTCATGCAGACCCGCAAATTCGGCGGGCAACAAACCCAGCTTGCTTCGCTCCGGACCGAACTGGATGAAAAGGCACAGCAGGTCAAGACGCTGCAGGCCGCTCAAAAACGCTCCGACCAGCAGCGCCACGAGCTGATGAGTCAGGCCGAAGAGTTGGCCACGCAACTCCAGGCCCGTCAGCTTCCCGAGACCAATGCCACCGTGGAGGCCCCGGCCACCCCGCCGCCGGCATCCGCCGGAGAAAAACCGAACGACGGGAAAGGCGGCCTCGGCAAGATGATCTCCAAGATGCTGCAAGACCCGGACACCCGGAAGTTCATGCGCGACCAGCAGCGATTGATGATGGACCAGATGTATGCTCCGCTGGTTAAGCAGATGGGCCTCACGCCGGACGAGGCGACTCAATTCAAGGACCTGCTGGCCGACAATACGATGAAAGGGGCGGAAGTGGCCTCCTCGATGTTCGGCGGCGGCCCCTCCACCAATCGCACCGACGCCATAAGCGCCCTGACCGCCAACCAGAAGACCATGGACGAACAACTCAAGACCTTCCTGGGCGACGATCGTTACGCGCAATACAAGGATTACCAGGAAACCGTCGGCGAGCGCACCTTGCTCAACCAGTTCAAGTTGCAGGCCGGCAGCGACTACAACTTGAACGACCAGCAGACCGAGGCAATGCTGACCTTTATGAAAGAGGAGCAGAAGAGCGTCGCCGCCACTACCGGCCTGCCGCTGGGGCAGACCGATAAGGACCCGGCCAAACTCCAGGCCCTGTTCTCCGGCGACAAGGTGGACGAACTCATTGCGGCGCAGGATACCGTCGGCCAGCGGGTCTATGAGCGCGCCCGGACCATCCTCTCGCCCGACCAGTTGGATACCTGGGGCAAGTACCAGACGAACCGAATGCAGATGATGCGCATGGGCATGAACATGGCCAAGAAGATGTTCGCCCCGGACGACTCGGCCTCCGACGCGGCCCCGCCGAGTCAATGAGCCCAGCGAAAGGACGGAGCGGCGGCAAAGCTATTTCGGCTTTCCCTGATCCGTTGCTTTTCTGGTGCGTTTGGTTTCCTTGCCAGCGGACCGGAATCGGATCACCACGTATTCCTGGGTCTCGTCCAAGCGGAAGCCAGCCTTTTGGATCTCCGCGGCAATCCCCGGCATGTGGGCCACTCCCCACGGGACGATAATGTGCTCCGTCTGCGAAAGCCGGGCCCGGAGTTCTTCCAGGAGGTGCCGATTGCGCTTCCGCAGGAGATCATCCAGCAGTTGCTCCTCAGAATGGGGAGGCGGGGAGAAGCTCATCAGCTTCAGCATCGTTTCGGGGTTCACACCCTTTGCATGAATGAGCATGACCAGGTTGAGGAACCCAATCGTGTTCGTGGTGAACTGCGCGACATCCACATCCGCCGGGACCATTTCGCCCTGGGTAGGGTTAAACTCCTCGTGTTGCTCGGCCAGGCCGAGCGAAGTCGCCATGCGCTTATAGGTGACCTTGTTCGTAATCAGATTCCGTTCATCAGACACCCCTTCCATGAGGATGATCGAGTTGGTCGGGAACGCGCGTGAGAGCTTCTGGTAGAAGTCGGAATCGCCGACGTGCGCCATCGGATACAACTGGATGGTCTTGCCGTCGCTGCGAACATATTTCCTCACTTGAACCGTCAACCCACCGGGGCGCAGTGTCAGGAAGCCTTCACTGAAATGATTGACTGCCAAGGCGGAGCAAAGGACGAGATAGATAATTACAGCGGGTATTAACACGAAGAGGTTTGCGAGCACGAAGACAAACAGGTTCCGCCAGCTAAAGCGCCGGGCTTCCAGGCGTGTCGCGGCAACCAGCGGCCACTGGAGCTTAAACCCTCCCTGAATCAGGTACAGGATGGTGAGGCCGATGATGACCTGACCGAACGAGATGACCCAAACCACCTGCTGAATCCGGCCATAGGCATAAATGATAAAGGGAACTACCGCCAGGTTACCCACAAGGTTGAAGAGTGTGACCGGGAGAAACAGGCGCTTGGGGATCATGGGAGCGAGCCCCATCAGGACGTAAACCACGAGGGCCATGAGCATGGCCAGAAGCCACACAATCATGCGCGTCGCTGCCAGGAGGTGAATGCCCGAGAAGAGGATCAGGGAGTCATCCAGCAGGGAAATGACCGCATCCGCCAGAAACAGCCCGAGGCAGACGCTGAGCAGGAAGGCGACGAACTGCCGCCCGTGCGAGGGCTTGGGAGTTGGCTCCGATGGCACCGGCGGGGGAGAGCCGCCGGCCAATGGAGGCAAAGCGCCGATCACCGGCGGCTGGGATGCGGGCAACTGCGGGGGCACGCCGCCCGCCGGGAGATTGTCATTGGACGACGGAATCATCGGGTCTGGGGGCATAGCCTTATCCCCGGAAATAGAGGTAGGCGCCGAGAATGCAGAGCAGGATGAAACCGGAGGCCAGCGCTTCCTGCCAACCCCAACTGGCGCTCGTCCGGGTACGGTCTTCATCGGTGGCGGTGCCGAAGGTGAGGCTCTTGATGCGTTCGTATTGGGGTGCCGGGGTCGCGTAACTCACTGCTACCATCACCAGGGCCGAAAAGAGCGTGATGATGATGCTGAAGTATTGGAAGTTGATGTTGTTCACGATCCAAAGGAGCGTGCCCTGGGTGTAGCCGTTCTCGAAGCCCTTGAGCTTCATGGTCACCGGCGTGTCCACCATCATGCGGAACAGGCCGAGGATGAACCCTGCCACCATGGCGTAGAGGCAGCCTTTGGCGTTGAGGCGCTTCCAGAAGACGCCGAAAAAGAACACGACGAAGATGGGCGGCGCCAGGTAGCCTTGCACCTGTTGCAGGTAATCATACAAGCTGTGCGCGCCCTGGACGACCGGAATCCACAGCATCGCGATGACCACCATGACCGCCGTCGCGATGCGGCCCATACGGACGAGCTCGTGCTGGGTGGCCTTGGGCTTCCATTTCTCATACAGGTCCACGGTAAAGAGCGTGGAGCAGGCATTGAACACGCCGGCGAGGGAGCCCATGAGGGCGGAGAGCAGCCCGGCGACGACAATGCCGCGCAAGCCCGGCGGCAGCAGGTGCTTAACCATCAGCGGGAAGGCTCTCTGGGCGTCGAAGTTGGCGGCTAGTTCCGGCACCTTGCTGCTCTTGACCAGCGCAAAGCAGATCAGTCCCGGGATGATGAAGAGATAGACGGGGAAGAGCTTGAGGAAGGCAGCGAAGATGCAGCCGCGCCGCGCGGTCGTCTCATTGGGAGCACCCAGGGCGCGCTGGACGATGTATTGGTCGGTGCACCAATACCACAAGCCGATGACCGGGGCGCAGATGGCCATGCCCAGCCACGGGTAATGCTGGTTGAAATACCAGGCCTGTTTGACGAGCTGGCCGTCGGCGTTCCTCTCCATCACGGGGGCCCAGGTGGCCGCAACGCCGGGCGGTGTTAGCGGCTTCCAGAGGTTGAACATGTCCGAGCCGCAGATGCGGCGCAGTTCGGCCCAGCCGCCCAGCTTGTGCAGGCCATAAACGGTCAGGAGGGCGGAGCCGCAGATGAGGACAACGACCTGGACGGCGTCGTTGTAGGCCACGGCGCGCATGCCGCCCAGGGCCGTGTAGAGCCCCGTGAGCGCAATCACCGCCACTGAGCCGATCCAGAAGCTGTTGATCTCGATGCCGCCCAGGTGCAGGTGGATTTCCGGCAGCAGCGTCGAGAACACGACGCCCCCAGCAAAGATGCCCACCGCGATCTTCGACACGATGAAGGTGATGAGCGACACGATGGACAGGACGTAGCGCGAACTGGTGGAAAAGCGCCGTTCGAGAAACTCCGGCATAGTGAAAACCAGGGAGCGGGAGTAGAACGGCACGAACACCCACGCCAACATGAGCAGGCACCAGGCATGAAGCTCGTAATGGGCCATCGCCACCCCGTCCTTCGCGCCCGACCCGGCCAGGCCGACGATGTGCTCGGAGCCGATGTTGGAGGCGAAGATGGACGCGCCGATGACCCACCAGCCGAGGTTGCGCCCGGCGAGGAAGTAGTCAGTGGCGGTGTCCTTGGCCCGGCGGACGACCCACCAGGCAACGCAAAGCAGAATGCCGAAGTAGAACGCAATCGCCAGCCAGTCGAGGTTGGTCAGAGTGGGGCCGGAGGCGGCGGACAGGGGAGCTTGGGGAGACATGAAGCGGTGAGGGGTTACATGGTTGGATGGTTGGATGGTTACATGGTTACATCAGGACTGGCCATACGTGGCATGGGCTCCATGTTTGCGGAGGAAGTGCTTGTCGAGCAACGCGGCCTGCATGGGCTTCACTTTCGGGTTGAGGCGCAGAGTCTCGCTAGCGAGGCGGGCAACGAACTCCAGCACCTCGGCGTTGTGGACCGCGTCGGCCACGTCCATGCCCCAGGCAAAAGGCGCATGACTGGCCACCAGCACGGCGGGATGCTCCATGGGGTCCAGCTTCCTGAACCGCTCGACGATGACATGGCCCGTGTTCGCCACGTAATCAGAGCGTATCTCGGCCGCCGTGAGAAGGCGTGTGCAGGGCACCTCGCCGTACCAGTAATCGGCTTGCGTGGTGCCGTAGGATGGCAGGCTTTTCTTCGCCTGCGCCCAGGCAGTGGCGTAGAGGCTGTGGGAGTGGACGATGCCGCCAATGCCAGGAAACGCCCGGTAGAGCACCAGGTGGGTGGCAGTGTCCGAACTCGGCCTGAGCCGGCCCTCGACCACCTTTCCGCTCTGGAGCGAAACCACCACCATCTGCTGGGGCCTCATGCCCTCATAGGGCACGCCCGAGGGTTTGATGACCACCAACCCGCGCCGTCGGTCAATGCCGCTGGCATTGCCCCAAGTCTGGATCGCGAGGCCCGCTTTGACGAGGCCCAGGTTTGCCCGGCAGACGTCTCTCTTCAGTTGCTCCAACATGCGCTAACCGGTGAAGCCGCGGTGCAAACCATAATAGACTTCGTTCCACCTCAACTCTTGCTTGAACTGGCGCAGCCGTGTGTCGGCGTCAATGACCACCAGTTCGACGCCCGCCAGGCCGGCGAAGTCTTCGATCATCTCCGTGGTGACCGCTTGGCTGAAGCCGGTATGGTGCGCGCCGCCGGCATAAATCCACGCCGCAGCAGAGGTGGAGAGGTCGGGCTTCGGCATCCACACCGCGCGGGCGACCGGCAGCCGCGGAAGCGGTTTGTCCGGGGGAACAACCTCCACCTCGTTCGCAAGCATGCGGAAGCGGTTGCCCAGGTCAATCATGGACGCGTTAATTCCCGGGCCGGCGAGCGTGTCGAAGACCAACCGCACCGGGTCGGCCTTGCCGCCGATGCCGAGCGGATGCACTTCGAGCGAGGGGCGGCCTTTGGCGATGCTCGGGCAGATTTCCAGCATGTGCGCGCCCAGCACCAGGCTGCGCTTCGGGTCCAGGTGATACGTGTAATCCTCCATGAAGGACGTGCCGCCCTTGAGTCCGGCCCCCATCACCTTCATGGCGCGCACTAGCGCGCAGGTCTTCCAGTCCCCTTCCGGGCCGAATCCATACCCGTCGGCCATGAGCCGCTGCACGGCCAAGCCGGGCAACTGCGCAAGCCCATGCAGGTCTTCAAAGGTATCCGTGAAGCCCTTGAAGTCGCCGGCGCTCAGGAAAGCGCGCAAGCCCAGCTCGATGCGGGCCGCCTCGCGCAGGGATTGCCTCTGGGCGCCGGTCTTGCGGAGTTTAGGCGTCACCGTGTAGGAGTTCTCGTATTCGGCGATGAGGCGATCAATCTCTCGTTCCGTCACCGCGTTGACCGATTTGACCAGATCGCCCACCCCATAGCCATTGACCGAGTAGCCGAACTGCATCTGGGCCGCGACCTTGTCGCCCTCGGTGACGGCGACCTCGCGCATGTTGTCGCCGAACCGGCAGAACTTCGCCCCCTGCCAGTCGTGCCAGGCCGCCGCCGCACGGCACCACGCGCCAATGCGCCGCTGCACCGCTACGTCCTGCCAGTAGCCGACCACCACCTTCCGGTCCAGGCGCAGGCGGCTCATGATGAAACCATGCTCGCGGTCGCCATGGGCCGCCTGGTTGAGGTTCATGAAGTCCATGTCTATGGACGCCCACGGGATGTCCCGGTTGTGCTGCGTATGCAGATGCAGCAGGGGCTTGCGGAGGGACTTGAGTCCATTGATCCACATCTTCGACGGGGAGAAAGTGTGGCACCACGTAATGAGGCCGACGCAGTGTGGGCTCGCGTTGGCGGCTTGGCACAGGGCGGTGGCTTCCGCCGGTGTCTTTACCACCGGCTTCACCAGCACCTGGACGGGGATGGCCGCCGCCCCATCCAGCGACCGGCCCACTTGCGCCGAGTTTGCGGCAACCTTCCTCAGCACCTCGGCCCCGTACAAACTCTGGCTGCCCGTGACCAGCCAGACCTCGAATTGGCTCAGGTCAATCGTGTTCATGATGCCGTATTCCGGCCTTCGGACCCTGGCCCTGCTATTGCACCGAGAACTTGTAGATGATGGTGTTCTGGTAAACCTGGCCGGGCTTCAGCACAACCGAGGGGAATTTTGGCTGGTTGGGCGAGTCCGGGTAATGCTGCGGTTCCATGCAGAAGCCATTGCGGAACTGATAGGCCCAGCCGCCTTTGCCCGTGAGCTTCCCGTCGAGGAAGTTGCCGGTGTAGAACTGCAGGCCCGGTTCGGTGGACAACACCTCCAGCACGCGCCCGCTGGTCGGCTCATACACGCGCGCCATGAGGCCAAGCTTCCCCATCGGCTTGTTGATGACCCAGTTGTGGTCGTAGCCGCCGCCGAACTTAAGCTGTTCGTTTTCCTGGCCGATGCGAGCGCCGATGGCCGTGGGCGTGCGGAAATCAAAGGGCGTGCCGGTCACCGGCCTCAACTCGCCGGTCGGGATGAGCGTGCTGTCCACCGGCGTGAACTTGTCAGCGGGTATCATGACCTGATGGTTGAGAATGTCACCTTTGCCGGCGAGGTTGAAATAGGAATGCTGCGTGAGGTTCAGGACTGTGTCCTTGTCCGTGGTCGCGGTGTATTCCAGCTTCAAGGCGTTGTCGCCCATTAGCGTGTAAACGGCGGTGACGGACAGGTTCCCGGGGTAGCCTTCCTCGCCATCTTTGCTCGTATAGCGAAGCTCCAGCGACGGCCCTTCCGGCCTCGCCAGGATTCTGGGTTCCCAGACCACCTTGTCGAAGCCTTTGAGGCCGCCGTGCAACGCGTTGGGACCGTTATTGATCGCCAGGGTGTATTCCTTGCCGTCGAGCGTAAACTTGCCTTTGGCAATCCGGTTCCCGTAACGCCCGACCATGGCGCCGAAGTAAGGGGTATCCTTGATGTAATCGGCCAAGTTGTCGTAGCCGAGCACCACATCCCCGACCTGTCCGTTGCGGTCGGGCACCTTCAGGGAGATGACCAGGCCGCCGTAATTGCAGATGCTGACCTCGGCGCCCTTGGTGTTGCGCAGCGTGTAGAGGTTCACCGCGATGCCGTCCTTTGTAGTGCCGAAGGGGCGCTGGCTAAACTGCCCCTTCCGGACCGGGGCTTGTGCAGGGTTGGTGCAGCCGACAAGCGCGGCCACGCCCAAACTTGCGGAGAGGATTTGGAGCCATTGATGGTTTATTTGCATAAGTGTGTGAGTCAGTAGTTGATGTTTGTTTAGGTTAATACGTTGCGTGCGCTATGTTCTCGCCCGACTGCGGATTGCGATTAGCTGTTTCATCACGTCATACAGATTCCCGGTCGCCTGCTGCGTTCCGAAGGCATCGTGCAGCTTTCGGTAAAGGGAATAAAGCTCTTTATACACCGCATGTGCGGCCGGCTTGGGCTGGAACACACGGGACTTGAGCCCGGTCATCGCCTTCTGGGCATCGGCGTAATTGGCATAGCCGCCCGCCACCACGGCTCCGGCGATGGCCGCGCCCAAAGCGCAAGTCTGCCCCGAGCGCGATATCTTGATGGGTCGGCCCGTCACATCGGCGTAGATCTGCATCACCAATGGGTTCTTCTCTGCGATGCCGCCGCAGTTGACGATCTGCTCCACCTTAACACCGTATTCCTCAAAGCGGTTGATGATGGTCAGCGCCCCGAACGCCGTCGCCTCGATCAGGGCGCGGTAGATTTCCGCCGGCGTCGTGTAAAGCGTTTGACCGAGCAGCAAGCCCGTCAGGCGCTGGTCCACGAGCACCGTGCGGTTGCCATTGTTCCAATCCAGCGCCAGCAACCCCGATTCCCCGGGCGCAAGCTTGGCCGCCGCGGCGCTGAGCGCCTCGTGCGAACCCGCCTTCCTGCCCAGCGGCTGAATGTAGTTCACGAACCAGTTGAAGATGTCGCCGACCGCCGATTGGCCCGCTTCCAAGCCGTAATAGCCCGGCAGGATGCTGCCCGGGACGATGCCGCACAGGCCGGGGACATCCGCCAACTTATCGCCGAGCGGCACGACCATCATGTCGCACGTGCTCGTGCCGATGATCTTCACCAGCGTCCCCGGCGCGATGCCCGACCCCACGCCGCCGAGGTGCGCGTCGAACGCCCCCACCGCCACCGGCAACCCCTCCGGCAACCCCGTGCGCGCCGCCCATTCCAACGTCAGCCCGCCCACCGCCCGGTCAATCGTGTGCGCCTTTGGCCGCAGCCGCGACCGCAGCTCCCCCAGCTTCGGATCGAGCTGCGAGAGGAACTCGGCGTCCGGATAACCGCCCCAGGCGTCGTTATACATCGCCTTGTGCCCAGCCGCGCAGACACCGACAGTCAACTGGCCGGGTGGTTCGGTGCCGGTGAGCATCGCGGGGACCCAATCTGAGCACTCCACCCATAGATAGGCCGCGTCGAACACCTCGGGACTGGTCCGCAGGCAATGCAGGATCTTGCTAAAGAACCATTCGCTGGAGTAGGTGCCGCCGCACTTGGCGAGATACTGCGGACACAGCCTGCGCGCCAGCTCCGTGATCTCCCCCGCCTCGGCCACGCCCGTGTGATCCTTCCACAACCACGCCATCGCCGCGGGATGCTTGGCGAACCGCCGGTCGAAGGCGAGCGGATGCCCGTGCCGATCCACCGGCAACGGCGTGCTGCCCGTGGTATCCACTCCTATGCCGATAACCTGCTCAGGCGAGAACCCGCGCACCGCCCGCTTCGCCAGCGCGAGCGCCTTCTTGATGGTGACCTCCGCCCCCGTGACGTAGTCCGCGGGATGCTGCCGGGCAAGGTTGGGGTCGTGCGACAGAATGACCCCCTGTGTGCCGTGGGAATAGTTCCAAACCGCCGACGCCACCTCGCGCCCGTTGGCGATGTTGACGACGAGGGTGCGGACGGAGTTGGTGCCGTAATCGAGACCGATGGCGTATTGGGTTGCGCTCATGGCCCCTTTACATAATCAGTGCCCGGGCGCCTGTCCAGCAAATCGGCAGGTGGAATGCCTCCCGTCGGGCGCGCCGCGAGTGCCGGGGAATGCTTGAAATACGGGGGTTTTCGCAACTTCCGGCACCGCGCGCGGAGTGCTCGCCCTGCCTTTAGCCCGCTAATCCCACCCTCAAGTAGCCGCCGACGGCAGTCGGCGCTGTTTGGGCTGCGGAAAGAGTGCGCCGACTGCCGGGCGTGTTGCCCAACCCCTGACCCGGGAGGGCGAGCGTCCCCGCGAGCCCATACTTGTCTGGAAAGTCAAAGAAATCAGGGCTCG
>Ga0182014_10007636_pt1 | contig 11270 bp, 15 predicted proteins | sample 612S2DmetaG_FD_120489 | JGI IMG/M metagenome (GOLD analysis project Ga0182014, IMG submission 120489) | Permafrost microbial communities from Stordalen Mire, Sweden - 612S2D metaG | ecosystem: Environmental > Terrestrial > Soil > Wetlands > Permafrost | place: Sweden: Stordalen | collected... | reverse complement strand
CGCCAGCGCCGCGGTGTAGCAAGTCTTCTGGTTGCCGCCGTAACCGCGGTTCTTGTTATGCCGGAGCGTCTTGATCCCAAGTTGCTCGGCCAGTTCGGCGGTATTGTCCAGACTTGCATCGTCAATCAATATTACGTCATCGATAATATCGTGCGGGAGTTCGTCGTACGTCCGCTTCAGCGTCTTCGCGGCGTTATAGGCGGGAAGAACGACGACAATTTTTTTATTTAAAAGCATTCCGCGTCCTTGTGTGAGGCAGCTGCGTCCTGTTCGCGGCCGAGCACCCAACCCTCGGATCGCGCGCGGAATTTACTCGGGCTTGGCCGTTTGGACAAGACACGTATTGCGCGAAGAGCCTTTAGCCCTAACGACTTATCGGGAGATATTCTGGCGCGCTCAATCGGTAGCGATTGCGAACACCACGGAATTCGTTTGGAGTTCTCGGATGGGCGGCCGCATTCAACATGGAGCCGCCGCCAAGGAAGCGCGTTGTTTCTGTTTCGGTTCCTCGCGCCGCGAGAGCCGGAATTTCGCGCGGGATCAACGCGAATCATCGTTTGGTTTCAAAACAAGCGTTTCGCGAATCGAAAATGGCGACTACGTGTGACCGACCACGCGGCGGCTTGTTCGTGCTTTGGCGTTCGCCGGCGCTGGCCCACGAATGTTGCCCTCGGCGGCGAAAGGCGCGTTATTTGGCCGCCGCGCGCCGCTCAAGCGCGGCGAGGGCCGCCTTCGCCGTGTCGTGGGCGTGTTTCTCCGTTCCGCCGACGACGCCTTTTTGTACCGGCAGGCTCTTGCCGGCGGCATGAATTTCCCACTGCCACATGGCGCCGCGTCCCGAGCCGCCGCGCGAGCGCAGGGTTATCGTGTGTTTGCTTTCCGTTTCCGCGATATTTGTCATGCGTCTTTATCGCACGCGCCGGCGCGCGGCGCCATAAGGAATGATTGCGCGGATCGAATTGCGCCATGCGGCATTCATCCTCTGGTCAGTTTCCTTGTGGTTATGTCTTGGTTGTTATGTCTTGGCGTTCCTTAGAATTAAAGCGGCGAGAGGCGACGATGGCTCCTGGACCTGACCCCTATGCGGCGATGACGGCGTTTAACCGCTTCGGCCTTGGCGCCAAGCCCGGCGATCTCGCGCTGGCGGCCAGCGATCCGCGCGGCTTTTTGCTGGAAGAGATTCGCGCGCAAGGCGCTGGGCTGATCCCGGCGGAAGGTCTGTCGTCGACGCCTCGGGCGCTGCAAATGTTTTTCGCCGAGCAGCAACAATTGCGCGTCGCGCGCGAAACCGCCGCGGCCATGGCGGCGCCGCTCGCCATGGCCAGCGTCAACGCAAGCCCGACGGACGCCAAGGCCACGGATGCGAAGCCGGTGGACACGAAGCCAGCGGAGGCCAAGCCCAAACCGCAGGAGCCGCCGGTCGAGCAAAGGCTGTTTCGCGCCGAGGCGATGGCGCGTTTCAACGCGCAGATGAAAGCGGGGGCTGGCCTCGTCGAGCGGTTGGTCGCCTTCTGGTCGAATCATTTCGCGGTGTCGGTCGCCAAGGGCCAGGGTCTTCGGGCGACCGCCGGCGCCTTTGAGCGCGAGGCGATACGCCCGCATGTGCTCGGCAAATTCTCGGACCTGTTGATCGCCGTTGAATCGCATCCGGCGATGATTTTCTATCTCGACAACCAGCGGTCGATCGGTCCCGGCTCCAACGCCGGCCGCTTCGACGGCAAGGGACTCAACGAAAATCTCGCCCGCGAAATTCTCGAACTGCATACGCTCGGCGTCGACGGCGGCTATGCTCAGCCCGATGTCACGGCGCTGGCGCGCATCATTACCGGTTGGAGTTTCGCGGAAGCCGGCAGCGAAACGGGCGAACCCGGCGCGTTCCTGTTCAAGGCCAATTGGCATGAGCCGGGCGTGCATAATCTGCTCGGCAAGAATTATCCGCAGACCGGCCGCGCGCAAGGCGAGGCGGCGTTGCGCGATCTCGCGCGCCATCCTTCGACGGCGCGCCATATCGCCACCAAGCTCGCGCGCCATTTCGTCGCCGACGCGCCGCCGACAGATCTCGTCGACGCGTTGACGAAAGCCTTTCGCGACAGCGACGGCGATCTCGCCGTCGTGGCGGCGGCGCTCGTCACGCATGACCGCGCCTGGAGCGCGCCGCCGACGAAGATTCGTGACCCGAACGAATTCGTGATCGCGGCGATGCGGGCGACAGCCTTCACGCCGAATGATCCCGGCCAGATTTTGGGCGTTATGAATTCGCTGGGGATGCCACTGTGGCAGCCGGCGGGGCCGAACGGCTATGCCGACACGACGGCGGTCTGGGCCTCGCCCGAACAAATGAAGCTGCGGCTCGACGTCTCCTGGCAGATGGCGCAGCGTGCGCGCGACTATGGCGCGCCGCTTGGCGTGCTGGATACGGTCTGCGGCCTCGCCGCCTCGCGCGAGACGAGCGACGCCCTCTTGCACGCCGAGTCGCGCCCGCAGGCGCTGGCGCTGCTGTTCATGTCGCCCGAATTCCAGAGGAGATAAGCATGAGGCTTCTCGTTCCCGCGCCGATCCTCTCGCGCCGCGCGGCGCTGCGGGGACTGTCGGTCTCCTTCGCGGCGGCGTACGCGCCCAAGGCCCTCAGCGCCGCGGGCGCGCGCGATCCGCGCGTCGTGGTGATCATTTTGCGCGGCGCGCTCGATGGTCTGACGGCGGTCGCGCCGATTGGCGATCCCGATTACGCGCTGCTGCATGGCGCGCTGGCGCTGCCGGCGGTCGGCGACCACGCCGGACTTCCGCTCGACGGCTTTTTCGCGCTCAATCCGGCGATGCCCGTTTTCGCCCGCCTCTATAAGGAGAAACGCGCGCTGGTCGCCCACGCCGTCGCGACCAACTACCGCGACCGCTCGCATTTTGACGGGCAGGATGTGCTGGAGAGCGGTTATCCCGGTCCAAACCGCACTGACAGCGGCTGGCTCAACCGCGCGATCGCCTTGTTGCCGGCGGCGGGCGGGGCGCCCGCGCGCGGGCTTGGAGTCGGCGTCACCGCGCCCCTGGTGATGCGCGGGCCGGCGCCGGTGCTTGGCTGGGCGCCGCAGGGGCTTCCCAACGCCGGCGACGCGCTGGCCATGCGCGCGCTCGATCTCTACGTCCATCGCGATCCGGCTCTCGGCGCCGCCTTGCAGGCCGGTCTCGACACCGAGAAAATGGCGACGCAGGGCGGCATGAGCGAGGAGGCCAAGAAGAACAAGGGCGGCATGGATTCTCCCGGCGGCATGCGCCAGGCGGCCGCCGGCGCGGCGAAGTTGCTGGCGGCGCCGGAAGGGCCGCGCGTCGCCGCGCTGGCCTTCGACGGCTGGGACACCCATCAGAACGAGGGCGCCGGAACCGGCCAATTGGCGAATCGCCTTTCCGGGCTCGACGGCGCCTTCGAGGAGTTCGAAAAGGGCCTCGGCGAGCGTTGGAAGGACACCACCATCATCGCGATCACCGAATTCGGCCGCACCGCGCGCGTAAACGGCACCAACGGCTCGGACCACGGGACGGGAACGGTGGCCTTCCTCGCCGGGGGCGCGGTCGCGGGCGGACGCGTCGTCGCCAATTGGCCGGGCCTGAGGGCGAACCAGCTCTATCAGGGCCGCGACCTCGCGCCGACCACGGATTTGCGCGCCATTTTGAAGGGCATATTGGCCGACCAATTGGGGATTTCGTCGCAGGCCTTGGGCGAAAAGGTGTTCCCGGAGTCCGCTGGGGTGGCGCCGATGCAGGGATTGGCGCAGGCTTAAGCGCCGAAGCGAAGCAAGAAAGATATAACATGCAAATCCAGCCCTATCTCTTCTTCGAAGGACGCGCCGACGAGGCGATCGCCTTCTACGAAAAAACACTGGGCGCGAAGCTTGTCATGCGGGTGCGCTTCAAGGACAATCCCGACGGCGCGCCGCCAAATCCCGCCATCGCCGAAAACGTGATGCATGCGCGGCTGCAAATTGGCGATTCGACGCTTTTGCTCTCCGACGGACATGGCGCCGAAGGCCCGCGCTTTCAGGGCTTTTCGCTCACGCTTTCCCTCGCTGATGACGGCGAGGTCGATCGACTGTTCGCGGCGCTGAGCGAGGGCGGGAGCGTCATGCAAGCGCCGACAAAGACGTTTTTCTCGCCGCGCTTCGCGATGGCGACGGACCGCTTCGGGGTCTTGTGGATCATTTTGGTCGAACATTGACGCGGGCTCATCATAAATACCGACCGGCCGGCCGCGGTCGAGTTGGAAAATTCGTGAGAAGCGCTTATAAAGGGGCGTTCGAGCTTGAAGCCTTGGACGTGGTTTCGCGGGCGTAGTTCAGTGGTAGAACGACAGCTTCCCAAGCTGTATGTCGTGGGTTCGATTCCCATCGCCCGCTCCAATTAAATCAAAAGGTTATGTGCCTGTTATTCCGCCCGTTAGCGCGAGCCGGAGGGTTCGGTAAGCGCTTGGTAAGCAGAAATCGGAAATTCGCGGAAACGCCCAGCAATCGATTCATGCCCGGCTTCAGGCCCGTTGTTTTATGACCATCGCCTCCCCGACAATCACCGATCTGCAATCCATGGGCGTCGCGGGCACGTGGTCGACGTGCCGCAATCCCTTCGAGCACGGCGCAGCGGATCGTATTACAGTTCCTCGTTGGGGACGTTTCGAACTGGCCAGGGAGCAAAGGGAGCGCAAATGACGAGAATCGTCGACCATCGAAGCGCTTTGCCGTTCGGACCCGTTGTGGAGGTGCATGTGCACCATGACGCGGACGCCGAATCGCCGGTCTTCGCCACGGTCAGCGTCAGCACATTCGGCGCGACGCCCGATCCCGAGGCCTTTCCGCAACCATTGCCGGCCGCCGATGCCCTTCTTCAAGCACTCGCTTATGCAGAGCGACTTGGGATTGCCTGCGTGTGGATTAACGACCCTGGCGGCCACTTCCCGCCAGAGAAGCGCCCGGTGCGAGACGCGAGCACCCCATGAGGCGTAAACACCATCCGACGCAACCACTCCGCATGGTCGGCAGTCGCGGGAGTCTAATGGTCAAGCGCTGCCCTGCAATCCCAAGGCGTCGCCGGGGCCGGCCTTAAGCCTTCGTAAACTTTTCGAGCCTTGACTGGTTCATGAGCCCGCTCCTTCGCTGCGGGCTCCGTATTTCAGGGCGCGTATTACGTTCGGCCCGGGTCGATCCTCGTACGATCGGGTCGATCCGGGTTTTTCTCGTCGCATCATCCCCCAACGCCAAAACGGCCGCCGTACATCCTAGCGGGCCGGTTCCTGGCGTCTGGTCAATGGAAACCGTTCGCTTGCTCAAAGAAGCGGCATTCTTGAACCGGCTCATTTTTTGGCGTTGTGGGGCTTATCGGCCGCTGGAGCGGAAGGCGTCTCGGCTTTGTCGGCGAAAGTTGCTCCGAACACATAAATGATCGCGGTTTTCACATCCATTCCATGCGGCGTGAGCGCCAGATTGTAGCATCGGAGCGGATAGCCGATGTCGGATTTCCTGCCGCTTGCGTGTTCGCGCGCTTTCACCTCTGCAAGAACAGCATCTCTCTTGGCGTCGTCGAAATCCATGTGGACAAGACTTCGTTGATGCAAAAAAATATCAGCGGCGTAATTGTCCACCATGTCGACCGTCGGCAGCTCGAAATCGCATGTTTTGTCTAGAGCGCCGACACTGAGGAGGCGCACCACTGTGTCCGGTCGCAAAGCAGAAATGTCCTGCGTAATAGCCATTTTGTCGGCCCCATGCAGATGCTGAAATAAATCGGCTCGGACATTCTTTTGGATGGCGCCTGCGCTGAATTCCAGACTGACCGATCCTATTTGCGCCTTCGATAGCCGGTCGCCAAGCTGTCCTATCCCATAAGCAATGTCATCATATTTAAGAACCACGAGCAGTGGAGCACCAAGGCCGACGGCGACGGCAATGGCGACAGCCAGATACCTTTTCGCGGTTGCCCAAAAATCAAAATAATTGTCCGGTTCCATTATCCGCACCCCCAACCAAAGCCCACTTAAAACGAAATTCGCCAGACGGCCGGAGTTCAAATTCAAACATGGCGCTATTTGGCGCTGTCGACAAGTCGGAGCTTTTCACGCCTCCGCATTTCTACGCCGTTCGGCGCGCTTAAGCGCAAAGCGGCCCGTCGCTACATCCGCGCTCGGGCCGTTCCATCTGCTCGGAGTGCGGTTCCAGCGCGTCGACATGTCGCCAAACTGGCGCGAGCATAGAGCGGCGGAATTGGGGTGCGGTGATCGCGCCGACGCCAAGGGCGGCCATGTTGGCTAAAGTCATCGCGGGGGCGGCGTGCAGCGCGAGCGGGCGAATATTCTCTGACGGGCTTCCCTGCGCGAGGAAGCGGGATCAAAAAGTCGTCTTCATGGCCCGCTCAGCCGCGCGCGCCCTACATGGTAGGTCGACCGTTGCGCAAGAAGCGGTCTGGTGCTTTGGGGCAAATCAAGTCTGACTTGGCCGAAGAACCCGCGTCAGGAAGAAGTTCTTGCTGCATCAGGCTGCTTCACAGGAGGAGCTCATGAACCGCACATTATTCGCCCTCATTGCCGGCGTCGCTATCGCTTTTGGCTCGGCGGCTGTGGCCGAAATGATAGACACGCACAAGGTTTTCATGCCGCAGGACATCAAATGGGGAGCGGTGCCCCCCTCCTTGCCAACAGGTGCAGAGGCGGCGGTGCTGTATGGCGACCCGGCCAAGGAGGGCATGTTTGCGCTTCGGATCAGGATGCCGAAAGGCTACAAAATCGCCCCGCACACGCATCCGCAACCCGAGGTCATCACGGTCATCTCGGGCAAATTCAGTTTAGGCATGGGGCCGGCGGCGGATCGCGCCAGCATTGAATCCCTGCCAGCTGGCAGTTTCTCGTCGATGCCGCCGGGTGTTGCTCATTACGTCTTTGTCGACGAAGACTCGGTTGTGCAAATCAACGCGACAGGGCCTTGGGGCATCGACTACATCGACCCAAGGAATGATCCTCGCCTAAACGTGGCGCCGTCAAAATAGCAAAGGCTTACAGGCGGTGCTTCGGGCCCGAAGGGGCGAACGCAAAACGGCCCGCCGCACATCCGGGCGCGTGAGCCGTATTGATGGGGGCGAGAAAATCGCTGGCCGCGCATCAGGGAGCGGATTCTGGCAAGTGGAGGCGGCGAGGGTGCGTTTATCGCCCTTGCGCGGACTTAATGTTCCCGGCGCTTCCCGGCCCCGGCCTGGGCATGATTGACGAGCGGTCGACGACCCGCGTCTCGACGGATTTGGTAGGCGTCATCGCGTAGTTGTGGGCGTGCTGGTGATGGCTGCTGATGTAAGCGACCACGTAGCCCGAAAAGGCAAGAACCAGAGCGATGGCGCTCAATGCCGCGACCGCATCGGACAAGATAATGCTGCTGATCTTTTTCAGGACACGGCGCGGGAACTTCACGTCGAACGTCGACAGCGGGTGAATGGCGATCTCGGGAGTCATGTCCGGACGGTAGAGGTTCGTCCGAGGCGTCCGCTTGCCCCCCGAAGTGATGAGAGCCGCCTCGTGATAGATCGGGTTCTTAATGGTTGCTAACATCTTGCTTCTCCCCGTCTCTCTTCATGGCTTGTTTTCCAATGTCGTGAAGTTAGCGCCGGGACAGGGAGATGTTTGTGCGCCAACGCACACGCGTTCCACCATGCCCGCGCTTCGCACTTCAAACGGCCAGAATGAGTGATTTCGACATATTTTGCAGGCGACTCCGCGCCATTCCCCCATTGACCGCTTTAATTCCTCTTCCGGGGGGACGCCTCATGTCCCCCTCCCATGGTTCATTCCCAGGCGGGATGTAGGGCGCTTGAAGCCCATGCAAATATGAATTGAGCCCATGCGTACTGGCAAACCGCATTGAACGCACTTAAAGCCGCGCATTCGTGCGGCCGCTCACGTCATGGCCGCGGCAAATTTCCGCAAGCGCCTCGACGCCATCATCGCCACGCCTTGGGATTGCAGGCCGGCGATTGTGGGGAGGCCACGGCGTGAATCTGCGAAAGGCCGGAGCCGAGGCCGCGTCCATCCCGATCGAAGACTTCAACGCCGAGAGTGTCGAGTAGCGGGGGGCGGCTCGGTTCAAAATTTGCCACCTTGACGGGCGCTCGCGCCGGGCACTTCCCCTGCTATGCTTGGCGCAAAGCAGGGGCTGTTCATGGAACTAAACGATGCCGAACTGGCCGACGCCATTGTATCTCTGATCGGGCGGAAATACCCGAGGCTCAAACTGACAGACGAAGATATTTCTGAAATGCTGTTTGGACACTGCTGCTACCGCCGGCAGGTGAATGAAGCCTGTCGTCGGTTAATTTTGGAAAATCGCCTCAATCGCAAGGGTGAGGGCGTAGCCTATGACCCGTTCTGGTATTTTCCATGGCACCCGCCGGTTGATCGGAGAAGCTGACCATGCCCACAGGCCCTAAAGGCGAGGAGCTCCAGCTAGCGCCGCCATGCGCGGCCCCAAACCCGGCGGTGCACCGATCGCACGAAAGAAAGGCTCTTCGACGCCACTTGTTGCCTGAGTAATTAGCCCCATGTTCTCCGTCAAGGCGCCTCGCGCCGGGCGAGACGCTCGCAAGAGGAGGCGACGATGAGGAATGCAATTTGCTCGACGTTCGCCCCGCCAAGCGAGTGGGGGTTGAGCCGCCAAATACATCCGGTTGTGGTTCAAGCGATCTTCGCTCTTTCCAATGATGAGCGGGCGCCAGAAGCGATATGGGAGACGCCGACTGCCGACGAATGGCGCAAGGCGGCCGAGCTCGTCTCTGAATATGTCGACGACGGCGACTTCGCGATGGACGGCGGTCGATTTGCTTGGAATTCCTGCATGTCGTTCCGCTTGCGGCCAACCCGTCAGGAACATTAGCTCCACGCAAAAACGGCCCACCGTACATCTGGGCGGGCCGCTTCGTGGCGTCGGGTCGAGACCGTCCGCCTGTTCAAACTTTTTCTCGCCGCCTGCGCCCTCGGTCAGCGCGACGGCGACGGCGTGATAAGAGCCTCTATTTCGCGCCAGCCCTCGCCAGCAGCACGCCGCCCGCGATCGCTCCGACGATCGCGCCGAGCGGCATAAACGTGAAGAACACGAGCATGCCGCTGTAACCCTCAAAGTCGCTGGTCTTGAAGATTGTTGTCCATAGAAAGCCGAGGCCAACGCCGATCGGCGCCCCGACGATCGCGCCAAGGAACAGGCCCGCGCAGCCACGCATCGCAGTCTGCATGGTCCCCCTCTATCGCTACAAAAGACCGCTTCAACATCAAACCGACATTCTCCAGATAAGCGCCGGTTCCACGCGAAAATTGCTCCGATCGACGGGTATTGGCAGACCGGGCACGCCGACGCCAAAGGGCGGGCATGTGGCTAGACTCATCGCGATGTCGATCTGCCGCCCACAAATGGCGCACTAAGTGGGAAAGCTAAGGCGTTGAAAGATAAGGATGCGCGTCTAGCAAATGCTACGGATTTGCTACAGCAAAACGCTAGACAATCACAACCACATAGACAAGAAGAAAGAACCTACACCCCAGGCACAGGAAACTTCCCTAAAGGGAAAGTTCCTGCCTCCAAACATTCGGCAATAGGTCCGCTTTTCTTGCTTCCTCGGACTGCTCAGAGTGTTCGTAAACGGCCGCAGCTTGCCGGGACTTCCAAGCCCCGGTCGCGACAAGCCCGGAGGTATCAAGCCCTGCGTAGCGCCTTAGCCAAGCCCCCCACGTATGGCGAAAGGCGTGGAATGCGACGCCCTGCGGAATCTCGACGCCTGCCGCGCGCGCCGCTTCGTCCAGCCATGTGTAAAGCCGGCCGTTCTTGCCAAACCTGAAAAGCTTTCCGACTCGCTCCAGGCCTCGCGGGTGCGTCGACAGCGCGGCGACGATGACGGGCGGCAAATGCACAAGGCGCGGCTCGCCGTTTTTGGTTTCGAGCACGCGAGCCCAGCCCTCCGAGAGATTAACGCCCGCGATTTGGAGCGAAAGCGCCTCGGTGAGCCGACAGCCGGTGTAAAGCAGGAAGGCGAGGAAAAGCCCGAACTCGGCGTCTCGCGCCTACGCGGCGGTCAAAGGGCGCTCGCCTGCTCTGGAGTTAGCCAGAACAATCTTCGCGTGCCGCGCGCCCCCTTGGGGCGCTTTAGGCCATCTGCGGCGCCTGCGGCCTTTAGGATCGCGGACACGGGGGAATAGACTTGCCTGTTTCGCGTCGCGGGCGTGGCGCGGGGATAGAGCGCGAGCGCGGCGGCGTCAACGGCTGCTTGGTCGATCCGCGCGAGCGGCGTTTCGCCGAAGTGGTCGGCAAGCCGCAAAACAAAGCGCTCCTCGCCCCCGGCCTCGATGTATTTCAGCGCGGCGTCGGCGAAGGTCGGCGCTCCCGGCCTCGAAAAGGCTCCACGTTCGATGTCGTCGCGGACTTTTGCGAGGATTTTCGTGGCGAGCTTTTTGTCAGGCGTTCCCGTAGTTTGGTCAACGCGCTCCCGGAGGTATGTCCCACGTATCCGCCAGTTTTTCGACATGCCGGCGCGCGGCAGGATGAGCTTGAGGGGCATGGTAACGCCTCGATAATTTGGGCTATGTCGCCCTCTGTGAACACGCGCGAGCGACCGGCCATCCTTCCAAATGGACGGCCGGAAAGAAAGCCTTGAAGCCAGCGTTTCGAGGTTCCGAGACGCTCGGCAACTTCGGCCATGGTATGAAGGGTGGGTGCGACGGTGTTCATGGCGATTCCCTGTTTCGATCCTGACCGGCGGCTTCGAGGCGATATCGAGAGCCCCTTAAAGGGTAGCGAGGGCGATTGCACGCAGCAATAGCAGGGTAATCGCCCCAGGATCATTGGATCGAGTCGGATTAAGCGACGAGGAACTCGACGGCCGCCACGACGGAACCATATTCACCGTCGGCGTCAGGCATCCAGGACAGCGAGGGCATGAAGAATCGCGCCCGGAGCCTCCTGGCGCCAAGCAGCGAAGGTGCTCCCCACTTCTCCCCCAAGGAAATGGAGAAGGGCCAGCGCGCCGGGCCGCGTCGTCGGCTCGGACCGGAACACGTCGCCTGCCTGTTGATTTCCACTGAGAGCTGACCCGGGTAGCACGGGTTTTTCCACCGAGAACTGACCCATGTTCGAACCTTTCCCCCTCGACCATCGCGGGGGACCTGGGAGTGATCGACATGGAGTTATTGAGCGTCATCCGACGCTGGCGATATCGGCAACAATTCTCGATCCGGGAGATTGCGCGACGCACGGGGCTGTCGCGCAACACGG
>Ga0182014_10007635_pt1 | contig 11273 bp, 11 predicted proteins | sample 612S2DmetaG_FD_120489 | JGI IMG/M metagenome (GOLD analysis project Ga0182014, IMG submission 120489) | Permafrost microbial communities from Stordalen Mire, Sweden - 612S2D metaG | ecosystem: Environmental > Terrestrial > Soil > Wetlands > Permafrost | place: Sweden: Stordalen | collected... | reverse complement strand
GGCCAGGGCAAAATTTGTATAAAGGAGTTAGTTTTCATATGTCACGAGCCAAAAGGACATCCGATTCGTACGCTGCGAGAAATAATTCCCGCGCCAAGAAGACTCCCGTCACCCAGTCTCCAGAGGTTAATCCGGGTACGATCTCAGTCGCGCCAGCCGCAGAGGAACAGGTTCGCCTGCGCGCTTACGAACTGTTCCTGCAGCGCGGTGGATTCTGGGGCAGCCCGGAGCAGGATTGGTTTCAAGCCGAGTCCGAAGTTCGCGACCGTCATATCTCCTAAGCAGGACTTCGAGCTACCCATTTGAGCCAAATACTTTTGATCGACGATAACGCCACGCAATTAGGAGTGCGCGAGGCAATTTTGCGCGCTTCCGGTTTCGCCGTCGCCATCGCCACCAGCGCGGAGAGCGCCATGGCTCTGCTGCGTTCGGCACCCCGCCAATTTGGCCTTGTCATCAGCGACCACTTTCTCAGCGGAGCCACGGGAGTCGACATTGTTCGCCAGGTGCGCTCGTTTCTTCCCCGTATCCCTATCGTGATCATCAGCGGCATGGGCGATCTTGAACCGGAGTACGAGGGATTGAACGTGATCGTGCGCCAAAAGCCGATTCCACCTCCCGACCTCATCGCACTGGTCCGTAGCCAACTCCTTGCCGCCTGAAGGATTGCGCGTGACGAGCCGGTTGCCGGATCGCCTGAAAACTGGACCGAGGTTTCGTCCCTGCCTTGTCGTCGCCGGCGGGCGGGCGGAATTTGAGAAAAAAATGGCCCGCCCTGCGGCGAGCCTTATCAGGAGATCTTTCCACTTTGGCTATTCCCTCAATTGGGGATTTCGCCTGGAACTAAGGTTAAACCATTAAGAAGGCCCTGTACAAACCCTTCCAGCTTTTTTCCGCGTATGCTCCTCAAAAAGGGACGCGTAAGAACAGTTCCAAATAGGGTGGATGACCCTCTACCCATTCATAATCGGGTCATAATCGAGTCATAATCGTGAGCAGTTGCTCTAGTTTTAACTTTCTGAAACAATATAAAATTACGGCTGCGGTTTGCCGCCAGTTCTCATGCCCCAAATTGGAAGCTACTGTCTTTTGTTGGCGCTGGCCCTGAGCGTCTACACCTTTGCCGCTGGGATTGTGGCTGTCTTCCGCCGCGATGAAAGACTCGCCGAGACTGCCCGCCGCGCCGGAGTTGCCATCTTTATGGCGGTCACTGCGGCCTCTCTCGCCCTGGTCTTTTCGGCATTCCGCGACGACTTCTCGCTGGCCTACATCCTTCACCACAGCAATCGCGATCTCCCCGTGCAGTACAAGTTCGCCGCGCTTTGGTCAGGCCAGGAAGGCTCTTTGCTGTTCTGGTGCTGGCTGCTCGCCAGCTACGGACTGGTTTTGCGTCTTCGCCACAAGGTCGATACCGTCCTGGTGGCGCACGCTTCCATTATTATTGCGGCCGTCCAGATTTTCTTCCTGATGCTGGTGAACTTCGCCGCTCATCCCTTCGCGCTGGTCGCGGGCGCCATTCCCGCGGACGGCAATGGACTCAACCCGCTGCTGCAGTATCCGGAGATGGTGATTCATCCGCCCATGCTGTATCTCGGCTACGTGGGCATGACGGTGCCGTTTAGCTTCGCGCTGGCGGCGCTCATCATCAAGTACCCCGGCGAGAAATGGATTCACATCACGCGCCGCTGGACGATGGTCGGCTGGGCATTTTTGACCTGTGGAGTTTTTCTTGGAATGCACTGGGCCTATGCGGTGCTTGGCTGGGGCGGATATTGGGGATGGGACCCGGTGGAGAACGCATCCATTCTTCCCTGGCTCACCGGCACGGCGTTTCTGCATTCGGTGATGATGCAGGAGAAGCGCGGCATGATGAAAGTCTGGAACATGTGGCTCATTTTCGCCACCTTCCTGCTTTCGATTTTCGGCACTTTCCTGACGCGCTCCGGCGTGGTCAGCTCGGTGCATGCGTTCGCGCAATCGGGAATCGGCCCCTGGTTCGTGGCTTTCCTGTCGCTCACTTTTGGCGTGTGCGTATTCTTTTTCGTGCGCAACCGTTCTCACCTCCAGAGCGAGCACCAGCTCGAATCGCTGATATCGCGCGAATCCAGTTTCCTGTTCAACAACGTGCTGTTGCTGGTTTCCTGCTTCACCGTGTTGTGGGGAACTTTGTTCCCGGTGTTGTCGGAATGGGTTCAAGGCACCAAGGTCACCGTCGGGCCGCCGTTCTTTAACAAGGTCAACGTTCCGATTGCCATGGTTCTGCTTTTGCTCACCGGAATCGGACCCCTGCTGGCCTGGCGCAAGACTTCGCTGGAGAGTCTGAAGAAGAATTTCCTGGTCCCGACCATCCTCGCCATGGTCACGGCTGCGGCGTTGATCGCCGGCGGCATGCGCCCATGGCGGGAGGTATCTTATTTTTATTCGCTGATGGCGATCTCGCTTTCCGTGCTCGTTGCCTCCACCATCTTCAGCGAATTCTGGCGCGGCGGCCGGGTGATTGCCGGCAAGAGCGGGTCGAACATTGTTGCCGGAATGGTGCGGCTCACGCGCCGCAACACTCGCCGCTACGGTGGTTACATCGTGCATCTCGGCGTCGTCATCGTGATCGTAGGATTCGCCGGAGCCGCGTTCAATCAGGATAAAGAGCAGGAGATGGGTTACGGAGACCGCATGCGGATTGGGTCCTATACGCTGATCTGCCGCTCCTATACGCAGGATGACCGGCCTAATTACAGCAGCGAGTGGGCGATCATCGATGTCCAGAAGAACGGCAAACAGATCAGGACGATGTATCCCGAGCGCCGTTTCTACAAAGCGAGCGAGCAGACGGCGACGATCGTTGCCAATTACTCGACCATTCAGGAAGACCTGTATCTCGTTTATGCCGGGCAGAATCCGGATACCCACCGGCCGATCCTCAAGGCGCATCTGAATCCGCTGGTGTCCTGGATTTGGTCGGGAGCACACATTCTTCTGATCGGAACCATCATCGCGCTGTTCCCGAGTGTGAAGGCCGTCAAGCTGGCTGCAACCACACCCGAGCGCGAACGCGCCCTGGCCGAGGTTGCCCACACCGGTGAATCGGTGGGAGCGGGGGACTGAACGGGAATGCCGACTACACGACATGGATTCAACCTGCATGGTTGGAGATGGATTGGCCCAAGCGCACGCAGAGCGGTGCTCGCCTGCGCGTTATTCGTGGCCATCGTGGCAACCATGGGCGCCGGCGATACGGATGCGCGTTTCAACCGCCTCGGCCACGCGCTCATGTGCATGTGCGGCTGCAACCAGGTGCTCATCGAGTGCAATCACGTCGGCTGCACTTACTCCGAGCGCATGCGCCAGGAGCTTATGGCCGGCCTCGAGCGCGGTGACAGCGACAATCTGGTGCTCGAAAGTTTTGTTCAGAAGTACGGCAACACGGTGCTCTCGGCGCCGACGGCCACCGGCTTCAACCGCATTGCCTGGATCATGCCTTTCGTGATCTTTACGCTGGCCGTGGCCGGCGTCGTGGCCCTGGTGCGTGTCTGGAAATCGCGCCAGGCGCCGGCGGTCGCCCACGGCAGCGCGACGGCCGAACAACTCGACGCCTTTCGCGAACGTGCCCGCAAGGAGACGGAATTTTGATCTTAGCCATGTTTTTCGAAGCCGCGGCAACCAACGACGCGACGCAGTCGATGATCGTCTTTTTCGGCTGCATCATTTTTACGCTGCTGCTGGTCTTCTACATTTTCGTTCCCGTGCACGTCGAAAGCGGCGAGGTGAAGACTCGCCTGGCCTATCTTTACGAGCGCAAAGAAGTGATCTACGAGAACCTCCGCGACCTCAGCTTCGAATACAAGGCAGGCAAGCTTGGCGATGCGGATTTTGAGAGCCTGCGCAACTCGATGGAGGAGGAAGCTGTCGCGGTACTTGCCGAAATCGATCAACTCGAAAAAGCCGCAAGCCGCACTCGCCGCGCCTCCCTTCCTAAACGTCCAGACAACGGGGTGCGGGCGTGAAACGACTTTTTCTGCTCTCCCTGGCGATTTTTTCCGTGGCTTTATTGGCGTGCCAAGCCGCATTCGCCCAGGCCATCACCGGAGTGGTCACCAACGGCACCACCGGCAAACCGGCTGGCGGCATCGAAGTTGTGCTGGTCGACCCCATGCAGGGAATGTCCGAGTTGGTTAAGACCACGACTGACCAGCAGGGAAAGTTTTCGCTTCAGGCCGGCGCTGCCCAGGGGCCGCGATTGGTGCGTGCCGCTCGCGATGGCGTCCACTATTTCCGCATGGCGCCTCCCGGAACCAGCAACGTCGCCATAGAGGTCTTCGACGCCGCCAAAAGAGTCGATCGCATCGAGGGCACGGCGGACGTGATCCGCATCCAGGCGGACAACTCTACCCTTCAGGTTGTGGAACTGTTCGCGGTCAACAACGCTTCCTCGCCGCCAAAAACTCTGATCGCCGATCCCGGATTCGAAGTGGCGATACCGGAGAGCGCGCAACTGGACGGCGCCGATGCACAGGGCCCGAACGGTCAACCAATCTCGATTTCTCCGCAGCCGCTCGCGCCGAAGGGCCACTACTCGTTGCCCTATCCGCTCAAGCCCGGCGAGACACGCTTTCAACTCGCCTACGAACTGCCTTATAACGGCGAGGCAACATTCTCGCCCACCCTGCTGCACTCTTGGAACCACGTGGTTCTCGTCCTTCCTCCAAGCATTGCCTGGAAACCGAAGCATGCGGCTCTTTTCCAGCACATGGAAGATCAGACGGACGGCGAGGGCAGTGTTCAGGTCGCAAGCAGCGTCAAGCCGGGCCAGGATCTATCGTTCCGCATCTCCGGGAGCGGCAGTTTTCCAAACCCGCCGGAGGCAGCGCAAACAGGCTCCGAGCAACCAAACTCCCCGGGCACTCGCGACAGACGGCCAGGCGGTGGGTTGGGACCGCCTATCGATGCGCCTGATGCGCTCGCGAAGTATCGCTGGTTGATTCTTGGAGCCTTGGCCGTAGTGCTTGCCGGCGGAGCCTACATCTCCGTTACCCGTGGACCTAAGCCGGAGGCGACCGCCGAGCCCGCTTCTGGAGCGTCCGCGCCGCCCGCGCAACTCACAGCAACGGCGCAGACCACCTCGCCCGCGGCAGCCGGCGGCGGCAACGCCCTGCTGGAAGCCATGAAAGATGAACTCTTCCAACTTGAGATCGAGCGGCAACAGGGAGTCATCACGCAGCAAGACTACGAGAAGCAGAAGGCAGCGCTCGACCAGACACTCAAACGGGCGCTCGCACGCGCCCGCCGGGACAACCTATGAAGTGACCGTTTCCGGGTCGCCACGCGCGCTGTCGCGCGCTCCCCGGCCTGCTCGGCTCACTTCGAAGCGGGCGGTCGGAACGGCGCTTTGCTTTCTATTTCACTCTCGAGTGCCACATCCAGTAGAATGCGTACAGCGGAATGTCTTCTACTACTTCACGAACCATGGCTGCCACGGCGGCGCAACTGGAAAACGCGCTCCGCCTGATTATTCGCGGCAAGGATGATGTTGTCCGGCTTACCCTGGTCTCGATTCTGGCGCGCGGGCATTTGCTGCTCGAAGGCGTGCCCGGGGTTGGCAAAACCACGCTGGCTCACGCACTGGCCCGTGCCATCGATTGCGAATTCCAACGAATTCAGTTCACCAGCGACATGCTGCCCAGCGATGTCCTGGGCATCTCCATCTACTCGTCCGTCGAACAAAAGTTCGAGTTCAAGCGGGGGCCCATTTTTACCAACGTTTTGCTGGCCGACGAAATCAACCGCACCACTCCCAAGACGCAATCGGCGCTGCTGGAGGCGATGAACGAACGCCAGGTGACGGTGGACGGCCATTCGCATCCGCTGCCGCAGCCTTTCCTGGTGATCGCCACCCAGAACCCTGTCGAGCATCACGGCACTTATCCCCTCCCCGAGTCGCAGATGGATCGCTTCATGCTGCGGGTGCGCATGACCTATCCCGAACCGGAAGGCGAGCGCGAGATCCTGCGCGGCCGGGCTGGAGCGGTTCGCCTCGACGACTTGAAGCCGGTGCTGAAAACGGAAGATGTTCTGGCGCTGCAAGAGGAGGTGCGGCAGGTGCAGGTCGATGAATCCCTGCTGGACTACGTGCTGCGCATCGTGCAGCGAACGCGTGAGAGCGAGCAACTGGCACTCGCCGTTTCTCCGCGCGGTTCACTCATGCTGTTCCACGCCGCGCAGGCCATGGCTTACCTCGAGGGCCGCGACTTCTGCAAACCTGATGATTTTAAGCGGCTGGCCATCCCTGCCTTTGCGCATCGCGTCGTGCTCAGCAATCGCACGGCGCTGTCCATCAAGCGCTCCGAACAGGTTGAACACATTCTCCGCGACCTCATCGACAGCGTTCCGGTGCCGATTTAAGAGGCCGCGGAAAAAACAGGAAGCAGCCGGGCGCACAGGATCATCGGCGCCGGGGTCCCTGGCAAGCGCCGATGTTGCGCTGGTTGGGTGGTAAACGCTGCCTTTAGCGTTGGTTGAGGTAACACTCAGCCCGGTGTTGGTGACTCCGGGACGCACCTATTCTGAAACCGCGCTCCAGCGCGAATCTTGTAACTGAATATTCACTCGGATTTTCCCCTTAGACGCCACCTAGTGCGGTAAAATAAATTGTTAATTGCGGTTTGCGCGCAATTGCGGATCGATCGAGGGGGGCGTTGCTGAGGGTGGTAGTTTTCTCGCGCTACGCTGTAAGTGGGGAAGCGAGCGAAAGACATCCCGCCACGGAGTCGCACTGAGATTCCGGCCAGTACTAGCTTTTTTGGTGTTTCGTCGCGGTCAGCCGACGTTGTGCTCTCGATTTTGTTGCTAACGCCAATCTCCGAACAGATGGAGTTGCATCACAATTATTAATTAACTAAATAAGCTATGTGCGATCGGGAAGACACATTTGTAGAGGAGTGGTATCCCAATGCTATCAAAGTGCGCAAATCCTTCCTGCTCAAACGAGTTCCATTATTTTGGAGAGGGTAAAGTATTCGAGATACGACGGGAGACGTCGTCCGACGCCGCTCACGGCAGCCCTGGTAAGAAGCGCAAACGCATTGAACATTACTGGCTCTGCTCTGGTTGCGCCACCACTCTGACTATCGCCCTGGACTCCGCGCGCAACATACTGGTCATCCCGCGGCCGAACGAAGACGCCGATCGCGCCATCGCCTGAGGGCCATTTCGCGAAAGTCGATCTAGTCTGAAGCCGCTTCCCTTTTCTGGTTATCCGCGCCTGCGCTCAATGCGGTTCCCTACGCCTGGGGATGCCCGACCGGCACTTGCTCCGCCTCTGCGGTCGGAGCAAGCGCTGGCGGTGGAGGGCAGTCGTATTTTCCCGAGATGCTATTCCAGCGAATTCTGAACATATCCAGCAGCATACTCATGCCGTCAATGAGCGGATTGATTTTGGAGCGCTCGTCGTGCGCCCAAGCCACGGGAATTTCTTTCGTTTTGTAGCCCAATTGCCGTGCTAGAAACAGGATCTCGGGATCGAACCCCCACCGGCGGATGACTTGCCTGCCGAAAATATCCCTGGCGGCCTGTTGCTTGAAAGCTTTGAATCCGCACTGCGTATCCTTGAAACTGAGCCCCAGGACAACCTTTAACGCCAGGTTGAAAGCTCTGCCAAGAACTTGGCGGTGAATCGGCTGGCGCGCGGTCTGTAGATCCGACCGTAGCCAGCGCGAGCCGATCGCGACGTCGCATCCCCGGTGAATCGCGTCCAGCAATTTCGCAGCCTCTTCAATCGGTGAAGAGAGATCGGCATCGGTAAATAGCACCACTGCGCCCTTGGCATGCAGAATCCCATTTCGCACCGAATAGCCTTTGCCGCAGTTCCCGGGGTTTTCCACCAGGCGGACACTGGCGCCACCGCCGGCGTAGTCGCGAACGATCTCGGCTGTGTTGTCGCGCGATCCGTCGTTGACCACTACGATCTCGGCCTCCCAGCCCTGTTGCTGCATGTAGGCGAGGACACGATCGAGAGTGGGGCCGATGCGGACACTCTCGTTATAGGCGGGGATGATGATGCTGTAGTCAGGAGTTATCATGCCAGTGCTTCAATAAGATTTAATTATAGTTGCAAATACTTTGGCAACGGGTTCACGCCGCTGCTTGACTTAAATCAGGCATGGCAAAGAATTCCCGCACGATTCGCCGGTCCCAAAGGCCCCGCTCAGCCTCTTGCATCATGATCAGCTGCGCCGCTTCGTAATTGCGGGCGGGCTTGTAAGGACGTGCCGTACGCAGCGCGTCATAGACATCTACGACCTGCAGAACCCGCGCCAGCAAGGGTATGTTTTCCCCGCTAAGCCTGTCGGGATAACCGGTACCGTCCCAGTGCTCATGGTGATGGCGGATAATCGGCAGCACGATTCTGAGCGAACGCAATGGTTTGCAGATATTCTCGCCAATCAGGGGATGGCGCTTCATGATTCGCCACTCCTCGGCCGTCAGGTTCGTGCCTTTCTTAAGAATCTCGTCTGGGATTGCGACTTTTCCCAGGTCATGCAGAAATCCTCCACGCTTCAGCGCCACTTGACAGTCCCAATCGAGCCTCAGGTGCTCGCCCAGCTGGCTGGCGTAACGGGCCAGCCGTTCGCAATGGCCTTCGGTATACGGATCACGCGATTCCACGCTCAGCCCCAACGTGCAGAGCACCGCCTCAGCGTTGTCGAGTTCGTCCGTATAATCCTTCAACTTCAACAAAGAGTGGACGCGCGCAAACAGCTCTTCGGGAAAAACCGGCTTGTTCAGGAAGTCATCCGCCCCGGCTTCGATGCCGCGGATCCTGTCCTCGCGGTCGCTCAGGCCGGTAATCATCACCACCGGTATTAATCGCGTGGCATGATCTTCTTTCCACTCCCGGCAAAGCTCATAGCCAGACTTTTCCGGCATAATGACATCCAGCAGAACCAGGTCCGGCGGATTCTCGCGCATTTGCGCTTCCGCCTCGCGGGCGCTGATGGCGGTGATCACCTCGTAACCCCGCCGCGTAAGCAACTCCCGCATCAGCAATGTGTTGTGCTGATTGTCGTCGACGACGAGGATTCGCGCCATGCGCCTGCGGGGAACGGCATCGGCCATGCTAGTAGTGTGAGTCGTTTTTGCCTTCGGAAGGTTGTATGTGACAGCAGGTTTCCCCGCAATTATGCCTTCGGTCTTGCTCCTCCGGGGGTGTCCGCAGTAGGCTGGATTCATGCGCTCCAGATTCTGGCTGCTTTTGGTCGTAGTTTCGCTGGCTGGTACGGCCCCGGCCGCCAAGCCTCATGTCGTCAGCTTTGGAAAAGTGCTTCCCGTCAAGCTCTTCATCGGGCCCGGTGAAGATCGCTCGGTCCCCATGAACGTACGTGCCCTCCTGGTGGATGGCAAACTGAAGGAGTTCACCACCGGTGAATCTCACACCGTGACCGACCGTATCTTTGTCGTCCGGCGAGCCTTCCGGGTTAACGACAGCCTGCCTGCCGACCAGGGAAAAGTGCCGCGATGGGTGTGGCAACGTGGCGGCTGGCTCATGGTCGACCGCACTACGGCCCGCATCACGCAGCTCAATCTGCCCTTTTTTGACCCTTTCTATTCCCAGGCAAGCTGGTTTCGCGACTATGCCGCCTACTGTGGCATGTCCGATAACGGGGATAAGCTCTATACCATTGTAATGCAACTGGGACAGGTGGGACGCAAGAAGGCCGTCCTGCGGCAGGAGATCGGCGCTGCCTCCCAGGGCGAGGAGCCTGATTCCGATTGCGCGGCTCCGACTTGGGAAAAGAACCCGGCGCGCGTGACCTTCCATCCCAAGCGCGGCCAGCCGTCCAGCTTCGTCGTCCGCGGCCACTCGGCCGATGTCGCTCCCGGCTCCTCGGAAGAGGAAGAGTAGCCGCCTGCATGGGTTTCAGGTCCTCTAACGATTCGGCGCTTACGCCTGATTTTGCCGGACGATTTCATTGTGAGTTGACACGATTGCGGTTTGCGGCCAAAGGTGCGCGCCCGGCAGGCAAACGCTCCGCCGGATGGGCGAAAGCGATTGCCCGAAACGGCACTTTCCTTTATAAATCGATGAACCACGGCGAAAGTTTTCCACCCCCGGCGGTCGTCCCATGACATTAGACGCGCATTCCTCCCACTCGTTCCATGCCTCCAAGCCGTTATGGCGCAGGGGATACGTCCAAGTCCTGGTCGCGGCGGCTGCCGGGGCGGCGCTGGGCGGTATCTGGCCGCAAGCCGGCATTGCCGTCAAGCCCCTGGCCGACGCTTTCATCGCGCTGATCAAGCTGAGCATTACCCCGCTGATTTTTCTGGTGGTCTCCACCGGCGTGGCGCAGGTCGGCGACATGCGCAAGGTCGGGCGAATCGGGCTGAAGGCGCTGATTTACTTCGAGATTATCACCACCATCGCGCTTCTGATGGGTACCATCGCCGGCAATGTGGTTAACTTTGGCGCCGCCGTTCAAAGGCCCTCGGGGACGCAGGCTGCCTCGGTGGCCGGTTATGCAGGTGCCCACGCCCAGTCGTTGTCCGAGTTTCTATTTGCCATGGTTCCCGAGAACCTGTTCGGCGCCTTCGTGCACGACAACGTGTTGCAGGTACTCGTCATCGCACTGCTGGTTGGCGCGGCCATGGTGCGGCTAGGGGAGACGGGCATTGTGATTCGCCGGGGAATGGAGCGGTGCCTGAGCCTGGTCTTCGGAGTGGTCAACATTATCGTAATGGCCGCCCCCATTGGCGCCTTCGGCGCGCTCGCGTTCACCGTCGGCCGCTTCGGCGGGCGTACGCTTTACGCTCTGGGAATGTTCGTAGGGACGGCATGGCTTACCTTGGCCCTGCTTATGTTTGTCGTGTTCGGCGTGATATGCAGACTGTTTGGCGTCCGCCTTCTCGACCTCATGGGACGCCTCAAGCAAGAGCTGCTGGTGGTGATTGCCACCTCGTCTTCGGAAACGGCCATTCCGGGCATGATGCAGAAACTGCAAGCTTCGGGCCTGTCGCGCACCGCCATTGGACTGGTCATACCCACGGGCTATTCGTTCAACCTGGACGGCGTGGCAATAACCTTGCCCATGAGTTGCCTGTTTATCGCTCAGGTCTACGGCATCCACCTGGATCTTCGCCAGCAGATCACCATGTTCGTCCTGATGCTGTTCACCTCGAAGGGCGCGGCCGGCGTCACTGGAGGCGCTTTCGCCGCCCTTGCCGCCACCGTTGTCGCCAGCGGCCTGCCCGCCGAAGGACTCGCTCTGCTGCTGGGCATTGACCGC
>Ga0182014_10007633_pt1 | contig 11275 bp, 10 predicted proteins | sample 612S2DmetaG_FD_120489 | JGI IMG/M metagenome (GOLD analysis project Ga0182014, IMG submission 120489) | Permafrost microbial communities from Stordalen Mire, Sweden - 612S2D metaG | ecosystem: Environmental > Terrestrial > Soil > Wetlands > Permafrost | place: Sweden: Stordalen | collected... | reverse complement strand
GGCAAGGGGTTCGCTCGCCTCGAACCTGAAGACATGAAGGCCCTTGGAGCTGTGCTCGGGGACCTCATCGAAATTGAAGGCAAGAAGAAGACGGTGGCAAGAGTGGCTGGAACCATCGGCTCGATCACCGGCAAGAGAGTGATCCAATTCGACGGCATAATTCGCGACAACGCGCAGGTGAATCTGGGAGAAATCGTAAAGGTCAGAAAAGTTCCTCGCAGGACAGCCGGCGCAATTGTGCTCTACCCCCTGGATATCAGCAGCCCACAGCCTTCTGAAAGTGATTTGGAAAATTTTGGCAAGGTGCTCCAGGGATACCCGGTCATTTCAGGGGACAGGATCAATGTGCCTCTTCTCGGCGGTAAGGACCGCTTCTTTCGCGTGGAGGGCATGACTCCTTCCGGACCGCTCATCATTAACCAACAGACCAGATTTATCCTCACCAAGCCGGACTACGGTTCAAACAGCTCATCCAATATCTCCTATGAAGATATCGGAGGCCTTGATAAAGAGCTCACACTCGTGCGCGAGATAGTTGAGTTTCCTCTGCGCTATCCTGAGATGTTTGAAAACCTGGGAATCGAGGCGCCCAAAGGAGTGCTCATCTACGGGCCTCCAGGAACCGGAAAGACCCTTATAGCCAGGGCCATTGCGCGGGAAACGAAGCTCCACTTCATCAGGGTCAACGGTCCGGAGATCATTCAGAAATTCTATGGAGAAAGCGAAGCCAGGCTGAGGGAGATCTTTGAGGAAGCCGCAAGCAGGACTCCCAGTATTATTTTCATCGATGAAATCGACGCCATCGCTCCGAAGCGGGCAGACGTTCTCGGCGATGTGGAAAAAAGAGTGGTGGCCCAACTTCTCGCGCTCATGGATGGAATTGTCTCGAGGGGTGACGTGACCGTGATAGGGGCGACCAACATTCCGGAGATGATCGATCCGGCCCTGCGCCGCCCGGGACGCTTTGATAGAGAAATCGGCATCCCTATTCCTAATGCGGAGGGCCGCCTTGCCATATTGAAAATTCACAGCAGGCGTATGCCGCTCTCCGGCGATGTCAATCTGGAACGGCTTGCCCGTATCACGCCTGGTTTTGTTGGCGCCGATTTGCAGGCGCTCTGCAAAGAGGCGGGCATGGTCGCCCTGCGGCGTTGTCTCAGCTTGGTTGGAGAGGGTGACTGCGCCCCCATTCTCCCTGGGCGTGATGAGCTCAAGATCACTCCTGAAGATTTCTTGACAGCGTTGCGTGAGATAGAACCATCTGCAACCCGCGAGTTCCTCTCTGAAAGGCCTTCGGTCAAATGGCGCGACATTGGCGGGCTTGCGGAGGTAAAAGAGACCCTCATTTCCATAGTCGATTGGCCGAGCAGATATCCGGAGCTGTTCGATGAGGGCAAGATATCACCTCCCAGAGGAATCCTTTTTACGGGACCTTCCGGCACGGGTAAAACACTCACGGCAAAAGCGCTTGCCGGTGAAACGGGATTGAGCTTCATTCAGATCGGCGGCCCGATCCTCTTCTCCAAGTGGCTCGGCGAGTCAGAAAAAGCGATTCACCAAATCTTCAAAAAGGCTAAGCAATCGGCCCCATGCATCCTGTTTTTCGATGAGATCGACGCGTTGGTCACTACACGCGGCGCAGGCAACGAGGTGGGCGCAATGGAGCGCGTGGCGACCCAGTTCTTTAGCGAACTCGACAAGTTGAGCGATCTCTCCGAGGTCATTGTGCTGGGCGCCACCAATCGTGAAGACCTGTTGGATCCTGCCTTGATTCGTGCGGGTCGACTCGATTTTGTGCTTCCTTTTCGGGTTCCCGACGAAGATGAGCGCATGGAAATCTTCAAGGTGCATACAAGTGAAAAACCTGTCCATCCTGATACGGACTTGGCTGAACTGGCCGGAGAAACTGAAGGGATGGTCGGCTCGGACATTGCTTTCATTTGCAAGAGAGCCACAATGCTTGCTATCGCCGAAAGAATCAGCCTGCCCAAGCAAGCGATTCGGTGCAGCCTTTCAATCTCCGCCACCCATTTTAAGACTGCAATAAATGAATTGCGTGTCAAGAGGGGGAAAGCGACATGCTGAAAGCGGTCAGGAAAACCAGGGCATCTGCGGATGTCGTCAAACAGATTGCCAATCTGATCACGAATAACAGGCTGAAAAAAGGAGATCAGCTCCCGGCGGAAAGGGAACTTACTGAGGCCTTCCAGGTATCACGCGCCACAGTTCGCGAGGCTATTCGTTCCCTGGAATCCATGGGACTGGTCAAGAGCAAACACGGCGACGGCACCTATGTGCTCGTCTCAGGTGAAGAAGCAGGCATAGCCCCGCTGGCTGCAAGCCTTTTAACGGAGAAGGACGATCTGTTGGACATCTTTCACATCCGTAAGATCATTGAGCCCTCCATAGCGCAACTTGCAGCGGGATATGCAAGCTCTGAGGACATCAGGGAACTGGAGGAGATTCTGGAAAGGCAGAGAGTAGAGGTTGCCGCCGGAAAGTATGCCGCCGAAACCGATACTCGTTTCCATCTAACACTTGCTCGCATAGCACGAAACCGTGTTTTGAGCCGTCTTCTTCATGCCCTTGTGGAGCTTTTGGCTGACTCGCGCGCACGTGGGCTCGATGAGGCCTCGCGAGCTGTTAGATCGCTCCACGGGCATGAGAACATTGTCGCGGCAGTCATGAGAGAGGATTGCACGGAGGCTCGCCAGTCCATGCTGAATCATTTAAGCGAAGTTGAAGGTCTCTTCCGCAAGAAGAAGAGGGGAGGTGGGAAGTGTATTGATGGCCTTGAAGAATAAATTTCTTGGAGTGTGCTCCAATATCTCATTTTCGCCAACAACACGATCCGGAGGTATCTATGGCCAAGATTAATGAAATAACGATTTGGACACGTGGCGTGACGATGGACAAGGAAGGACGCGACATCGCAAACGCAATCGGCAATGCCGCGAAGATGGATGGGAAGTTCGTGCAGGCTTTCGACAACTATGAAGACCTGCCCGACCGTGTGCTGGTCACGACTCGAAAGTATGTCAGGATCAGCGACGAAGAGATCGAACACAAGTATGTCTACACGAACGACCATCCGGATGTGGTCATCGTAGCAGAGCCCACCATCGTGAAAGGCATCAATATCTTGAGGGGAATGATGGAGGGCGGGCTGCTGATCATCAATACCAACCGCACAATCGACTACATGCTCCAGTTTATCCCCAATGCGGATGTGCTCGGCGCCATAGCAACGGTGGATGCCGAGGGCATATCGGGAATCAAGACCGTTGATTTTTCCGGGTCGGAGGGTGGCGTCGATGTGGCCGGGCTGGGCGCCGGAATTGCGGCGCCCATAGCCGGGGCCATGGCCCGGGTTAGCGGCATGATCAGCAAGGACAACCTCGCCAAAATCGTCGAAGACGTGGCGGGTATGGAAAAGGGCTACAACGAAGTGAAGTTGCAGAAGTTTCGTAAGAGCCGGGTTGAGTATTCGTGGGGTGGATGAAAGACCGGAGTGTTTGTATCTGAAAATTGATAGGAGAAATGATATGTCGAAAAAGCTTCCTGAATACGGAACCATAAACGTGCCTACAGAGAGAGGGGTGCCATTCGGCGCTATAACCCCTGCGCCCGTAGTCCAGCAGGACCTTTTTGTCACCTCCAACTGGCGGATTGTCCGGCCGGTTATTGATAATGACACGTGTACGCGCTGCCTGACCTGCTACATTGCCTGTCCAGATTCCTGTTGGGCTTATGACGATAAAAATGATGAGATGGTTTGGAACTGGAAGTTCTGCAAAGGCTGCCAGATCTGCATCCATCAATGCCCGGCGGAAGCCCTGTCCCCTGTCGCCGAGCTTGATTTCCCGGACGGAGTACATCGCTTGGAGAAACCCTTCTAAGAGGGAGGAGAAAATAAGATGGCTCAGGAGAGAATGTTAACCGGATGTTCAGCGGCGGCACAGGCCGCTAAAGCTGCAGAAGTCGAAGTGATCTGCTCATATCCGATTCGGCCCTACACTGCGATCATGATGGAGCTTGCCAAAATGGTCGCCAACGGTGAGTTGGATGCAGAATTCGTACACGGTGAAGGAGAACATGCGCAGTTGTCGGTGGTGCTGGGCGCTTCCGCCGCTGGCGCGCGCGCCTATACCGGAAGCGCCGGAGTCGGTGTGACCTACGCCTTTGAACTGTACAGCCCAATGGCAGGCGGCAGGTATCCCGTTCAGATGGCGATTGCAGACCGGACGCTGGACCCGCCGGGAGATTTCGGGTCTGAACATACCGACGCAATGTCAGTTCGTGACCAGGGTTGGCTAATCGGCTGGGCCTGCAGCCCCCAGGAAGTGTATGACAACACTCTTATGGCATACCGCATCGGGGAAGATCCCCGTATCATGCTGCCACAGATAGTAGCCCAGGACGGTTATTTCATTTCTCACATTCCAGACAAGGTATTACTCGGCGAAAGGGCGCAGGTGAAAGAGTTCCTGCCTCCGTACAAAGGGCCTCATCCTTTGAGCGTCAGTTGCCCCGTGTCCCATGGTCCCCAGATAAGACCCGATCAGGGCGCCCCTATGGATGCACAAAGGGCTCAAACTTTCCTGGCGGTTCCGGCGGTGATTGAGCAGGCGACCGCTGATTTCAACCGCATCTTTGGTCGTGACTACGATCCGTTCCTCGAGCAGTACAAACTCGAGGATGCCGAGATAGCATTCTTCATCCAGGGAGCTCACGCCAATACCTGCAGGAGAACAATCGATATGCTCCGCGCAGGCGGGGTGAAGGCGGGCATGGCGCGCCTGCGCTGGATCCGCCCCTGGCCCACGCACCAGATTGCGGAGGCATTGGGCCACGTGAAAGCCGTGGGGTCGATCGAAACAAGCACCTCCTATGGCGGAGCAATGAGAGGTGGCAACCTGATCCATGAGTTGCGCGCATCTCTGTACGATCTGGACGAAAGACCGCTTGTGACCTCGTTCATGGCCGGCCTCGGCGGAGAAACAATCTATCCGGATGATTTCAAATATATGGCCGACGTACTGTTGAAGATGGTGAAAGAGCAGCGGGTCGACAGATATGTCCGCTGGATAGGATTCGACGAGTAGATTTATCCATCCAACTCATGGAGGACAGTTAATGAAAGCATTCGATTATAAGTTCCAGACCTTTGAACCGATCAAGTCCTTCAAGGACGCTCCCAGGGAGGAGATGTACCTCCCCGGCCACCGAACCTGCGCCGGCTGTGGCCCGGCCCTGAATTACAGGCTGGTCGCCAAGGCTGCGGGCAAAGATACGATCTTCATCGGTCCCACCGGTTGCATGTATGTAGCAAACTCGAGCTATCTTTGCACCCCTTATGCCGTGTCCTGGATTCACGCCCAGATCACCAACGGAGGGGCGGTGGGCTCCGGCGTGGAAGCCGCCACGAAGATTTTGATGCGCAAAGGGAAATATGATGGAGACAGATTCCCTAACATCATAGTAATGGCGGGTGACGGCGGTTCCGTGGACATTGGCCTCCAGGCGATGTCCGCCCTGATGTACCGAGGGCATAAGGTGCTCTTTATATGTTACGACAACGAATCTTACGCCAATACGGGAATTCAGACCTCACCCACGACGCCCTACGGCGCCAATACCACCTTCACGCCTCCCGGAAAGGAGATTCCCGAAGGCAAGGTATTGTTCCCCAAAAACCCGCCCCAACTCGTCATTGGCGGACATCCGTTGGTCAAGTACGTAGCCACCACGTGTGTGGGCTATCCACTGGATTTGATGAACAAGGTGTCTAAAGCCCTCAGCCAGCCCAACCCGACCTTCCTCCATATGCTCGCACCCTGTCCAAAGGGGTGGGGGTTCGAAGAGAAGCTGACCATGGAAATGGGCAAGTTGGCGGTCCAGACTGGGATGTGGTCCCTCTATGAATGGGAGGGAGGTCAATACAAATACACCCATATTCCCAAAAAATACAAGCCGGTGAGTGAGTATATGAAATTCCAGCAGCGTTTCAGGCACTTAAAACCGGAGCATATCGCCAGGATGCAGGCTTTTGTGGATGAGAAGATCTCAAACGTCCAAGCAACCGCAAAACCGATTGAGGCGACGCCCCTCAAGGCCTGAACAATATCGGCATCCGATTGTCCTGTACAAATGCGTGCAGGGTCTTAACGACCCTGCACTGCCCTATAGGACTGCAGGGGGATAAGATGAGCACTCAGGAAGCGAATCGAAAGACTGCTTCGCCCTGGCTTGGGAATCCTTGGGTCCAATTGGTGGCCGGGCTATTCGGAATGATGATGATATCAAGCTGCCAATACGCCTGGACGCTGTTCGTTCCGCCTCTAACCGAGACTTTCAAATGGTCTCTGCCGGTAGTTCAATTGGCGTTCACCCTTTTTATTTGCGTAATGACCTATGCGGCGCCTTTAACCGGATATCTTTTGGACAAGTTCGGCACAAGGCTTTTCTTTTCTCTCGCTGCTCTTTGCATCGGCATTGGCTGGTCGGCGCTGGGGTTGGTGAAATCAATAGCTGGCCTATATTTCTTCTATAGTCTCGCTGGGATAGGAGCAAGCTTCATCTATACCGGCGGCATCGCCACAGCCCTCAAGTGGTTCCCACAAAGAAGGGGCTTGGCGTCCGGAGTTATGGCTGCGGGCTTCGGGTCGGGAGCGGCGCCGCTCATCCCGTTAATTGGATATCTACTTTCGAATTACGGCTATACGACAGCCTTCATGTACACCGGAATAGGTTTTGGTCTGGTCCTGCTTGTTGTCGCTCAGATCCTCCGCTTCCCGACCTCCGCTCAAACCGAGGCTGGGGGCACGGCGAGCATAGCGGCAGGTGAAGCGAAAAGTTTTTCTCCCCTGGAGATGCTCAAGAAACCACAGTTCTACCTGCTATATCTAACATTTGTCGGGATGGCTTCAGGATACCTGTTGGTGACGGCTCAGATCAAGCCTTTCGCCAAGGAATATGGATTGGCTTCAAACATCGTGATCCTGGCTATCACGATTAACAGCATCGCTAACGGGATGGGGCGTGTAGTGTGGGGGGCCATATCAGACAAGCTGGGGCGCGAAAGGTCCATGTTCATAGATTTCCTGATTTGCGCCGCAGCGGTTGCGCTTCTCCCCGTTCTGGGGTCCAACCCGATTATGTTCATGGTGTTGACGTTCATCGCCATGTTCACATTTGGGCCGATTTTCGCCTTCTTCCCCCCGATCACGGCGGACAGATTTGGAACAAAATATCTGGCCACAAACTACGGCGTCCTTTACAGTGCAAAAGGCGTGGGTGGGATTGTTGGAGGACTGCTCAGTTCTTTTATAATTCTGTCGTTCGGCTGGGGGTTCACCTTCTACGGCGCGGCTGCGCTAGCGGTTTATTCTGCAGTCAGCGCACTGGTGTTGATGCGAACGCCCAAACCGGTGTTAAAGCCAACACCGGTTCTCGTGCGGACGGTTGAACGTTAGACCGGCGCCAACGGGAAACAGGGCGACAATTCCAGTCCGGAAAAACTGAAACGGATCAAGGAGAGGGTGGAGAATCCCTCTCCGGTCACACGAACTGTCCAATGCAGTGATTCGAGGACATTCTACTTGTTTGACAGAGTTGAAGAGAACGACCCGCAATGAGGTCTATTTGACTGATTTAAAGACTTAAAAAGACCTGGTGGAGAATGCGCCATGACGAGAAATCATTTTTGCTCGCTCCAGACCGCTAGACACTTACTCAACGGGCTATCGTCAAAACTTCATACTCATTGCGGCGCTGGATGGCTGGCAAAATTGATGTTCGGGAAAAATCCGATCTATCGCCATGTGAAGGGCGGAGAGGAGGAAATCTATCAGTCTTATTTTATGAATATAGTAAATTCAGTGGATGTAAGGAATCTCACGGCTCAAGCATGTTGCAAACCTTTTGATGATGAATCGGCCCGAAGAGATCTCAACACCATAGATAACGTTGCGCATCAGGCAAAACGCTTACATAGTCTTCGCCCAGTTATTATCGAGACAATGCTCTGGCAGTATATTTATGCTGATCCGCTGCTGAGAGAAGACGATCGGTACCGTTGGATATATGAGGTTATGGCTAGAGATGATAGGGCCTACTTTCCCGATGCAATAAGCATTTATTACACCATGTATAACTGCTAGATTATTTCCTGCTGTCAAAACACACGAACTGGAAGCGAACAATCGCCATATTCCGTATAGAGCTAATGCGGTTTGGCGCGTTGGTATTGGTTTGGCCAGAGTATATCGTCGCGCAATACGTATGCCGCCTGGAGAGGCCAGTATGGCTGGCGCAGCATCTCCCTTGCCAGCAGCACGACGTCGGCCTGCCCCGTGGCGACAATCTGTTCCGCCTGCACCGGTTGCGTGATAAAGCCGACAGCGCCTGTCGGCATGCCAACTTCTTTTCGAATGGCGGCCGCAAAGGGAACATTGAATCCAGGACCAGCCGGAATTTTCGCATAGGGAACCAAGGCGCCGCTCGAACAATCGATAAGGTCGACCCCAATCTCCTTTAGCTTTCGGCAGAGTTCTACGGACTGGGCTAAATCCCATCCACCTTCGACCCAATCAGTACAGGAGATTCGCACGAAAACAGGCAGGCTGGAAGGCCAGACTGCGCGCACGGCTTCGGCTGCCTTCAAGGGAAGACGGATACGATTTTCGAAGGCGCCGCCAAATTCGTCGGTACGTTTATTCGATAGTGGCGAGAGAAACTCGTGAAGGAGATAGCCGTGGGCCATATGGATTTCGAGCGCCTCGAACCCGGCGTCCAGGCTAAAGCGGGCAGCGGCCTGAAACTGTGTCAGTATGTCTCCGATGTCCTTGCTGCACATTTCTCTCGGAACCGGGGAACGCTCGTCAAAAGGAACCGGGCTGGGAGCTATCGGTCGCCAACCCCCTGCGCTCTCATCCAACGGGCCCCCTCCCCGCCAGGGAATATCCGTTGATGCTTTGCGCCCAGCGTGCGCGAGTTGAATACCCGGAATCGCCCCCTGGCTTTTTATAAAGGCTGTTATACGACTGAATGCCCGCCCGTGGTCAGAAGACCACAGACCGGAATCATGTGGTGAGATGCGTCCCTCGGGGGAAACGGCTGTAGCCTCAACCATAACCAGGGAAGCTCCTCCAACAGCCCGGCTCCCAAGATGAACCAGATGCCAGTCATTGGGCATTCCGTCCTGACTGGAATATTGGCACATTGGAGATACGAATATTCGATTTCTAAATTCTATTTCCCGCAGACGGAATCGGGAAAAGAGCGTACTCATAGATAGACCCCCTGATCGATAACGGAACAAACCGGAAAGCGTCCTCCATTCACGCCAAGTATATTAATACCAAAATGTGGGGAAAAGAAGCATTTCGAGGGTATGGAATGTAGTTTGCCATTTCCGGCCCTATTCCCTTTGCTTCACGCGAACTTATATTTAGTAGGAATCGAATCTTTAATTATGGATAACCATGGAGAAATAATCATGATTCGAAAATTAACCCATATTCTGGCACTCTTCATCGGACTATTAACATGCTCTATCGAAGGTCAATTCAAATGCGTCACTCCAGGCGCGTTTCCCTTCGGGGGCGGTATCGTGCAGCCTTTGGTGTCGAGCCCTGAGTTCGACCCCAACGAATCGCAGGTAAGGCAGCAGTTGTCAATCGATGAGCGAATCCAGGGAACGAGCAGCGCCCCGGCCGGCGGTATTGGCCTGATGCAGTCATGGAGCTTTTAGCGGGTTCTGCCCAGTGAAAAAAGAGTTCTCCGGCCTTGCGGATCGGATGCGCAAGACAGTATTGTCGCAGCCCCACTTGGTCTATGGCCATGTGGGGGTAATATCCCACCGGGGAGGACCACTTTTCCCAAAGCCCCTCCCGCCCGGCCTTGCGAGGTCCTTCGGCCTCACCTCGACAGGCATTTCACCCTCAGCGTTGAAGGCAAGACGCCCACTATCAGCCTCATCGCACGATGAGCACAGGGACCTTTGTCTGGTTATGAATGACTCCATAGGCGACGCTGCCAAGTACTGAGGCTGCCAATGCGCTTCTACCATGGGAACCTATAACGATGAGATCAACCTTTGACTTTTTAGCCTCTTTCACAATATTCTCAACAGGGTGCCCCGTCGCTATAACAGTCTCTGATTGGACGCCACTTTTATCACACAGTTTCTCCACCTCTCCGGCATACCCTTTGGCGGCATCGCGCAGATAATCCGCTATAGGCTCTATTACATGCGTTGGAGTATCCACGGCAGAAACTGTCTGGGCTATAAACGAGCGATTATCAATAACGCTCAGGACAATTATCGATGCATTCAACTGTTTTGCAAGGTCAACCGCGTACGTGACTGCCTTTAGAGCTGTCTTGGAACCATCTGTCGGCACAAGAATCTTTGAAACCATAAATCCTCCTTTAATATTCTTCGCATTTAATCTGAAATCTCCGATCCCCACCTCCGATAATGCCGCAGTGAAAGCGGATTTTATGCCTGCGATCGGCTCGGGTTGAGGAGCAATAACTTTCCTGACCATGACCGGCCCTGCCGCTCTCACTTCATGCTGGCCCCCGGCCGACAGGAAAACGTGCCCGGTTCCTGGCCGCTGCTCCTTCACGATTCCGGCGAACAGTTCCTCCAGGGCATCATTTACGGTTGAATCTCGATGAACTGGAGAATCCCGACAACGGCCCGACCGCCGGCCGGTTGCGCAAAATGCACGGGATTTGCTGAGGCCGGACTGGTGACCCATACACCTGGACACAACTGATGGCAATCATTATATACGCGTTAAGTTGCTGGAGATGATGGAATACCTGGAAACTCAAGCCGTTGAAGGAGGCCAACATGGCTAAAGAACAAGGGAAAACACTGGATGCGTTCTGTACCGCCATAGAAATGAAAGAAAGTAAGCGGGTATTGTATGAAAATGCCATGACAACCTGTCCCGATCAGGTGGGAATAGAAACCTTCAGGATGCTCAAGGATTCGGAAGCAGATCACCTGAAGCGGATCCAAGAGGTTTATGAAGAGTTACAGAAAGGAAAAGTATCCGAGAACGCCTGCCGTTTTCATAGCTTTGATACGGAGGATAAAAAGGTGCTTCTCAGGAAGGTTGCTGTGGAGCGCGGAAAGCTTCCCAATGCCTGTCTTGATGATGTAGCCGCCATTGAGACCGGCATCAAGCTCGAGAACGCGAGCATCGAGTATTTTGGAAAACAACTCAAACAGGCTACCGACCCGATTGAGCGCGAGTTC
>Ga0182014_10007631_pt1 | contig 11277 bp, 9 predicted proteins | sample 612S2DmetaG_FD_120489 | JGI IMG/M metagenome (GOLD analysis project Ga0182014, IMG submission 120489) | Permafrost microbial communities from Stordalen Mire, Sweden - 612S2D metaG | ecosystem: Environmental > Terrestrial > Soil > Wetlands > Permafrost | place: Sweden: Stordalen | collected... | reverse complement strand
GAGGACCGCAACGCGCCGCACATCCCCTGGCCGATCGACCCCAAGACGGAGCCGTCCATGATTTCCGTCGTGAGGCAGGCGCCGGCCAACTCGCCCTGGCGCGTGCTGATGATCGCCGACGATCCCGGGCGGCTGGTGGAATCCAACATGGTGGTCAATTTGAATCCGCCACCGGCCATCGCGGATACCTCGTGGATCAAGCCCGGCAAGACCTCCTGGGACTGGTGGTCGGGCAGCCTTGCCAAGGGCGTCTCCTTCCGGCCGGGCATGAACACCGACACGATGAAGTACTACATCGACTTCTCCTCGCGCAACGGCTTCCCCTACATGCTGATCGACGCGGGATGGGCCGGACGCATGGCAGGCGGCGGAAGAGGGGCGAACGGCAGCGGAGCGGACCTCACCAAGACCAGCGCCAATATCGACATGCCGGCGCTGCTGGCTTATGCGAAAACCAAGAACGTCCGGCTGTGGCTCTGGGCCAACTGGTCGGACATCGACCGGCAGGCCGACGAAGCGTTCGCGTTATTCGAGAAGTGGGGCATCGCCGGCGTGAAGATCGATTTCATGGACCGGGCGGACCAGTGGATGGCGAACTGGTACCAGCAGATCGCCAGGAAGGGGGCCGACCACCACCTGTTGCTGGACTACCACGGCGCCTTCAAACCGGATGGACTGCGGCGCACTTACCCCAACGTTTTGACGCGCGAGGGCGTGATGGGCGCGGAGTACAACAAGTGGAGCGCCAGAGAGACGCCGGTGCATAATACGACGCTGCCTTTTACCCGAATGCTGGCGGGACCGATGGATTACACCCCCGGCGGTTTCGAGAACGCGACCAAGGACGAATTCGTGGCGCGCAACTCGAATCCGATGGTCATGGGCACTCGCGCGCACCAGACGGCGCTCTTTGTGGTGTTCGAGAGCCCGTTCCAGATGGTGGCGGATTACCCGGGCGCTTACGACGGACAGAAGGAGCTGGAATTTCTCAAGGAGGTTCCGACTACCTGGGATGAGACGCGCGTGATCGATGGCCGCCCCGCGCGATTCATCACCATCGCGCGCCGCAGCGGACGCGACTGGTACGTGGGCAGCATCACCAATTGGGATCCGCGCGAACTGGATCTGCCGTTGCGCTTCCTGGGCGCCGGTTCCTACAACGCCGAGATCTACGCCGACGGCCCCAACGCCGCCACCCAGGCGAAGGACAGCGTCCTTGAGAAACGCAGCGTAACCTCCACGACCGTGCTCAAGCTGAAGCTGGCCCCGGGAGGCGGAGCGGCCATACGGCTGGTTCCGGCGCGCTAACGGCGGTGAACGGTCTCGGCTCTGGGCTACACTGAACGGTGGAAATGAATCACCGGAGGGCGTTCTTTCAGTCGGTTGCGGGCGCCGGCCTGGATGCCGGCGGCGCGATGGGGGCGCAGCCATCCGCCGCGGAGGGCGACCGTGAGTATTGGTTGAGAATGCTGGGCAAGCTGGCCGACCCGGTCCTCAACAATCTGGCGGCCGGCGCTTTGCGGCGCAATATGCCGGTGGAATGCGTCACCGGCAACGTGGCGGACCGGCGCAGGTACACGCACCTGGAGGCGCTGGGCCGGTTGCTGGCGGGCATCGCGCCGTGGCTGGAGGCTCCCCTTCCGGCGGGCGGCGAGCGCGCTGCCCAGCAACGGTACGCCAACCTGGCCCGCCAGGCCATTGGATCGGCCACGGACCCCAATTCGCCCGATTACCTCAACTTCCACGAGGGCGGCCAGCCGCTTGTGGATTGCGGATTTCTGGCGCAAGGGTTGTTGCGCGCTCCCAACGAATTGTGGAAGAAACTGGATGCGCCGGTTCAGCGCAATCTGGCCGCGGCGCTGGCTTCCAGCCGCGCCATCACGCCCGGATTCAATAATTGGCTATTGTTCTCCGCCATGGTGGAGGCCGCATTGGCGGTCATGGGCGAAACGTGGGACGGCATGCGCATCGACTACGCGATTCGCCAGCACCAGCAGTGGTATCTGGGCGATGGCGTATACGGCGACGGCCCGCACTTTCACTGGGACTACTATGACAGCTTCGTGATCCAGCCGATGTTGCTGGACGTGCTGCGGAATATAGCGCCGCACAGCCGCGCTTGGAGCAGCTTTCTGCCGGATACCCTGGAACGGGCCAGACGCTACGCGGCCATTGAGGAGCGCTTGATCGCTCCGGATGGGGCCTTCCCCGTAGTGGGACGTTCGGTGACGTACCGTTGCGGCGCGTTTCACTTGCTGGCGCAAATGGCGCTGCTCGGCCAGTTGCCGGCCGGAATCGGCGCCCCTCGCGTCCGCGGGGCTCTGACCGCGACGCTGCGGAGGACCCTGGACGCGCCTGGAACGTTCGATGGCGCCGGGTGGCTGACGGTGGGCTGTTGCGGCCACCAGCCCCACCTGGGCGAAAGCTACATTTCGACCGGGAGCCTGTATCTCTGCGCAACGGCTCTGCTGCCTCTGGGTCTCGCGCCGGCGGATACGTTCTGGAGCGGCGCCGCCGAGGACTGGACCTCCCGGCGCATCTGGCGCGGGGAGGACGCGCCGGCGGATCATTCGATTTGAAGGGCGCGCCGGCGGGAGTCAGACCCCCGAATGGCGCTTGAAAATCTGGGGGATGCTCTGTGAAAACGCCGACCGCGCCAAGACCATGTCGCAGCCGGCATCGTGAGCCTGTTGCTTCAACTCGCCCTGCACGTGCGACACATAGCCGATCAAGCTGATGCCCTTGGTCGCGGCGCCGGCCTTGAGCGCGGAAATCAAGGCTAACGGGCCGGCGGCCTCGAAGTTCAGGTCCAGAATGATGATCGCCGGCTTCTGTTGGGCTTTCTCCAGGGCTTGCTGGGCATCCTTGACGAATTCCAAATCGAGACCGGCGCGCTTGGCCGCGTCGGCGAGCTTTACGGAGAAAAAGAGATCGTTGAGGACCGCCAGGACTCGCTTCGGTTCCTTTGTCTGCATAGGGATATGTTCGGCTGCCAATCGGAATCGCGGGAGGGGAACACCCCCAATGCTACCACGGAACCGATTGCTTGACTGGTGGTACCTTATAAGAGGTGCTCCTTCGCAGCGCGTGGGTACCCCTAAGCTGGGTGTGCCCGTCCGCTTGTTCGGCCGCCGTGCCTCTAGCGAAGTTCGACCGTCCGTCCCGGAGATTCCACCGCCGAGGTGCATATGATTTCGATCCGTTCCGTTGCGCTGGCGCTCATAGCGGCGCTGGCCTTTGTTTCTTGCAGCCGCGATCCGAACGTCGCCAAGAAGCGGTACCTGGACAGTGGAAACAAGTATTTCGATAAGGGGAGGCTCAAGGAAGCTTCCATCCAATACCGCAACGCCATCAAGATCGATCCACGCTACGGGCTGGCGCATTACAAACTGGCGCTGGTCGCCCTGAAGAGCAATCCGCAGGACTGGGGAGGGGCGGTAAGGGAACTGCGGAGGGCTATGGAGCTCATTCCGGCCAGTCAACAGGAACACTGGGATGCCGAGGTTAAACTCACCGAGATCTACCTTCTCCCCATCGTCAAACACGACGATAGTCTCATGGCGGAGGTCGAGGGCTTCTGCAACGATTTGCTCAAGCGCGATCCGAACTCGTTCGACGGCCATCGCCTGGTTGGCGACCTGAACTACACCAAGGCGGTTGCGGCCTTGGAGGTCAAGCAGAACGATGTCGCTCGTCAAGACCTGGACAAGGCCTTGGCGGAATACCACAAGGCGGACGCGATACAGCCTGGCAACCAAGGCGTGGAGATGCAGTTGGCCCGCGTCCTTTGGCGGAGTCTCGACTTTCCGGCCGCGGAACAGGGTTTTCGCGCCGTCATCGCCAAAGATAAGACCAACCTGGAAGCCTATCGCGAACTCTACACGCTGCTATGGGCGCAGAACAAGCGCACGGATGCCGAGGCGGTGCTGAAAAGCGGGTACCAGAACAATCCCAAACAGTTCCTCTTCCTGATCTCGCTTGCCGAGCAGTACCTAAGGGAGAACCGCCGCGACGACATGCTGGGCGTGCTCCAGCAGATCAAGTCCAAAGCCGGCGAGTTCCCCATGGCGTATTTCGAAGTGGGCGATTTCTATCTTAGGGTGGGAGACGGCGATTCCGCCATTCGCGAGTATAAAGAGGGAATCGGCAAGGACGGCAAGAACAAAGCGGTCTATCAGAAGCGCATCATCGAGGTGCTGATGAAGCAGGGTAAGCGCACGGATGCGGCCGGATACGTCGAACAGATTTTGAAGGATAACCCCAAGGACCCGGACGCGCGCGGGGTGGAGGCGACTCTCGCGCTGGAACGAGGCGACATCGCCAAGGCCCTGCCCGAACTGCAGCAGGTGGCCACGGCGTCTCCCAACAACCCCGTGGCGCACTTTAATCTGGCCCGCGGCTACTTCGCGCACGGGGAAGCGGAGCAGGCCAGGCAGCAGTTCGCGAGAGCCATCGAGCTGCGCCCGGATTACATTTCGGCGCGCCTCGGCATGGCGCTGTTGCAGGTGGCTCGCCAGGAGTACGACGCGGCGCTTCGGTCCACCCAGGACATCTTGAAATACGATCCGAACAACGCCAGCGCGAAGCTGCTTGCATCCGCGGCGATGGTGGGACAACAGAGGTGGGGCGACTCGCGCCAGGTGTTGGACCAAATACTCAAGGTGAATCCGAGTTCGGCGGAAGCGACGTATCAAATGGGCGTTGTAGATCTGGGCGAGAAGAAGTACAAGGATGCGGAGGCGGCTTTCCGGCGCTCTTACGAACTGAATCCTGCCAACACCCGCGGTCTGATGGGCGTCAAAGAGACCTACATGGCGCAGGGCATGACCGACAAGGCGGTCCAGTTTTTGCAGGCGGAAATCGCCAAGGCTCCGGCGCGCATGGAGTTTCACCTGGAGCTTGGCAATGTGGGGGTGCGCGCGGGGCGTTTCGACATGGCGATCGCCGAGTTCCAGCAGGTTCTGGCGGGCACGCCCAAGGGAACGACGGCGCAAGGACTGATTTACCTGGAAATGGGCGACACCTACCAGCGGAAGGGTGATTTCGCCTCGGCCATAAACGCGCTTCAGGAAGCCCGCAAGACCCTGCCGAACGACGAAAGGGTGCTCACCGATCTGGCTATTACGCTCGGATCCGCGGACCGCTGGCCCGAAGCGCGGCAGGTTTACGAAGCCACCATGAAAATCGATCCCAACAACGGGATTGTCCTCAACAACCTGGCTTTCGGCCTTGCCGAGCACAATGGCGATCTCGACCAGGCGCTCACCATGGCGCAGCAAGCCAAGCGGCTACTGCCGACGATGGCCGAAGTGTCCGACACCCTGGCTTGGATCTATCTCAAGAAGAACCTGCCGGATCAGGCGCTCCCGATTCTGCACGACATCGTGACGAAGAACCCGGGGAGGCCGACATTCCACTACCACTTGGGGATGGCAATGGCGCAAAAACTGGAGAAGGCACAGGCCAGGGAGGAAGCAAACAAAGCGCTTGCGCTGAATCCCGCAACCGATGAAAAGAAGCAGATTCAGGACTTCCTGAGCCGGCTCTAAACAGAGTAGCGGCCGGGACGCGCCCTGGTGGGCCCGTCCCGGCGGTGAATCGCCTTGCCGGCAACCCGTCAGACGGCCAAGAACATTGTGCTGCCCTGCCGGTTCACCAGCAGGAGAGCGTCGTCCTTGGCGTTACGCATGGCGGATTCGAAATCGGAAGTGTTGCGCACCGGCCTGTGGTTCACTTCCTGAATTACGTCGCCACGCTTCAGGCCAGAATCGGCGGCTTTGCTGCCCGGGTCCACGCCGGTTACGACAACTCCGGCGGCGGTAGGCGGCAATCCTAACCGCCGGGCGGTCTGGGCGGTGACGTTCTCCACCGTGATCCCTTGCAGGGCATCTTCGCTTTGGCTCTCAGGCTGTGCGTTCCTGGCGGTTTCCGTGGGCATTTCCGCAAGGGTCAGCGGGAGGGTTTTCTCCGCGCCGTCGCGGAACACCTTCACGTTCACTTTGGTCCCAGGGGCCATCAGCGAAACGTGCATGCGGAGCTCGGCGCTGCCAGTCACCGGCTTGCCATCGATGTCCAGGATGATATCGCCCTTTTCCAAGCCCGCTTTCTCCGCCGGGCTGCCGGGCATCACATCGCCGATCAGCGCGCCGGTGACCTCCGGCTCATGGAAGTCCTTGGCGATGGACGGCGTCACTTCCTGAGCCTTCACGCCCAGGTACGCGCGGGTCACCTTGCCGGTGGCGACAATCTGCTGCATCACGTCGCGCGCCACACGAACCGGAACGGCGAAACCGATGCCCTGGTTCCCTTCCGATCCATTGGCCAGGATGGCGGTGTTGATGCCAATCAGCTCGCCGCGGTCGTTCACCAGCGCGCCGCCCGAGTTGCCGGGGTTGATCGACGCATCCGTCTGAATGAAATCCTCGTAGTCTTCAATTCCCAGATTGGCGCGGCCGGTAGCGCTGACAATGCCCATGGTGACAGTCTTGCCGACGCCAAAGGGGTTGCCCACGGCCAGCACGTAGTCGCCCACCTGCACCTTATCGGAATCGCCAATGGTGATCGGCTCCAGACCGCTGGCGTCCACCTTGAGTACGGCGATGTCGGTTTTCGGATCGGCGCCCACCACACGAGCTTTGAATTCGTGCTTGTCGGGCATGATCACGGTGACGGTGGTGGCGTGGTCCACCACGTGGTTATTGGTCAGGATATAGCCATTCGCGCTGACGATCACGCCGGAGCCCATGCCCTGTTCCTTCTGTTGCCGAGGCATGCGGGACTGCCCGCCGCCGTTGTCCGGATCGCCTCCAAAGAACTGGCGGAACATCGGAGGAATTCCGTCGTCCCCTCCCTCAGCGCTAGCCTTCACCATACGGGACGAGGTAATGGTTACCACCGAAGGCAATACCTTTTTCACCACCGGGGCGAAACTGATGCGGCTCGCCGGTTCGTCCGCGCTCGCGAACTTAAACGTGGCGGGCGGATTCACCAAGTGATCCACGCCCGCTACCGCCAAGCCACCCAATCCAAGCGCCAGCAGCATGGCCGCGGCGGCTCGCTTCGGCCGGCCCCAAATCCGTTGTACGTTCATATAGCCTCCAAGAAATCTCGGATTGCCACAAGGTTCCCATCGATCGAGTGGCTCCATATATTCAGATGGGCTGGAGCCGTTTTCGTTTGTAATGGGAAGCCGGTAATTCGGGGCCGGAGACTTGGTACACCCCCGCCGGAGCTAGCGTAGTGTCGGAGAATTAACTCGACAGGCCAGAAGAAGGCAGACGGGCCCACAAAAGGCTTGGGCGCCCCGGTCCGCCCCCCCGAAGAAGGCAGGCCACAAAAAACGATGGCCTGCCCCACTGTCTAGTTGTTTCCTGGACACTACACTAGGCTAGGAGATGATGCCCTTGCGCACGGCGTACAGGATTATTTCCGGGACGCTGCGTAAGTTCAATTTTTGCATGAGCCTGGCGCGATGCGTCTCGACCGTGTAGACGCTCAGGTTGAGCAGATTGGCGATTTCCTTGCTCGATTTGAACTCGGCCACCAGTTGCAGGATCTCGCGCTCGCGGGGCGAAAGCAGGTCGTAGGAGTCTTCGGCGCCGGTGCGCTCCAGCCTGCGCACGTAATCCTGGAGCAGCACCTGGCCGACCGCCGGACTAAAGAACGACTTTCCGGCGGCGGCGGCTCGAATGGCGCGCGCCAGGTCGGCTTCGGCGGAGTCCTTGAGCAGGTAGGCTTTGGCGCCCGCTTTCAGGGCCCGCAGCACGTACCCTTCGTCGGAGTGCATACTCAGCATGACGACCTGCGCGTCCGGTTGCGCCGCGCGAATCTGGCGGCAGGCTTCGATGCCATTCAAGTTGGGCATGCCGATATCCATCACCACCACGTCCGGCTTCAGGTTGGCGGCCATGGCTACGGCTTCCCGCCCGTCGCTGGCTTCTCCGACCACCGTGAGGTCGGGCTGGGCATCCACCACCAGGCGCAGGCCCGCGCGAATCAGGGTGTGGTCGTCGGCCAGCAGGACGCTGGTTTTCTTCATGCGCGGCCCCCGCCGGGAATGGGGAGTTCCGCCGTCACGGTGGCGCCCTTTCCCGGCTGCGATTCCACCCGCAACGTTCCGCCCAGCCGTTTCACGCGCTCCTCCATTCCCAGGATTCCCATACCGCGCGACCGAACCGCATCGAAGCCGCGGCCATCGTCGATAACCCGCACCAGGATGGAGTTTGCTTCTCTCCGCGCCTCAACTTTCGCGTTCCTGGCGCCGGAATGCCGCACGGCGTTGTTGAGGGCTTCCTGGACGAGCCGGTAGACCGTAATCTTGTATTCGTCGGGCAGATCTTCGGGAACGCTTTCCGATTCCACCGAGACTTCCAACTGGCTGCGCCGGGACACTTCCCTCCCTTGCCATTCGAGGGCCGCCGCCAAGCCAAGGTCGTCCAGCATGGAAGGCCGCAGCAGGAGCGCGATATTTCTGACGGATTGAAAGGTCCCCTCGGCCACCGACTTCAGGTTGTCCAGTTGCGCTCTCACTTCGGGGTGGTCTTCGGAGAGCGTGGTCGAGAGCCGGCCGATATCCACCAGAAGGGCCCCGAGCGCTTGGCCGACTTCGTCGTGCAGCTCGCGAGAGATGGCGCGGCGCTCGGTCTCCTGCGCGTCCACCAGGCGCGCCGAGAGTTCCCGCAGAGCGTGCCGGCTTCGAGCGAGTTCGACGTAGCGGGCGCGAGTCTGCCGGTCGAGCCGCGCGATGTACGCCATGCTGCCCAACACCAGCAGCAGACCGCTGGCGAATCCGATGGCGAGTACCCGGGATAAGCTGCCTTGCAGGTTGGCAAACCCGGTCACCAGTGAGCTATCGGCGTATTCCAGCCGCTCTCCGTTCCACGCCTGGAGCTTCCCGGACCAGTCCAAGATCTGCTTTTGGACGGGCACAAGCTGTTCGGCAAGCATGCTTTCCGCGCGGCGCCGGCGTTCTTCGGGCCTCGCCGAGAGGACCGTGATATAGAGAGTCCGCTGTTGGAAAAAGACTCCGCGCAAGCCGTTCAGGAGCGCGTCTTCCTGGGAGTCCCGGGCGCTGGGATAGCGGTCGAAATCGGCGGCGATCGCCAGGGTGAGTTGGTCCAGGCGGCGGCGAGCCTCCACGTCCCGGTCGGCGGCCGTCTGCGCGACGAATTGCTGCACGGCCTGGTCATAGCTCTGCAGGGAAAGCCACAGGCCGGAAAGCGTGCGCGTGCGCTCCGCCAGCGCGCGGGTAGCCGCCAGCTCTTGCGTGCGCATGGCCGAGAGAAAGCGGGCCGCCAACGCGCCGGACACAACGAGGAGCGCCAGCAGCAAGACGGAAACCCAGAGGAACAACCAGCGCAGCGCGCTGGAGGGCGGAGCGGGTTCCCTCCACGCGTCCGCGTCCGCGCTCTCACTCGATGTCGTCATAGGCCATGAAGGGGTGACAATTCCATTATCCTTCGTCACTGATCTCTTTGTCAGTCGGTCAGTGCTCGCCGGCGCCCGGGACGTGAATCCCACGGGGTCTTTTAGGCGCGCCCCCCTTACTGCACCGGCCCGAGTTTCTTCAATAACTCGCGGATCCTGGCGCCGTCTCCCACGGCGACGATTTGCACGTTGTCGTAGGGGACGTACTTCCGGGCTACGCGCTGGACGTCGGCGGCGGTGATGGCCGCGACCTTCTCGGGGTAGGTGTCCCAGTAGTCCTCGAGCAGCCCGAAATCGCGCTGCTGGAGCCATCGTGAGAGGACATTGGCGGGGTTTTCCAGCGCCAGCGCGAAGCTGGCCACGAGAGTCCGCTTGGCGCCCTCCAACTCGTCCTTGGGTACCGGCACGTCGCGGATTTCCCGGAATTCCGTCAGCAGGTCCGTCAGCGCCGGCTCGGTGACCTCCGTGCGCACCGACATCGCCGCCGAAAAATGCTGCAAGTACCGCGTCGCGCTGAAAGAGGAGCTCACGCCATAGGTGTAGCCCTTCTCTTCACGGATGATCCGGAACAGCCGCGCCGCCGTTCCCGAGCCCAACCCCTGGTTCATCACCATGCAGGCGATGTAATCGGGGAGGCGAAGTTATCGTAGATCAGCTCCTCGATCTTCTCCGAGGTCGCGCCGTACGCCTGGTTATCGACGCTCTGCCGGCGCTCCTCCTTCACGGCCTGGCGCTGGTTCTCCAGGTTCTCCTCGGTGAGCGCCAGCGCATGCATTCGGTCAGCCTCCAGGAACAGACCGAGGTCGACCTGGTTCTTAGGCATGGTCTCGTAGTACGATGTGCGGTCGGTGTTGGTGGCGCCATTGGAAGTGCCGCCGTTGGTGTCGATGAGGAAATCCAACTCGCCCACGCCGACGTTCTCCGAGCCTTTGAACATCATGTGTTCGAAGAGGTGCGCGAACCCCGTGCGCCCCTTGCGCTCGTCGCGCGACCCGACTTTGTAAGCGACCGCGATGGCGTAGACCGGCGCGTAATGGTCCTCGGAAATGATGACGCGGAGTCCGTTGTCGAGCGTCGTATCGGTGAATGCAACCTTGGGAATGGCCGAGGGAGCCTGGGCCAAGACAAGGCCGGCCGCAACCAGCGCCGCGGCGACGGACAGTTTCATGAATCCTCCTGAAGGGTTTCTTGTAGCATCATTCAGGCGCGGCCGCGGGCCGGAGCTGTCATTTGGTCAGTTTGATCACCCATGCCGGCTGAGCCATTAGCTCCTCGGGGATCTCCGGCAGATCGACGGTCAGCCCTTTTCCTTGCGATTGGAATCGCAGGGGCGCGGCCGTACCCAGCAGAGTCGCCGCCTTCAAGCCCGTTCCGTCGAACTCTTTCACCGTGAATCGTCTCCCCGGCCAGCGCGGCAGAATCACGTAGACGCTCGCGCCTTTCGAGGTGAAAAACGCCTCGATGCCGGCCTTGCCCGGCGCCGGCTTTTCCGTCAGCCTGGTTACATCGTACGTGCTGTTGAACTCCTGGTTGTAGTCCATCTTGGGGACCTCCCCGGCGCTCCATTGACGAGTGACCTTCAAGGGCTTTGCGCCGTAGATCGCTTCACCGTTCACTTTCAGCCACGCCCCGATTTGCAATAGCCGCTCCTCCATCACCACCGGAATCGTCCCGTCCGCCGCCGGGCCGATATCCAGCAGCAGGTTCCCGCCTCGGCTTACCAGATCCACCAGAAGGATCACGAGTTCCCTGCTCGTGTGGTAATCGCCGATCCGTTCGGCGCGGTTATAGCCGTAGGAAAACCCCATCCCCCGGCTCTCCTCCCATGGATGGTCGATGCCGCTCATCCCG
>Ga0182014_10007630_pt1 | contig 11278 bp, 14 predicted proteins | sample 612S2DmetaG_FD_120489 | JGI IMG/M metagenome (GOLD analysis project Ga0182014, IMG submission 120489) | Permafrost microbial communities from Stordalen Mire, Sweden - 612S2D metaG | ecosystem: Environmental > Terrestrial > Soil > Wetlands > Permafrost | place: Sweden: Stordalen | collected... | reverse complement strand
GACCGAGGCTGGAGCTGAAGGGATTCAAGCGGGTGAGGATCGAGGCCGGGGCTGAGCGGGATGTGACGCTGGATCTGAAGCCGCGCGATTTAGCGTACTGGGACGCGGCGGACCACGCCTGGCGGGTGGAAAAGGAACAGTTGCGTGTGTTGGCCGGTGGATCGAGCGACAAGCTGCCCCTTCAGGCCGTCGTGGGGGTCGAGACCGGCGGAGAGTTCAAACCGTAGGGGGAGGGGTTTACGGTGGTAGGAATCGGCGTCGCAAGAATCGGCAACGACGAATGCCTTCAGGAACGGTCTGTTGCCGCTTGCGTGAAGGACCAGGAAGGGCCAACAGAGTGAGGAATGAGTGGTGCGCCCGGAGAGAGTCGAACTCCCGACCTACTGGTTCGTAGTCTGTTTGCCTAGCAAAAAACAGTGACAGCTAAATCAGCTACTTACAGGTAAACTACCCAATTGACAATAGATACTGAATGTAGTACACTGACACTAGTGGTCACTCGACGACACTGAATGACAGCATGACAGTGACAGAGTAGTGACAGAAAGGTATGAAATGGCGCGTATTACACAACAATCCGTGAAAAAACTAGTGACAGAAAATCCTGTCGCAAAGCTCGTATACGACGACGAGGTGCGCGGCTTCTGCGTGCGACTGACGCCCCGCGTTGGTGGAGGTGCAACCGCTACCTATGTTTTGGACTACTACTTCAGGGGCAAGAAAGGAGACAAGAGCAAGAAATGTAGATACTCCATCGGAAGGACCACCGAAATGACTGCCGACGTTGCGCGCAAAGAGGCGCTGGATTTGAGGGCGAAGATTAGGAGTGGGGTTGACCCAATAAAAAAGCGGGATGCGTGGAAGAGCGACCCGACGTTCGGCGCTCTGGCGGCTGCGTACATGAAGGACACGAAGGGGCAAAAGCGCGAAAGCAGCCTGTACGACGACCGCAGAATGTTGGGCGTCAATGAGGACGGAACAACGAAGAACGATGAGGACGAGGCGCAGCGGAAGAAACGCATTCTCACCGTCCTGGGCGAGCAGCGCCTTGCCGAGATCAAGCAGAGCGACATCGCTCAGTTTCACGAATCACTCAGAGAAACGCCGTATCAGGCGAACCGCGTCCTGGGTCTGTTGTCGGCAGTCTTCAACTACGGCATTGACAAGAAGTGGACAACGGAGAACCCGGCGCGCGGAATTAAGAAGTTCCACGAAGAGAAGCGCGAACGCTTTCTGACCATCGAGGAAATGCAGAAACTGCGCGAGTCGATTGAGAGCTACCACGACGTGTCCGCTCGCGATGCCTTGCTGCTGCTGATGCTCACCGGCAGCCGCGAGGGCGAAGTGCTCAAGGCTGAGTGGGAAGAGTTCGACTTGGAGCGTGGAGTGTGGACAAAACCATCCCACCACACAAAACAGAAAAAGGACGAGCACATACCATTAAGCGGACCCGCGCTCAAGCTGCTTGAGTCGATGCAGACGCCAAGTGCAGCCGGGCCACTCTTCCCCGGACTGAGGGGGGAAGCGCGCACCACGTTGCGGCGTCCCTGGGTGCAAGCGTGCAAGGCGGCCGGCCTGGTGGAAGAGATCGCCGTCGAGGGCAAGCGCGGAACGCTTACACGCTACCGCCCAACTCTGCGCGTTCACGACTTGCGCCATAACTTCGCGTCACATCTGGCGAGTAACGGCGTGTCCCTACAGGTTGTCGGCAAGCTGCTAGGCCACACGCAAGCATCTACAACAATGCGCTATGCCCATCTACAGGACGAGGCCCTGCGCTCTGCGACAAACAAGTTCGGGCGCATCTTCGAGCAAGCGCCGAAAGCAAGGAAGCGTCGCGCGTAGGTCGTTGAAGCGGCTGCCATCATCGACGCCTTACATCCTAAGCCGCGCCGCCTGTGCTGCCCGCTGCTACTTGATCCCATCGCAGGCTCGTTCATAACCCAAAGAGCAAGCCCTACTTAGAAGCTGCTTTCCTTTCTCCGTATCCTTGGCGACGCCTTGACCAAGGTTGTACATTGAACCGAGATAGTAGCACGTGTACGCTCGATCATTATTGCAAGCCTGTTCGAGAAAAGGGGCAGCTTCGGAGTATCGCTTCTCATTCCAGAGTGCAACAGCTTGGTCCTCGATTTCGTCCGTGTTTGGTGGCGAAGCCCGCTTAGGATTTTCTACTGGCACAGGCTCTTGCTGAACTTCGGGTTGAGCGGCGGACTGCTTAGTATATTCTCCCTCCACCGTCACAGGTGTTGGTTCCTGGGGAGCCTCAGCCCTACCAGCGACCGGATTGTAGCCCTGTACTTGTGACTGCTGATTTACGCTCTCAGGCTGCTGAGCTTGCACTATTTCATTCGGAAATACAACTCCTTTTATCGTCCTTCCGTCTGGAAGTGAAGTCGTGACAACGGCGAGTGATCCTGCTGGGTTTCCACCTTCTGATACCATCGAAGTTCCTGGAGGGAAATAGCTGCAACCGAAGCGCCGCATGGTTTCATAGTCTGAAGTTGTTTTCTTGTTGGCCTCATCAGAATTCGGTATAAAAGCGTCCGCATACGCGGCAAAGGTTTTAGAGTCAGGGCAGATGACAGCGCCGAATCCATGCGTGTTCGCTGCCGTTACGTTACCTTTCAGGATTGGCTCACGGGACGAGATCGCAACCATAAGGCTACCGGCGCTTGGAGAGGCGCTATTCGTGGGTGGGATGGGAGACGCCGGAGTCGTGTTGATATATGCTTTGGAATTGTCGAATGTTTCGTTCCCAGTTGGAGATGTCGGAGTCGAGGAACCAGGCTGCGCGGTGTTTGAATCTGCTGATCGCCATGATCCATCTGCGCTGTTGGTCAAGTAAATCTCTGCCGTAAAGTTGACCCCATCCAAAGCGACATAATTGTCTGAACCGCCCATGGGCACAGCCGTCACCTCAATACCACCCCGGACTACTTCGCAGCCGAGCTTCTCTGCTTTGCTTTCCACGTTGAACATGGACAAGTGCAGCAAATCGAAGACAGCCGCCGCGTCATGATCTGCCCGCGGATCACTCAACAGCGATAGAGGGCAGATGATGGCATGATCGGCTGTATAGACAGTCTTCGCGTAGTCGAGAGGCGGGATAGGCTTCTCAGGCGCGCCAGGCTTGAAAATCCAATAGGCTACGAGCATAGCCACACCGACTAAAAACAACCTCTTCGCGATGTACCAAAAATCCCAACCCTGCACATCAATTCTCATCTCAACCGTCCTCCACCAGCCGCAGTACGCAGAGGCAGTGCTGGAACCGGCTCCGCCACGGAAAGCTCTGCGCCGCACTCCTGGCGAAGCCGAGAGCTCCCTGCCAGCGCAGTCTCCACGACGATGAAAAGCCAGCCATGACCAAACCGCTCCGTTCTCGGTCCGCCTTACATACTAAGCCGCGCCGCTGGCACACACCCAGATTTTCATACGAAGCTAGATACACTGATACTTAATCAGTAGCTCAACAAAGCTATAAATCACACAATGGCCTTTATTTATAAGGCTATTTGCATTCTGGCTTTACTGCATTCAATCACTCTGTCACTTTACTGTCACTGTGAGGCTGCTAAAACCTGCCAGAGAGCCTCTGAGCCTGCCAGAGCCTCTGAGTCAGCCTGAGAGCCTGCCAGAGCCTTGCCAGAGCCTTGCCAGAGGCCAGAACAGGCTGCCAGAGACTGCCTTGAGCCTTGCCAGAGGCTCTGAGAGCCTGCCAGATCAGTCTGAGACCTCGGCAGGCAGCGCGGGCGCCACGTGGCCGTCGATCATCTGGCCGGGCGCTGGGTATCCATTTCCATCGCTGGGTACAAAGACGATCTCCAAAAGTTGAGGAGCCGCGCTCCCATCGGTGAAGTTGAAGTCCGCAGAGATGCGAGAGCCTTCGGTCGATTCCCTAATTTCGCGCAGCGCCATTAGATCGCCTTTGATTGCCATGTAAACCAGCTTGCGCGCCAAGCACATACTCCAGCTTGCGCCCTTCGCCAAACCCATGGCCTCCGCTACAGTGTCAGGCGCTCTGTCCGCGAGCACGATACGAAGGGACCGCGAAATATGCACGTCAGCCAATCGAGCTTTCCCACCAGGATTTGCCGACGGAGCCCCAGGCTGAAACGCATAAGGTGAAGGGTGCTCTTTGGAGTACGCAGTATGCGGCGCGTTTTTCTTACGCCTAAGCGGCGCAACGATGACCCCCGCCGCTGTTTTCTTTTTCGTTGCCATGTCAGCAACTCCACGGCAGAGATTTACGCTTGCCCGTCAGCAGCTCGGCCTCCATCTGCTGTTTCCGTTTGCGCCAAGCGGACCATGCCGCGCGCTCGTGAGCCAGAGTGTCGAGGTACAGCGAAGCCAGCGCGGAGTCTACCGGCAGTGACGCCTTCGCGTACAAGCGCATCCTCGTTAAGATGCTCGCCCACCCGCGCCATGCGACGTGCGCCGCAGGCTCCCGCATCTTTGGGTATTGCCACGCTACGGACTTGATGGGGCGGCTGATGCTGCGCTGGAACGCCAGCACGTCTTCGAGTTCCTGCTTCTGTTTCGGTGTATCCATGATGTGCAACTCCTCGTCTTCAAAATACTCCGGCGCTAGAGCGCGATCAATAGCGCCGGAGGTGGACGTGCTGGTACACGTCCTGCCAGCGAGCGAAAGGATAATCCCGCTGGCCTTTCGATGCAGCGCCGCTGGTAGGACTGCGCTGCATCGATCTCAAAACTGGCACGGCTGGCCTGGGCAGTACGTCAGCCGTGCTCTTGACCGTGGCGGAAAGGAGAACGCCACGGTGTCGGCCCGCGAGCCCAACCACGAAACGCGCAGGCCGAAGTCAATCTTAGAACGCGGTGAACACGCCGCCCGTTATCAGGTGGCCTCCCCATGCAGACCCCCGCACTGGGTTGAGCCGGTTGAGAATGTTCGTCTGCGTCCATTCGAGTTGCTGAATCTCGCCTTGCAGCGTGACGGCAGAAAGTTGTAGTTGATATAAATTTGGCAGTGCTGCTCCCGCCGCTCGCAACTGTGCGATCTCGGATTCTCGTTGCTCAACGGCTGCGCGCCACGCGACGGCCTCCGGGTCCGATGGGATGAAGTCGAGTACGACAGGGCGCTCCGCCATGAGAGCACTAATGCGCTCCTGCCTTTGCTCGATAGCTCGCGCCAAGTTTTGCCCAGCATCTCGCAAACCCATGATGCGTGAAGCAAGGACGGCGAGTATCGGCCTCTTCACGGCCAGATCCGCGCGCACAGCTTTCAACTGCTCGATGAGCAGTGCTTTGCGTACCTCCGCCGCTGCCACGTCGGCCTGGGCTATGACAGCCCGCGCAGTCGCCATTGCGAACGCATCGGGCGTAGGTGGTGCAGGTGGTGCTGGGGGAGGTGCTGGAGCAGGCACGATGGCCTGCTCTGGTGGAGTGAGCTTCCTCGCCGGTACGTGCTTCTTTAGTGGCCTGCCCCCAAGCGCCTTTACGCGCGACGTGGCATAGTCCACGACGGCCTTTGGTGCGCCCGCTGGTATGTCGGCCAGATATTCCTGAGCAGACAACAGCGCGGCAACTTGGACTGCATCGTTATTCTTTTTTTGCATCGGAAGATTCCTTTCGGGTTGTGAGTGGCCGCTTGAGGCCGGGGAACTGGTTGGCGAGCGCGGCACGAGTGGAGCAAAACCGCGTCGGCGGAAACTCGCTCGCCTGGTTTACTTCAACGCCGTTTTCGAGATCGTGTGCAAGATAGCCAGCGGGAGGTTGATGTTGCACACCGGGTGCCGGATGGGAAGCAGCCGGAACAGGAACACGGTTAGGGTTTTTCATTTGATCTCCTTTTTGATTTGTCACGCAAAAGCCGTGAGGTCTTCAGGGTGGTGCGTTGTGGCGCAAGCAGGGAAGCGGGAGAGAGTGTGACCGCCTCCACCATTGCGCGCTTCATTGCCGTGGTTGCAGCAAGAAAATTGTGAGCACGTCGCAGGGGCCGGTGGGGACAAGCCACACTCCCTGCGACGCGCACTTCGGACGCCTGCGAGGGCGCGCTCCGAACTGGTAAAGCTAAAATCATAAAAATCCTCTGTACATCATTTGACGTTTGACGTTTTGACTTTTTGACGTGATGGCCTTAAACGTCAATAAATCAATAAATCAAAACGTCAAAACATCTTCTGTACTCTTACATCCCTTTTTCCCCTCTACCTTGGGTGCCTGCCGCTGTGAATCGGGCGGGCGGAGGCAGCTCCATTGTTGTGCTCGCTTCTTTCTTCAACCCACCGTGAATCACATTCAGCTTTCTCCCGGCGCGCTGCACGGTTTGCAGGTCGTACCCGCTCTTGTTCACCAGGTCGTCAACCTTCATGCGCCCATTCGTCAGCAGTCCACGCATAAACTCTTCACAGCGTGCAACCTTGGTGCCTGGTTTCTTGTTCGAGGTCTCCGGCGCCATCAACTCTGCCCGTGATGCCGTCGATTTTCCATTCCAGATCAATCGGGCATTTGTAACGTTCTTCCCTTGGATTGTCTCTTTCACTTTCTCGATGTGGTAGCAAAGTCCTTCAGCCATAGGCCCAATATTGTTCTTCACCGGAAGCATGTGCTTCTCGTCGTCTTCTCCGGCGCGGGTGCCGATCATAAACTCGATGCGCACAGTGGCGCTGAAGTCGATGGACCCCAACCCTCTGCCAATTGCGCGACCACCGCCTGCCTTCGCCATGTGCCGGATGATGACAATGCCGATGCTGTACTTTTTCGCCAGCTTCAAAACGTTGCTCATCAAAGGGCGCACCTCGTTGGCTTTGTACGAGTCAGCGTCGGGGCCAAAGTACGCTTGAAGCGGATCGAAGACCACCAGATCAGCTTTTGTCTTTTTTATCAATTGCTCCAGCGGCCGGAGGTCAGCAAAGACAATATCCTTGGCGTTGCCACCCTTGCCAAGCGCACCGTTCAATATGTGAAGGCTGTTCTTGGCTCCGTTCGCCAGTCTGTAGCGCGGTTTGGTTGTGTGCTCTGTACTCGCTTCATTTGTGGCGTATATCGTGCGGAGCGGTTTCCCGAACTTTTTGCCTGTGAAGGGGTCGAGACCCTTTGAGAGTTCCGCTGCTATCTTCACGGCCATAAAACTTTTTCCAGCGCCGGGGTCACCAGTAAGTATTGTGATCTCGGCGCGCGCTATGCGGTCTTCCCAAATCCAGTCCACGGGCTGCTCCACCACGTCGTCTATGCAAACAGAGTCCGGCCTGTCGCCCTGGTCGGTGTCTAGTTCCAGCGCGGGTGAGGCCATAGATGCTGCAAACATTGCTTTGAACGCATCGATTCCGAGCGCGTGGATTACGTCGTCTATGCCGTCCTTGCCCTTACCAGTGACGCGCGGCATACGCATAGGCTCATGCACGAGCGCACCAGCATCAATAAACAGCTTGATTGCCGCACTCTCCGCACTGCGCACGTTGTCGTTGGAGTCTGCGTCTGCGTCGAAGGCCAGCACTAGGTGGCGATGCTTCTTGCCGCGGTGCATCACCATCTCTTTGAAGATCGGATGGAGCTTCTGTCTCTGCGAGCCGGCCTCGAATACTCCGTTACACCCGCCACACCCCATGATGGGTATGCCGTACTGCGCACCAGCCAGTGAGCGCGTCTCCCCTTCAGAAATAGTGACCGGCGTGTCTATGTCCCCGAAGATCTCCTTCCACGGAAGCGTCGGCGCGAAGTAGGGGAAGTTGCCCGAGTCGTGCGCTTGCTTCCAGTGTTGCTCTTTGCCGTTCTTGTCAATCCACGGCTTCTCCAGCCGCGTGCGCGAGCCGTTCAGCTCTTCATCGGTTAGGGGGTGAAACTTTTGGAACGTGATCTGCCCTTCGCCAGTGCGAGAGTCGCGCACGACTACGCCGGAGTCTTTGGCAAACTCGTTAGGAATGCCGCGCGCGGGAAGATATTCTTTGGACCATATTGTCTTAGAAGTCGATGCAGGTTGTTTTTTCATACTTTCCTCGCAGGGTTGATGGCAGTTACTTCGTGGTGCTGAGTTACGCGGCTGTGCGTGCGCAGCGTGCGTTGCGCGTGCGGCCGGCAGAGACTACGGGCTTGCGCAGTCTGGGCGCCGGGCGCGCGGGCTCGTAACCTTCGGAGCGCGCCAAAAACTGCTCCACGGCGGCGCGCCGGTAGTAGATATATTTGCCCAGCTTGATTCGAGGCGGGCCGATTCTGGCGTCGTGATAGCGTTGCAGGGAGCGCAACGATACCCCCAACTCTTTTGCGAGTTGGCGTGGTGTCAGCAAACCCAAGTTGGGCGTGGGGGTGGTTTCAGTTGTGGTGGGATTTTGAGTGGTTCCTGATGGCATGGCGACACCCCAGAGCGAAGTCGCGTTTGGGTACGCGCTCGGTGAGGTTGGATCGATGAATCACTAGTACTGCCACCGGGGCCAACCGGGCTGGCATTCGACCCTTACCGCCGACCCTCTGCGGGTGCAGAGTTCTGGGGCTGAATAGATTATCTCACATCGTGCTCTAATAGCCGCCGCACGGCGTCGCCCCTGGTCCCCTGAGGCCAGAGCCTGCCTGAGGCTTGACAGTGACAGTATAGTGACAGTTTATGCAGCACAACAAAGTGCTGATTTTCATGTTGCTTCTAACTTCTTTATTTTCTTTGGTTTAAGTGGTGCGCCCGGAGAGAGTCGAACTCCCGACCTACTGGTTCGTAGCCAGTCGCTCTATCCAGCTGAGCTACGGGCGCACACGGATGGTTTCAAGCGAAACCATAGACAGATTATCAGGGTTCTTCGCGGCGCGCAATCGGTCGAGGGCCTGTTCAAAGGCCCTATTCAGGCTGCGGGGCCGGTTGCGGAGCAGGCGGCGGTGGAATCGGCGGCAGGGCGGCGGAGATTCCTGGGTCAATCTCAAGGCCGGCCTCACGGACCAGCTTGGTGACGGTGGCGGCGTTGAGCCGGGTGGCGTCGTACTCCACGCGCAGGGTGCGGGCGGCGTGGTCGAAGCTGAGACGCCGGATGCCGTAAACGTCCTTGGTGCTGGCCAGCGCGAAAGCCGCCTGCTCAGTGGGCGGCGTGGCATAGCGATAGAGAATTTCCACCGTGGTCATAGGGGAATGATAGCAAGGTGCGGGCCATCGCGGAGCGGCTACGCACCCGCGGCAGTGGAGAGCGCTTTTTCTTTGCTGCGTCGCTGGGTCCGCAAGGCGCGTAAGGGTCTGTGTGCCGCCGGTTCCATTACCGGCGTCTTGCACGCCGCAACATGGGGAAATGGATGGACCTTGAGCCTCGAAGACTGCTGCTGTTCCAGCCAGAGGTCACGCTGCATCTGCATCTTCAGCCAGAAGTCCGGCGACGTGCCCAGCGCCGCAGACAGGCGCAAGGACATATTAGCGGTGATTCCCGCATGTCCATTCAGGACGCGGGAAAGATGGGCGCGTGTGATGCCGAGCCGGGAAGCTGCATCGGAAACGCTCATTTCTCCCAGGTAGTCGCGCAGCACTTCGCCGGGGTGTGCAGGATTGAAAATCATTTCTTTCCCCTTTTCAGTGGTAGTCCAGGTAATCGACGAGAATCGCATCCGTACGCTCGAAGGTGAACGTAATCCGCCAATTGCCGCTTACCCACACGGACCAGTGATCTTTGAGGCCCCCGTGAAGCGGATGCAGGTTGTTGGCAGGCGCGTTCATATCGCCCGCAACGGACGCCACATCCAAGGCCGTCAGGAGGTTGCGCAACCGTGCCGCGTGTTCCGGCCTGATTCCTGCCTTCGATCCCGTCTCCGCGAACCGCTGCAGCCCTTTGTGACGGTAGCTCTTGATCACGCGTATAGTGTATACACACACTACACGAAGAGTCAAGCGCCCTCCGTTTCAAGATTCTGGATGTCCAGGGCTTACAGGCTCTTCAGAAACGCGCGGACCTCGGGGTTGGACCAGTCCGGGTCGCCGACGATCTTGCGGCGGATGACGCCCTGGCGGTCGATGATGTAGGTCTCGGGCCATCCCTCGGTGTGGTAAAGCCTGGCGGCGGACTGGCTGGGGTCGCGTACTGTGATGAAGTCGACGTGCCGGCGGACCAGGAAGCGGCTGTAAGCGTCGGGGTCGTCGTCGATGCTGACGGCGAGGATGGCCAGATCGGGCCGGTCGTGGTGGAGTTCGACTAACCCCGGCATCTCTGAAACGCACGGCGGGCACCAGGTGGCCCAGAAGTTGAGCAAGACAACCCGGCCCCGGTAGTTGGCCAAGTGGATGGTGGTGGTTCCGTCGGAGACGGTGAAGTCGGGAGCTGCCTTGCCGGTTTGGGCAGGATGCGCGCCGCGGTCGCAGGCGGGCATGAGAGCCAACGGCAGCAGCAGAATGAGTTTGAGTAAGCGAGGGGACCGCACATACTTATAATACGGAGCGAAAGGCCCCAACGAAAGGGTGACGCGTCATGGGGAAGGACAGGCCTGAGGCGAACAGGACGGCTGGAACTGGGGGATGGAAGCCGGTGCTTGGGCTTTCCGATACGCCGGGTGAGCCCGCGGCGCTGCCGGTGAGGTGGGGAACGGTATTCGACCAGCCGGAGCCGGAGGAGCTGCTGGAGCTTACGGTCGTCGTTCCGGCGCGGAACGAAGAGGACTGCCTGGGCGCCTGCCTGGAGTCGTTGGTGAGCCAGTCGGAAGAGATTTTTGAGCTGGGCCGGGATTGGGAACTGATTGTGGTGGACGACCACTCGACGGACAGGACTGCGGAGATAGCGCGCGGCTTTGCCGGGGTCACGGTGATGCTGGCGTGCAAGCTGGAGCCCGACTGGACGGGGAAGGCAAATGCCATTTGGACGGCGGCCAAGAAGGCGCGCGGGCGCTGGCTGCTGTTTACCGACGCGGACACATTGCACGAGCCCGGAAACCTGCGCCGGGCCATCCATGAAGCTGCGCGGCACAAGGTGGGGATGCTGAGCTATTCGCCGCGGCAAATCGTCAGCGGACTGGCGCAACGTTCGCTCATGCCGCTGGTCTTCTGCGAGTTGGCGCTGGCCTATCCGCCGGCCAAGGTCTCGGACCCGAACCAGCGGATCGCCGCCGCCAACGGGCAATTTCTGCTTGTAGAGCGGGAGGCTTACCGGCGCCTCGGCGGCCACGCCAGTGTGGCAGACAAGGTGCTGGACGACGTGGAGCTGGCCTTCCTGGCCAAGCGGCGCGGCGTGGGGCTGCGCTTCCGCTATGCCGACGATGCCGTGGCCACGCGGATGTACCGCTCGACGGCGGCCATGATCGAGGGCTGGACCAAGAACCTGGCGCTGCTGTTCGACAATTCGCTGGCGCTGGCCCTGTGGCG
>Ga0182014_10007629_pt1 | contig 11280 bp, 9 predicted proteins | sample 612S2DmetaG_FD_120489 | JGI IMG/M metagenome (GOLD analysis project Ga0182014, IMG submission 120489) | Permafrost microbial communities from Stordalen Mire, Sweden - 612S2D metaG | ecosystem: Environmental > Terrestrial > Soil > Wetlands > Permafrost | place: Sweden: Stordalen | collected... | reverse complement strand
CATGCCAGTTCATAACACAGCAGCAAAATATGGTGCCGGCCGTTATTGCGCCGTGTTCACTTCATACAGAGATGCGTCGGCAGCAGTCTCTTTCAGGACTGGGATTGAACGGCATGAATCCCTTTTGACGAACTCCGTCGGAAGGGTCACGTGTTGGGGTGGCAAGTCATGCTTAGCAATCCGATTCAGGACTAATTCCACAAGCTGCTGACCCACCTGTTCGGGAAATTCCCGGTTGGTGGTCAAACTCGGATGCAGCCACTGACCAACCGTATCGTCACAACCTGCGACGCTAATGTCAGCGGGGACCCGTAACCCGCAGTCTCGAAGAGCTTTGTAAATCCCATGCGCCGTCCGATCGTTGCCTGCCAGAATCGCTGTCACCGAATTATCCTGAGTCAGCAGAGACTTAGCGCCAATATATCCGATTTCGGCATCGTCCTCAGAACCAGGACTGTTGAGCCGCTGCGGCAAATTAGCCTCATCCATTGCACGCCTGTAACCTGCAAAAGACCGGGCAAATCGGGGAAGACGTACGTTACCGACAAAGCCGATATTGCGATGGCCCAGTCCGATCAAGTATCGCGTCATGTCGTTACCGCCCTGCACATCATCGGAAAAGACCGCGTCCTGATCCTTCAGGACTTCCAGATCCCCAACCACGGTATTGCCAAGCACCGCAAAGGTGATGCCTTTGTGGTCTAGCAATTCAAAGAGGTTCGTGGAGTTCGTGCCCGCCAGGATCATCGCCCGAACCGTGTCGCGGCGTTGTATTACCTTCGGTAAATGCAACTCCTTCCAAGAGACCTGAGGCGAGTAATTGAACGAGAGAAAAACCATGTCCCAACCATACGCAGCGCAGTGTGCTTCGGCTCCGAGTAGGATTCGCGAGTGAAACGGATGCAACATGGCACGATTGCCAAGAAGGAATGCCAGTGCTTTGGTCTTGTTCCGTTGAAATACATCGATATCGAGCTTTGCCGCGGCATCCAGAACAATCCGTTGGGTGGACGGATCGACATTGCTGCTTCCGTTTAGCACACGCGATACCGTAGCCACGCTTACTTTGGCGAGTTCTGCAACTTCCCGAACACCCACCTTATTTTTTTGTTGATTGACGTTCATCAAATTTCCCTCAAATCAGACCGCATCCCTAAACCTGAAGGGGCACACGCGCACGCTCAAACTTATCAGTATACGGCACCTTTGCTGTCCTGCAACGCAAACAAATGCGAAATTTTCATAGCTTACCCAATAATTTTACAGGGATTTATGCCTTGAAGCAGGATTGTTGGATGTAACAAGAGACGAACGTCAAGATTGGCCGTCGATGCCGGCATTTTCGTGGCCTGCGGGACTTCCTCTGGGATCTTCGACCAATCTCCAGGCCGGGGATCGGGCCATCCCAATGGGCGCCTCAACTCCTCGCCGCGCAGATTCCTGGCATACAGGGAGAAACCTCTTGACATGCGATACTTCCGCCAGTATGATTTTTGTAATCGATTACCATGTCACCACGAGTCAGGTGAAAACGATAGCTCCAGACGATAACCCGCCTTCGCTGGGGGTTTGCGACTGGAAATTGTCGTCCGTGATTAGCTCTCGAGAAAGAACAGGATTCAAGATGGGGGTATATGCGGTGAAAAAACTCAGTCGAGTTGTACTGGTAATGTGTCTGGGCGTCGCTTGTATTGGTATCGCGGTAGCACAGGAGACCTCAATACCGAAAGTGTTGCAAATCACCGGTGAGTACACCAAGCCCGGGAGAGCGCACATGTTGCATGATAAAACCGAAGGGGTATTCGTCCAGGCCATGGCCCGTGCCAAGTGGCCGGTCCATTATCTTGGCATGATATCGCTCTCAGGAAGAAAGCGTGCCTTATTCCTCACCTGGTACCCTTCATTTGAGGCATGGGAACAAAGCGATAAAGCTCTCTCGAAGAATACCGCTCTCTCTGACGTGCTCAGTCGAGCCTACATAGCCGATGGCGAAATGGTGGATTCGGAAGACCAACACGTTTTCGTTTATCACGAAGAACTGAGCCTCCATCCGATAACAGATATCTCGCAAATGCGTTACATGGATATCTCCATTTATCATGTGAGGCCGGGGCACGATAGTGAATGGAACGACCTCGTGAAGATGGTCAAGGATGCCTACGAGAAGGCAGTTCCCGAAGCTCATTGGGCGATGTACGAGCAAGTCTACGGAGGCGATGGTGGCACGTATTTTGTAGTCACCGCGCGCAAAAGCCTTGCGGAACTCGACCGCACATTCAATGAAGACGACCGGCGCTTCAAGGCGGCCATGAGCGAAGACGCTATGAAGAAGTTCAAAGAACTGGTCGGCGCATCGGTGGAATCATACCAACATCAACTTTTTGCCTTCAATCCGAACACGAGCTACGTGGCCGACGAGTGGATCAAAGCCGATAATTTCTGGAAGCCCAAGGCCGTTTCGGCGCCTTCCGAGCTAGGCACGCACAACAAGAGAGCCCGACCATAACTCCATAACTTCGCTCTTAATCGTGGTGCGCCGAAGATGCGGATCTTTTTGGGCGCAGCTGGTTAGTGAATCTGCCCGGCAGCGGATATTTCCCGGTGAACCTAACAGCTCCATCCCTCCGTTCCAGGCATCAAGGCGGGCCATCATCAAAGCTCTTGACTTCAACTTACGTGAGGTTCATGTTTTAACGGAGAACGATTGCTTCTTTGCCTCGGAACTTGGTCCCGCTCTGGCGAGACCGTTGCCCTTGGCCCGAGGGTGCCATTCCGGCCGAGCACTTTCACTTTGCTGTATTCACGTGTAACTGGATTGCTTACCCGATGCGTAAAACAGAACGTTCAATCAAATCAAAGCCATTGGTTCCCACCGTCAAAGAAGTCGCACTACGCGCCGGCGTTTCCACCGCCACCGTGTCGCGAGCTCTTTCCGGATCGGCCGGCGTAAGGGAACCGCTTCGTTCGCGAATTCTCGAGGCAGCTCGGTCGCTCTCCTATCGCCCCAACCGCGCCGCGCGCGATCTGCGCGTACGTTCGAGCCGCGCAGTTGGAGTACTCATTCCCGATATCGAGAATCCTTTCTTCACCAGTCTTGTTTGCGGGATTGAGGACGCGCTGGGAAAGACCGATTACTCGCTGCTGCTGGCCAGTTACAACGAGGACCCCGATCAGGAGACGCGCCGCCTGGAGGTGTTTCGCGCCGAGGGCGTGCGTGGCCTGATCTTCGCAGCCAGCCGCGCCCCGTCCAGCCTCTATAAGGATATGGAAAAATCCGGCATGGCGATGGTCGCGGTCTCTCGCAGCCGTCCCCATTCAAATTTCGATCAGGTTACGGTCGCTAATCGGGACGGAGCCCATGCTGCCACCGCGCATTTGATCCAACTGGGTCATAAACGCATCGCCATCATTAACGGCCCTCTGGAATTCACGACCGCATTCGATCGTCAGGCGGGCTATGAAGATGCACTCCACGAGTCAGGCATGGCCGTGGACGAGAGCCTCGTTGTCCATTGCCCATTCAAGCAGTCAGCGGGATATTCCGCCATGCTGCAATTACTTGAATCGGCTAATCCACCCACGGCGGTGTTTTCTGGAAGCAACCTTCTGACGCTGGGCGCCCTGCAAGCCATCCATGAGCGCAATCTGGCCATTCCGGGCCAAATCGCGATTGTGGGTTTTGATGAAATGCCCTGGGCGATGTCTCTGCGTCCCCCACTGACAACCGTCGCGCAACCGGCATTTGAAGCTGGACGGGCTGCTGCCGAATTGCTACTGGCTCGCGTTCGCGAACCCTCCATGCCGCGCCGACAGGTGGTGCTGGAGACGCAGCTCATCGTTCGATCCTCCTGCGGATCTGATGACGCAAGGGGGATCCCGGGGAGTCAGCGGTGAGAGGAGTCAGTTGATACCATGGCCCGCAATGAACGCAACATTCCGTCGATGATGATGGGCGCGTGGTTTTCACTGACTGGAGCAACACTAAAATCTACCAGGGCCGGGTAGCATGAAGCCGACTGCTAGCCAAAATCTCGCCGCAATTACCCTCCCTCCGGCCGCGCATTATTCCACGGCTGTGGCTTCGAGCCGTCAGCGTTGGGCGGTTATATGTGCGGTGGTAGCTGTTTCATTCCTGACAATTCTGGCGCGCGTCGGCATATCTGCCGCCAAAGTCGAGATGGCCCATGACCTTCGAATTACCGACCTGACCTTTGGCCTGGTCTTCGGAGCCTTCGCCCTCGGCTACGCCGTCTTCATGATCCCATGCGGCTTGCTGGCGGATCGATGGGGCCCTAGGAAATCTCTGGCTCTCAGCGTCTTCTTCTGGTCGGTCTTCACTTTATGCACCGGTCTAGTCTCTGGGATATCTGCACTTCTTAGCATCCGTTTCCTGTTTGGTCTGGCCGAGGCGGGTGTCTACCCGCAGGCTACTCGCGCCCTGCACAATTGGACGCTTCCGCGGGAACGCGGGCTGGCTCTTGGACTTCTGAATATGGGTTCAAGGCTGGGCGCGGCCTTTGGATTGGTAATCACGCCTCTGTGCGTGGTATGGCTTGGGTGGCGAGAGAGTTTTGTGTGGCTCGGAATCATCGGCGCAATTTGGGCAGCGATCTGGTTTTGGTGGTTTCGTGACCGGCCGGAAATCAAGTTGAACAAGCACAAGTCAAAGGTCTTCTTCCCAGGTGAGGAGAAAAGCCGAACGGTAGCCAACGACAAGACCCCCTGGCGGGCCTTTGTCTCGTCGCGAAATTTCTACCTCATCCTCTATCAGTACTTTGCGTCCCAGTTTACGTTCTTCATTTGCTTGAGCTGGCTGTTGCCGTTTTTGAGAACACGATACTCTGTCACGACCGGCGAGGCGGGTGTTTACTCAAGCATTCCTCTATATTGCGGGGCGCTTGCAATGTGGGGTGGCGGCATTGCCGTCGATCGGATCTACAAGGTAGGCAAATGGAAGCGATCCCGCGCACTGCCTGCCATGTTGGGGTTCGGGCTGGCCACAGCTGCCTTATTGCCGGCACCTTTTATGTCCTCTGCGGGAGGGTTCATCGCGTGTTTTGCGTTGACGACAATCGGGGTTGATCTCACCATAAGCTCCAGTTGGGCCGTCTGCTGCGACGTGGGCGGCAATTATTCGGGGACGCTATCGGCAGCCATGAATACCATGGGGGCGATGGGCTCATTTGCAAGTTCGTTGCTATTTCCCATCCTCATAAGCTGGACTGGAAACATAGCGGTCTATTTCTATCTTGCCGCACTTCTTAATATTGTTGGATTGGCTTGTTGGAGGTATATCGAACCGGCCAGGAGTCTGATCCAGGAAGAGAGCTAGCCGCTCTCGCTGAGACGGGCCAGCAAAGGGATCTCGCGGGTTCCAGCTGATGGCCCGGTCTTAAGGCCATCGACAAGATTGTTCGCGCTCGTGAAACATTGAACACGCCGGCTAAATTCCGCCCCAAATTTGCGAAATCCCCCGTTGCCAGATTCGTTGAACAATCCGAGTTTATGCCTGGGTTGCAATGCCGGAAGCCGTGCGCTGCATCCATTTGCCCTGCGTAAAGTCAGGGAACTCGATGGGGGCGCTGCCGTTGCTGACGGACGTTACGCTAAGCGCGCCGACGGCGGACCAGGCGGCAGCGTCGTAGACATCCATATCGGGCGGAAGGCCTTCGCGCACGCATTGCAGCATGCGGAAGAGCATCAGGTAATCCATGCCGCCGTGACCGCCAACTTTTGCGGCCAACTCGCCTTGTCTTTGCCATAGCGGATGAGCGTACTGCTTGTAATCGTCGATCGATCCCCAGGATTCATCTTTGTTCATTTCGTCGAAATAGATGCGGGGCGGATAGTCCTGGAAGACGCCTTTGGTTCCGGCGATCAGGTTATTGCGATCATAGGGATGAGGCGTGGTGACGGTATGCTTGAGGGTGATGGTGAGCCCTTTCACAGTCTTGATGAGTGAAGTGTTCATATCGCCACAGATATAGCGCTCTTCGAAGCGTGGATCTCCCGGCTTGAGGTGCGCCTGGCGGTATTCGTCGAGACTGCGCTGGCGGGAGCTCATGGAGACTATGTAATCAAAGCGGTCGCCGCGCTGGATTCCCATATAGTTCGCGAGCGGGCCGAGGCCGTGGGTGGGATAGAGGTCGCCGTCGCGCATGGTGTGCTCGGCGCGGCGCCAGAGGCCCTCGTTATGATCGGAAAAGAGTATGGCGCGCAGATCGTGGAGGTAAGCGCCCTCGCCATGAAGAAGTTCGCCAAACTTGCCGTCATGGATCATGCGCAGAATCAACGTCTCGTTGTAGTCATAGCAGCAGTTCTCAAGGATCATGCAGTGCTTGCGGGTTTCTTCTGAAGCTTTGACGATCTTCCAGCATTCGTCGAGGGTAATCACGCCGGGCACTTCAAGGCAGACGTCCTTGCCGTGCTTCATGGCGGCGATTCCCATCTCGCAATGCCAGCTCCAAGGAGTGGCGACGATGACCAGGTCGCTCGAGTCTTTGGCCAACATAGTTTCAAAGGCATAGGGGCCATCAGTGTAGAGCGGCGGCTTTGGCTGGCCAGCCGCGACGACCAAGGAGGCGGCGTGATCGGCAGCCTCCGGGTTCACGTCGCAGAGGGTCACGATCTGCGCGCCGGCGGCGAGCAGATTATTCAGCAGGGAGGTTCCGCGGTGGCCGACGCCGATGAACGCGATGCGCGGGTTTCGCTTTTCAAAAGAAACATCCACCATGGTGCCGTGAGTGGTGGCTTCAAGTGCAGTGGCGCCTTGGGCATTGGCGCGCGCCAGGTTCAATACGCTGAGCGTGACCGCGCTGGCCGCACCCATTTTGAAGAACTTGCGCCGGCTTAACGAATCCGACCCATGATTCTGCTCGTTGGAAGTCATCAATTTATCCTCTTTTGTATTGCTTTTTGACTACTTTAACACTTTCATCGCGATTCGGAAGTGACGACCGGCGGCCAGGGATCGCGGAGCAGCGAGCATAGGCCCAGGTCGTTTTCGTAGCGCTCCACCTCAACCTCCGCCATATGAATGGGATGCGCCATTCCGCGGAAGGCCGGGACTGCATCGGAGCCCATGATTTGCGGGGAGATGAAGAGGTGGATGCGATCCACCAAGCCGCCGGTCAGCAGGGCGGTGTTTAAACGCGTGCCGGTTTCAGTGAGCAGGGTAAGAATGCCTCCCTCGCCCAGAATTTGCAGGACCTTATCGAGCGGGACTCGGCCGGACTCGGCGGGAAGAACATCGATGCGGACACCTCGTTTGCGGAGTTCGTTGATGCGGGATTCGTCCTTTGAGACAGTGAAAATGGCTACATCGTTGTTGGCTGTGGCGACCATCTTTGAGTCGAGGGGCATGCGAAGGGCTGAGTCAAGGACGATGCGCAGCAGGGGGCGGCGGCGGCGGAGACCGCTGCGGTCGGTGAGCATGGGGTCGTCGGCGAGGACAGTGTCAACGCCGACCATGACGGCGTCAGCTTTCCAGCGGAGAGGCTGGACGGCGGCGCGGGCTTCTTCGCTGGTGATCCAATAGGGCTCGCGGACCTGGTGGTGGCCGGCGGGCGGGGCGATGCGGCCGTCGAGGGTCATGGCGACCTTCATCAAGACGAAGGGGCGCTGGTGCTGGCTCCAGCGGGCGAAGCCTTCGTTGAGACGGCGGGCTTCTTTTTCGCAGGGGCCGATGGTGATTTCGATGCCCGCAGCCTGCATGGCTTCCATGCCGTGGCCGGCAACATTTGGATTGGGGTCGATGGTGGCGGCGACGACGCGGCCGAGGCCGGCCGCGATGAGGGCCTGGGTGCAGGGGGGGGTGCGGCCAGTGTGGTTGCAGGGCTCGAGGGTGACGTATGCGGTGCCGCCTTTGAGGCGGTTGGCTGTATCGGTTCCCACCCATTCAGCGAATTGACAAACCGCAGGTCCTTCGACTTCGCTCAGGAGGATGGGGCACCCAGCAGCCTTCAGGGCGGCGACTTCGGCGTGGTCGACGAGGTCGTACTCGTGCCAGCCTTCGCCGGCGACTTGCCCCGAGCGGTCGAGGATGACGCAGCCTACGGCGGGGTTGGGCGAGGTGACGGCGATGCCGCGGCGGGCTAGCTCCAGGGCGCGGTGCATCCAGTGGGTGTCTTGGTCGGGTGCGGTCATTGTGTCTTGGATTTTAGTTATAGCAGCTTGATGGCTTTGGTTGATCTGCCGTTCGTGGGCACGGAGCTTATGCTGGAATGCGGGCTAGTTTTTTCTTGATCCAGTAAATTATTACGCTACAAAAAGGCTTGAGATTGCCGAAATCCGAATCTCCTTCCCATTCTGTCAACAGGCTCTCCCACGACTGGCGGACTTTCCTACGGCCGGCGCGCGACTGGCTCAAGAGTGCGGGCCGTTTGTTCAGCGCCCTCTGGAATGCCCGTAGTTCGCTCAGACGCGAGTTCACGAGGAATGCAACGTTAAGATTCAAAACACTGTTGAGTTCTTCGTTGAATTTCGGATCGGACGATGTAATGGTCCCATCTGCCAGGTAGTGGACAATAGCTTCAACATTGTCGAGCGGATTCGCAGGATTGCGCGAGAGGTTCTTCACCCCCTTGAAAGTGTCGCAATGCTGATCCGCCTCCGGTTGTCCTTCATTTCCTTTGCATGCCCCCAATAGGTTCCGATAAGTCATCCGCTCCAGAGGATACCGTTCATAGGGGTGCCAATGTTCTATCTTCATTTTCCGTTCATTGGCTTGAATTGGCTGGAGGCAGTAACAGCAAAGTCCGCGTTGCTCTCCTACTAATGCCTCCCTCAATGCCGTTTTGTCTTGGAAGTTGTCGTAATCCGAATGGGGTGTCAAACGATGCTGAGTGAGGCTAGTTGGCTCAGTTCCCTTGGTGATGTTCCTCATTGCGTCGATTCCAATAGCTGGATAAGCGTGGTTGCACCAATGACCTCTGGGTCGTCATGTCCAAGTTTCTCTTCGACGATTCTTAGAGTTTCACGCGCTCCGGCCATATCTTCCTTGTCAATTAACTCGGCTAACCGCGATAGAAGCTCTTTGGTGTCAATGTTGCGCGGACTGGCGTGCATCACTTCTTCGAGAATGCGGCTGGAATCAACGCCGAACGAACGAGGAGGCGTGCTGACCGAGCCGTGGTCTAAAACCCTAATTTCACGGGGCAGGGCCTCCCCTATCAGCTGAGGGGAATGGGTCGTCACCACGAATTGGATTTGAGGGAAAGTCCGCTTGAGATCGTGAATCACGCGGCGCTGCCACGTTGGATGCAGATGCAAATCCAGTTCATCGATCATCACAATGCCCGGAGTTTGCTGTAACACGTCCCTGCCCAGTTGCGGATTCAGCATGATTACTCGCTTGGCCAGATCGCCAATTAGCGTCAACATAATGCGCTGACCATCGCTCAGGTTGCGAAACATTTGAAAGTCGGACTTCCCGATGGCGACAATGAGATCTTTGTAGCGCTCATCGTAGTAAATGGATGTGGCAAACTCGACACAGCTTGCAATCGCTTGCTTCATCACGCCTAGGGCAATTGTTTCGGCCTGACGCTGCTGGCTTACTGATATCTCGGCACGAATCCAGTCAAGAAGATCAGTTTCCTGAATTTCAAATTCGGTGCAATCTCGGTAGCCGTCAAAGCGGGACGGTAGGTCCGCGGACGAACTCTTTTTCTTCGCTATCTTCTTGTGGGGAGATTCGAACCAAAGTCGTTCATTTCCGTAGCTGCAAATGAGTGGGAGCGTGACTGCCTCTTTAGCTCGGACCTTGCGATCCGCCTCTTTCGCTACATTGATCAGATTTTTGGCGTTAGTAGTATTCGTTCGTCCCTTTTCGCTGCTTAGCTCTCGACTCCAAGTGAGGTCCTGACCCAATACTCGCCCGCTAGCTTCTATCCTCACTGGGAACTGCTTTTCAAATGAAACTCTATCCTCGAATTGTTGTGGGTCGACGTGAACCTGCTCCGGGGAGATGCTTCCAGCAGTTTGCGCCCCGCGCAGTCCAAGAAACCAGCCATCGACCGCAATTGAAAGTGCATCTAGCGCAGAGGTCTTTCCAGTCGCATTGTCACCCACAATTAGGTTGAATTGCGAATCAAAGTTGAACTCGCAAGATGCAAAGCGCTTGAAGTTCGTGATTCTCAGACGGTCAATTCTCACGTTGATCCCTCAGCGATTTCAATAGTTTATTCCATCGAACCTGAACAAAACCAGCCAAAACAGAACCGGCCAAAATCTGGAGCTGTTCTCGAACTGACGGCGAATTAAGGGGTTGAGTAATCTTGTGCTTCAACTCCCGGCCAGTTGCCAATTCGTTCGCCGATGACTCATCTGTCCCAACGACTCAGCTGTTGTTGAGTCCGTCCAGCTTACCCGAGCAGGGAATCGACGAAGGCTTCGGGGGAGAATTCCAGGAGGTCGGACATTTTCTCGCCTACGCCTACGAAGCGGACGGGGAGATTCATCTCTTTGGCGATGGCTACGGCGATGCCGCCTTTGGCGGTGCCATCGAGCTTGGTGAGGACGATGCCGGTGACGCCGGCGGATTGGGTGAAGAGGCGGGCTTGCTGGAGGCCGTTCTGGCCGGTGGTGGCGTCCATGACGAGGAGGACTTCGTGGGGCGCGCCGGGGATGAGACGGGCGGCGGTGCGGCGCATCTTGTCGAGCTCGTCCATGAGGCCGGCTTTGGTGTGGAGGCGGCCGGCGGTGTCGACGTAGAGGTCGTCTATGCCGCGGGCTTTGGCTGCCGAGATGGCGTCGTAGAGGACGGCGGCGGGGTCGCCTCCATGCTTGGTCTTGATCATTTCAACGCCGGAGCGGGTGGCCCAGACTTCTAGCTGCTCGATGGCTGCCGCTCGGAATGTATCCGCGGCACACAAGAGGACGGAGTGGTTCTGGGCGCGGCTCCAGGCGGCTAGCTTGCCGCTGGTGGTGGTTTTTCCGGTACCGTTGACGCCGACCAGGAACGTGACTTTTGGTGGGTCGGCCGGGGTGGGGATTTCGCGCTGCGGGGCTTCAAGGATGGCCTGGATCTGGGCTTTGAGGAGATCGCGGAGCTCCTTGCCGCCTTCGATGGATTTGCGAAGGGCGCGGTCGCGCAGGGCTTCGAGGATGGCGGAGGTGGTCTGGACGCCGAGATCGCTGGTGAGCAGGGCTTCTTCAAGATGCTCGAGGGCCTGCTCGTCGACGGTGCGGGTGAGCGCGGCGATGGTTTCAATCTTTGAGGAGAGCGACTCACGCGTGCGCGAGACGGCCTGCTTCATGCGGGCGAAGAGGCCTGTGGGT
>Ga0182014_10007627_pt1 | contig 11281 bp, 8 predicted proteins | sample 612S2DmetaG_FD_120489 | JGI IMG/M metagenome (GOLD analysis project Ga0182014, IMG submission 120489) | Permafrost microbial communities from Stordalen Mire, Sweden - 612S2D metaG | ecosystem: Environmental > Terrestrial > Soil > Wetlands > Permafrost | place: Sweden: Stordalen | collected... | reverse complement strand
TCGCTGCCGGCGTTTGCCGCGGAGCTCGCGTCGAGCCCCTTTGCAGCACGCGATCATCGCGGCGGCGCGGTGCGCGTCAAGACCGAACTCGAAGACGTCGACGACATGCGGATTGCATCGATGGAAGCAAGCGGAATCAGCGTCCAGGTGCTGTCGGTTCCCGGCCTCGGCGCAGCGCTGCTGCCGTCCGATGCGGCGCCGTCGTTCGCACGGCGCTATAACGATGCGCTGGCCGAGGTCGTGCGCGCACGGCCCGAACGCTACGCGTCGTTCGCGCATCTTTCGCTGACGGCACCGGAGGCCGGGGCCGACGAACTCGAGCGCGCCGTTCGCGAGTGCGGCCTGCGCGGCGCGCTCGTCAGCGGTACGACCAACGGCAAGTTCCTCGACGATCCGATGTTCGCGCCGATTCTCTCGCGCGCCGAAACGCTCGACGTACCGATCTACATCCATCCCGGTCTGCCGCCCGAAAGCGTGCGCGCTGCCTACTACGACGGCTTCAGCGCACCCGTTTCGAACTTCTTCGCCACCTCCGGTTGGGGTTGGCACGCCGAAACCGCCGTTCACGTGCTGCGCATGGTTCTGGCGGGAACGTTCGATCGGCATCCGCGGCTCAAGATCATCATCGGCCACATGGGCGAAGGCTTGCCGGCATCGCTGGCGCGCTGCGACGACACGCTCCCCCAGAAGATGACCGGCCTATCGCGATCGGTCAGCCGGACGATTCTCGATCAGGTGTGGATCACGACCAGCGGCTGGTTCACGCTGCCGCCGTTTCTCGGCGCGCTGCTCACGTTCGGCGCCGACCGCATCCTCTTCTCGGTCGACTACCCGTTCGCGAGCAACGCGATCGCCGCAGCGTTTCTCGACACGCTTCCCGTGAGTCCGGATGACAAGGAAAAGATCGCGCACGGCAACGCCGACCGTCTGCTCAAGCTAGTTCCGGGAAACGGATAGCGCGTAGATCGGCGGTAAGCCGGTCGCGACTTGCTTGAAGGACTCGCCGAAGTCGGCGGTCATCCAAATCGTGCCGTCGTTCATGCCCACGAGAAACGAGCCGGCTTGATTCGGCAAGCTCGTCGTCGCGCGCGGCGCCGCCGTCATGTGCTCGGGCAAACCGCCGGTCAGCGTTCTCCACGAACGGCCTTGATCGTCGCTACGGAAGAACTTCGAGTCGGCACCCTCTTTGCGCCGCCAATCGCGCGGCGGTACACCGGCGGCCGCGGTGAAGAGCACGTTTGGAGCGCTCTCGTGGAAGGCGATCTGCGCAACGTACTCGCGCGTGAGCCCTTCCATGGCCGGAACGAAATGATCGCCCAGATCTTCGCTGCGAACGATTCCGTTGCCGCTGGCCGAAATGACGACGTTCGGATTGTCCGGCATCACCGTGACGGTGTGCGAATCGTACACGGTGCCGTTGCGTAGCGTCATCCACGTTTCGCCGCCGTCCTTGGAGCGGATCAGCCAGCCCTCTTCGAGCGCCGCGAAAACGACACTCGGGTCTTCACGGCTGAGACCGAAACCCTTGACGTGCGCGATGTGCGGCGGATTGGGAAACGTCCACTCGATCGTTTCCGGCAGCGTGTGCAACTGTTCCGCGAACGTCCAGTTCTCCCCGAAATCCGTGCTCTTGAATACCGCTGCGGGTCCGGTGCCGACGAACACCGCGCCCGTCACCGGGTGCTGCGCGATCGACCAGGTCTCTTTGTAGATCAAGCCATGGTTCTTCTCGTGCCACGTCTTGCCGCCATCGTCGGAACGGAACACGCCGTTGCGGCGCGTGACCGCATACAAACGCTCGGGATTCTTGCAGTCGATGACCACCGGCGCGCGTACCGTCCCGAGATCGGCCGGCCCGACGCTTTCGATGTCGTGAATCGTCGCGTTGACGGCGCCGCGGTACAAGCCCGTTTGCGTCGAGATGTAGATATCGGGATGGCTTGCCATATCCCGGCCTTGAGCACCGGTGCAACCGCACCCTGCCGCGAGCGGAGTTTGGTCTCTACCGGTGAAAAAATCGCGATGCCGACCCGTACCGCTGCCCTCGCGCTCATCGCCGGTGCCGTCGCCGCCGCGCGCCCGGTTCTCGCGCAAACGCCCCCGCCGGTCGTGAGGATCGGCGCGCAAGCGATCGATGCCGCGGGCGAGGCGTTCTACGGCGCCGACGCCGGCATCTTCGCGGCCAACGGAATCACGCCGGCGGTGACGCTGCTCTCCAACGGTGCGACCATCCTCAACGCGGTGCTAAGCGGAGACTTGGATGTCGGCGAAGCGAATCCGATGACGGTCGCGGCCGCGATCGCGCGCGGGATTCCGCTGCAGATGATCGCGCCCGCCGTGCTCTACTCGAAGCGCGATGCCAACGCGAACCTGGTGGTCGCCAAAGACTCGCCGTTCAAGACGCCCAAGGACTTGATCGGCGCAACGTTCGGGGTGGGTTCGCTCGGCGACTTCAACCACATAAGCCTGTTGGCGTGGCTCGAGATCAACGGCGTTCCGCGCGATAGCGTGAAGTTCGTCGAGCTTCCGTTCGGGCAGGTCGGCGGCGCACTGCAACGGGGCCTGGTACAGGCAAGCTTTATCACCGAACCGTTCAAGTCAGACGCCGTACGGGCCGGGCAGATCCGCGATTTCGGCGACACCTATCTCGCGGTCGCATCCGAGATCGCCGTCGTCGTGTGGTTCGCGACGAAAGCGTGGCTGCAGAAAAACCCCGACACCGCGAAAAAGCTGCTCGCCGGCATCTATGCCACGGCGAAATGGGCCAACACGCACACCGCCGACTCGGCACCGATGCTCGCCAAAGCATCGAAGATCGATCCCGCCGCCGTCGCGCAGATGAAGCGCCTGTATTTCGCGACCTCCAACGAGCGCCGCTACGTCGAGCCGATCCTCACCGTCGCCGCCAAGTATGGCGCTCTGCAGCGCCCTGTTTCGCTCGACGAATACAGCGCATTCCCCGCGTCCTAAGCACGAACAAAGAAAAAAGGGCCCCGCCGAAGCGGAGCCCTTTTCCAACTCTGGTCGGAAGACTAGAAGTTGAGGTTCATCTGGGCGAACGCCATGTTCTGGCCGAAGCCAGTAACGACGCAGCCAGGGCAGGTCGTACCGCTGGCGGGCAGCAGCACGTTCGGCAGCAAGCCGGAACGCCCGATACCAACCGCTAGGTTGACGTTGTCGCTGACCCAGTACTTCACGGCCGTTTCGAGCCAGTACTCGCCGCCAAAGGCGGTTTGCCAGGTGTTGTCGAGGATCGGACCGCCGAAGTAGTTGACGTTTTGGCTCATGGCGTTGAAGCCGGCTGCGAAGCCTTGCGCTTCATACGTCAGCTTGCCGTGGTTGCCCGGAGCCGCACGGAACGGACCGAGGTCGAACACGAAGTCGCCCGTCGTATTACCGACAAACGTCGTGCCCGTGTACGGATCGTTACCAAACCGGTAGGTACCGGCGAGGTAGAGACGTGCGTTCCCATACGTGAAGATGAGATGCGCACCGATCTGCGAGATCGGCTGGGTCAGAGCGAGACCCGGGGTGCTGAGGCTATAGGTCTGGTTCGTCGCCGACGCCGGGATGCAGGTACAACCCGTTCCCGAGATCGTGTTGTTGTTGTTAGCTGCGCTCAGATACGCACCCGTGATCGGCGCGCCATTGGCGTACGTCAGCGGGTTGAGGGTCTGGGTTACGCCGCCGCTCGTCGCGGTTCCGCACGTCGTGAACGGCACGGCCGCGGTATTCGCGAAGTAGCGCGTGGCGCCGGTCGCGCCCGTGCAGATGACGGCCGACGGATCCCACTCGAGCGAGCTGTAGCCGGTGAGGTTGGTGTACATGGCACCAACGTTGACGGCAAACTTGCTCGTGATCGGGACCGTGTAGTCCGCTTCGGCGACGAAGGTTTGCGCGGTGTAGGGGGAGTTGTCCAAGGAGGTGTTCGTGGCGGCGCTGTTGCCGGTACCGGCACCAATGTAACCATTGAAGTTACCCTTGGTCATGCCCAGCATGGCACCCCAGAAGTAGTCGCCACCGAGCCAGGAACCGCCGGTCGGGCCTTCGTTGTTTTGAACGTGGCCGGCGCGGAGGTAGATTCCCGAGTTCGGGATCGACGTTTGGATCCAGATGTTGTTGTAGCCGAACGCACCACCGGGTTCACCGTTGTTGAATTCAGCTCCACTCGCGTTGGTCGAGGAGCAGTTCGACAGCGTCGTCGGCTCCGCGAGGTTGCCGTTGAGGAAGTTCTGTCCCGACGACGGCGTGCAGTAGGCATTCGAGCTGGCGCTGTTCGACGTTCCGGACGCCTGAACCGGACGGACCGAGTCCCCGAATTCGACGAGGAACGCGGTGTTGGCGCTAGGCGTACCAGTCAACGAGATCTTCTGGTACATGAAGCTTACGCCGTGGTTGAACTGACCGATGGGGATGTTCGAGGAGGCGCCGCCCGGGGCGGTACCCAAGGCCGGGTTGTAGCCGTTCGTTCTCTGGCCTTGCGCAAGGGCGGCACCGGCGCCATTGGCGGCGCAGTACGCGTTTCCGGAAGTCGGGCCGTAGATGCCTGCGTTACCGCAGTTACCTTGGACGCTGCCGCTGTAGACGAACCCGGTGTCGATGCTGGTGAACTTGATGTACGCCTTCTTGTCGAAGTCGCTCAGCGCTTGGATCTGACCGGTGTGTCCGGACACGGTCTTCGCGGTTGAATCGGCTTCGCTCTTCGTCGAGTCTGCTTCTTGTTGCAGCGCATCGACGTGGCGTTCCACCGCTTTGAGCTCCGCGCCGTAGGCGGCGATGAGCTTGTTCGCGGCATCGATGTCGGTTTTTTCGACGGCTTTACCGGCGGTGATCTGCGCTTCGATCATGTCGACCGCGCGATACGCCAGCACCGCGGCTTCATAGCGCGTCATCGGGCGGTTGCCCTTGAACGTGCCGTCCGGGTAGCCTTTGATGATGCCGTCTTTTGCGAGTTGATCGACGGCATCGTACGCCCAGCTGTTCAGCGGGACGTCGGAGAGGGGGCCGGCTTGGGCGACATCAGTCGCACCAGCCGTAGCAGTAGAACTCACAGCGGTGGTATCCGCCGGAGCTACCGCGACAGTTGTCGGATCGGCCATCGCTAAGCTCGGAGTAATAAACCCGAGCATCAGCAAGACTCCGACCGCTTTCGTTAGCTTTCGGATCATACGAGTTAAGAGGCCTCCATAGATTGGCGCCGGCGATCCGTGGAATTTTTCTTCCGCGTAATCGACGCACCGAGTCGAGATGAGGTCTTGCATGCGTTCCTCTGCTGTGTTGGAGCTTCGCCCCTCGTAAGTAGGTCGCAAATCGCCGGACACGGACATCGGAATGAGCACTGCAAACGAACGCCGCTTGTCCCGGCATAGCAAGGGCAGCGACTTTCGTCGAAAGCTCTTCGCGCCTTGAAACTTTCTTCCTCGGCTTAAGTCGCAGATTCTGGACGCTTTACCAGCAAGCCGGGTCACACTCTGGGCCGCCGGGGGACGAAGAACCCGCCGGCCTAGGGTGAATACCACCCGGGTGAACCCGATCTGGATCAGCGAAGCCGACGTCGTCAGCTTGATCGACTTGCCCCTGGCGCTGAGCGCCCTCGAAGAGACCCTCCGCCTCGAGCCTTCGGGCGCGGCCGAGAACATGACGAAGACCGTCGTCACCTTTAATGGTCACGACACGCTCCACGCGATCGGGGCGGCGGTCCCCGGCGCCGGGGTGGTCGGGACCAAGACCTGGACCCATACCGCGGGCGGGACCGGACCGCTTGTCCTGCTCTTCGATGCGAAAAACGGGTCCGTGCTCGCGGTGATCGAGGCCTTCGCCCTCGGCCAGCTCCGGACCGCCGGCATCAGCGCCGTCGCCACCGGGCGGCTGGCCCGGGCCGACGCGCGCGAAATGACGATCGTCGGATCGGGGAAGCAGGCGTTGCCGCAGGTGGCCGCCGTCCTCGCCGTGCGCGATATCCGCCGCGTCCGGGTATGGAGCCCGACCCCCGCCAACCGGGCCGCGCTGGTCGCCAAGCTGGCGGCGACGTTCCCCGAGGTCGAGGCGGTCGACACGAGCTCCGCCGAGGAGGCCTTCGCGGGGACCGACGTCATCACGCTCGCCACGCGGGCGACCTCGCCGGTGCTGACCGCGGCCGGCGCCCCCCGGGGCGTGCACGTCAACGCGGTCGGGGCGATCGTGCCCGAACGAGCCGAGTTCGAGCCGCAGCTGCTCGCGCGCTGCGCGGTCGTCAGCGCCGACAGCGTGCCGCAAACCCAAACGCTCTCGCGCGAATTCCGCGAGTATTACGGCGCGGCCGGCGGACCCGCATGGGACGCGGTCGTTCCGTTGAGCCGCCTGGTTGCCTCGAACGCCTCCCGGCCGGACGGCGCCGACGTCACGCTCTTCAAAGCGATGGGCATGGGCATCTCCGACCTCGCGCTCGGGATCAAAGTGCACGAGCTTGCACGGCAACGCGGCCTCGGTCGCGAAATACCACCACGGGTAAACGTTCCCATCCGTTACAACTCAACCGCCAAAGCGTAGGTACACCATGGATTACTCGAAGTTCTTCGTCGACCGCACGGGCGCGGTATCACCGCCGCTCACGCTATGGCCTTCGGTCATCATTCCGAAGGAAGCGATCGACGCGGAGATCGAGCGCTTGAGCGCGCTGCCCCGTCCCGCCGACGGCCGCCGGCGCTCCCTGATCGTGCACCCGAACTCGACCGAACCCGGACTCGGGCTCGCACCCGGGATTCGCGTTTCGCTCGATGTGCTGTTGCCCGGCGAGAGCACCGCGCCGATCCGCCACAACTCGAGTCAGGTGAACTTCTGCATCAGGGGATCGGGCACGGCCAACGTCGCCGGTAAACGCTTTGCGTTCGATCGCCACGACGTGTGGAACACGCCGTCGATGGATGCCTACGTCGTCGAAAACACGACCGGCGAACGACAGGTGCGCCTGACCTATTCGAACGCGGCGCTGCTCGAAAAGATGAACGTCCACATCGTCGATGAGAATCCGCCCGCAGCGTCGCTCGAGCCCGCACCCGCCGCGACGCATTCCGATGAGAAGCACGATCAGAACCCGTTCGGTACGTTCGAACTCGCCGACGGCGCGTATCTCATGCCGTACGAGAAGCTCGTCAATCCCGACGTCGTTCCGTCGAAGTCGCTGTTCTGGAAGTGGGCGGCGATCAAGGAGCATCTCGACAAACTCGAAGCGCTCGGTCAGAAGTACCGCGGACGCCGCCTGTATTTGCTGTTCAACCCGGCGACCGGCCACACCAACGGCACGACGCACAACTTCTTCGCCACGATGTGCCTGCGTCCGGCGAACATCGTCGACCGGCCGCATCGCCACACCGCCGCCGCGATCAACTACTACTTCGAAGGCAGCGGATACAGCATCGTCGAGGGCACCCGATTCGATTGGAAAGCCGGCGACTTGATGCTCTCAGCACCGGGTTGGGGCATTCACAACCACGCCTCGAACAACGCGCCGGTGTACGAGTTGACGATTCAAGATTCGCCGCTCAACATCGCGATGGGCTCGCTGCTCTGGCAAGAGAACCTCGCGCAGCCGTTCGCAGTGCTGGGCGCTGAAGACGGCTTCGCGACCAATCGCGAAACGGTCGGCGTCTAGAAGGCGCTGAACTCTTCGAACGTTACGGGGCGCGGCAGCATCCCGTAACGGGTGGCGAGCGCGAGCGTGTTGACCGTGTACTTGCGGTCGTTGCTCGTCGCGAAGTAGAGTCGCTTCATGTTCGCGACGACCGCGGGGTCCATCTTGGCGATGCGCGCAAGCGTTTCGCCGGACTCCTTGGTGTGCGTGTTCGCCCACTTTGCGGTCGCGTAGATCGCGGCGACCATCCGTTTCGCAACGTCGGGGTTCTTCTGGACCCAGCCCTTCGTCGTGAACCAGTAGATCGGTGCGATCTCCGGCGCGATCGTAAGGTACGTGTCGCCGAAGTCGCGGATCTGGCCCGCGCGCACGCCGTCGGTCTTGAACGGTTCCGTGATCACCCCCGCCTGGATCGTGCCGCGCTCGAGCGCCGCGCTGATCTGGCTGAACGGCAGCTCGACGAAGTGTACGCTGTCCCGCGGGACGCCGTTCAGATCGAGATAGGCGAGCAGGGTGAGCTGATTGAAATCGGCGAGGCTCGAAACACCGAAGGTCGCGCCGACCAAATCTTTGGGCGTTTTGAACGGCGAGTTCTTGGCGACGACGAGGTTGGCGTTCGCATCGCGCAGCGAGTAGAGCGCGGCGGGCGCGAGCATCACGAGCGGGATGTTGCGCGCGATGCCGGTCGCGATCTGCAGCGGGTTGGCAATGCCCACGTCGAGATCGCCGGCCAGCACCGCCGTGATGATCGCCGAACCCGTATTGAGCGTCGTGATCTGCGGGGAAATGCCGTTGCTCGCGAAGATGCCGCTGTCGACACCGTAGTACGATTCGCCCGACGCGTCGATCGCCAGCGAACCGATGCGCACCGTTGCCGGCGTGGTCTGCGCCTGCGCCGGGCGCGCAGCAGCGAGCAGGCCGCCGGCGATGAGCGTCATCGCGGCTGAGCGCGGCATAGCGGGCGCGGGGTTCTCAACTCTCATCGGTGAACGGCATCCTTCATGAGCTCCGTAGCGGCGGCAGCAAGCCGCTCGACGCACACGGTTGAAGGCACACAGGTCAGCGTCCTGCGCGGCGGCTCGGGACCGCCGCTGCTGTTCTTGCACGGCAGCGACGCCTTTACCGATTGGCAACCGTTCATGGCCGAGCTGGCCGGGCGCTTTGACGTGATCGTGCCCGATCATCCCGGCTTCGGGCAATCGTCCACGCCGCCGTGGCTCGATACGATCGGCGACCTCGCCCACTTCTACCGCGCGTTCATCGAGGCACTCGGCTTGCATGACGTCATCCTCGCCGGGCACGGAATCGGCGGCTGGATCGCGTGCGAACTCGCCTTGCGCGACACGCGCGACCTGCGCGCGCTCGTGCTCGTCGATGCGGCGGGCTTGCCGTTGACCGAAGACGGCGTCGACACGTTCATGCTCTCGCCCGAGGCTCTGCGCAAAGCTTCGTACACCGACGTCAGCCACGCTCCCACCGACGACGCGTTTCTTGCGCAACAGCCGAAGAACGCGCTGATGACGGCGCGCGTCGCGTGGTGCCCGCGCTTCTACGATCCGCAACTCGCGAAATGGCTGCACCGGCTGCGGCTGCCGGCGCTGATCGTGTGGGGCGAGCAGGACGCGGTGTTTCCGCCGCGCCAGGCCGAGACGTTCGCCGCCGCGATCCCCGGCGCGCGCACGCAGCTCGTTGCCGCCGCCGGTCATCTGCCCCACGTCGAACAACCGCAAGCGTTCGCCGCGGCCGTTGCCGCCTTCATCCAGGGAGGACTCAAATGAAATTCATTGCGTTCCATTTGATGCCGTACGCGGATCTCGATCTGTCGTACACCGACCGCTACGAATCGGCATGGGTCACGCTGCCCAACAGCTATTACGATCCGGTGAAGGGCCACGCGCTCTACAATCGCTACCTCGATGAACTCGAATACGCCGATCAGCTCGGCTTCGACGGCATCGGCATCAACGAGCACCATCAGAACGCCTACGGCCTCATGCCGACGCCCGGCGTGATCGCCGGCGCGCTCGCGCGACGGACGCGCGGATCGCTCGCCGTGCTCGGACGCGCCTTACCGCTGGTCAACAACCCGTGCGTGATCGCCGAAGAGTTCTCGATGATCGACAACATCACGGGCGGACGCCTGATCGCGGGCTTCGTGCGCGGGATCGGGGCCGAGTATCACTCGTGGAACATGAACCCGGCGTTCTCGCACGAGCGCTTCGGCGAGGCCCACGACCTGATCGTGCGCGCGTGGACCGAAACGGGCCCCTTTCACTGGCGCGGGAAGCACTACGATTTCCGGTACGTCAACACGTGGCCGCGTCCGTATCAGCAGCCGCACCCGCCGATCTGGATCCCCTCGCAGGGCAGCCGCGAAACGATCGTGTGGGCGGCGGCCGCCGAACGCAAGTACACCTACTTGCAAACCTACAGCCCGGTGGCCGCCGTGAAGAAGTTTCTCGACATGTATCGCGAGGAAGCGCAAAAAGCCGGTTACACCGCGACGCCGGAGCAGGTCGGCTGGATGGCGCCGGTCTTCGTGGGCGAGACCGACGCTTCGGCGCGCGCTGAAGCGCAACCGCACATCGAATCGTTCGCGAACAAATTCTTGCGCATGACGCCGGAGATGGTGCGGCCGCCGGGCTACCTCAGCCTCGCGTCGGCCAATGCGGTGCTGGAAGCAAAATCGAGCCAAGCCGGCGGCGCGCGCACGATCGACCAGCTCATCGAGAGCGGCCAGCTCATCTGCGGATCGGCGGCGACCGTCCGCGATCAGTTGGCGGAACACGAACGCACGCTCGGCCTCGGCCACTTCCTCGCGCTGCTCCAGTTCGGCACGCTGCCGCACGAAGCGACGATGCGCAACATCGAGCGCTTCGCGCGCGACGTCATCCCGCAACTGCGAGCACGAACTCCCGTCACAGTATAGATGGTCGCGCGCATACCGTTTGCCGCGAGCGGTATCGGCTCGTACTGGTGGGAGGGGGCAAAACTTCTCAAGGCCGCGCTTGAGCGCAAGGGCGTGGAACTCGACGTCAACACGCGCTCGAGCAACGTTCGCAACGTGCTCTCGGTTGCGAGCGGCGAATCGCTGCTCGGGATAACGCTGCCGCAATTCGTCGACTGGGCGCAACGCGGCCTCGACGTCCTCGCGAACGAGAAAATTCCGGAGCTGTGCGTCGTGGCCCCGCTAAACATCCCATACTACTTGGCGGCGGCGGTCGATCGCGCCAGCGGCATCGCGTCGCTCAAGGAGCTCGCGGAGCGGCGTTACCCGTGGAAGGCCGTCATTCCGTCGGATGACAACCTCGTCGGGATCTACATCGAGCGGATCATGCGCGAACACGGCATCACGCGTGCGAGCTTGGCTGCCTGGGGCGGCACCGATCTCAACCCCATCGCGCAACGCACCGCGGCCGAGCGCGCGAGCGCGACCGGACCGAACGTGATGAAGAGCCGCACGCGCGAATACGCCGAGAGCGGGGCGGCCAACGGCTTCTTCCTCTACATCAACGGCTGCTCCGACTGGGCTCGCGACCTGACCACGCTACTCGATCTGCGCTTCCTGCACTTCGACGAAGCGATCCTCGATACGATCAACGCCGATTGGGGTGCAACGAAGATCACCTTACCGGCGCGGCTCCTACCCGGCGTGGATGAAGACATCGCCGT
>Ga0182014_10007625_pt1 | contig 11282 bp, 8 predicted proteins | sample 612S2DmetaG_FD_120489 | JGI IMG/M metagenome (GOLD analysis project Ga0182014, IMG submission 120489) | Permafrost microbial communities from Stordalen Mire, Sweden - 612S2D metaG | ecosystem: Environmental > Terrestrial > Soil > Wetlands > Permafrost | place: Sweden: Stordalen | collected... | reverse complement strand
TGGCGGGGACGACGGGGCTCGAACCCGCGACCTCTGCCGTGACAGGGCAGCGCTCTAACCAACTGAGCTACGTCCCCAATTTGTTTTTCAACAACTTGGTTATATGTCACATAGAATGAGCGGCTTCGCAGAATTCACTGTTTTCGCTCGCTTCTACCTTTTCGCCGCTGAGGATTCAATTTCGGGCCGTCTTGGACGCCAAATTTACCTAACCAACGACTCTGCTTAGTTTATCAGATGGACTGCGGTTTTGGTGTCCAGGTGCCCGGTCGTGGACAAATCTTGCAAGCTTGAGGCGAAGTGGACTTGGGATTCGGCTCCTCCAGGAAAAATGGCACAGCCTCAGGCGGACCAGGCCGCCCGATTCGCACGGCCCGAGGTGAGGTAGCCCATATCCACCGATATGCCCCGCACACACTGCAACAAGTGATTGGCGATCGAAGGCAACTTCTGCGCCGTTACACGAAACGACGGACCGGAGACGCTCACTGCAGCTACCGGTTGACGCTGCGCGTCCAGAATCGGTACTGCAATGCAGCGCAGCCCTTCTTCAAATTCCTCGTCATCCACGGCGTAGCCGCGGCGCCGCGTCTTCTCCATCTCCGTGCGCAAAGCCTCCGCGTTCGCAATCGTGCGGTGCGTAAAGCGCTCGAAGCGGATCCGTTTCACCACTTCGGCTGCCCGCTCTTCCGGCAGAAATGCCAGCATTGCCTTCCCTACCGACGTGCAATGGACCGGATTGCTGGCCCCGATCCGTGTGATCATCCGCACCGATCGCGCCGGCTCGATCTTGTCGATGTAAATCACGCGCGATGCCTCAAGGACACACAGGTGCGCGGTCTCCTCGGTCTCGGCCACCAGACGGCGAAGATGCGGCTGGGCGCGATCCCGCAGATCGTATTGCTCGATCGCCCGGTTGCCAAAGTCGAACAGCCGCAGCCCCAGCCTGAACTTTCCGCTCGCGGTGCGTTCCACCATGCGGTGCCGTTCCAACACCATCAAAAAGCGGTGAGCCGTGCTCTTGTGCAACTGGAGCGATGAGGCAACCTGTGCAAGTCCCAAGGGCGTCTCGCTCTCGCCGAGCAGATCCAGCACGGCGAAAGCCCGATCGAGGGCCTGGACTTTGTATGTGCCTTGGGGTGCTGCGTCTCGCATTATGACCCTCCGTTTTGCGGCTTGCTGAGAATACAGCTTCTCAGAATGCGGGACACGTGTCAAGAGGTGATACGGCACACTTGCCGCTGAGACCGTTGAAGACTTCCCTTCCGTTTGAGGAAAGGGCCTCATGGCCGCCGGAACGTTGACGGAATCGGCACCGCACGAAATGATCAGGAAACAGCGGCACTGAAAAAATAACGATTGGAGAATTAAATGCGGAAAGCGATCTATGCACTTGCGCTACTGGTGCTAACAGCAATTGGGTCACAGGCGCGGGGCGCGTCCACCCCAATCTGGCAGGTTCACCAGGCGCCAGACAAGGATGGTATTTATTACGCGGGGCCCGAGGTCAAGGCTCCAGCGCTGGCAAAGACCGTCTTCGTTTCGTATCCAAACGCCCCTTCGAAGGAGACCCAGGGTACGACCGCTCTGGCCATGGTGATTGATGCCAAGGGCATGCCGCTGAACATTCAGATCGTTCATACGCACGGTGAGGAATTCGATCGGATCTCGATCGCGGCCGTGCAGCAGTCCACCTTTCGCCCGGGCATGTTGAATGGAAGACCAGTGCCGGTTTGGATCGATGTACGCGTGGTCTTCTACGCCGATCGCCGCCAGACCACCCCTCAAGTGCTGATTGCCGAGCGAGACCTGCCCGCCCCGGCCGAATACCAATTCGAGGACAAGCACCACAACCCCTTGTCCTACACACCGCCCATTCCCATCCACACGGTGGACGCCGACTTCACCGATCCATTTGTGAAACATCCACTTCAGACGGTCGCCATCGTGACCGCATTCGTCGGCGTCGATGGTCTGCCCAAAAGCGTCCGAGTGAAGCGAGGTCTCGGATTTGGCTTGGATCAGAAGGCTGTTGCCGCGGTCCAGCACTACCGGTTTCTTCCCGCCACGAAGAAGGGCGTACCGGTGGAAGACTATTGCGACCTGATGGTCAGTTTTGCCACGTTCTGAATCCCGCTGGGGTCCGCAATCTACGACGGAACCACGTCCCCCTCGCCCGGCGCAAGAAACAGATTCGCTTCCAACCCGTGCTGGCGCGTGTAAAGGTCGTAGTATCGGCCGCCCATTGCGAACAGTTCCGCGTGATTGCCACGCTCCACGATGAGGCCACCTTCGACTACCAGTATCTGGTCGGCGCGACGGATGGTCGAAAGCCGGTGCGCGATCACGAAGGTCGTCCGGCCCTGCATCAACTGGTTCAACCCCGCCTGGATCATTGCCTCCGACTCGGAATCGAGCGAGCTTGTTGCCTCGTCGAGAATCAGAATGCGCGGCTCGGCCAAAAGAGCGCGCGCTATCGAGAGTCTTTGCCGCTGCCCGCCCGAAAGCTTCACCCCGCGCTCGCCCACAATCGTGTCGTAGGCATCGGGAAACCGCTCGGCAAACTCGTCCACGCGTGCCGTCTGGCAGGCAAACAGGAACTGCTCTTCCGTCGCATCGGGCTTAGAGAAGAGAATGTTCTCGCGAATCGTTCCATCGAAAAGAAACGAGTCCTGCAGCACCACGCCCAACTGCGATCGAAAGGTGTTCAGGTCCACTGCGGCCAGATCGAAATTGTCCACCAACACCGCCCCTTTTGAGGGCGAGTGGAAAGCGCAGAGCAAGCTGATGATCGTCGACTTGCCCGAGCCCGACGAACCGACCAGTGCCGTCACCGTTCCCGGCCGCGCCTCGAAGCTGATCCCGTGCAGCACCGGCTTTTCCGGCGTGTAGGCAAACTCCACGTCCTCAAACCTCACTCTGCCCTCGATCGGCGGCATCTTCAACGTGCGGCCAGGGCTCTGGTTCTCCTCCAGCTCCGACATGATCTCGTTGGTGCGGTCCAGTCCCGCGAAGGCCTCCGTCAACTGCGTACCGATATTCACTACCTGAAACACCGGCGCGATCATGAAAGCCAGAAACATGTTGTAGCTGAAGTAGTCGCCGACAGTCCATGTGCCGTTCAGAACGCTATGGCCGCCGAACCACATCACCAACCCGGACACCAACCCCAGCACCGTGGTTGAAGCCGCCCCCAGCGCACTGGTCATGGTCAAAGTCTTCATCACATTGGCCAGCAGCCGCTCTACCCCGCCGGAGAAAACCACGGCTTCGCGCTCCTCGGCGTGATAACCCTTGATGACCCGCACCCCGCCCAGCGACTCGGTCAGCCGTCCGGTTACTTCGGCATTGATCTTGCCGCGCTCGCGGAAGATGGGGCGAATCGTCTTGAACGCGTACTGCAGCATAAACACAAACGCGCCCATCACGGCAAACACGGTGAGCGTAACCGAAACGCTGAGATGCATCAGCCAGAGAAACGCGACCGCGGCGGTAAACAGGCCGCCCACAAAGTCCACTAGCCCGGTTCCGACCAGGTTGCGCACGCCTTCCACATCGGTCATGATGCGCGCTACCAGCGTGCCTGTCCGGTTTTCATCGTAGTAGGCCACGGAGAGCAGGCCGACGTGCCGTTGCACCTGGCGGCGCATCTCGGCAATCAGCCGCTGACCGGCCTTCGAGAGCAGTTGCGTCAGCGAGAACGAAGTGATGGCCTGCACCAACATCGCCGCAAAGACGATCACGATAATCCGCGGCAGCCATTCCGGATGCGGATGCTGTATAGAGAGCACTTTATCCAGCAGCGGCTTTGAGATAAGAGGAAGCACCAGGCCAGCCAGACGATTGACAACCATCAACCCCATGCCCGCCATCAGCAGACCCAGGCGCGGCGCCACCAGAGCGCGAACCTGCGGCCAGATCTTCTTCAGATCGGGCTTCTTCTTGGGTAACTCCGGCTGGCCCGCCCGCGCTCCGCGACCGTGCGGCGAACGCTCGGCCCGCATGGCCATGCCCATCCCGCCGCCACGCATGGTCCCCATGCGCTAAACCTTCCCCGAACGCCGCGCCGCAATGAAAGAGCGCACGCAGAGAATCACGTAAATCAGCAGCAGGCCGGCCATCGCCAGTTGCGATCCCAGCGCTATTGCATCCGGCGCCTTGCCCACCGAGTTCGCATGGAGATAGCCAAACACCGCCCGGCCTCCTGCGCCCAGAAAGCCGAGCAACCCGATCGTCACGTTAATATGCATAAACAGCCTGCGTCGTTTCTCGTCCGGGCTGATCGCCAGAAACCCAAACAGACCCAGCGCAAGCCCAAACCAGGTGGGAATCAACGCTGTGGGATGAGCGCTGCCGGTACCTATATAACTGACCACTCCAAGAGCGGCCAATAAAACTGCAAATACAAGTGTCACTTTTGCCATGCGAGACCTCCGTACGATTGCATGGCAAGGATATCAGTTGTGCGCACCCAATTCCCCACCGGCAAACGCCCACCCAATAGATGGCCGCCGCAAGTCCCAGGACTGTATTTATTGGCCCATGAGGATCGGCATCCCACCCTGGCTGAACTTGGATGGGCGCCCGCAAGGTGTAAACTTTGTTCGTTCCCGAATCGCTAAGGAAGGTGGCCCTCCGTTTTGCTTGGGGCATTGACGGCAATGATGAAGGCGCAGGTCTGCATGTACGCGGCGATGGCCGCGATTGTCGTCATGACCGGTGCGGTGCCGATTGTTTCTCAGATGCCGGCCGCGACGGGGCAAGCGAGCTCGCAGTCTGCCGCGGAGCCGGTCTCGTTGGACCTGGCTGTTCACGACAGGCACAACAAGCCGGTTCTCGATCTGAAGCCGGAGGAGATCTCGGTAACGGACAACGGCAAGCCGGCCAAGCTGACCGATCTTCGATTAGTGACCGGAAAACAGCAGGATAAGCCGCTGATCACACTGCTCTTCGATCGCCCGGGAATGGCGGACAGCAAAAAGAAGAAGGACGATTTTCTGTTCGGAGGGTCGGGATCGCAGGCACAGGCGAACAGCCGGAAACTGCAACAAGTAGCGACCAAGTTCCTGAGGGCGTTTCCCAGCGGTGGATTTCAGTTTGCTGTCGTGGACGTGTGGGGGCGGCTGCAGATTCAGCAGGAATCTTCAGAGGATCGCAAGGCGATTACCGAGGCGATTGCAGCCGCGGTGGAACCCGGGATCAATGGGAAGAAGTTTACGGCGAATGCCGTGGAGCAGCGCCTGGCGCAAGTGGCCAAAACAGGGCTGGATCCTAAGGGAAAGGCCGCAGACACGCGGGAACGCACGCTGGCGCGTTCGATGTATGCTGCGCTCGAGACATCAAGCCACATTGCCAAAGATCAGCACCTTTCCCTATCGCAGTCGTGCCTGATGGCGCTGGTGGAAGCACAGCAATCGCTACCGGGCCGCAAGGCAGTGATTTATTTCGCTGCGTCGCAAAATGCCACCGGCGATACCGGGGACAGAGCGGGCAAAGACAGCCATGCCCAGGATGCGCTGAGGTCGATCGTCGGTGCGGCGAATCGGGCCGGCATCAGCATCTATGTTGTTCTGCCGAATACGCTGGAAGACACGGACGAACTTGCCCACGCATTCAACGTCAACAGCATAAAGTACAGCTCCGAATCCGGCAGCGCCGATATCTTCGGCGGCGTGAACCCCACGATGGGCGACTTGAACACCATGGCAATGGCAGCATCTTCGTATGCCGGAACCAAGCGCATTCTTGCCGCGCAAGAAAACATGAACATGCTCGCGAGGCAGACCGGCGGCGATGTGTTGAATGGGAGCGGGAGCATGTCGGAACCGGTGAAGGATATTGCCCGGAACCTGACGACTTATTACGAGGCGACGTTTGTGCCGGATTCCGGCGTGGAGGACGGGAGCTTTCACACGACGGCTTTCAAAACGTCGCGCAGAGGGATCAGGATGCGCGCGCGAACGGGCTACCTGGCACTGCCGCCGAGCGCGGGAATCTCCGATCCGCCGCAGCCGTTCGAATTGCCGTTGATGGCGCTGCTCAAGCAGACGGAACTGCCCGGCGATGTGGACTACCGGGCTGGTGTGCTGCGCATGGGGCATCGGGACGAAGGCAACGTGAGTTTGCTGGCGCTTGAGGTGCCGGTGAGCGGGTTGCAGGTTCGCGAAGATGCGAGCACGCATCTCAATTCAGCGCACCTTTCGGTTTTCGCAACCATCAAAGATAACAAGGGAACGCAGATCGAGCGGTTCAGCGAGGACATTGCGCGGCGCTGGGCAGCAGGAGGCAGCGCAGGGAGCGCGCCCGATTTCATATCGTTCGAGCGAAGCTTTGCGGCGCCACCAGGCAAGTACGTTCTGGAAACCGCGATCCTGGACAATAACGGCGGCAAAGCTTCGGCAAGACGGCAAGCATTTGAGATTCCCTCCTCCCAGTCCCTGCCCGAGCTGAGCGACTTGATCGTGGTGCGCGGAATCGAGCCCGCAGGCGATGAGGGCGGCGAGCCGGATCTGCTGTGGGGAAGCGAGCAGCGCGTGGAGCCGAATCTGTACGGGCAGATGCCGGCGGGCGTGCACAACGTGTCGGTGTTCTTGCTTGCGCACACTGACGCGAAGTTGCAGGAACCGGCGACCTTGAATATCGAGGTTCTGCGCGACGGGACGCCGCTGAAAGGCAAGCCGCTGACCACGACGCTCAAGGCCGGCGCCGAGTTTGCGCCTGTGTTGAAGGGCTTTGCCATCAACTCGGCCGCAGACGGAAAGTACGACATACGGGCGACGCTGACGCAGGGTGGAAAGTCCGCAGAGACGGCGGGCACATTCGAGTTGACGGGAGAAGAAGTCCACATGGCCGGCGGCGGTGCGGGCGCCATCGCCGATGCGCCTGTGGCAGTCGATCCTCCAGGACTCGAAGCTGCCGAGCAGGCCGCGGACCGCCCGACGCCTGAAGAACTGAGCCTGATTCTTGCGGATGTGCGAAAAAACGCGCTCGAGTATGCAGACTCCGTGCCCAACCTGATCTGCCAGCAGAACACCACGCGATCGACCGATGCGCGCGGGAACGGGGATTGGAGACCAGAGGACTCGATTGTCGAAGTGCTCACCTACATGAACCATGAGGAAGACCGGACCCTGGTTGGCGGCGAGGTGAACCACAAGCAAGAGTCCGCAAAAGACCTGTCAGAGGACGGGATGACTTCGAACGGCGAGTTTGGCGTCGCGCTTAGCAACATATTCAAGCCGGTGTCGAAGGCTGAGTTCACGTGGAAAGAGACCGGCATGCTGCGCGGCGAGGCGGTGGAGGTCTTCGATTATCGCATCGCGCAGCAGAACGCTCTTTTCTTCCTGACCGTCTTCAACGCCTCGGCAAAGGTGGGCTATCACGGCAGTATCTATATCGATCGCGCAACCCGCGGCGTGATGAGCATTACGATGATCACCGACGATGTGCCGAAGAAATTTCCCATCCTCAAGGCAGCGATCCGGGTGGACTATGACTACGTGAACATCAACGATCACGACTATCTACTGCCGGCAAGCGCGCAGGTAATCACAAAGGGGCGCGGGAACAGCCTGAGCGGTGGATCGCTCCGGCGCAACGATATCACATTCAGCAACTATCGCCGGTTCGGATCGAGAGCGCGGATTGTAGGGATAGAGACGAAGGATGCACCGCAATAACAAAGGGCGCGGGCGGCGCGAGTTTCGCTCGCAACCCCCACGGATGGGCCTTTGTCCGTGGGATGGAGAGCCTGCCCTGAGCCTGTCGAAGGGGGTCCCGATTTTGGGAACTGCGATAAGCGTCGAGTAACTGCAGGCTCGTTGCTACCTCTGAATGCGCGCCGACCCGCCCTTGGCAAACGCCTTCACCTGCTCCAGAGTCGCCATGGTTGTATCGCCGGGAAACGTCGTCAGCAGCGCGCCGTGCGCCCAGCCCAGCTTGACCGCTTCCTCCGGCGGCTCGCCGGCCAGCAGCCCGTAGATGAAGCCGGCGGCAAAGCCGTCTCCCCCGCCCACGCGGTCCAACACATCCAGCTCCGCCGTCGGCGCGGTGTAGGTCTTCCCATCCACCCAGGCAACCGCGCTCCAGCTATGCCGATTGGTCGAGTGCACCTCGCGCAGCGTCGTCGCCACCACCTTCGCGTGCGGCAACTTCCTGGTCACCTTCTCCATCATGCCAAAAAACACGCTCGGGTCCAGCTTCGACTTCGCGGCAACCTCGGGTCCCGGAATGCCAAGCCCCATCTGCAGGTCTTCCTCATTGCCCACCAGCACGTCCACATTCTCAACGATCTTGCCGATCGTCTCCACGGCCTTCGCGTTGCCCCCCTGGATATTCCAGAGCTTCGCACGGTAGTTCAGGTCGAACGAAGTCACCGCGCCCGCCGCCTTGGCTTCCATCATCATCTCCGCGGCCAGCGCCGCCGTCGAAGGCGAAAGCGAAGCAAACAGCCCGCCGCAGTGCACCCAGCGCACGCCTTGCGCAAAGATCGCCTTCCAGTCAAAATCCCCTGGCTTCAGTTGCGCTCCCGCCTCGTTGCAGCGGTTATAGAACACCACCGGCGGCCGCACCCCGTGTCCCTGGTCGCTGTAAACCGTCGCCATGTTCGGCCCGTGTACGCCGTCGTGCTTGAAGTGCTTGTAGATCGGCTTCACGCCCATCGCACGCACGCGCTCCGCAATCAGATCGCCGACAGGATAGTCCACCATCGCCGAAGCAATTGCCGTCCTCATCCGAAAGCAGTCCGAAAGGTTGGCGGCTACATTGAATTCGCCGCCGCTGACATGAATCGTGCACTCCGTTGCCTTGCGAAAAGGGACAATCCCTGTATCGAGCCGATGGATCAGTGCGCCCAGCGACAAAAGATCCAACTCGCCATCCTTGCGGATATTCAATCCATGACTCATCGCGCGGATTCTCCTGGTCCTTTTGACTATGTGTTGTATTGAGATCGAAAACCTAGGGGATTATAAACTGGTCTGACCTCTTCCGGAAAGGTCAGCCGGCGCTTGCAGCCAATTTCTTCACATCGGCGATCACTTGCTCCGGCGTCCACTCGTTGCCCGGATAAAACTGCACCACTTTGCCGTCTGCATCGATCAGCGTGGTCGAAAGCGTATGCGTAATTGTGTCGTCTGCGCCGACTGTAATGCCCGCATCGAAAAACTTCGCCATCTCCAGCAGCACAGCCTTATCCGGCACGGCAAAGTCCCAGTGCGCAAAGGCATTCTTCGCATCGCTGCCGATATAGGTCGCCCCATAGGCCCGCAACCGCTCCGGCGTATCGTGCTCCGGATCGAAGCTCACGCACAGCAGGTGCGTCTTCGCATAGAGCGCGGAGCTGGCCGCCAAACGGCTGTCGATCGACGCGAAGTTATGCGTCACCAGCGGGCAGAAGCTGGGCAACGGGCAGCGCGTATAGATGAAAGTCACAAGCAGTGTCTTGCCCTTGAACTGCCCTAGATGAATCTTCCTTCCGTCCTGGTTGCGCATGATGAAGTCGGGCACCTTGTCGCCCCTCGCCGGCACATGATAGAGGATCGTGGGCTTGTAATCCGGTTTGGCCTGCGCCACCACGACAATATGATCCAGCACCACGGTCTCTTCGGAACCCTTGGAGACCAGCACGTCGGCCGTAATCACGTCCCCCGGATGAAGCTCGCTCACGATACTCGGGTCCTTGAGCTGGTAAGGCATGGTCATCGCTTCCATGAAGCCGGGGATGGCCCCATGATCCAAAACAACTATGCCGTGAGCCGCATCGGTCGAGACCACTTTGCCGCGCAGATGGTAAACCTTAACACCCGCTCCGGCCCCATTTTTGTTGTCTGAGTTCTGGCCCGAGTGGCACCCGACCAGCGCGGCGCATGAGAGAAGTGCGAGAAGTGAGAGAACAAGCAGTCGGCGATTCACACTTCAAGTCTACAGCCGGCCGGATGCAATCCCCGTCTCCGAGTACTGTCTAGAATGTGCGTTGAAGCTCCCGGAAATTGGCACGGGCGGTGTTTTTCCACGTCTTCGCTTGTAACTCTAGGAAACAGATCGACGCAGGGTGGTGTCCAGTGAGAGCATTGCGGGCATGCAGGAATTTTGGCGAAAAGCGGAGTACTTCTGGAGTAAGAATACGGCGCTCGCATGGATATTGGTGCTCTCGGTGATGGGTCTTGCTTTGTGGGCCGGAATATGCCCCCAGTCCCCGGGAGTTTCAATTGGGCTGCTCGCGGGGGCGGCCGGCATTATGAGTGTGCGCCCCAAGATGCACCCATCCGAGAGATTTGCGTGGGTTGCCGTTCTTGTAACCTTCACTGTTCTTGAGATGCTTGCCATTGGTAGGGCTGATAAAGCTGCAGAAGCAACGAGAAATTCTCAAAACGCTGCATTTAACGCCATAGCGGAGGGTCTAAAGACGGCGATTTCCCAGAGCAAGGAGCAGTACGGCGCAACGATCACGCACGTCGACAACGTCCTTACCAAGACGCAGGAGACTGCCGATCTTGCAAAGGATGGAGTCTTGGAGTTGACAGGAGCCGATTCCTATATGGTGATCTATCCCCACGGCGAGTTATTGAACGGCAAACCGCTTGAAGGAAAGTTCGATCTTCTTAACGTTGCGCAGGGCAAGCACCCCATCTGGGACGGCCGAATTTTCATGAAGGAAGGGTCATTGTCTGATCCAGACAATCTTTATAAAGTAACTCAGGAATTTGACTTAAAACCTATCATGCCGACCAGTCTCGCCGGTTTTGGTAAGTCCATCCAGCCCCCAAAAACGGGTGTGACCTCCTATAATTTCTCCGTTGCATCACGAGGTCCGCTCACCGAGGAAGAGCTAAATATCCAGTTCAATCCCAAAGCGAACAGATGGGAATACAAGTATGAAATTTTGGAGCCGCAACCATTCAAGGAGACTCCGAGGCCGGCCGTTTTGCTCAAGAAGATCGATTGGACTCCAATACCGTATCCAAGAATCGTGCAGCTGAGGTGAGCATCCTGTGCTCCAAAATCCTGGCGGCCCGGGTAAGCAGATGTCAAGAGTGCGGAGTTCCTATTGATCCGTCGGCATGAGTTGACGATAGGGCGGCTACGACAGGAAAGCAATCGTTAGCTGTTTTCGTTCGACGCAGATTTCAGACATTACCCGGCCCCTGCCCCGCCGCCCAATGGCGTATAACGCTGAAATGGGGACAAGCAACGAAATGGAGCCAGCCGAAATCGACACATGGCTGCGCGCCGGCGGCCTCGTCGTCGCGGCCAGCGAGCGCGCCGCCCGCGCCCTTGTAGCC
>Ga0182014_10007623_pt1 | contig 11283 bp, 9 predicted proteins | sample 612S2DmetaG_FD_120489 | JGI IMG/M metagenome (GOLD analysis project Ga0182014, IMG submission 120489) | Permafrost microbial communities from Stordalen Mire, Sweden - 612S2D metaG | ecosystem: Environmental > Terrestrial > Soil > Wetlands > Permafrost | place: Sweden: Stordalen | collected... | reverse complement strand
CAACGCCAGATACGAGGATCGCGCGCCGATCGCCTCCAGCACCCGCAGCACTCGTTGCACCACCGTCGCGGGCACGGAATGCAGGGCTGCCGCCCTCAACAGGCGGCCCAATATCACGTGCACACGCCGACGCGCTGCTTCATCCAGGCGCCGGTAGGGCGCCGCGTGCCGGTAGCCGTCGAGCAGCGCGGTGACCGCCGCAATATCTTGGGCGGGAAACCCGATCGCGGCCAGTTCGTCGTCGATCTTGACTCCCTCCGATGCAAGCCATTCCAACGCGCCGTCCCCATCCCTGCGCTGCGCGTCCGGGCCGCCGAAGACGAGCGCCTCGAAATTACCGGCAACCTGGCGGCGGGCCGCATCGATGCGCGCCGCCGCTGCCCGCCAGTCCGGCAGGCCCATGTTCAATGCCACCCGGGCGCAATCCACGGGATCCTCGGGAAGCGAATGCGTCTGCTCGTCGCGCAGCATCTGTACCGCGTTTTCGGCCTTGCGCAACACGAGGTAGGCCTCGTGCAACTGGGCGACGGTGCTCTTCGGCAAGAGCTTGGACCCCGCCAGCAACGGCAACACGCTCAGCAACGAAGCGTTCTGCAGCCGCTGATCGCTGCCGCCGCGCACCAACTGCAACGATTGCACGATGAACTCGATTTCTCGAATGCCGCCCGCGCCCAGCTTCAGATGCTGGTCGAGTTCCCGCCGGGCCACGTCACGCGCAATCAGCGCCTTCATCTCCCGCAACGAGTCGAACACACCGAAATCCAGGTACCGGCGATAGACGAACGGCCGCACGAACTCCCGGTTCGCGGCCAAGTAGGCGTCGATGCCGACGACGGGCCGCGCCTTGATCCAGGCGTAGCGCTCCCAGTCGCGCCCATGCTCCTGCAGATAATTCTCCAACGACGCGAGGCTCACGACCAGAGCCCCGCTGTCTCCGAAGGGACGCAATCGCATGTCGACCCGGAACACGAAACCGTCCTCCGTTCTCGCGTCGAGCAGCCGGATCGTTTCCCGGCCCAGCCGGTTGAAATATTCCGCGTTGTCGATCGAACTCGCGCCGTCGGTATCTCCACCTTCCCCGTAGAGCAGGACCAGATCGATGTCCGAGGAGAAATTCAATTCCCGACCACCGAGCTTGCCCATGGCCACCACGATGAAGGGCACCTCCCCGCCGGCTGCATTACGCGGCTTGCCGAATGGCGCTTGGAGATGGCATCGTGCCGCCGCACTGGCTGCTCGAATGCACCCCTCCGCCAGATCCGACACCGAGTGCAGCGTCTCGATCACATCTGCGTGTCCCGCGATGTCGCGCCACGCAATGCGCACCATCTCGCGCCGACGCCACTCCCGCAGCACGTGTTGCACGTCCGCAGGGGTGGCGCCGGACGATGCGCGCCGCTCATACGCGTCGCTGGCGGCTCGTGCAGCCGTGGTGTCATCGTGTCGAGCGACCCATCCGAGACACCCCGGGTCCTGCATGAGTGCAGATGCCACGAATTCGCTGGCCGCCGCGACCGACGGCAACTCGCCCCGCAGCAAAGGCGGGAGCAACCGGTAACCGGCCACCAGCACGGGCACGCTGCTGGCGCGCTCCCACCAACGCAGCAGCGGCTCCTGCAACGGCGCAGGCACGAGTCCGAGCGGCAGCACCGGAATCGTTTCGGCGGCCGAACTCATCGCACCGCCGCGATGAAAAGTCGTGGAAACGGCAACAACACGGCCCCGACCATGGCCGGGTGATCGCGCACCGGTCGCGTCCGCTGATCTTCGAAGGTTACGTACTGGGCCGCCGACCAATTCACGGGTGCACAGCCGCCGTACGGAGCGTCCCGATTCCCTCGATTGACATCGTGCGCATGAAAATCCCTGAGCAGCCGAGGACAGCTGCGGATGTTAGCAGCAGGCTCGCCGCGACGACGCGATACGAATGTTGCGATGCGGCAAGGTTTCCCATCCCATCCCCTATTCTGGGGGGGTTGTGGTGACGTTCGCGCTTGCGCATAGTCGCAACATGCGCACGGCAATTTTTCGGGCCTTTGTCATCGTCACGGCCGCGACCGTCAGCGCGAGCTGCGCCACGTCGAAAATCGTCGGCAAGAACGTTCAACGGGTCGTCAACGGCCAGCCCGTGGATCAGACGGGCCTTTCCGACGCGATGGCGTCCGACACGAAGGTCATCGAGGCGAGCCTGCAGCAGATGCGGCGCAAGTTCGCGGAGGCGCTCGCGCAGTTGAAGGGAAACGTTCAGAAGCGCTGGGGACAGAGCGACACCAAAGTCGCGGACCGGACGGTGTATGTGAAATATACCCAGGACTATGACAGTCGCGTCGTGACGGACTTTGACCACGGATCCCTGACGATCGAAACGCTGGACCAGAAGGACCCCAAAGGAAGCCTGAAGATCGCCATCGTGTCCGCGCTGATGACCTCGAACGATCCCGCGTCCGTGGATCTGTTCACGGACAAGGACGTCGCGGTCGACGACAACCGCAGACCCTATCTATATGGGCTCGTGCACGACAATCAGGGAAAGCCCATTCGAACGCGCAAACAAGCCGAGCAGTTCGCGCAGTACTTGATCGCCGAGAAGGTCCAAACCCGTCTCGTCACGTCGGAGCAGGGCGGCAAGACGGCCCGGTTCGTGAAGCTGACGATGGTCAAGAACTTCGAAGCGAAGGGTGCGGAGCATTACCGTGCCGCCGTCGAGAAATACTCGGCGCAATACCATGTCAGCCCCAGCCTCGTGCTCGCCATCATGCGCACCGAGAGCAATTTCAATCCCTTTGCGGTGAGTGGCGCGCCGGCCTACGGCCTGATGCAGCTGGTCCCCACCAGTGGAGGCCGCGCCGCGCTGAAACGCGTGCAGGGAGTGGAACAGACGCCGTCGCCCGAGTATTTGCTCGACCCCGACCACAACATCGAGTTGGGCGCCGCCTATCTGGGTGATCTCGGCGACAACGAATTTCGCTCCGTCGACAAGCAGGACTCGCGCGATTATTGCGTCATTGCGGCCTACAACACGGGGGCGCACAACGTGACCCGGACATTTGGCGGCGACAAACGCCAAGCCATCGCCAGCATCAATGGTCTCGAACCCCCGGCGTTGTACGAGGAGTTGCGCACCAAATTGCCCTTCGAGGAGACACGTCAATACGTGGTCCGCGTCACCGGCTATCGCAAGCAGTTCATCGGGATGGCGCCCGCGCCGACCACCACGATGCAATGAAAATCCTCGTCATCGACGATCATGCCCTGTTCCGTGCCGGATTACGCATGCTGTTGTCGACCATCGGTCACGATGTCACCTGCCTGGAAGCCTCGAATATCGCCGACGCCGAGACGTTGATCGCATTGCACCCCGACCTGCATATCTGCCTCCTCGACCTCGCGTTGAAGGGCGAGCATGGTCTGGACGCGATTCACGCCATCAAGGCGAGCGCACCTCAGGTCGCCGTGGTGGTCGTCTCGGGCGTCGAGGAAAGCTCGATGATTCGCCGCTGCATCGATGCCGGCGCCATGAGCTTCATCCCGAAGAGCGTGGCGCCGGAGGTTCTCACCCTGGCGCTTCAGCATGTTTTGAACGGCGTGGTGTACCTTCCTGAGCAGATCGTCAACGCCATGAGCACGATCCAGCCGCGGCCCCTGCTGTCTCCGCGCCAGCTGCAGGTACTGCAATGTTTGAGCCGGGGCCTTCCCACGAAGATGATTTCCCGTGAACTCGAGTTATCGGAACATACGGTCAAGGAATACATTGCCCTGGTGTTTCAGTCGCTCGGCGTGCGAAATCGTACCGAAGCCGTGATAAAGGCCAGCCAACTCCGACTCCAAGAGCCCGCGGCGCGCCGATGAGCCTGCTGCCCGCCGACCTCGAGTCGCCGGCGGTGGCGAAACGCGAGATATTGGTCGAACTCGTCCGCCTGCATGCGCACGCTCTGCTGCGGATGCCATGGGTCCAGACCGTCCTGGTCTTAGGGATCGGCCTGGTCATCCGCTCGCACGTTCGGCCGGATATTTTCCTGGGCTGGGGCGCGCTGACGATCGGAATGGAGGTCTTTCGCGCCCGCTATGCAGCCCGGCTGCTCAGGCTGGGACCCGAAGTCGATCCCAACCACGCGCACACGGTTTTCGTGACGCTCGCCGGCATCTCGGGGGCGTTCATCGGGACAGGCTCGGTCATTTTTTTGCCGCTGTTGCCGGCCCAGTCTCAGGCACTGTTCGGCGCGATCCTGATGGCAATTCCGGCCGCCGGCGTCGCCGTGGCACAGTCCTCGCGCTACATGGTGGGCGCCTATGCGGTGGCGATCCTGCTGCCAGGCTCACTGACGTGGGGGTTCCTGCATGCGAGTCAGTTCCTCGGTGTAACGGTGCTGACGACCCTCCTGTGCACCGTACTGATCCTGGTCGCGGCGGACGGCGACAAGTTATTGTTGCGCTCGATACTCATCCGCCACGACCGCGACCGCCTGGTACGCGACCTGGAACAACGCAATGCCGATGTCCGCGCCGCCATGGAGCTCGCAGAGCAATCGGCCCAGGCACGAGCGCGGGTGCTGGCAGCCGCCAGTCATGACCTGCGCCAGCCGCTGCATGCCCTGTCCGTGTACAGCGCGGTGCTCGCCGCCCGACCCTCCCCCGACACGCTGAGCGAGGTCAGCCACAACATCGACCAGATCGTGCGCGCGCTGGGCAATTTGTTGAACGGATTGCTCGACCTATCCCGGCTGTCCGCGGGCTATTACGTTCCAGAGCGGCACGCCGTAAGTCTCGACACCCTGGTCTCGGGCGTCTGCGCGGAATATCGAAGTCCCGCCGCGCAAAAGGGACTCGTCATCACCGAGGAACTGACCCCCGTGCGCCTGATGGGCGATCCCGTGGCCATCGGCCGCATCATCCGGAATCTCATGGACAACGCGGTCAAATACACCGACGCCGGCGCCATACGGGTCGGGATTCAAGTGCAGCTTCGTGGCGGGGACACGTGGGCGGCGATCAGCGTGTGCGATACCGGCAGGGGCATACCCGCCGCCGAACAACGGCGCGTATTCGAGGAATTCTATCAACTCGACAATCCAGGGCGGGATCGCAGCAAGGGCGTCGGACTGGGCCTGGCAATCGTCCAGCGCCTTTGCGAGTTGATCGGCGCCGACGTGACGCTGGAATCGAAGGTCGGCGATGGCACCTGCTTTCGGCTGGCACTGCCCGTGGTCGCGCCGGTCGCGGCCCCGCACAAGGAGGCAGCGGTGGCCGCGGCGGAGTCCTCGTTGATATCGAAGCGGGTGTATGTCGTCGATGACGAACGCGACATTCTCACCAGCATGCGCACGTTGCTCACCCTGTGGGGCATCGACGTCGCCACCGCCGGAACACCGGACGAGGCAACCCGGCTCTTCGACACGCAGGGGCCGCCCAACCTGATGATCGTCGACCTCAGGCTCGGCGCGCAGGAGCATGGCGCCGATCTGGCCTGGCGCCTGCAGCAGGTTTACGGCACCTTCCCGATCCTCATCATCACGGGCGAAACGTCCTCGGATGCGTTGCTGCAAGCCAACGAGAAGAACTACACCCTGCTCCAAAAGCCCATCGCACCGGAAGTATTGAGGAGTGCGATCGTCGCTGCCGTCGCGCAAGAGTGCCCCGGCGGCGGCCCAGATCCGAAACTCGATGAGTGCGCGCCAGCCTAAGCGTGCCAAAAAAAAGAGCGGACCGAAGTCCGCTCTCTTTCAAGACCAAATACCCTTTTGGGGGTATTACATGTCCATACCGCCCATTCCGCCCATGCCACCACCGCCGCCGCCGCCGTGTGCATGCTCTTCTTCCTTCGGCGACTCGGCGATCATGACTTCCGTCGTGAGCAGGAGTCCCGACACCGAGGCGGCGTTCTGCAGAGCCAGACGCGTGACCTTGGTGGGATCCAAAATGCCCATCTCGATCATGTCGCCGTAGTCACCGGTGGCTGCGTTGTAGCCGAACGTGCCCTTGCCCTCGCGGACCCGGTTCAGAACCACCGCCGCATCTTCACCGGCATTGGTGACGATCTGACGCAGCGGCTCTTCGATCGAACGGGCCAGAATCTTGATGCCAGTCGTCTGATCCTCGTTCTTGCCCACCAGCTTCTCGATGGCCTTCAACGCGCGCACCAGCGCCACGCCGCCGCCCGGAACCACGCCTTCTTCGACGGCGGCACGGGTCGCGTGCAGCGCATCTTCGACGCGGGCCTTCTTCTCTTTCATTTCGATCTCGGTCGCGGCACCGACTTTGATCACGGCCACACCGCCGGAGAGCTTGGCAACGCGCTCCTGCAGTTTTTCCTTGTCATAGTCGCTGGTCGCCTCTTCGATCTGCTGACGAATGCTGTCGACGCGGCCCTTGATGTCCGACGCCTTGCCGGCGCCGTCGATGATCGTGGTGTTCTCTTTCTCCACCAGAATCTTCTTCGCTTCGCCCAGGTCGTTCAACGTCGCCTTCTCCAGCGACAAGCCGACTTCGTCGGAGATGACCGTGCCGCCCGTCAGGATCGCGATGTCCTGCAACATGGCCTTGCGACGGTCGCCGAAGCCCGGCGCCTTGACGGCCGCGACCTTGACGATGCCACGGATCGTGTTCACGACCAACGTGGCGAGCGCTTCGCCTTCCACGTCTTCCGCCACGATCAACAGCTGACGGCCGCCCTTCGCAATCGCTTCCAAGAGGGGCAGCAATTCACGAATGTTGGAGATCTTCTTGTCGACAAGAAGGATCAGGGGCTTCTCGAGCTCGGCGCTCTGGCTCTGCTGATTGTTGATGAAATACGGCGACAGGTAGCCGCGATCGAACTGCATGCCTTCGACCACTTCGAGCTCGTTCTCGAGGCCCGAACCTTCCTCGACCGTGATCACGCCTTCCTTGCCGACCTTCGCCATCGCATCCGCAATCGTCTTGCCGATGCTCTCATCGGAGTTCGCCGAAATCGTGCCGACCTGCGCGATCGCCTTCGGATCCTTGCAGGGCTTCGACAGCTTCTTGAGTTCTTCGGTGGCCGCAACGACCGCCTGGTCGATGCCGCGCTTGAGGTCCATCGGGTTCGCACCGGCGGCGACCGACTTCAGACCCTCGCGGATGATGGCCTGCGCCAACACGGTGGCGGTGGTGGTGCCGTCGCCGGCTTCGTCGGAGGTGTTGGAAGCGACTTCCTTCACCATCTGCGCACCCATGTTCTCGAACTTGTCCTTCAGTTCGATTTCCTTGGCGACCGAGACACCGTCTTTGGTGACCGTCGGTGCGCCGAAGCTCTTGTCCAGAACCGCGTTGCGGCCCTTCGGACCCAGCGTCACCTTGACCGCGTTTGCCAGGATGTTGACACCCTTGAACATGCGGGCTCGTGCGTCGTCGCTAAAGCGTACGTCTTTTGCTGCCATTGTCAGATACCTCTAAATTGAATTTGTGAAAAAACGAAAGACCGAAGGAGCTGTTACTTGCCTTCGACCACGGCCATGACGTCTTCTTCACGCATGACTACCAACTCATCGCCATCCATCTTCACTTCGGTACCGCTGTACTTGCCGAAGAGAATCTTGTCGCCGACCTTGAGGTCGAGCGGGCGAATCTCGCCGTTCTCCAAAATCTTGCCCTTGCCGACAGCAACGACTTTTCCAAACACAGGCTTTTCGGTCGCCGTATCCGGAATGATGATGCCGCCTATGGACTTACGCTCTTCCTCTTCTCGTTTCACGATCACGCGGTCATGAAGGGGACGAATCTTCATAAGACAAGACTCCTGATGCTAATACGGTTTTAAAATGAGCAGACGCGTTGTTAGCACTCTCTGCTCGAGGCTGCTAATCATAGCGGCGAAATCTGCCACTTCAAGGGGGCGTCACGGTAATTTTTACCGCGCCGCACCACAATGGTGCTCTGGCTTGAAAGCCACCGCCTCCCAAGTACGATAAAGTGACTCAATGAAGCTATCGTTACGCATCGTGTCGTGCCCGTCCCTGACGCTCCTCTTCGCCGCCGTCCTGACGCTCCCGGTCCCTGCCGTGGCAAGACCCTGGTGGATCCGCGGCGTCGAGTCCAACGAGGGCGATTTTCTGCCGCCGGACGTGGCATTCCGCGTCACATCGCGCGTGGACGGGAACGTCCTGCACATTCGTTACGTCATCGCCGATGGCTACTACTTGTATCGGGAGAAAATGGAAGTCGTGGCGGAAAGCCCGGGGCTCGAGCTCTCCGCGCCCCAATTCCCCGGCGGGCGGATGAAGACCGACCCCTATCTCGGCACCCAGGAGATCTACACGCAGCAGGTCGAGGCCACGGTCGCGTATCGGCGGCTCGACGCCGGGACGCATCCGATGCAGGTCAAACTGACTTATCAGGGCTGCGCCGAGGCCGGCTTATGTTACCCGCCGATCTCGAAGGTCATTTCCCCGGGGGGCCTCATCGGGGTGGTGCGGCCTCAGCAGCGCCCGTGGGAGGGGTACACGATCGTGGGTGGTTTCTGCGCATTTCTGCTGGCGGGCGTGGTGCTGCGCAATGGCCGCCGGCTCGACACGCCGGCCTGACTTCGCCCATGCGGAACAGCCGGCCCTTACAGATCGCCGCAGCCATTCTCGTCGCGATCTTCGGCGTATGGGCCGGTGCGCGGGTGTATTCGAACCACGAGCCGCACCGCGCCGATGGCCCGCCGTTTGCCGTGCGTACGCCGGCGGGAGAGGCCAGTCCTCCCATACCCAGCGACTTCGACGCGTCCTTCGACGCCACGCCGGGGCCCGCGGCCACGGTGCCGGAGCACCTGCCCGAGTTTTCGCTGGCGGACCGGACCGGCAGCCGCACGCCGGTGTCCCGCTGGGCGGGCAAATCCTTGATCTTGAATTTCTGGGCAACTTGGTGCGCCCCCTGCCGCCGGGAAATCCCGCTGCTGAAGGCCCTGAGCGGCCAATGGGCAGCGCGGGACGTCGAAGTCGTTGGAATTGCAGTGGATTATCGCGACAAAGTGGTGGCCTACGCCGACGCACTCAAAATACCCTACCCGCTCTTGATCGGGGAGCAGGACGCCTTGGATGTGGCGACGCAGTTCGGCGTCGCCTCGCCGGTCTTTCCCTTCACCGTATTCACCGACAAGCGCGGCGACGTGGTGGCGCTCTACGTGGGGGAATTGCACCAACCCCAGGCCGACCTGATCTTGTCCGTGGTGCAGAAGCTCAACGACAAGCGCGTCGAATTGCCGGAAGCGAAGCGCGCCATCGCGGACGGTTTGCACGCACTGGGCCCCAATTTGACGGGATAGCCGTATTCCGGCGACGTTCGCCGCCGAAGCTTGCCATTTCAACTCCGTTTCTGGTTATTATCGCGGACCTTTTCAACGCGACGACGCTGGACCAGCCGGGAAATGGCGCGAATTCTGCTGCTAAATGGCCCGAACCTCAACCTTCTCGGCACTCGCGAGCCCGGAATCTACGGATCGGCGTCGCTGGCCAATGTGGAAGACGCACTGGGGAGCCGTGCAAGAGCCCGCGGCCATGAGCTGATCGCGTTTCAAAGCAATGCCGAGCACGAATTGATCGGCCAGATTCACGGCACCAAGCCCGCGGGCATCGCGTTCGTCATCATCAATCCGGGCGCCTACACCCATACCAGCATCGCCATGCGCGATGCATTCCTGGCGGTATCGGTGCCGTTCATCGAAATTCACATCACCAACGTATTCGCCCGCGAGACGTTCAGACACCACTCATATCTGTCTGACATCGCGGTCGGGTGCATCGTTGGTTTGGGCGTCCATGGTTACGAGCTGGCGCTCGAAGCCGTGTGCGCGCGTCTCGCCGCCACTTAACAAAGATTTCTTCAAGGGGTTTACGGTGGATATTCGCAAAGTAAAAAAGTTGATCGAGCTGCTGGAGGAGTCGGGAATCTCGGAACTCGAGATATCCGAGGGTGAGGAATCCGTGCGCATCAGCCGCCATCCACGGATGGCCATGCAGGCGCCCATGGCGGCGCCGATCCAAATCGCCGCGGCGCCGCAAGTCGCGGCGCCGGCCACCCCGGCCACCGCCGCGGGCGAGCACAAACCCAAGAATGACGAATCCACGGTGACCTCGCCCATGGTCGGAACCTATTATTCGGCATCCGCGCCCGGGGCCAAGACCTTCGTCGAGATCGGCCAGGAGATCAAGATCGGCCAGATTCTCTGCATCATCGAAGCCATGAAGATGATGAACCAGATCGAATCGGACAAGTCAGGACGCCTCACCGCGATCCTGGCGAAGAACGGCGAGCCCGTCGAATTCGGCCAACCCTTGTTCATCATCGAATAAGCACGATGATCGAAAAAGTCGTCATCGCCAATCGCGGCGAGATCGCGCTCCGCATCTTGCGAGCCTGCCGCGAATTAGGCATCAAAACAGTCGCCGTCCATTCCACCGCCGACTTCAACACCAAGCACGTGCTGCTGGCGGACGAGACCGTCTGCATCGGGCCGCCGCAATCGGCCCTGTCCTACCTCAACATGCCCGCCATCATCAGCGCCGCCGAAGTCACCGACTCGGTCGCGATCCATCCGGGCTACGGGTTTCTGTCGGAGAACGCCGACTTCGCCGAACGCGTCGAAAAGAGCGGCTTCATTTTCGTGGGGCCCCGTGCCGAGACTATTCGCATGATGGGCGACAAGGTCTCCGCGATCAAGGTGATGAAGGCTGCGGGAGTTCCCTGCGTTCCCGGGTCCGACGGCCCCCTGGGCACCGACGTCGATGAGAATTTTCGCATTGCCAAGGAAATCGGCTATCCCGTCATCATCAAGGCCTCGGGCGGCGGCGGCGGTCGCGGCATGCGCGTCGTGCATACCGACGCCTCGCTGCTCAACGCCATCAGCGTCACGCAGACCGAAGCACTGGCTGCGTTCGGCAATCCCCAGGTCTACATGGAAAAGTTCCTGGAGAAGCCGCGGCATATCGAATTCCAGGTGCTCGCCGACAACTACGGCAACGTGGTCCATCTGGGCGAGCGCGACTGCTCGATGCAGCGCAGGCACCAGAAAGTGATCGAGGAGGCGCCCGCTCCGGGCCTCACGCCGAAGCAACGCAGGGTCATGGGAGAGCGTTGCGCGCGAGCCTGCCGCGAAGTCGGCTATCGCAATGCCGGGACACTCGAGTTCCTGTATCAGGACAACGAGTTCTTCTTCATCGAGATGAATACACGCGTCCAAGTCGAGCATCCCGTCACCGAATTGGTCACCGGCATCGACATCGTCAAGGCACAGCTGCTCATTGCCGCGGGCGAACCGTTGCCATACGAACAGAAGGACATCGAGAT